>Ga0326727_10012446_pt1 | contig 19371 bp, 20 predicted proteins | sample MB2enrmetagenome_FD_207643 | JGI IMG/M metagenome (GOLD analysis project Ga0326727, IMG submission 207643) | Lab enriched peat soil microbial communities from McLean, Ithaca, NY, United States - MB29MY | ecosystem: Environmental > Terrestrial > Soil > Wetlands > Peat | place: USA: New York...
CTAGAGGGTGCCTTTCCGTGAGGGGTTCTTGTTGCTTGAACACCTCAAGTTTCCCTTACGGAAAGGCCACTTTCGCGTCTTTCAGCTCACCAGATCTGCGAAAGCCGTGAAACGGGCAGGCTAGCGGTTCGCGCAGGCCCGAAGCCGGCTCCCGGAGTGGGGCCGTTTACGAGGCTGAGGTTCCGTCGCAACAGCTGCCGACTGCGCCCGAGGTTGGCCCGGAGAGGCGCCCACGTTCGCCCACGTGGCTGCGTAGGGGCAGGGTGGTAGGTCAAGGTGGCTGGGTTCATAGCGGCGGGTCGGCAGTGTGGTCAGGTTCGCTTACTTGCCGACCGCCACTTCGACGACTTTGACGATGACGAGAACGAAGGCGAAAAGCAGGTAGCCGCGCAAAGTCAGCATCCCGATCTTGCGTTGCCTAGACATTACGGGCCGCTCCAGCAACGCTAGCGATGGCATTCGCCAGGTAGCCCGTAGTGACAAGAGGTCGCGGCTGCTCAAAGGTGCCACTTGTCGCGAAGCGAGGACTGCTGCACGGCGTTGGCGCGACTGGACGATGAGGTACCCCCCGATCACAAGACCAAGGCTAATCCCAACAAGGATGATGATCTCGATGTCGGGACCAGAGAGGTTGGGGAACAACACGGCTGCCGTGAGAATGAGTGACAGCAGCACGAGCACGCCAATGATGATCGAAGCGATGACGTTCGTTTTCGTGGAGTTCGCCCACGGCCCAAGAACCTCTCGGTCGTTGCACAGCAGCAAGAGGAAGACCGTCGCGCTCGGGAGGAGCACTCCCGCGAGGGTCTGGACCCCTTCAGTAACGGTTCCAAGCGGTACACCTGGCGCGAGCACAAGCACTGCGGAAACGACCATGAGACCGGTGAACACGCCGTAGAAGCCCTTCGCCCTCCGGACCGAGCGATGCAGCGAGTGCTTGAGACCGAGGACGTCCGACAGCGCATAGGCGGTCGAGAGCCCGATCGCCGAGGCACCGATGAGGCTCGCGTCGAAGAGGATGATGGCGAAGAGAACACCGGCCGCGTGTGACACATACTGTCCGAGTCCAACGGCGACGTGACGAGCGTCGATGAACTGGCCAAATAGCGGGGTGTGGACGAACGCCGCGGCCGACGAGCCCATCAACGCCCCTGCCCCGATAATCACGACGACGATGCCGAGGATGAGGTCGACGCGCTCGTAGTTCACGAACCGGGTCGTGATCCGCTTGTCGATCACGTAGGACTGTTGGAAGAAGAGCTGCCACGGTGCCACGGTCGTCCCGACAATGGCGATGATGAGCAGCATCACGTTCGATAGTTGTGAAGGGCCCCCCGGCAGGTTCACGAGGGCGAAGTTGCGCACGACCTCCCCGGCTGGCGGATGCACCATCACATAGAGCGGGATCACGACAAGCGAGCCGATGCACAGTGTCAAAGCGGTCCGTTCGAAGCGTCGGAGGCTCCCGGTGCTAGCCGCCACGATGATGACGACGCCAGCGAGAATGACCGCCGGGACCTTCGGCACGCCGAGGTAGCCCGCGGCAAGCGACACGCCGATGAACTCCGTGACGATCGTGAGGGCGTTGAGCACGAACAGGTCGATCACACTGAACGCGCCCCAGAATTTGCCGAAGCGCTCCAGGATCAAGCGGGCATGACCAACGCCTGTCACCGCGCCGAGGCGCAGCACCATCTCCTGGGCCACGTAAAGGACCGGGATCAGCAGGAGCAGTACCCAGAGCAGGTGCGTGCCGAAGTTCTGGCCAGCCTGAGCGTAAGTGGCGACTCCGCCGGCGTCATTGTCGCCGACCATGACGATGAGACCTGGACCGACGATCGCCAGAAGGGTGAGTACCTTGGCCCTCCAGGAATGACGAGCCCCGGTGTCGCCGAAGGCGATAGTCCCGAAGGCGCCTTCGATGTCGCCGACGTGTTCCTCATCAAGAACAGCACCGAGATCGCGTGACGTGTCGATACTGCTCTCGGCTACCGGGTTAGTCCGGGGAAGAGCCCCCACCTTCGATGGGTGCCTCTGCAGGATTCTCCCGAGAGGGGTGGCGCGCTCGGGCATCATCCCCGTCCTTTCGTGGCGGCCGATCTGGGCAGTGAGTCGTGGCGACGCGTAAGAACTACGCGCCCCTAACGGATCAGAGGGACAGCCGTCATGTGTCTTGCGACGATTGGCGATGCGGTCAGACCGGGAGCGTCAACTCCCTACGCCCTTGCCGAGCGAAAGCATCCGAGAGCTGCCCGGGAAACGCCCACAAGAGGTCAGCTTCCCGCCGTCTTCAGCTCCTCGGCCGCGTCGGAGGGCGCCGAGTACTGTGAGGTTTAGATTTCATCGGCCCACCTCCTTTGCTCGACAGTGACGGGCACCTGGTCCAGATCGGGACAGTCTTCCCACCCACATGTTAGAGGATCATCTCTGCTCCCCGCCCCGTTGGGCGCCAGCGCCCGGCTAACTCAGACCACGTCGAGACATGTGGCGTCCACTTCCCCCGCCTGATGTCTGATGCAGACGCCTTCGAACAGCCGATCGCCTCGACGATCTCGGAGAGCTTCACGCTCGCCAGTCGGGGCGGCACATCACGGCTGAACCATTCCGGGTCGTGCACGGTCCCCGGGTTCGCCTGCTCCCATTCTGCGAGCGGACGCATCGTGAGGACGTGACCGGTCGGGGGTGCCGGGATCGGTCGCCGAGGGGTCGCCGTCGGTGCGGCCTGTCAGGACGGGGTGGGATGGCGAGGTTCAGTCCAGCGAGACGATCGGAACGGGATCACGGTAGGCCTTGTGGGCCTGGGGCCAACGCCTCCTCGTAGGTCTTCTCGGCCGCGGCCTTCGCCTTGTCGTAGGCCTTCTCGACCGGAGCCAACGCCTCCTCGTAGGCCCTCTGGGCCTGGGCCACCGCCGCGGCGTAGGCCTTCTTGACCGGGGCCACCGCCGCGTCGTAGGCCTTCTTTGCTTGGGCCACCGTCTCGAGGTAGGCATTCCTGGCCTCAGTGAGCTTGTCGGTGCTCATCTTCTCTTCGCCCCGTCGTCGGCCTTCTCGGCCGCGGACCTCGCCGCGGTGTAGGCCTGCCTGGCCTCAGTGAGCCTGTCGGTGCTCATCTTCTATTTGCTTCCTCGCAGGCCTTCTGGCCCGGGGCCTTCGCCTTGCCCCAGAGGGATGCCGGCCGAGGCCACCGCCCCGGCGAGGCACCAGTGAGCGCTCGTAGGAACGACGACGAGCTTTGGGTACTCAGCCATGGGCGACCTCTCCGTCATCGAGCGTACCGTGCCGGCTGCGTTACTCCGACCAGCTCGCCGAAGGTCCGCCACGTCGAAACGTGCGGCGTTCGCTTCCCACGCCGGTAGTCGGACGCGGACGCCTTGCAACAACCGGCCGCCTCCATGATCTCGGCAAGCGGCACGGTCCGGAGTCTCGGCACGATCTCCCGTCGGAACAGCTCCGGGTCGTAGACCATCCCGGGATTGGCCTGGTTCCACTCCGTGAGCGCTCGCTTTCGTGCCGCGATGGCGGCCCCACGTCGACCTCTGATCTCCGGCACCTGCGCGGGATCAGCCGAGATGCAAGCCTCGCATCGGACGTGACGAGAATTCGTGACCGCTCCTCCGCAGTCGGGACAGGTCCATAGGGCGAGAACGGCTGACTGAGCCGGTGGACGCTGGAGGACCCTGCCGGCGGCGGCACGACGAGTCGCCTCGACTTTGCGTGCCTTCACGACCGCCTGCGCATCGCGATGGCGGCGTGACGTGAGCGGCGTGGCAGCCGAGTACGTGCCATCCATCGCCTTGCCGAAGACATGAGCGACGTGCTCGGCGATCGGGCCGAGCGACTTGGCCCACTGTGGCATGGTCTCGGCCAGCTCATGTGTGAGTGGCGCGAGTAGGCGGACGTGCCCATCGGCGGTCTCGGTGAACTCGGCCTTGCGGAAGGTGCGGCGCTCGACCATGTCGAGCACGAAGCCGTCGACTTCGGGCCGTACCGGCTCCATGAGGTCCAGAGCGAGGGATTGCCGTCCTTTGGCATCCGCGTGGACGATCCCGAGCCCGGGGTCGAGCCCTACGACCTGGCATGCGAGGATCGCTTCCGCCTCGACGAGCGAATAGAGGTAGTTCAGTATCGCGTTTACGGGTCGCTCGGCCTTACGGTTCGAGGCAGCCGACGCGAGCACCGAGCGGCGCCCTTCGTAGCGTGACCAGTGCGGCGGGATTCGTCGCCGGTCCTTGGTCGCGAACATCGGGGCACACTCGGTTCGGCCCGACCAGGCTCCGAAGTAGAGGGCGGCGGCGCTCGCTTCGAGCTGGCGCAGCTCTTCGATCGTCTCGACACCTTCGCTGGCGAGGGCGAGATCACCGATCGTCTCAGCAGTCACGGCGTCGTCGAAGCGGCGGAGCACGAGCTTTCCTTGGCCCATGATCTTGCGGGACATAAGCCAGCGGGCAACTTCCAGGCCGTATGGCTCGAAGGGAGCGAGCGCCTGGGTACGACGGAGCCGGGCATCGTCTGTCAAACGAGGCGTCGAGGTCAGCTCCGCCGAACCGTCTCGACCGAACACGACGACGCCGACACCGAGGTTCGCGCACCAGCGGAGGGCGTCGAGGGAAACGATCCCGGCAGCGTTGAGGATGACGAGGCGGCGAAGGCCATGAGTGGCCCGGTCGTATCGGCGAGTACGACGGTGCGGGCCAATGCCGTCGTGGACTTCGAGGGCGCCACGCTCTACGACGACCCGCACGCCGAAGCCGTCGGCAACACAAACGCTGGCCGCGTCGGGGCGGGAGTAAGTCTCGGCAAGCGCCACCATCGAATCGGTGACGTCCTCCGGCGTGAGGGTGAGGGCCGTGGTGCCAGCCGGAGCCGACAAGTAGCCTGCGGAATGCATCGGGGATCGACCTCCCTGGTGCCAGTCCCCGGGCCGTCCAACCGGCGCCGGGGACACTTATGTGTCAGGGACCAACGTACCGCTCGTTCTCGGTTCCGATCCACTGCTTGCTCTTGCTGAAAGGGCTTCACCTAGCTCGCGGCTCCGGTAGAGACGAGCAAGTCAAAAGCCTCCTGACCCAGGTTCTCGTACTCCGCCTCCGAGAGCACTGCCAACACCCGTATCGCTGTGACGGTGGCGCCGGTGTCCGGGCATTCCCACTCGTACCGCTTGAGCGTGGCGGCAATCGACTGACCGGGATGAATGATCACGACGGCGGGATGGCCGCAGCTGAGCAGGAGGATTCCGATGGTGTGCTCTCGCGTGGAGCCGACGCCGGACCCATTCGGATTGCAGGCCCCAGCTGGTACTCGTACGACGGTTCGGCACCGGCGACAGCGAGTGTTCGTCGTCGCTTCTGTCTCGAAGGCGCATCCGCAGCGCTTGCAGGTAATGGTGGTCACAGTTCCGATCATCGCTCCATTCTGCGTGAGCGAGCTGTCTTACAGGTAAGACTTCCGGAGTTCGGGGAAAATATGTAGCTTCGGCATGATGGGTGGTTCAGCGGCCGACAGCATGGTCGACGATCTGCATGTCCTCTTGGCGAGAACGATCGACCTCGTGCTCGAAGTGACAGGTACCGACGCCGCTTGGAACATGCCATCGCGGTACAGCCAGGCCGGGACGGAACTGATAGCGGAGGAATCTCGACGGCCCGATCCCCTGATGGGATCGTGGCCATGGCTCATGGCGCCCATGGCCGCCCGCTGGGCACTTTGCCTCGCTGTGGAGGAGGCCACGGGATTCCGCGGGGTCCTCAACGCCGAAACCACGTCGTACGCGGCCGACGTGTTGTGTCGTGCCGTCCTGGAATCATCCTCGCTCGCCTGGTGGCTCCTCGATCCCACCATCGACTCTGAGAAGCGTCTCGCACGGTCACTGCTTTACAGGTATTGCACAGCCCGGCAAACGAAGAGTGCCATTGGTCACCTCGGGCTTGGACCAGAAGAGGACCAATCCGAGTACGGCGAGCTCCCCGAGGAAGTCAGGGACGAGGTACGCAATCTCGGTCTCACCTGGACGGAAGCCCGCGGTAGACAAGGACCCGCTTGTGAGGAGGAGTCCTGGCCGAGTCGCACCGACCGTGTGGCAGAACTAGTCCGCCACTTCTGGCCCCAACCCAAACTGCCATACGCAGTGCTCTGTGCAGTCTCACACGCCGAGCTGCTCGGCCTTACTCGCAGCCTCACCCGATTGTCTGGCAAAACGCAGCGTCTTCCATCAGTCGAGGCGACGAGTTCGTGGCCGGTGACTGATCCGACGGGAGTCTGGCTCTGGCACGACGCTTACTTGGTGCTCGGCGCTCTTGTCTTCTCTGCGGAGCGCGCAGCGACATTCCTCGACGCCAAGCATCATGTATCGGCGCTGCAAGCGTTGAAGACGGAGCTTGATCATGCGTTGCCAGCCCTACGCCCGCACCTGCCATAGGCATGGCGGCAGCATCCTTCCCTTCATGCTCCGGCCTCGTCGTTTTCAGGCCGGACCGTCAGCTCCACCAGACGCCGCCGCGTCGTCTCGACACAGCCAGGGTCGATGTCGCAGCCGAGGAAGCACCGACCCTCCATGACCGCCGCAACCGCCGTCGTGCCTGAGCCCAGAAATGGGTCGACGATCAGCTCGCCCGGTTCTGAGACCTGGCGGATCCAGTGCCGGACCGGTTCGAGGGCTTGTTGCCATGGGTGCAACGGTCGTTCCTCCGGCCCACCGCGGCCTTCGGCAAAGGCAACGTCGTTCAGCCACGTGCGAGGCCGGTAGGGACCTGCCGAGTAGAGCAGCACGCTTCGGTGTTGGCCGAAGATCATGCGAACTCGGACCCTCGTGTGCCGACCGCTCAATACGTTCGTCCCGTGCCACATGTAGGTGAGGCCGCCTCGGGCGAGCAGCTCCATCTCGCGGTCGAGCTGGAGGTGCCCGGCGTAGACGACGGCCAGGCGACCGGGCTTCAACACGCGAAGAGCAAAGGCTCCGAGGGGTTCGTAGAGCGGGACGCCCTCGTCGTTGTAGGGCGGGTCGGTCACGATGGCGTCGACGGACTGATCTGTCAGATCGACAAACACCTCGCGGAAGTCGCCGGTGCGAAGCTCCCAGGTACCTCCTGTGTGCTCAGCTGGACCAGTAGCGGCCTCGGCACGGATGCGGTCCAGGTTGGCCATGCGGGCTCGCTCCTCTGCTCGCGTAAGGCCGATGAGCCCCGAGGCATGGTCGCCGATGGCCCTTAACGCCCGTGCGGCCCGGGCGGCGTCCCGAGTGCTCTGCACAAAGATCGTCGGTGGCGGCCGTCGTGCCGGGTAGGTGCCGCCTCCTTGACGCTCCACTCGATCGGGCAGCTCGATTGCGGACTTCTCCGCAATCTCTGCGAGGTCGTTCCGTACCGTCTTGTCGTCGACGCCGACAACCTCGCCGATACGCCTTAGCGACCAGCCACGGCCTCTCAGCCCTGCCACCACCTCGGCCCGTTGCTCGCGAGTAAGGTGCCTCCTGAACAAGTTGGCGGCGAGGACGAAGGCTGCTCGCTCGTCCTCAGTATCGAAGCGGCGCAGCTGCTTGGGGTAGTCGGGAACGCGGACCCCTTCTGCTCGCAGCTCGGTCCAGGCCCTCACGCGATGATGGCCTTCGATCACTTCGCCAGAGTCGGCGTCGATCACGACCGGCACGAGCACGCCCTGGACGGCGATGTCGGCCTTTAGGACCGCGTACTCCTCGTCGCTGAGCGGTGGGAGGAGCTGCCAGCGCTCTTGGGTCATGGGACACCCTTCGCGGCCGGCAGTGCGAACAGCTCCCAAAGCTCGACAGGCTCCCCGGGGACGAGCATGGCCGCCCGTCGTAAGGCCGGCGCAGGTGGAGCGACGACGCCTGCGTAGGTGCGGGGACGGCAATAGTGATCGAGCATGGCGACGGATAGACCGGCCTCGCGGGCGGTGGCGATCTCGCGAAGGCAACCGAGGCCGACGAGGCCGTCGCGGGTGCCGAACACGACGAGGCCCGAGAGTGTCGCGAGCACCCGCGGCCAGGCCCGTAGCCACCCCTGATTGGTCCGGTAACGCCCTGCGGGGTCGTAGATCTCCACCTCTGGGAAAAGCCGTTTTAGTGTCGCGAGGCAGTCGCGTTCGCGGGCGGTGCCGTAGGTGACGATCGGGTGCGCCGCATAGATCCGTGGTCGGGTCATGATGCGGCCTCCTCCCGGCTCGTCTCATTGGCGCGTTCCCGCTGCCGGCGCTTCCTCGCGGTGGCCTTGCACCTCGGCGAGCAGTACCGAGCCCCGGCACGGAACACGGGCCGCCCGTCGACCGGACACGTCGGAGTCTCGGCGGTGCGGACCCGGAGGTTGCGAAGCGCTCGGCGGATCGTTGCTGCCCGAACCGGCTTCCCGTCCCTCAACCGCTGCGCCGCGTCTCGGGAGACCCCAGCCGTGCGAGCAAAGGCCTGAGGCCCGATCTCGTCCGATCGGCGGGCGAGGTAGTCGGCGGCGTCGCCCTCGTCGTAGACCGCCCGCACACCCGAGGTGTCGGCATCGGGGCCGACGAGATCGGCTTCGATGACGCCGCCGGCCTTCCCGACGCGGCGGATCAGCTCGGGGACGACGACGACCTCGGACCGGTCGTCGAGTGGCCGTGGCCGGAGCCACCGGTGCGCCTTGCCTCCAAGATTGTCGAGCGCGTCACTATCGACGTGGGCGGGTCCGCCGCCACCGTCCCGCCAGTCGAGCGACTGCCACTCGGCGAAGTCGGTGCCCGGGTCGAGTGCCACGGGAGCAGTGTCCCCACGTCGGCGCGTGTGGCCTTCCAGGAACAGGCCGAACGGTTGCACGCCGATGCGCCGGCGGATGGCGGTGAGGGTCTCGGGCGTCGCAGCCTGCACCCGGCCGATTGACGGGAAGGGCGGCTCGTCCCCTCTCTCCCACGGCCAGAGCGGCACGACCAAGGATGTTCCCCGGGAGCGGGCGGTCTCACGGCGCACGGCGACAGCGGCGACCGCCCGGGTCCACCGATGGCGCCCGTCGTCGTCGTGCCCGGCCATCTTCGGCGGGTCGACGACCGATCCGCCGAGTGCGTGCTCGGTCGCCTCGACCACTTCCAGGAGGTCCCCGGCGTCGTCGAGCGTGGCGAGCACGTAGCGCTTGACACCGACGACGAGGCCGTGGAGCGGACGGCCTTCGTGATCGCGCCGCACCTTCCAGAAGTGCCCGCCATCGCCGAACGGGTCGAGGGCGTCGAAGCGGGCGAGGACCCGATCGAGTGCGGGCCATTGATCGGGCGTACAGCGAAGGAGCAGGCCATCGGTGTCTCTGCTCGCCACAGTGATGTCGTAGGGATCGAGAAGCTTCTCGGCGACGCCGAGTGCAAGCCGTGACGCTGCGGTGACCGTGGCCGCGATAGGCGGGAACGTCCACTCCGCCGGTGTCTCTGTAACGACCCTGCGATGGCCGTCCCGTCGGCGAACCAGATCGAGACGAACGGGGTTCCCGTAGCACAGGGTGTTGACGACGACGCGGAGCTGAGCAGCGAGCCGGACGTCGTCCCGGGCCTTTGCTTCGTTCCGTAGCCGGACAAGAGCGACAGCCGGGTCGTCACAGGTCCCCAGCAGCAGCCCGTCGTAGAGCGGATACCTATCGCGCAGACCGGGCTGGCGGCCGACCGGGACGAGCTTGGTTGCCGAGACGATGTGCGGGACACGACCGGATCGGAGAGCGGCGAGCACGACATCGGGCCAGGTGAACGGGAGAGCCTCGGGACAGCGGACGGGTCGCACCCCCGAGTGGCCCTGCGGGTAGTCGTCGTCGGGTGCCTCGACCGGCCAAGGCTCTCCGTCGCACACGACCTCGCAGATCGTGAAGCCGAGACGGCGCCAGGTCTCGGGACAGAGCAACGCCGAGACGTCGCCGCCGGCCACCTTGGCACAGAGCGCCCGCAGCTCCTCGGTCTTGTCCTGGCGCCGGACGCAGGCTGCCATCATGAGGCGCCACCAGCCGAGCAGTGACGCGAAGGCCGGATACGCCGAGTGCGCGTCGATGTCGACGGCCGGGAAGAGGCCTTTGCCCGCCATCTCGGCCGAGAGCCAGCCTCCGCGGTGCGCCCCCATCCAGCGACCCAGGGCGGCATCGTCGGGCGTGGCGAACTTGACCAGTGGCGGCGTTACCCCGGCCTTGCGCGGGATCTCGGCTGCAAGACCGGCCGGTGAGACGAGGCCACCCAGGTCCACCCTCCCATAGCCCCGAGCGCGGTCGCCGGAGGTCGTGAACCACTTGGACGCTTCCGCGTCGAGCACGATGGCGAGCGAGCGCACCGCCTCGACAACAAGAGCCATCCGCTCGGCACCTTCGACGTCGAGGTTCACGGCGGCCGGGAGGTCGAGGCGGTCGAAGCCGAATGCTTCGAGGTGGTCGCCGAGGTCGTCCGAGTCGACACCATCAAGGACGTGGGCGAGCTGGATAACGTCGAGGAACCGTCCTCGGTAAGCACTGCCGTCCGGGTTGCGCTTCCCTGCACCCGGGCCTCCTGACCCCCTGTCGAACTGTGCGATGTACCCATGGGCGCCGGCCGTCTTCACCTTGAACGCCGGCCGGTGAGGCGACACCGAGTCGAGCCGGCCCTCGTGTCCCTTGCGGTCGTCGATCTTCGACCACGTCGACAGATAGCCCTTGAATGCACCCCGCCAGAAGGTGCTTCGCCTTGTCGCCCGTGCCGGGGCCCACGTCTCGGCGACAAGACCGAGGGTCCGACCGAGGTCGACCGTGACCAGCCAGCCGGCGCTGCAATAGACGCGCCTAGTGAACGGGCCGGTCCGGTAGTCGAAGAACTCTGAAAGCGTCAGGCACTCCCAAGGCCGCGGCCCTCTCGGCGCGTCGACGAAGCGCGAGGCACACCAGGCTTGTAACGCTGCGGCCTTTCTCTCCGGTAGGTCGTCGGGCAGGACCAGACCAGCGCCATGGACGCTCCGCTCGGTGATCGACAGGAATGCCCCGAGACCGAAGCGCTCGTCGGTTGCGTAGCGTTCGGCGGCGACTGCGAGGACGAGCCCCGAGCGATCACCGAGGCGGTCGAAGGGCTGACGACGGCTGGGTTTGGCCGACACGCCGTCCCGCCCGGGCCAGTCTTGGAGGTTGATGACGAATGGCGCCGACGTCATCGGGACCACCGGGTCGTAAGGTCGGCGAAGACCATGCGTTCGGGCAGCCAGACAAGGCGGACCGACCCGGTCGGGCCATTGCGGTTCTTCGCCACGATGACCTCGGTTGTGCCGAAAGTCGACGACTCCTCATCGGTGTCCTGGTGGAGCAGCAACACGAGGTCTGCGTCCTGCTCCAACGCTCCGGACTCGCGAAGGTCGGCGAGCCTCGGTCGCCGGTCCTCCCGGTGCTCGATCTCGCGATTCAGCTGGCAAGCGGCCACGACCGGGATGTCGAGGTCGACGGCAAGCCGCTTGAGGGTTCGGGACGACTCGGCGACGGCCAGCTCGCGGCGTTCACGTTGGTCGGACGTGAGCAGCTGCAGGTAATCGACACAGACGAGGCCGAGCCCATCCTTGCGAGTGAGCCGTCTCGCCTCACTGGCGACGCCGGCAGCCCCGTGATTGCGGGTCGAGATGAAGAGCGGGAGGTCAGCGATCTCGCACGATGTGAGCGAGATCCGTTCGAGATCCGTCCGACCGACGGGCGGCCGAAGACGCGGGGTGGGCACGTGGGCTCGGTTGGCGAGCTCTCGCTTGGCCACTTCGTCCTCCGACATCTCCACGGAGGCGAACAGCACGGTGACCCCCGTGCTGGCCACGTGGTCGGCGAGCCCCTGTACGAAGGCGGACTTCCCGCCCGAAGGCCGGTTGGCAACGACTGTGAGGGATCCAGGTGCGAGCGGACCGACGAGATCGTCGAGATCCCGCCAGCCGGTGCGAACGCCCCGCTCGACACCTTCGAGGAGCCGGCCGATCAGGTCGTCGACAGCTTCGCCGATGCGGCGGAGCCCAGCGTCGGGACGGTCGGCAGCTAGGGCCTCGGTCACCAGGCGATCCACGTCCTGAGCGACATCGACGAAGCTTCCCGGCCCACGAGCCACCTCTACGGCGTCCAGCAGGGTACTGAGCAGGCGACGACGGCGAGCGAGATCGACGACGATTCCCGCGTACTGAGCTACCCGAGAGACCGACGGAGCGTTCGCCATCGCGGAGACCAGGTCGGCGGTGGACGGGCCAGGGAGGCCGAGGCGGGCAAGCTCGGTCGGGACCGTGATGGCGTCGGCCGCCCTCCCGGAGGCGACGACCGAGCAGATCGCCTGGAACGCATGGCTGTGGGACGGGATGTAGAAGTCCTCAGTCGCAAGGCCGGCGGCGAGCACCTCGTCCAGCCACGCGTTGGCAACGAGCAGGCCGCCGATCACAGCGTCCTCGGCATCTGCGTCGTGAAGCGGGAAATGTGGTGCGTTCGGGATGGGAGGCGATGGAGTCACAACGAATCTCCTCCTTCGAGGGCCGCGAGTGCGACGGCGGCGACGTCTGGGTCGTTGTACGCTGCGGCGGCTCGTCCGGCGGCGGAGTCCCGATCGATCTCGCCTCGTTCGAGGAGGTCCGCCAGTCGCTCGCCGAAGTGGGCAGCGGCAGCCAGCTGGCGAGCACGGCGACGCTCACCGGCATCAGCGGCAACGCGTGCCTGCTCGTCGAGATCGGCGACAACCTGGCGAGCACGCCATACGAGCACGCCGTAGGCGTTGACGGCGTCCCGAAGTGGACCTCGTTTGACGAGGCGGGCAACAAAGGCGTCCGCGTCCATCGACACGAGCGCCTCTTCGAACGCCCTGCGAAGCGCTGCGGCGTGGCGAAGAGGCGCAGGGTCCAGCTCAGGGAAGCGCTCGGCCAGCCGCTCGACGAGGTAGGCGAAGGCGGTGTCGTCGGGCGTCATGTCTGCACCCCCCGAGCGACGACCGAGAGAGCGTCGGCCGCTTCGAGCAGCAAGCTCTGGAGCGCCCGTGAAGAAGCAGCATCGGCGACACCGAAGGCGACGCCGTGATCTGCAAAGAGGCCCGCGTGTACGGCGAAGACCCGGAGGCGGTAGGACAAGGGGTCCTCGCCCTCGGGCAAGAAGTCCAACCTCTCTTCGCGCAGGGCCTCGTGCACGCGGTCGTGATGGTTGTGCGGCGGTACGGCACACAACCACAGTCGAAGTTGGGGATCGAAGTAGGGAGAGCCCGCTGCGGATCGCCTCGTCCCGTGATGAGCATGCTGCGGGCCGCACAACAGGCAGCAATGAATGTGACGGGGAGCGGTCATCGACGGTCCCGGGGAGACGGCCGCTCGCGACCCGAGTCGATCCAGCTTTCCCGCTCCTCGCCTCGCTCGATCTCGGCGAGTTGGAGCACGGCCGCGGGGTCGGCGAGAAACCGGACCTGCCCGCGCAGGCCGGGAGGGTCGAGGATGGTGACGGACCGCCAACTTTTCACCCTGCGCTCGAAGGCCGCAGGAGCGAGCCGGCCTTCTGTGAGCAAGCCGACGAGCGACAGGTAGCGGCCAACCCTGCGGGTATCCCGCCGGGAAACCGTCACGCTGTCGAGCACCACCGCGAGGGCGCCGAGCTGCGCGAAGAACGTCACGGTTGGCAGGACATCGCCTGCCGCCTCGTGACCGAGCGCCTGCCGGACCCTCAGCTCAGGATGGTGTGCACGCCGCCGCTCGTAGACAACCCGGTCGACCGCCGAGCGCTCGGGCGAACCTGGCGCGGTGTTCGCACGCGTCAGCTCTCCACGGCGGGCACGAGCAAGGAGGCCAGGCGAGTGGTCTTTAGGCGCAGGCATCGCCCCGTGGCTTCCCAGACGGGCGCCCCGGAGCTATGCTTGCGGGCGCAACGATCTTTGGCGAGGTCGAGCCGGAACCCCGGGAATGAGCCCCCGGGGTTTCATCGTTCTCCGATACCGAGTGAAGTGACCGGGCATGAGAGAGCTGTCGATGGACACGCTCGGCGGCGAGCTTGGGCAGCTCCTCCTTCAGGACTTGTTCCAGCAGCTGCGAGGGTGACTGCCTACGGCGAAGCGCCTCGTCTTGGAGGCATTCGAGTACGGGCGGCGACACTCGCCCCCGTAGCGGGACCCTGCCGTCAGGTGTCGTTGAGCGCAGCCGAGTGGTCATTTCGACAGCGATCATCGCGAGTGCCGTCTGCGAAACTGTGTTGGTCCGGGCGTGTGGTGTAATGATCTACCACACGGCAGAGTCCGTGCGGTATAAAAGGACATGGTCGACGAGCGCTATACCGACGCCGATCGGGACATCTGTGAACTCACAGGCGTAGAGCCGCGCCAGCTCCAAGACTGGCGACGACTGGGCTTGGTGGATCACGAGGTCCGTTCGCTTGGCCGCGGACGCGGTCGCGAAGCGAGCTACCCACCGCAGGCGGTCGATCAAATCCTCGCGGTCAAGAGACTCCTAGCTCTTTACGGAAAGCTCGACCTCGTCACACTCGCTCTTTTCGGGGTTGGGCGGACCCCAACCGAGAAGGCTTTCCGAAAGGCCTTCGGCAGGCTTGTCGAGACCGACGTGCAGGCGGGTCATCGGATGTTGGCCGCTCGCGACGACGAGGCACCGGCCTTCAGCGACCGAGTTCGGCGCGGGTCGTCGTCGATGGCACGCGAGATCCCAGAGGTCGTCGACAAACTGCGCGACCTCACACGAGCCCAGGCCCAGGATCGGATCCGCGAGGACAAGGCGCGCCACAAGAACCTGCAAGTCCCGCGCGATACCCAGAGCGTCTCGATCGAGACCCGCCGGGCGCGCGAGGACGCTGTCGCCGACCTCGCCGCCGCGCTCGTGGACCCGGATCAGAGCGGAGGCAACGAGCGAGTTCTGCTTCAGGCCCTAGGCCTCAACGGCAATGTCATCGACCAAATCGAAGACGCCGGTGGGCCGTGCACCTTCGCCGAGATGCAGCAGGCGGTCGAGGAGTCGTCGTACGAGGATCTCATTGTCGCTCGGGACGCCATGCGTCGCGACTTCCTGCAGGTGACGCGATTTCTGGGCTCGCCCTTGTTCGCATTTATCTCGGCCTACTTCGGCGACCCAGCAGTCGTAGGAGTGACCCTTGCCTTGAGCGTGGCGAGTGGACTCGCAATGATGCGCCGAGTCCCGCAGGTCGAAATGAATGATCAAACTGGCAAGTCCGCCTAAAGGGTGCACGCAAACGACCCGCTCACGCACCACGCGGATGCACCCACGTTCCGCGTACGAATGACCGCATGACGCACCACTGAGCGACGCTAACGATCCTACATAACAAGCGATGAGCAGAGTCCTTCGGCTTAAGATGGTGCGTGGTGCAGCTCTACCTCATATGCCCGAAGTGCGGCGAGAAATGGCGATCCCAGGCGGCATCGGGCCGTACCCGATGCAAGTCCTGTGACCATCTGAGTTACCTGCCTACGGCCATCTGGCGAGTGGCCGAAAAGGCGCCCGGACAGCTCATCTACGACGTCGCCAGCGGTCGCCTCTGGAGGGTCTGAGATGATCCACGGCGCGCGGTCGGGTTATAACAACGGCTGCCGCTGCCCCTCGTGCAGGGAGGCGAACACGGCAGCATCCCGGGCACGCCGTGAACGCATCGCCGGGTGCTCAGTGTCGATTCGAACAGGTCGACGGCCACGCCAGATCGTTCTCGAAGGACCCCGTCTCGTCTCGCAGCGACCCCCCATTTCCAGTCCGCAACCCGAGCGAGTGCATCGCACCCGAGATGGTTGGAATGCAGGCCGGAACGATTGGGACACATACGCACAGCTCCTCAGGCTCTACCTGGCCGGCGTGGGGCAGTCTCCGTCCCTTCTCGCGCTCCAGGATGAGGTTGATGCGTACTACTCAATGGCCGGGGAATACGGTCGGTGACGACAAGCGACAATGGACACATCTCATCGCTCACGCCCTTATCTTGATGCCAGCAGTCTGAAATATCTTGACCCACTCGTTCGCCGCCAGCCACAACGAACAGCCCGAAGAGAAACGCAGCCAGAAGAGCAAGCGTCCTATATTTCACCTGGGAGATTATCGACCGGCCCCGCCGGGCCCTTGAGCGAAGGCCCTGTGCTTTTCGTCAGCTTGTCCGAGCCCTCAGGGAGCTTCCGCAAGAGACCTACGATCGTCGGTGGTGCAGCACAACTCGACGCCGCGCTCGCACTCCGTGATGACGGAGTGATCGAATGAAAGAGGGGTCCAAGATGCCCACAGGGAAGAAGGCGGCCTCGACGGCCGGGCGTGAACTAGCCAGCGATAAGAGCACCGCTGCCGAGAAGCGTGTCGCAGGCAGTGCTCTGCGCCAAGCGCCAAAGAAGGCAGCTGGCTCAAAGAAGCCAGCGGTCAAGCAGACAGCTGCGCCTAGGAAGGCCACGAAAAAGGCAACCTAAAGCGCGCCCTCTCGCCCCACCGACTCGTCCAACACCCGCCCCGTAGCCCTCTGACCGCCATCTGTCCTACCACCCGCCCATCTAGCCGCCACGTGGGCGAACGTGGGCGCCTGTGTGCCGCCCTTCCGGCCGGCCCTCGGGCCGGTCCGCCCTGTCTGCGGGTCCCTTCCGTCGCCCTCGCCCTCTGGGTGGGTGGGTCCGTCGGTCCCCTCCCCGTCCCCGGCGCCCGGCCCCGGCTCGTCCCGTCTGCGGCCCCGTGCCGGCCCTGCGCGGGTCGTGCTCCTGGCTGGGTGGGTGGGCGGGCGGCCGTTGTCTGGGGTTTTCCTGTCCCCTTCGCGCCCTTGTCCCCTCTCTCCCCACAAGCGTTCTTGGGGAGAGAGAACAGGGCGAGCGTGACGCCGAGGAACGCGGAAAAATAGACGGCCTGGCCGAGGTTCACAAGGTTGACTGGCATGGTGAGCACGGTCAGATCTTGGGCGAGGTGCCGTTCGAGGCTTGCCTTGGCGGCTCTCCCCGCGGCATCGGGGGCGATGGCGATGTCGCTCGGCAGAACGCCTGCACAGGACAGGAGTAGCCTGCAAACAGCTACGCAGGCGGTCGGTACGTGGTCTTCAAGCTGGGCAGGTATCCCGCGATCGTCGGACTGGTGCTGATTCTGATTGGGCACCGCTGCCGTAAGCCCGAAGGGCGAGGCGCGGCGTACCGTCGCAGTCGACTCCGTGCGCAAGGTGCTGATGACGGCCTTGATACGGCAAAGGAGACAATGGTGAGACGTGTCGACAGGGCGTGCTGGTGATGCACGGGGCAAGGGGGGACGAGTCCTCGCAGGTCTACGTGACCGAGATCGAGGAGCGCCGACCACACGCAGTGCGCCTCGCGCGCACATTGCTGCGGCCGGAGAGCGGCGGTGAGGAGTCCGACGCGGGGCAACTCGAGGACGAGTCGGAAATCGTCACCATCACCTCGGTGGTCGTGATCGATGGGAACCGGTGGTGCTTGCTGGATGGAGAGCCGCCCAAAGGACATGAGGTGCTCGTCCGAATCGACGTCGCTCGACGCGAGATACTCGCCCGCCTCCACACTGCTGCACACATCCTGAACTCGCTCGTCTACTTGCACTTTGACGGCGCGCTCGTCAATGGCGTGCACCTCAAAGGTGACGGAAGCGGCCGAGTCGACTTCGATCTTCCAGACGCCGACAACGGGGCTTTGCGCGGCCTTGAGGTCGAGGTCAACGAGATCATCCGCGCGGACCGTCGAGTACTCGAGGGATCGCTTTCCCAAGAGGACCTCACTCGCGCCGCCGGGGTCATCCGAAGCCTGGCCGCGACTCCCCTGCCGGACGCCGACGGGAGCGTGCGGGTGGTTGAGATCGAAGGGTTCGACGTACAGGCTTGTTCGGGCAGCCACGTTTCCTCGACAGCGCTCATCGGTGGAATGCGGATTCTGAAAGTCGACAGCAAGGGACGGCACAATCGACGTGTTCGCTTCAGCCTCGAGCCGCGATGCATGCTATGAGCGGTCCGACCAGTTACCGTTTCCCCTTTCGGCCCCTGGGCACCCACCAGGACTACCGACCCACTCGAGCCGCCCTCCAGAATCAACAAGGACCCATGCCGCAAACCATCGAGCACTCGACGAAGAGCCTTCCGGCCACCCGGCCCAGGCAACGCGTCGAGGCGATCACCGACACTGCTGTGTGGGCGAGCGAGGACGAGGTCTACCCGTGCGTGCCGGATTTCCACGAACCACACGAGCTGTATCCCGGGACGAACAGTGAGGACAGACCGCACTACCACCCAATGCCCCTCGCGGAGCGGCTCGCATCGATGTCGAGAGCCCCAGTCCGCAAGCCATCCGGCCCTGGCCAGTTCAGCTCCGGCCTGTTCACCACCGGCAGGTTCGGTCCGAGGACGACGGTGCCGGCCGAGTTGCTCCACAACTCGATGTCGATGTCGAAGCGGATCCCCGCGGCGTGCTGGTCCCAACCAGGCCTCGCGCCTATGAATGTGTTTATGCGAGAACGGTACGCGGATCGACGAGCTTCACGAGACTGAGGGGCTGCCCTGACTACCACCACCCCTACGCCGCCACGTGGGCGAACGTGGGTGCCTGTGTTCCGCCCTCCGGGCCTTTCGCCCGGCCTCGGTCGTGCCGTCCTGACTGTGCGCCCCTCCCGTCGTCCCGCCGGTGCCCTTCTGGGTGGGTGGGTGTGCTCGCGTTTCCCCGTCCCGTTCGTGCTCCCTCGCTCGCCCTGGGTGGGTGGCCGGGGCGGTCGCTGTCCCCCGTCTTTCGCCGGTCTCCGGCCGCTTGTCCCCTCTCTCCCCACAAAGAGATCTTCACGTTTGACCAGGACTTATCTTCACATTTGGCTGTAACAGTCCCTCGTCGCTGGTCTCTCTTGAGTCTCCAAACGACGTTGCGGTAGCCGGGTTGGAGGCTCGATCCGGTCTTGGCGAGAGCTCGAGGGTGGTTATCGAGAAGTGCTCACCGCCAGCCCGGCGAGGTCGTTGAGGCTCCGCCTGCGCCGCTTTCTTCTTCTCGGTCCGAGCCCGGCGTCCTTGCGCCTTTGTTCTTCCAACGCGCGCTCACTGAAGGCGTCCGAGACGGCGAGGTTGCGCACGACAAGGGCACAGGTGAGGAACAGGCTGATCGGAACGAGCCCCATGAGGCGGCACCAGCCTTTGGCGACGTCGATGCTGGCCGGGTCTTTCACCCTCGAGTGCGAGGATGCTCGCCCAGTACACGCCGTAACTGATCCCGGCTGCGCGGACTCGTCGGCACGGTGGTGGACGATGATGTCGTCGGCGAGAAGGTCTCGGTGCGGCCCGACGAGAGCATGCCGACGCAGAGCTCGTTCGGGCTTGTCTGCGGCTGCAAGCTGACGGTGCTCCGCTGGGTGTTGTGCCCGGTGGTGCCTTGCCACTGCCCGACGGTGAAGGCGGTGGTGGTGAACCCGGTGGAGTACTCCTGTGCCGTCAGATTGGCGTAGGGGCCGACCCCATTGATAGTGATGGTGCT
>Ga0326727_10012447_pt1 | contig 19371 bp, 19 predicted proteins | sample MB2enrmetagenome_FD_207643 | JGI IMG/M metagenome (GOLD analysis project Ga0326727, IMG submission 207643) | Lab enriched peat soil microbial communities from McLean, Ithaca, NY, United States - MB29MY | ecosystem: Environmental > Terrestrial > Soil > Wetlands > Peat | place: USA: New York...
TTTCACAAAATTGCAAGAAGCAGGTCCTTCGACTCCCCTTCGCTGCGCTCAGGGTCGCTCAGGATGGATGGGGCACGGAGTTTCCATGCACGATCCGTGAAAACACTATGGCGCTTGAATCGAAAATGCCCTAGAGACAGGCGACCATTTCCAGCTTCAGAATCAATGATTCCCTGTCGAAGGGTTTCATCAGATACTCGTTCGCCCCACACGCCATTGCTTTCTGAATGTGCTCCACATCGGTCTCAGTGGTGCAGAAGATGACGGCCGGGGTTCTGCCTCCCGGTGTGTGACGCAGAGCCTTGATGAACTCCAAACCGTCCATGACTGGCATGTTCCAATCGAGCAGAACGAGATCGGGCATCCGCTTATGGCATTTTTCGAGGGCGACCTGCCCGTCCTCGGCCTCGTCAACCTCGAAGCCGAGGCCAGTGAGCAGTTTTCGCGCGACTCTCCTGACAGTGGCCGAATCATCGGTCACCAGGCATGACTTCGAAACGGTATGGGAAATCGCTCTTTCGCCGATTTCAGTTCCGATCGAGCTCGACACGGTCTCGGCCCTCCTTCTTTGCGTGATACAGGGCTGCGTCGGTTCTTGCCACCCAGTCGGTCAGGGGATCTCCAGGCTCATAACAGGCAGCTCCGATGGAAACGGTGATGGGCTTCATCGGAGGGGTAAGGTCAAGCAACAGCGGATTTCTGGCCAGCGCCTGGCGAATGTTCTGCGCCACATTGAAGGCAGCGTCCATATCCGTGCGGGGCAGAATCACCGCAAATTCCTCGCCGCCGTAGCGCGCCACGTAGTCTCCGCCGCGCACTGCCTTTTGCACGGTCTTTGCCAGATGACGAAGGACCGAATCGCCGGTCTGGTGTCCCCATGTGTCGTTCACTCTCTTGAAGTGATCGATGTCGATCATCAGCAATGCCAGATCATCGCCGCTGTTCATGGCCTCTCCGGCCGTCTTGCGGATGATGGCATCGAAGGTCTTCCGGTTTGACAGCCCGGTCAGGCCGTCGAGCATGGCGTCTTTTATCGCTTCTTGCAGATTGCGTTCAAGAGCCTCGACCTTGCCGGCGGATTCGCGCATGCGCAGGCCGACATATTCGCTTCGTCCGGCCATGTCTTTACTCTCGGCAACGAGGTTCTCGATGAGACCCTTCAAGTTAGCCAGGCTCTCGCCCAAGTTCCTGGAGGCAATCCCCCTTAGAGTGGCGCCGAACTGATGCGCATCGTCGGAGGCAGAATCGGCAACGCTGACGATCTCCTGGAGGGTATTCAAGGCGCGCACGGAAGTCTCGCGCACGGCCTGCGCCTCTTTCGCCGAGGAAAAGAAGGTTGAATACAAGTCCTGCAGGGTGCTCTCATCAAAGCTCGCGCCGTTGGAGATGAGCACGTCGATGGTTCGTTCCAGGTTGGGGCTCTTCCTGGCGTGATACTCGTACCAGATGGCATAGTTGGCCGGCGTAGCCGGGATCGCAAACCTCTGCAGCGACTCCATGGCAGAGGCTGCTATCGATCGAGCTTTTTTGACTTCCTCAACAGACATGGTCAGACTCCCGCCGCTTCCAGGGCATTGATCGTTCCCTTCAACAACTGCTTGTGAGTCTTCATATCTGCAAGGTCCTCAGCGCCGTCTTTTTGTCCTGGCTCTTCATCCGGGCAGCAATGCCCCGCTTGATGCACTGTCAAGAGATCGGCAGAAGTGCATCAAAAAGTGGCGCGTGGCTCGGCTCATGCGCCAACGCGCCCCTAGAAAAGGCCCAGAGCCTTAGAATCATCTCCTCCTGGAGGAAGAAGGAGATGATTACTTATCGGCCGATTGAGGTCGCTTTGATAGCTGTTTCTGGCGGACATGTTACATTGTGAGCCAGTTTAGTTGTTCTGGCCGCTTTTGGCAGTTCCTCATTGAGACTGCAGACGAATTACAAACAACCATCACTATATCAATCATTTCCAGTGAAAAGACGAAGTGGAAAGTTTACCTTCAAGGTGGCTTTTCGCCATGAAAAAGCCACCTTCCATTGCATTCAAAAAGTCTTCGTGGATTCCGATAATGCACTAGAACTGAGGGGCCGTTGCTGGCAAAGAGGCCGAGTCAATGCCTTCACACTGGGTGAAATCCGCTGTCAGGTTTCCTTGGCCATCAAAGGTCAACGTCCAGAGAGAATCGTAGTCGTAAGGCGACCAGACAGGCGCCGTCGGTGCGCCGCCGTTGGGGTAATAGCTCGACAGGAGCGCATCCACGAACGAATCGATTTGAACGTACGACCACCCCAGCAGAAGTTTATGGTTGGAGAATGTGCCGTTGGTAAAGAAGAAATTGCTGGTTTCCACGGCCGCGTTCGCGTCGGAGCCCTGGAAGCTGGAGACCAGATGATAGGGCAAGTCATTGGCGATGGCGTATGGCAGGACGGTCATGGCCGGCGCAAGGCCGGACCAGTGGTCCTCACCCGATGCAGTCGCCGTGCCAATGCTGAACTGAGAGGGGTCGCCGGACCAGACCTGGTCTGGGCTGATCTTGCCGAGAAGGGCGTTGGGCAGATCGAGCGCGCGCCATTGACCCGCCCCTACATAGTTATTGTCTGACCAGTAGCCCTGCGGATGCGCCTCTGCGTGACGAACGATGTAAAAGGTTTCGTTGGTGTTGATTCCCGCAGGAATGACGGCGCCGTTGACGCCGCCCGTTACAGTGATGCTGGAAGGCGTATTGGACTTGCAGGAAGCGCTGACCAGCGCCGGCGCAGGCAGTACCGGATAGGTAGACGGCGGAGTGACATTGGCGTTGTATGTAGCCAGGCTGGCGCTTCCCGAGGGCGTGATCGAGATCGCATAGATCGCGTTGGGATTCTTATAGCTGGCCGGAATTGCGAGGTTGTATCCCTGAAGCTCGTTGAAATTCGACATCATGCTGCTGGTGGTCTCCCACGGCGCAGAAAAGACATAGAATCCCGGTGTGTCCGCCGAGACAATTCCCTTCAACAGCGCTTCGTTGTCGCCTCCCTGGTCGGCAAAATCGAGGCCCTGGCAGTTTGGGCAATATTGCGCCGGCACGGCGACGCCGCTGGGCACCGACCCTGACGAATACGACGCATTCACCGGGACGTTATTGCCGGTATAAAAGGCTCCGCCCGTCAGGTTGCTGGAGAGAGAGATCTGATTCAGAACGGAAAACTGCTGAACCGTCTCAAGGGAACTCATATCGGGGTAATTATTCGCAGTTTGCAGATGGGTCATCGGCTCCAGCGCATAGACGCCGGTGACATTCTGAGCACCCAGCACGTCCTGTTGCAGGAATGTGGCCATGAGCAAAGACCGCTGCAGACCCTGATCGGTGAGGTTGGCCGTGGCAGGACTCACATCATTGGGAGCGTGGTAAGCCAGGTCCGGGCTCACCACGAAGATCAGGTTGGTGTTCCCGGCGCTCAATGGAGGAGCCTGTGACACCACGGTGGTGCTGCTCTCATTGCTGCCGCATCCCCAACAGGAAAAGACAAACACCGAAGCCAGAAGAAGACCAAACCCTCTCGAGAATCGCATTGAAACCACCTCATTCATTCTGCTGTCGCAGCCATTTTCTGGCTCCACGTGCCTAACAGTTCATCGACTCGACTTACCCCGAGGGCACAATGACCTTGATTCGGGAGAGCGCAACCCCCACGGGGTTCACATCGAAACCATCTTTCGGCGCGACAATAGGCCATGGCCTTCTGTCGCTCGCTTGAACGAGAAAGACACTTTACTTAATCGCCTTATCGACAGACTGAACAAAATGGTTCACCTCAGACCGCAACCCCTCACTGAGGACCGTGGAAAGAAGGAACACACCGATGCCTGGCTCCCGGAAGAGCAGGGGTAAGATGCTCTATTTTGAAACTTTGCAAAATTACTTTCAGGCCATAGTTTGCGTCAGGGCACGGCTATGGCTGAAGTCGTGCCCTGATACAAAAATATATGGATTGCATATCTATGCCGCGGTCTGAACAATCCTCCAGATTGTGGCCGGTTGAGTCAAGTAAATAGCCCGGTTCCTGAAATGCTTTATACGCATGGGAGCCTTCTTTGCATGTGGCCACAGCTATTCCGCCTGCGAAATATCAAAACGGGAAGCGATCACTTCTCCGCCGAGAGATTCTGTGGCGTAATTGAAGATCGCGAAACGGTACCCCATGAAGAAGAACCATGCATCATTGAGGACCAGCGGTTTGCCAATCTCATGGAAGGCGCTTCCATCCGTGCTGTAGAAGAAATGCGCCTGCCGCCCGGCGCCGGGATGAATATCGGCCGAGACGCGCAGCCAGATCTTGTTCCCGGAGATGGATGCGCTTTCGACCACATCTCCCTTGGTGGCTGTCTTCCAGCCTCTGCTCATGGTGAGGTTGTTCTTCATGACGACCTGATAGGACGCGTGTTCCCTGACCACTCCGACCCATGCCGACGAATCCCTCAGCATCGCCATGCCGGCGCAATCGCCGTCTTTCATGCGGGAAACGTCAAGAGCAACGGTTGCCGTCGACGCCGGCCCAGGAATGCGATGAGTGAGCGTGTTGCGCGCCATGTAGAGATCGTCTGTGACGGTCGCTGTTTTCAGCTTCAGTCCGTTTCCGGCCGACCATTTGGAGTTATCCGGATTATGGTTCCACTCCCACTCCGGGCCTAATTGCGCGGTGCGGAAGGCATCGGAAAATCCCGGCTTGCTGGCGGCGGCGGAGGTCTTCACCGGCAAAGGATAGGATTTTGCCCACGCGCCGTCTTTCAACTCCACCTCGGGCCAGCCGTCGGCGGTCCAGTGGACCGGCGCCAGCACCGGCACGCGTCCGCCGGGATAGGCGTCGATGAAGGCCATGTAGTACCAGTCTCCCTTCGCCGTCTGCACCAGGCTGCCCTGATGCGGGAAACCGGAACCGGCCACCGGGCTGGTGGCGTCGCGGACAAGCTGTCGCATCGTGTACGGTCCGAAGGGGCCGGTGGTGGACTTCAACACGTATTCGGCGTTGGCCGGTTTCGTGGTGATGATGTAATAGTTTCCCTTGACCTTGTAGATGTGCGAGCCCTCGATCATGCCGAGTTCTTTGGGCGATGTGAAAACCGTCTCGGAGCGGACCTCGTGCGTCGCGTCGGGCGAGAGTTGCGCTACGCGCAGAGTCGTGTTTCCGTAGGAGACGTACATCGTATCGTCGTCGTCAACGAGAAGGCCGGCATCGTAGTAGCACTGGTTGAGCTCGGCTTGCCTTTGCCACGGGCCTTCGGCAGCCTTGGCCGTGTAGATATAGGTGTGTTTGAAATCGACGCAACCGCCCCAATAGAAAGTCCGGTTCCTCTGCCGATAGCCGAGAAACGAAGCCCAGGTGCCGCGAATGTAGGCGCTGCCGCCTTCAAGGTCATAGGCGGGGCCAAAGTCCAGCACAGGGACGGAATGGCCTATGTACTTCCAGTGCGCCAGGTCCTTGGAGCTGAGAATGGGAGCTCCGGGCGAGTAGTGCATATTCGACGCCGAATAGTAATAGGTGTCGCCGACACGCAGCACATCAGCATCGGCAAGATCCTCCCACAGCACGGGATTCTGAAAAACAGGCTCTTTGCCTGATGTGGTCTGTGCGCTCAAGCCGGGGAGGCTGCAGAACAACATCGCCGTGGCGTTGAGACCAACAAAAAAACGGAGAAATGATCTTTGCAAGATTCGTGTCATCCTGTCTGCCTTCCTGCTCGCTCTGGTTAGGGCGAGCAGGTTTGCCTTGAAAGGGAAACCTACTCGACCGTGACCGACTTGGCCAGGTTTCTGGGCTGATCGACGTCGCAGCCGCGGCGGACGGCGATGTAGTAGGCCAGCAACTGCAGAGGCACGATCTCGATGAGCGGGGAGAGCATCTCAGTGGCTGCGGGGATGTAGATTACCTGCTCTACCAACCCGCCGATGGTGGTGTCGCCCGCGGTGGCCACGGCGATGACGCGGCCGGAGCGGGCGGTGACCTCCTGGATGTTGGAGAGGGTCTTCTCGTAGCGCAGCTTGGATGCGGGGTCTGACTCGTCGCGTGTGGCCAGCACGACCACGGGCAAGGTCTCGTCGATCAGAGCATTGGGGCCGTGCTTCATTTCGCCGGCCGGATAGCCCTCGGCGTGGATGTAGGAGATTTCCTTGAGCTTCAGCGCGCCTTCCAGAGCGATGGGGAAATGGATGCCGCGGCCGAGATAGAGGAAGTCGCGGCAGGTGGAGAAATCCTTGGCGAGTTGTTCGCACTGGGCGGAGCAGGAGCGCAAGACCTCGTCGATCTTGGCCGGGACGCGGCTCAGTTCGCCGATGAGCGCAATGGACTGCTCCACGTCGAGACGGCCGCGCAACTGGCCCAGCTTGAGCGCCAGCAGGAACAGGGCTGTGAGCTGCGCCGTGAATGCCTTGGTGGAAGCGACGCCGATTTCCGGGCCGGCATGAGTGTAGATGGCACCGTGGGCCTCGCGGGCCACCATGGCGTCCACCACGTTGCAGATGGCGACGGTCTTGGAGCCGAGCGAAATCATTTCGCGCTGCGCGGCCAGGGTGTCGGCGGTTTCGCCGGACTGGGTGATGAGCAGGCCGAGGGCATTGCGATCGGGGATGGGATTGCGATAGCGATATTCGCTGGCGTAGTCCACATCGACGGGCAGGCGGGCCAGCCGCTCGATCATGTATTTGCCGGTCAGCGCGGCGTGCCAACTGGTGCCGCAGGCGGCGATGTTGATGCTGGAGGCCAGGGCCAGTTCTTCGTCGGAAATCTTCATCTCGCCCAGGTAGACCTTGCCCGAATCGAGCGAGACGCGGCCCAGCGTGGTGTCGCGCACGGCCTGGGGCTGCTCCCAGATTTCCTTGAGCATGAAGTGCTTGTAGCCGCCCTTTTCCGCCTGAATCGGGTCCCACTGGATGTGAGTGAGCTTGCGCTCAATGGGGTTGCCGTCAAAGTCCGTCAGTTCGACGCCGGCCAGGGTAAGGATGGCCATGTCACCATCGGCCAGGAAGTAAATGTCGCGTGTGTGCTGCAGAATGCCGGGAACGTCGGAAGCGACGAAGGACTCGCCCTCGCCCACGCCGATGACCACCGGCGGACCGAAGCGCGCGGCGATGATCTTGTTCGGCTCGGCGGCGGAGAGAATGCCCAGCGCAAAAGCGCCCTTGAGCCGCTTGACCGTGCGGCGAAAGGCGACTTCCAGCGGAATGGGCGCGCCCGCGGCTTCAGCGTCCTTCTGCACCTGCTCGATCAGGTGGGCGATGATCTCGGTATCGGTCTCGGTGACGAACTTGTGGCCCTGGGCGGTGAGTTCGCGCTTCAGATCGAGATAATTCTCCACAATGCCGTTGTGAACGACGACGATGCGGCCCGTGCAATCGCGATGCGGGTGGGCATTCTCTTCAGTGGGCCGGCCATGAGTGGCCCAGCGGGTGTGACCGATGCCATAGGTGCCATCGAGAGGATGCTCGCGCAGCACTTCTTCCAGGTTGTGCAGCTTGCCTGGAGCGCGGCGCACCTCAAGCGTGGAGCAGGAGGGGCTGCCGACAGCGATGCCGGCCGAGTCGTAACCGCGGTATTCCAGACGCCGCAGCCCTTCGATAATGACAGGGACTACCTTCTTTGGACCAACATAACCGACAATTCCGCACATGCAAGAATTCTAAACGACAGCGCATGGGAAAGGGCGTAAGGGAAAGGCTGGGCAATAGGCCGGTTCCCTGTTCGCTGGAGCAAACACTGGTCACAGGTGCAGGGCCTTGCCCAGTTTGAAGAGCGCCGGGATGAATAGCAGCACGAGAGCAGCGACTCCAACGGAATATGCCGCAGCCTTCCAACCAGAGACGTACCCCTGCTTGAGGGCCAGGACCACCAGCAGGGACAAGACCGGCAGGTTCAGGACCAGACCCGTTGCAAGCCCCGGCATGTAACTCCGCAATGCAACGGATGCCGCGATGTGGGGAATCAGGACGTTGGCCAGCGTAACAGCCATCGATCCAAAAACCAGGTAGGTCGAGAGCGTTTCTCTGCCCGAGATGAAGCTCAGAGCCGTGACAAGATAAACCAGAAGCGTCAGAATCACGACGGCAAAACGGAAGACGCCGGGCGCAACAGGATGATGCCAGCGGCCAGAGCGCTGCGACCAGGCTGGAAGCCAGAGAGCTTCTTCCGCATTGTGCAGAGTGATCACAATCGGGAAAAGCCACACCAGATTCCGGAAGCTCATCATTAGTCTCCCGATCGTGCGGGCTGGGCATTGCGGCGATGATCAGCGGCGATTAGCGGCCGCCATATTTGCGCAGCAAGTCCACGACGTCTTTGTAGCCGGCCCTCGCCGCGACTTTCAAAGGAGTAGCGTCGTCATTGTTTCCGGAATTCACGGCGGCTTTTCCGGACAGCAGAAGTGAGACGACGTCCAACTGATCAGCAAATGCCGCCAGATGCAACGGCGTATCGCCATCATTATTTCTAACGTTGAGCTCGACCTTGCGGGCCAGCAACAACTTCACAACATCCGCCTGGCCCATGCGCGCCGCCAGGTGCAACGAGGTGTTGCCGTCGCTATCCTTGGCGTTGGCATCAGCCCTGTGGGTCAAGAGCAGCTCTATCACGTCTGCATGGCCGTCCAGCGCCGCCAGGTGCAACGGCGTATCGCCAATGTGGTCCTTGGCGTTGACGTCAGCCCTGTTGGCGAGCAGCAACTCCACGACGTCTTTGTGACCCATGCGCGCCGCGAGATGCAACGGTGTATCGCCATTGTCATCCTTGCTGGAAATCAGTCGAGGATTGCTCAGAAGATAGGTCGCGACCTTCGCCAAGTCGCCTTGCTGGGCCGCATTATGAATCGGGCCACAGAAGCCGGAGCTGGCCCAAGCCAGAACCACCAGCAGGACGACGACGCGAATCACAGCAGAATGGAAAAAGCCCTCAACGAGAGAACGCATATTCATGCTTCCTCCAGGCTGCTGCGAAGTATAGCTCAACCACGCCACGTTGTGGGAGGCAAGAACTGCTTCAACGCGAAAAAATGCTTTGCCGCCTCTTCGCTACGGCCTGCATCCTGCCCGCGCGAACACGAGGCACTTATTCCTCGATGCGGTAGGTAAATTCCTCGATCACCGGGTTGGTGAGCACCTCGCGGGCAATGCGCTCAACCACGGCGCGCGCCGCCTCGACCGAGAGGCCCTCGGCGAGCGAAAGCGCAAAATACTTGCCCTGGCGCACTGCGGTTACGTCCGCAAATCCGATTTTGCGCAGAGCATTCTGGATGGTCTGGCCCTGCGGATCCAGGACCGAAGTCTTCAACGTGACGTAAACATGCGCTTTCATTATCTGCAATTATAGTAGGTTCCGAGGAAGTGCGGTGCCGGCGGCGGCAGGCCTTCGCCGCCGGGGCAGAGGTCAGGCAAGCGGCCGATTTCCGTCTCGATTCCCTTGACAGCGGGCGTTTGAGGCAAACAAGGCTTTGCGCACGGCAGCGCGACTTCCGGTATAATCCACAGAGGCGCGGAGAGATGGCCGAGTGGCTGAAGGCGGCGGTTTGCTAAACCGTTATAGGGCCTAAAAGCTCTATCTGGGGTTCGAATCCCCATCTCTCCGCCATAGATCGTTGCAAGTAGCTGATTTTCAAGATAAATAGTTAAATAATATAGACTTGCATGGTTCACTTCTTTCCCCCTAGAGTCTGAAAGTTCCCTGTTTTTCCTTACAAAACCGGCTTTTACCTTGCAAACTGAGAACTACCTTACAACCTCGTCGGACTTGCCAAGACACGAACAGCCGGTGGTCGCGAACAGTTCGCACTCATCGGCTGCACACTGTACCGTTCTCCCATACCTACTTGCTGCCTCCCGAAGCTGCCCCGCACTCTTCAAGTTGCAGAAAGACGGGATCGTTTCCCCGTCGATTCTTTGCGGGGAATCTGTTAGCAGACTCAAGCCCACGTCAGTGCCGCGAATCCGCTGCCGCCGAAAGGTTCCTGCGTACTGTGTGGTTACAGACCTCGCACCTTCGCGGCAGTTCCAGCAGATTGGCTAAAGATGCCCAGGCACAGTGTGCAGATTGCGCTGCTTTTTCTCACCTCGAAAGAGCAGCCCGTTACATGGTGCTGATAGCTGCGACGCTCGAACCCGGTCTGGCGGTTGGTGACGGAAAAGGACATGTCGCGGGGCTGCGTTTCCACTCCGAGTTCCACCAGGTTGGGGTAGGTTCGGTCGTTGTGGACGATCCGTTTCACCTTCATTTTGAGCATCTTGTGATTTGTCTCCATCCTGCCTTTCGAGGCCCCGCGAAGCTCTCGACAGGTTGAGGAGACAAAAACCTGCTCTTCCCTGGCGATGAAAGCATCTTAGTTATGAAAGACCATGTGAAAACGAGACGGAATCCGTCAATCGGAAAAGAAAGTGCGAATGAAGCTGTTCCTGAAGATCCTTTTTGGCTGCATCTTCGTCTTCATGATCGGAAGGACCATCCGCACCGGGCTTGCCATCGGCATCCGGGCGGCATGGCCTGCCTTCGCCGCCCCATGGGGCATAGCCACGCTGTTTGACGCTTACTCAGGATTCATCACGTTCTATGTGCGGGTTGCCTACACGGAACGCAGCGCGGTGGCGCAAGTGCTGTGGTTCCTGCTCATCATGTCTCTGGACAACCTTGCCGTGTCCTTTCATGTGCTTCTTCAGCTTCTTCGGCCCAAGCCAGAGGAACAGGCAGCGTCGATCCTGGCAAGGCGTCCCGGATGAACGAGACTTTTTGCTTTCTAACCGGTGGAGAGGAATCATGCTGACTCAGATTCTTGTGGGTACGCTGATGGTAGGCGGACTGATGCTGCTGCTGTGGCTGATTCATCTGCCACTCCGCAACGCGTCGATTGTAGACGCGGGCTGGGCAGGCAGTCTGGCCTTGCTGGGTTTGCTTTACGGCATCACGGGAGCCGGCTGGGCCCCGCGACGGGCATTGATAGCTGTCATGGCTTTGACCTGGGGTCTGCGTCTGGCGCTCTACCTGCTTTTTGCACGCATTATTGGCCAGCCGGAAGAGGGCCGCTATGCTCAGCTCCGCAAGCAATGGGGCAACCATATCGCACCGAAGTTTCTGCTGTTCTTTGAGATTCAGGCATTGCTGAGCCTGCTGCTTGCGACGCCATTTCTTCTGGCCGCGGCGAATCCAAAGCCGGCGTTCTCCATGCTGGAATATGCGGCGGCCATTCTTTGGCTGGCGGCCATGGCCGGAGAATCCACTGCCGATGCGCAGCTCAACGCTTTCAAGGGCAACGCAATGAACTGCGGCAAGAGCTGCCGCGCCGGCCTTTGGAAGTACTCGCGCCATCCAAATTATTTCTTCGAATGGCTGATCTGGATCGCATTTGCCTTGTTCGCGCTGGCCTCGCCACTTGGCTGCCTGGCTCTGTTCTGCCCGGCCCTGATGCTTTTTTTCCTCTTCAAGATCACTGGCATCCCGGCCACCGAAGCCCAGGCTTTGCGTTCGAGGGGAGAGGAATACCGGCGGTATCAAGAGAGTACAAGCATATTTGTGCCCTGGTTTCCAGGAAAGGCCGCTCCGTGAAGACCGGCGTTCCTTCAGATTCACCCGTTCCGAGGGCCGGGTACAACTTCTGGCTGCGATAGTCACGGGCCTTCTTCATGGCCTGGGCAGAAATGTTCGGAGACGCCGGCGGCGATCAGCGGATTGTCTTGCACTATCTTTTCGAAAGCCGTGTTGCAACGAACGCGGGAGGTGGATTCGCATGAGCATGTTCTCCTTGATTCTTTTGGCATCGAGCATGGTACCGCAGCTCTCAACCGGTCAGCCGATGCCGCCCCTGAAAGGCGAATACCTCACCGGCCGCCAGGCCCAGTTGCCGGACGCTGCCTCAGGCCGCGTTGCCTTGCTTGCTCTGGGCTTCTCTTACAACTCGAGATTCCCGGTCGAGGCCTGGATTGGCCGCTTCCGCAAGGATTTCGGAGATAACCATCAAGCCACCTTCTACGAGATCCCGATGATTGGCGGCATGGCGCGCCTGGGAAAGTGGTTCATCGACAGCGGCATGCGCAAGGGCACGCCGAAGAATGATCAGGAAAACGTAATCACAGTTTACGGCGGAGCCGATTCCTGGAAGCAGCGCGTTGGCTACCAAGCGCCGGATACGGCTTACCTGATCTTGCTCGACAAGCACGGCGTGGTGCGCTGGCGCCACACTGGCGCGTTTGATGAAGACGCCTACGAGGACCTTTCTGCCAAAGTCTCCGGTTTACTTCATGAACCGTAGCGGCAGGGTCGAGAGCGGCCTGAAGGATTGGGTGCTATGAGCTGCATCTTGCGCCGCGCGCAGTGGATTGCGTGCCCCATCGACGATGGTATTCGCATTCTATTCGGACGGTTGCAACCTGCGGCAGATTACGCTGTCTGCATGAGACGAGCGGAACAGGAATTGCGCCGAATCGGCGCTGAAAAGGGAGGTTCCGAATCATGACGTCAAGAGCTGCCTCAGCCACTAGCCTGGAAGGTAATCGCTCCGAGACTCAGCTCCGATTCAAGAACCGGGCGCTGGACGCGACCGCCGAGGGCGTCACAATCGCCGATGCCCGCCTGCCTGACAATCCCCTGATTTACGCCAACGCCGGGTTCGAAAGGCTGACCGGGTATTCCCAAAGCGAGGTGTTAGGCCGCAACTGCCGATTTCTGCAAGGTTCCGGCACCGATCCGGCAACCTTGAACCTGCTGAGGGCAGCCATTCGCGAGCAACGCGAGATTACAGTACAGCTCCTCAACTATCGCAAAAACGGGATCTCGTTTTGGAACCGCCTCTCCATAACGCCAATGCACGATCCCTCGGGCACGGTCACGCATTTTATTGGCGTTCAGTCGGACGTGACCGCCGAGAAGCAGGCGCAGGACGCTCTTGCGCGCGCCAATGAGCAACTTGAGGCTGCCAACCGCAGCATCAAGCGCGATCTCGACGCAGCCGCCGCTATCCAGCGCTCGCTGCTCCCGATGGTCCTGCCCAAGGCGCCCGGCTTCCGGTTCGCCTGGAGGTTCCATCCCTGCCAGGAACTTGCCGGGGACTTCCTCAACGTCCTTCCGCTTGACGGCGGCCACATTGGCGCCTACATCCTGGACGTGTCCGGACACGGCGTCGCTGCGGCGCTCCTTTCCGTAACGCTTAGCCACGTCTTGTCGCTTGTGCCCGATCATTCCTTTCTTTACCGGCCTATCGCGCGAGGCGCTGGCCATTTCGGCGTCGCCGCGCCGGCCGAGGTGGTTGCGCAACTGAACCAGGAATTCAGGATCAACCCTCAAGCAGCGCAATACTTCACCATGATCTACGGAGTGCTGGACACGGGGACGGGAGGTTTCCGCTACGTGGCTGCGGGACATCCCGGACCGGTCCGTGTGCGCCCCGGCGAAGCGCCGCACTTGTTGGAGTCCAAGGGGACGCCTGTGGGCCTGCTGGCGGAGGCGAGTTATGCGGAGCGGCAGGTGCGGCTTGAGGCCGAGGAGCGTTTGTACTTCTTCACGGACGGGCTCACCGATGCCGAGAATGCCACCGGTGAGGAATTCGGTACTAAGAGACTGCTGGAGGTTTTGGATCGCAGCCGGCGCATGACGATCGAGGAGAGCCTCGACGCGGCGATGGAGTGTGTCGAGCGGTGGTGCGCGCCCGCTCGGCCGAAAGATGACATGGCCCTGCTGGCGATTGAGTGTCAGCTTTGAGTCTGTGTTGAGCGGGATAGCATTCAACTCGAAGACGACCTGGCCCCATTCTGTGCCGGGTGGCAGACTTGCAGGGCACGGAATCGGCTGGAGATCATGCCGGTGAAAATGCTTTTTCAAACAGACGCGAGTCTTGATACTCGTGCCAGCCCTTCAGGCAGTGTCCTTCTTCTGGCGATGGGTCCAGTGGGCCATCGTCTTCGATGCGAACTCAGAATCCACATTGGAGAGTCTTTGGCGAATATCGAGGGAGCGCAACATGAAGCCGTTGATTCTGATTACCGGTGCCACGGGTTATGAGGGTGGCGATGTGTTGGACTGCTGGCGCGTAAAAGCCATCGAACCCGACCGCCTGCTTCGCCTTGTGGCTGAGATGAAGCTGGCAGGCCGCGCCGTTCTCGAATTCCAAGTAACTCCCGTGGGTTCAGGATCTATCATTCGGCAGACGGCCACCTTCGATCCCAAGGGGTTGTTGGGCCGCGCCTACTGGTACGCCGTGCTTTCCTTTCGCCACTTCGTCTTCAACGGCATGATTCAGGCCATTGCCGCCAGAAGCCTGATCGGAAGATGAAGGTCCGCTCAGTCCTATCGACGGCAGTTTCTTTTGCCGTCTTTCAGGGGCCGGCTTCTCGGAATGCGAGGTCACCATGTTGACTGACGAGCACCTTCCGACGCACTCGGTGACTATGGAGTACCGGCTTCAGAACCGTGTCGCGCGATACTGTCCCTGCACGAAGGCGATTCGTCATCCCCGAAACTGAAGTCAGAGGTCCAGGGTTGGCAGGAAGCGCGGCGGACGGCGCAGCATCGTCAACTGTTCGTAGGCGTAGGCCAAAGCGATCAGTGTGCCTTCACTCCAGGCGCGTCCAAAGAACGAAAGCCCCACTGGCAATTCCCAGACGAAGCCCATGGGCACGGTGATGTGTGGATAGCCCGCAACCGCCGCGAGCGTGGAGCTGCCACCCGTGATGTGATCGCCATTCACCAGATCGTTGACCCATGCCGGATTGCCCGTAGGAGCAACCAGCGCGTCGAGTTTCAGTTTGTCCATCGCCGCATCGATGCCATCGGCGCGGGCCATGCGCCCGCAATCGGCCAGCGCTTTGCGATACTCCTCACTGGCGAGGTCGCCCTTGGACTCGGCCTGCAGGAAAAACTCCTGTCCAAAGTACTTCAATTCCGTATCCTTGTGCTTCTCGTTGAACTCGATAACATCTTTCAGCGAGTGCAAATCCGCGCCGGCTCCGGCCCAGTCGAAGTAGGCCTTCAGGCCAGCCTTCAATTCGTAGAGCATCACCAGCATTTCCTGGTCATCGAACTTGCCCAGGGTTGGTATCTCGACCGGATCAACAATCTCCGCTCCAGCCTTCTTCATCGCCGCCAGAGCCTCATCAAAGAGATAATCGACGTCGAGATTGTAGCCGGCGTACTTGCGCACAACGCCCAAGCGCGCGCCTCGCAACCGTCCCGCATCGAGAAAGCGCGTGTAGTCCTTTTCAATATGCAAGGCGGCAGCAGCGGTCGCGGGGTCCTGCGGGTCAACCCCGACCAGCACGGAGAGCAGCGCTGCCGCATCGGCAACATTGCGCGCCATCGGCCCGGCCGTATCCTGCGTGCGCGAGATGGGGATAATGCCTCTGCGGCTTACCAGGCCAACCGTAGGCTTGATGCCTACAATGCCGTTCTGCGCCGCGGGCGAAACGATCGATCCATCCGTTTCCGTGCCCACAGCCACCGCGCATAGATTGGCCGCAACCGCGACGCCCGAGCCTGAACTGGAACCGGATGGGTTGCGGTCGAGCACATAGGGCATCTTCGTCAGCCCGCCGCGCGCGCTCCAGCCGCTGGTTGAGTGCGAAGAGCGCAGATTGGCCCACTCGCTCAGATTGGTCTTGCCGAGGATGACGGCCCCGGCGGCACGAAGGCGAGCTGCGACTGCGGAGTCCGAGGAAGGCCGCGTGCCCAGCATCGCCGAGGAGCCGGCGGTGGTATGCATACTGTCGCCGGTCGCAATGTTGTCCTTGATCAGCACGGGGATGCCGTGCAGCGGACTGCGCGCGCCCTGTGTCTTGCGCTCGCCATCAAGCCTGGTGGCCTCATCGAGCGCGTCCGGGTTCAACTCGAGGACTGCGTGCAAGCTCGGACCCTGGCTATCGAGCGCGTGAATTCGCCCGAGGTAGAGCTCGGCAAGCTGGCGCGATGTGTACTTGCCGGACTGCATTGCCTGCTGCATCTGGGTGAGCGTGGCCTCATCGAGCGCGAAGGGCTCAACTTGAGTGTCCTTGCGATTCGATTCGGCATCGGGCATGCATGCCATGGTGGCTGGCGCAAGAGCTCCAGCCGCGGCCCCGGTTGCCATGGTCTTGAGAAAATGGCGACGATTGCTCTTCATGCTCACAGGATCTCGCACAAAACTCTTCATCTGAATTTTGATTTCAGCATTGATTCCCAGGAATCTTGCCAAGGGAGGCCAGGGTTCTTCAGATCGCGATTGTAACGCGCAGTCAGGATTGGTGTCTTCCAAAGCCTCTGACAGGCGCTGTTTCTCGAAGCAATGGAGCACTGCTCGATTGACATCTCTAACCGTCCGACACAGGAGCGCCGCCAGCCGCGCGGGCAAGTTGCTCGGCCTCGAGCGCGGCCGCCTTTACCGCATGATGAAAGCCCTCGAAATCAGCGTGCGCGAGTAAGGCCAGGGAACCTCTATGGAAGTCGATTTTTTGTCCAGCCGGGAAGTTCTTTTTGAAAGGGCACGGGCTTCACAGGTTGCGGAAAATGCTTGGATTTTGGACAAATTTTTGGGAAGCGTCCCTCCGAGGGCTAAAGCCCGCATTGATTCTGCTGACTTTATGCGGGGGTTGAACCCCCCGCCTCCCTTCGAATCGAGTTCTTCCGCAGCCCGTTCCGCTTGAAGACGAAGGCTTTTTCCAAAACCGGAGAATAAATCCACGCGGCGAAGCCCCGCACATGCCGCCAGATATGGAATGCGAAGGCACCGCAATGTGGAGCATCGCCTTGATATGTCACCATTCAGTGACGCTTAATGTCACTAATAGGTGACCTTCCGGCCAAAAGGAGACATCGATGAATTTCAAGGAGATGAGGCGAGTGCATCCAATAGTTCTTGCAGCCTTGGCGCTGGCCGTTGCTGTCGCCCGGCCGGTGTGTCAGGGCGCAGAGGAAATCGAAAATCCAGCGTCGAAGCCGGTCCAGGCGCAGGAACCCGCCTCTTCGCCGCAGGGAGCGCCTGCCAGGTGGAGCTTCGGCGGCGAAATCGATGCGTTGCCGTTTGTGAGCAACGGATATTACGGCTCAGGGTTCGCAGGGCACAACGACTGGAAGTTCCGTGCCGTGGTTGCACGCAGTACGGTGCCCTCTTTCATGGTCTCCGACGGATTCAGGGACAAGCGCACTGACGCCTACGCCCTGCTGGCCGATCGCTGTGTTGGCGCTCGGCGGCAGAAGCGGGAAGGGCAGTGGGTAGCCGGCGGCGCGGAATACTGGCGCAACCGTATCCGCACCGAAGACAGCACCGCCTATTCCTGCTACCACGACTTTATGCTCACGGCCGGCGCCGGCTACGTCTGGAAGTTCTCCAGGCACTTCTATCTCAATCCCTGGGGGGCCGGACACGTTGCCGTTGCCGGCGAACGCAACATTCTCGTCTCTGGCAAGAGCTTCAAGCAGCCGGTCTTCACCCCGAGGGCTCGGTCAAACTGGGCTTCACGTTCTAGCGAGCGGTTGATTCCGGAAGAAGGAGGCACGAGATGTCTGGATGCTCGGGCGTGAATCGCCGCGAATTCATCAAAGCGGCAAGCGCCGGCGCCGCGCTGCTGGCGGCAGGCTACAGGCTCAAGGAGCCGGTTGCAGGGGTGGAGGCGCTCCGCAGCCAGACCGGCGATATTCGGATGCGGGTGCTGGAGCACGCCGTTTTCGCTCCCAGTTCCCACAACACGCAGCCCTGGCTGGTGGAGTTGACCGCCAAAGGCATGAAGCTCTTTGTCGACCGGAGCCGGCTGCTGCCTGCCGCCGACCCCAAGGCCAGACAAGCACACATCAGCCAGGGAACCTTTCTGGAGATGCTGGAAATTGCGGCGCGCCAGTTCGGCTACCGAGCGGATCTGACATACTTCCCTGCAGGAGAATACGCTGCGGACGCGGTGGAGGATCGGCCAGTTGCAGCCATCGCTCTCCGGCCCGATTCCGCGATCGTGCCCGACCCGCTCTTCGCCGCGATCCCCACGCGGCAGACCAATCGGCGCCCTTACCAACGCACCCGCCCGCCTTCGGTTGTAGAGTTGGCGGCCATCCGTTCCGCGCTTCGGTCCGATGCCATCGACTGGCGAATCACCGGCAAGGAAGCGCAGCGCCAGGCGGTTGCAGGGATTTGCGGTGAAGCCATGGCGATTGAAGTCTCGAACGAAGCGCGAAACCGCGAAATGGCGAAATGGTTCCGCTTCAGCGACCACGAACTCCGGGAGAAGCGCGACGGCTTCGGCATGGCGCAGGGCGGAACGGAGGGCATGAAAAGATGGATTGCAGAGACCTTCGTGTTGACGCACGCCCTCGCCGCTTCCCCCGCGGGAGCATTCGCCCAGGGAGCAATCGCTCAGGCCAGAGAGCAGACAGCTTCTACGCCGCTATTTGCCGCACTGGCCACTGTCGGAAACAGTAGGCTGGATCAGTTGCTCGCCGGCCGCGCCTACGCCAGGGTCCACCTGGCCGCGACAAGTCAGGGCCTGGCGATGCAACCCATGTCGCAAGCCGAGGAGGAGTATGCGGAGATGGACGATCTGAGGCGAAGGCTGAAACAGGCCCTGCAGGTGACGAACGGGCAGACTGTGCAGATGCTCTTCCGCCTGGGGCATGCCCGGCCAACCACCTCGGCTCCAAGGCGGGAGCCGGCCGCGTTGATCCGTCGCCAGGAAGCGGTTTTTTGATCCGGCAGCTGAATACTGCCAGGGCGTCCCATCCTTTTCTGTGCCTCTTGCGGAAAAGGGTGGGATAGCGATGTCACTGTTCTCTCGCCGGATCAATAGGAGATAGACTTTTCAAACGAGGAATACGTGCAAAAAGATCGGGAGCAAACCAGAGCCCGGATTCTGCATGCAGTCGGAAGGCTGCTGGCGCAATCCGGATTCCGGGAACTGGGAGTGAATTCGATTGCCCGCGAAGCGGGCGTGGACAAAGTGCTTATCTATCGCTACTTTGGCGGACTGCCGGAGTTGCTGAAGGCCTTCGCGGAAGACAGCGACTTCTGGCGTGACCTGCCGGAGTTATCGCGCGAAGTGGGCGATCTTACGGTGCCCATGGCTGGCCCGGAACGCGGGAAGCGTCTGCTGCTGGCGCTTGGGCGGGCGATTCGAAAGCGTCCGTTGACCCAAGAGATCATGCGCTGGGAACTGTTGGAGCGCAATGAACTGACAGATGCCCTGGCCCGCCACCGCGAAGAACAGGGCGCGCGGCTCTTCGAGTCTCTCGACGAACCGGGGGATGTGGACCTGCGCGCCGTGGGCAGCCTGCTGGCTGCCGGGCAGACGTACCTGATTCTGCGTGCAAAGACTGCCGATGTCTACAATGGGCTGCAATTGAACAACGAGTGACCTTGCCCCTGGAAAACGTACCCCATATAGCGCTCTGAGATACTGGCGAAGGAGCAGCGAAGATGGAGCGTTTACCAAG
>Ga0326727_10012448_pt1 | contig 19367 bp, 12 predicted proteins | sample MB2enrmetagenome_FD_207643 | JGI IMG/M metagenome (GOLD analysis project Ga0326727, IMG submission 207643) | Lab enriched peat soil microbial communities from McLean, Ithaca, NY, United States - MB29MY | ecosystem: Environmental > Terrestrial > Soil > Wetlands > Peat | place: USA: New York...
TGGCGGCCGAACTGGTGCGCGAGAAGGTGCTCGCGGCCACGCGCCAGGAGGTGCCTCACTCGGTGGCCGTGTCGGTGGACCGCTGGGAGGAGACGCCCACGCTGACGCGCATCTACGCCACCATCCGCGTGGAACGCCCCGGCCAGAAGGCCATCGTGATCGGAACCAAGGGCGCCATGCTGAAGAGGATCGGCACGCTGGCCCGCGTGGAAATGGAGCGCCTCTTTGGAGTGAAAGTGTACCTGGGCCTGCACGTGCGTGTGCAGCCGGACTGGCGCGAGCAGCCGGCCTTTCTCAACGCGCTCGACTGGCGTACAATGGCCGGTGAAGACGATGATAACTAAACTCTGCGCACTTTTTGCGTTTCTCATCCTGGTGGCCGGTGTCTGTTTGGCCGCGGACAAGCCCGTCAGCGACGATATGATCATCAACGAGGTCATGATCAAGCTCTCGGGCGACTACGTGGTGAAGGGCGGTGCCCTGAAGGTGGATTGCAAGGGCGGAGTGGTCACGCTCTCCGGCGCGGTGCCGCACGAGGTGCAGAAGCAGCGCGCCGAGAAGCTGGCCCACAAGGTGAAGGGCGTCAAACAGGTGGTGAACCAGATTACCATCGAGAGAACCGCGGCTCAATGAGCTACGCGGTTCGCGCCTGCCCGGCCGCCGCTCTCCTTTTTACTGCGTTCGCGCAAAGCCCGTCCGCGGTCCGAACCGAATGGATCGCCAAGGACGGCACCTACGCGAAGGGTCCCGCCTGGTCCAAGGATGGCTACCTGGTTTTCAGCGATACGCCCGCGGATCGCATCTTGAAATGGCAGCCGGGGCGCGCGCCGGAGCTCTTGCGCGAAGGCGCCGCCGGACCCGCCGGCAACGCCTTCGATGCGCAGGGCCGCCTTTACACCTGCGAAACGCGGGCGCGGCGCGTGATCCGGATGGAGCGGAACGGCAAGATCGAAGTGCTGGCGGAAAGCTGGGAGGGCAAGCGGTTGAATGCGCCCAACGACCTGGCGGTGAGCCGCTCCGGGCACGTCTACTTCACTGATCCGGCTTTCGGGGAAAGCTCCGATCACCGCGAGCTGGATTTCTACGGCGTTTACCACATCCCCCCGAGAGGACCGATGAAGCTGGTGGCCCGGCCTGCCGGGCGCCCCAACGGCATCGCCCTTTCTCCCAACGGCCGCGTGCTCTACGTGGGCAACGCGGACGAGCACAATATTCGCGCCTACGATCTGGACCGCGATGGCGACGCCTCCAATGAGCGCGTGCTGGTGGCCGCGATCGCGGAGGTGCCGGGCGGTATCGCGGTGGATGAAAAGGGCAATTTGTACGTGGCCGCCGGGTCGATCCTGATCTACAGCCCCGAGGGGCAGCCGCTGGGCGCCATCGCGATGGCGCGCCGCCCCTCGGGCTGTGCCTTCGGCGACCTGGATGGAAAGACGCTGCTCGTGACAGCGGGAGGCGGCCTCTTGCGGGTGCGGCCAGAAGACCAGGGAGACAATTGATGCGCGGCCAATCGCGCGCCGCCGACAGCCGGCGCTATCCTCGGCGCCCGCTGATCGGAGTGGGCGCGATTCTGCTTCGCCGCGACCGCATCCTGATGGCCCAGCGCGGGAGGGAGCCGCTGAAAGGCTGGTGGTCGCTGCCGGGCGGATTGCTGGAGATCGGCGAAACGCTGGATTTCGCGGTGCGGCGCGAGACGCGCGAAGAGACCGGCCTGGAAGTGAAGCCGCTGGGAGTTCTCGAAATCTTCGAGCGCATCATGCGCGATGGCGCCGGCCTGCCCGAGTATCACTACGTGCTCATCGATTACGTGTGCCGGATTACGGGCGGGACGCTCGGAGCGGGCGACGATGCCTGTGCGGTGGAATGGGTGCGCCGGCGCGACCTGGCCAAGCTGCGCATCACCGAAGGCACCCTGGCGGTGATTGAAAAGGCCTTTCGCGAGCGGCGAAAATACAGGTAGCCCGCTTTGAGAACCAGCGCTGAAGTTTTGGAATTCGAGCCGCTCCGCCAGTTGCTGGCGCGCTACGTCGCGAGCCCGCTCGGCCGCCGCGAGCTGGAGAAAGTCCAGCCGCACACCGATCGCGCCCGGCTCGAGGAAGACCTGGCGGAGGCCGGCGAGGCCACCCAGTATCTGCGCGCGGCGGCGCGGCCCCAGCCGGCCGCGCGGGGCGCCGCCATCCGCATCGATTTCGGCGGCCTCCCGGATGTCGAGGAGGCCGTGCATAAGCTGCGCATCGAGGGCGCCAGCCTCGAGCCGCGCGAGATTTCCGGCGTTCTCACGCTGCTCGACCGCGGCGCGGACGCCAAATCCTTGCTCACGGCGGCCGCCGAGCGCTTCCCGCGGCTGGGGCGGCGCGCGCAAACCATCGGTGACTTTCGCAGCCTGCTCGAAGACCTGGAAGGCAAGATCCTGCCGGATGGCAGCGTGGCCGATCATGCCAGCGTGGCGCTGGCCCGGCTGCGGCGCGACATCGAGCGCCAGAAGCGCGCCATCCAGGAATCGCTCGAGCGCTTTCTGCGGGCTCACAAGGAAGAGGGCGTGCTCCAGGAGGAGTTCGTCGCCATCCGCAATGAACGCTTCGTGGTGCCGGTGATCGCCGGGCAGCGGCGCAAGCTGGACGGCGTGATTCACGGCGCCAGCTCGAGCGGCCATACGCTGTTCGTCGAGCCGCTCGAGACCATCGACCTGAATAACGAACTGGTGCGGCTGGCCGAGGAAGAGGCGCGCGAAGTCCACCGCGTGCTGCGCGAGATCACGGACCGGCTGCGCGGCTACGGCGATTCGATCCGGCAGACGCTGGCGGCCATCGCGGAGCTGGAGCTGATCTTCGCCAAGGGAAAGTTCGCCACGGAGTTCGATTGCGCCATCCCCCGCTTCGGCGAACACCTCCTGCTGCGCGATGCGCGCCATCCGCTGCTCGAGGACGTGCTGCGCAGGCATCGCAAGACTTCTGTTCCGGTGAGCCTGGAGCTGAGCCGCGAGCGGCGCACGCTGCTGATCAGCGGGCCCAACACGGGCGGGAAAACGGTGACGCTCAAGACCGTGGGGCTGCTCAGCCTGATGGCTCAGGCGGGCCTGCCGGTGCCCGCGGCCGAAGCCGAGTTCCCGCTGTTCGAGCAGGTGCTGGCGGATATCGGCGATTATCAATCCATCCAGGAAAACCTCAGCACCTTTTCCGCGCACGTTTCGAACATCCGCGAGATGGCGCTGGAGGTAACCCCCGATTCGCTGGTGCTGCTCGACGAGCTGGGCGCAGCCACCGATCCCGAAGAAGGCGGCGCGCTGGGCGTGGCGGTGGTGGAGCACTTCCGCGCCGCGGGCGCTTTCACGCTGGTCTCGACGCACCTGATGGCGCTGAAAATCTACGGGGCCTCCACGGAAGGCGTGGTCAACGGTTCCATGGGTTTCGACGAGGCCACGTTCGAGCCGACCTATCGCCTGCAACTGGGGTTGCCGGGCAAATCCGCGGGCCTTGAGATCGCCACCCGGCTGGGCATGCCCGAGGACGTTATGCGCCGCGCGCGCCAATCCATGAGCGACCGCGAGCGCGACGTCACGCGCTTCCTGGGCGAATTGCACCGCCGCGTGGAAGAAACCGAGGCGCTCGAGCAGAGCCTGCGCGCGAAGCTGGCGGAGCTCGAGAAACGCGAGAAGGAACTGGCCCGCGAATGGGAGAAGCGCGAAACCGCCAAGCTGCGCGAACTCGAGCGCCGCACCGACGAAACTCTGGCGCACTTCGAGGAACAGGCGCGCGAGACGCTGGTCAAGATTTCGCAGGGCGGTGACCGGCGCAAGGCCGAGCAGGAAGCGCAGCGGCGCGTAGCCAAGGTCAAACGCGAATTGCGCGAAGATTTCCAGACCACCGTGCTTTCCACCGAGGACGAAGCGCGCCAGGGCCGTCTCAAGCCGCCGGCCATCGAGGAAGGCGTGCGCGTGCGGCTGCGCGACGTGCGCGAGCCGGCGCGCGTGCGGCGCAAGCTGGGCGGCGACCGCCTGGAAGTGGAGGTGGGCTTCATGAAGATGCAGGTCTCGATCGACGACGTGCTCGAGGTGCTGCCGGAGGCTCCTCCGGCCGGGCGCAAGCTGCCGCCAGGCGTGAGCTACCGGCCCGCTCCGGAGCTCGCGCCCGTGCATCAGGAGATCAACGTGATCGGCCAGCGCGCCGAAGAGGCCCGCGATGCGGTGGACCAGTTTCTGGATCGCGCGGTCATGGCCACCGCCAGCCGCGTGCGCATCGTGCACGGCCACGGCATGGGCGTGCTGAAGAAGGTCATCCAGGAGCTGCTCGGCAACCATCCGCACGTGGCGCGCTTCTACCCCGCGCCGCAGCAGGAGGGCGGCGCGGGGGCCACCATCGTGGAATTGCGGGACTAGGAGAACCGATGAACCGGCTTGCACGCCGCATGATATTCACCGCCGCCACCATCGGCGCCACTTTGGCGATCGGCACGGTGGGCTTCACGGTCATCGAGCATTACCCGCCCTTCGACGCCTTCTACATGACCCTCATCACCATGACGACGGTGGGGTACGCCGAAGTTCATCCCCTGTCGCAGGCGGGCCGCATTTTCAATTCGTTTCTGATTATCTTCGGCGTCACCACCATTTTCATCGCGGTGGGCGCCATGACACAAAGCATCGTCGAAAACGAAATCGGCGACTTGCTGGGTAAACGGCGGAACAAACGCATGATCGAAAAACTCAAGGATCACTACATCATCTGCGGTTTCGGGCGCGTGGGACGCGGAGTCGCCGCGGAGCTGCGCCGCGCCGCCGCCCCCTTCGTGGTGGTGGAAGCCGATCAGCAGCGCGCCGAGCTCGCCATGCAGGCGGGCATGCTGGCGCTGGCCGCCGACGCCACGCGCGACGAGGTCCTCCGCTCCGCCGGAGTGGATCGCGCCCGCGGCCTGGTGGCGGCTCTCGCCACGGACGCCGACAATCTCTTCGTGCTGTTGTCCGCCAAGGCGTTGAACCCGCGCCTGTACGTCGCCACGCGGGTCGCCGAGGAAGGCGCCGAAGAAAAAATGCGGCGCGCCGGCGCGGATTCGGTCTACGCTCCCTACGCCATCACGGGACACCGCCTGGCACAATCCCTGTTGCAGCCTCACGTGATGCGGTTTTTGGATTTCACGACTCAGGACTTCGGCCAGGATATCGCCATCGAACAGGTGCGCGTCTCCGAAACCAGCGAAGTGGTCTCGAAGACCATCCAGGAGTTGCAGATCGGCCGGGATGTCGGAGTGATCGTAATGGCCGTGCGCAAGGCCGATGGCAATATGCTTTTCAACCCGCCTGCCTCGACGCCCGTCCAAGGCGGCGACTACCTGATCGTCATGGGCCGCAAGGACAACCTGCTCACCCTGGAGGCGCTGTTCGCCAGCACACCGTCGAAGCGGAGGTGAGGCGGGCGCGGGCGCACGGAATCCCCAGACTCCTCGGAGTACACTGAGAATCATATGGCCGTAGAAGAGCAACCGGTTGAATCCGCCGCTACCGAAGCGTCTCCACCCGAGGAGTTGCCGGTCCTCACCGTGCGCGACACCGTGGTTTTCCCGGGCGCCCTGCTGCCGGTCACGGTGGGGCGCCCCAGCTCCGTGGCGCTGGTGAATTCGCTCGGCGAGAACCGCACCATGGCGGTGGTGTCGCAGCTCGATCCGCGCGTGGATGTGCCCGGCCCGGAGGATCTCTATGAGATCGGGACGGTCTGCGTCATCCACAAGGCCATCCGCGTTCCCAAGGAAAACCTGCTGCTGTTCTGCGAGGGCCTGTCGCGCATCCGCACGCGGGAGTTTACGGCGCGCGAGCCCTTCCTGAGGGCGCGCGTGGAGCGCATTCCCGAAGTCGAAACGCCGGTCACGCCCGAAGTGGAGGCTCTGCGGCAGAACGTGATCGGCCTGTTCCAGCAGATTGTGGCGGCTTCGCCCAACCTTTCGGACGACCTGGCCACCACCGCCTCGCAAATTGCCGAGCCGGGCCGCCTGGCCGATTTCGTGGCGGGCAACCTGCCGGCCCTGGGCCATCCCGAGCGCCAGAAGCTTCTCGAGCAGACCGATGGCGCCGCGCGGCTCGCCGAAGTCCACCGGCATCTCACGCGCGAGCTCGAGCTGGTGGAACTGCGCAACCGCATCCAGTCGCAGGTGCAGGGGCAGCTTTCACAAAGCCAGCGCGAGTTCTATCTGCGCGAACAACTGAAGGCCATACAAAAGGAGCTGGGCGAAGGCGACGAGAGCCAGCGCGACGTGGAGGACCTCCGCCAGAAACTGGAGGCCGCCGGCATCCCGCAGGAGGTCAAAACCGAGGTGATGCGCGAGCTGGGCCGGCTGGGACGCATGTCGCCGGCCTCGCCGGAGTATGGAGTGGCACGCACCTACCTGGAGTGGATGGCGCACCTGCCCTGGAGCGTTTCGTCGGGTTCGCAGGTGGATGTGAAGCGCGCCGCTGAGATCCTCGACGAGGACCACTACGATCTCGAGAAGGTCAAGGACCGCATCCTGGATTACCTGGCGGTGCTGCAATTGCGCCCCGTGCTGAAGGGTCCCATCCTTTGTTTCGTGGGGCCGCCGGGAGTGGGCAAAACTTCGCTGGGGCGCTCGATCGCGCGCTCCCTGGGCCGTAAATTCGCGCGCATCTCGATGGGCGGGATGCACGACGAAGCCGAGATCCGCGGCCATCGCCGCACCTACATCGGCGCGCTCCCCGGCCAGATCATCCAGGCGCTGCGGCGCACGGGCACTAACGATCCGGTTTTCATGCTCGACGAAGTGGATAAACTGGGGCGCGATTTCCGCGGCGATCCGGCCTCGGCGCTGCTCGAGGTGCTGGACCCCGAACAGAACGCCACCTTCCGCGACAACTACCTGGATGTGCCGTTCGATCTCTCGAAGGTCCTGTTCATCACCACCGCGAACGTGCTCGATCCGGTGCCGGACGCCTTGCGTGACCGCATGGAGATCATCTCGCTCGAAGGCTATACCGAGCAGGAGAAGACCATCATCGCGTTCCGCTACCTGGTACCCAGGCAAATCAAGGAGAACGGGCTCGAGCCGGGGAAGGACATCCGCTTTAGCGACGCGGCCGTGCGTTTCATCATCCGCCGCTACACCCGCGAAGCCGGCGTGCGCAGCCTGGAACGCGAGATCGGGGCCATCTGCCGCAAGCAGGCGCGGCGCATCGCCGAAGGCACGCGCGAGATGGTGGAGGTGGCCCCCGAACTGGTGGAGAAGGACAGGGGTGCCCCGCGCTTCCGCACCGATACCGAAGTGGCCGAGCGCACCCGCCGCGCCGGCGTGGCCGTGGGGCTGGCCTGGACGCCCGTCGGCGGCGACGTGCTCTTCGTCGAGGCCGGCCGCATGCCCGGCGGGAACAAGGGCCTCATCATGACGGGCCAGCTGGGACCGGTTATGCAGGAATCCGTGCAAGCCGCGCTCACCTGGGTGCGCAGTTGCGCCACGCGCTACGGCATCGATCCGGACCTGTTCAAGACCAGCGACATCCATATTCATGTACCGGCGGGCGCCATCCCCAAGGACGGCCCCTCAGCAGGCGTCACCATGGCGGCGGCGCTGCTCTCCATGCTGACCGACCGCCACGTGCGCGCCAACCTGGCGATGACCGGCGAAATTACGCTCACCGGGCAGGTGCTGCCGGTGGGCGGCATCAAGGAGAAGGTCCTGGCGGCCAAACGCAGCGGCGTCCGCGAGGTGATCCTGCCCTTCGAGAACGAAGTCAACGTGCGCGAGGATCTCAAGACCGAGCAGATCGGCGACGTGCAACTCCACTACGTCAAGACCATGGAAGAGGTGGTGGACCTGGCACTCGAAAAGCCGGCGGGATCAAGCCGCCAGTAGCTTGGGCAGCAGCTCACCGGCCAGGCCTTGCAGGCTGCAATCGACCCGGCCGGAAAAGGGCGTCGGCTCGAGATTGATCTCGATCACTTTGGCGCCGCCCCGCACCGCCAGGGGCACCAGGCCGGCAGCGGGGTGGACCACCGCCGAGGTGCCGATCACCAGGAAGACCTCGGCGGAAACCGCGGCGTGCGCGGCTTCCAGCATAATCCTCTCCGGCAGAGGCTCGCCGAACCACACCACGTCCGGCCGCGCGATGTTCCCGCAGGCGCAGTGCGGCGGCAGCTTGGGCAGGGGGGCGCGGCGATCCGGCCAGCGGGCGCCGCAGGCCGTGCAGCGCAGGCGCCAGATATCGCCGTGGAGCTTGAGGATGCGGGCGCTGCCGGCGCGGTCATGCAGGCCATCGATGTTTTGTGTAATCAGATTGAAACCCGGCGTGCGCCGTTCGAGTTCCGCAAGGGCCAGGTGCGCCGCGTTAGGTTCGGCCGCAGCCATGGCCTGGCGCCTCTCGTTGTACCATTCCCAGACTAGTCGGGGATCGCGCGCAAATACTTCGGCGGTTTCCAGGCTCTGGGCCTTGTGGTTCCTCCAGAGGCCGCCTGCGCCGCGATACGTGGGGACGCCGCTCTCCGCTGAGATTCCCGCGCCGGTGAGCGCCGCCACCGATCCCGCGGCGGCCAGCCATGCGCGCGCGTCTTCCAGTCCAGCCATCTCAACCCACGATATCGGCCGGCGCCGGGGCGGTCAACCCGTAATTTTTCCTTGCCAGTCTCCGCCTTTTCGAAGGACACTGAAATTGCAAAGGAGACGCGCATTTGGAAAGAAACGGCCGCAAAGGCTCGCTCGTGATCGAGCCCGCTGAGCGATGGACGCCGCAGTTGGCCAGCGAGTTGTACGATGTCGCCAGTTGGGGCAAGGGCTACTTCTCGGTGGGCGATAACGGCCACGTCCGCGTACACCCGGAAAAGGAACCCGCCCGGTGGATCGATCTCAAGGAGCTGGTCGATACGCTGCTGCTGCGGGGCATCGACCTGCCCATTCTGGTCCGCTTCGCCGACATCCTGAAGCACCGGCTGGGCGAGCTGCACAGCGCCTTTTCCACGGCCATCGCGGAACACCACTATACGGGCGAATATTGCTGCGTCTATCCCGTGAAGGTCAACCAGCAGCGGCAGGTAGTGGAAGAGGTCCTGGAGTTCGGCAAACCGTTCCACTACGGGCTGGAAGCCGGCTCGAAGCCCGAGCTGATGGCCGTCATGGCCCTGGCGGATAACGAAACCCCCATCGTCTGCAACGGTTTCAAGGACGACGAGTACATCGAGATGGCCATGCTGGCGCAGAAGATGGGCCGCCATGTCATCCCCGTGGTCGAGAAGTACACCGAGCTGCACCTCATTCTGAAATACGGTCAGAAGGTGGGCGTGCGGCCGGCCATCGGGCTGCGCGTCAAGCTGGCCAGCCGCGGCTCGGGAAGGTGGAAATCTTCGGGCGGCTACCGCTCGAAATTCGGCCTCTCGGCTACCGAAGCCACGCGCGCCCTGCAGGAGCTGAAAGACGCAGGGATGGCGGACTGCCTCAACCTGCTGCACTTCCACCTGGGCAGCCAGATCACCAACATCCGGCAGATCAAAGCCGCCGTGAACGAAGCGGCGCGCGTGTACGTGGACCTGGTGCGCGCGGGCGCCGGCTTGAAATTCCTGGATGTGGGCGGCGGCCTGGGCGTGGATTACGACGGCTCCCAGACGGATTTCGAATCGAGCGTCAACTACACCCTTCAGGAATACGCCAACGACATCATCTATCACGTGCAGAACGTGTGTGACGAGGTGGGCGTGGCGCACCCCACCATCGTTACCGAAAGCGGCCGCGCCATCGCCGCCTATCACAGCGTGCTGGTCTTCAACGTTCTGGGCGTCTCCGGGATGGGCGATGCCGATGTGGTTCCCGAGCCGCCGGCGGATGCCGAGCAGCCGCTCATCGATTTGCAGGAGACCTATCGTTCGCTGAGCGCCAAGAATATTCTGGAAAGCTACCACGATGCGCAGCAGGCCCTGGACCAGGCCCTCAACCTGTTCAGTCTGGGCTACCTTTCTCTCGAACAGCGCTGCATCGCCGAGAACCTTTATTGGGCCATCTCGCGCAAGATCCAGAAACAGGCGCGTGAGCTGGATTACTTCCCCGAGGAGCTGGAGGGCATCGATGCCATGCTCTCGGACACCTATTTCTGCAATTTCTCCCTGTTCCAAAGCATGCCCGATAGCTGGGCTATCAAGCAGCTCTTCCCCATCATGCCGATCCACCGGCTGGAGGAGGAACCCACGCGCCATGCCGTGCTGGGCGATATCACCTGCGATTCGGACGGCAAGGTGGATGCCTTCATCGACCGCCGCGATGTGAAGCGCACGCTGGCGCTGCATCCCTTTGCCGGCGGCGATTACTACCTGGGCGCCTTTCTGTTGGGCGCCTACCAGGAGATCCTGGGCGACCTCCACAACCTGTTCGGGGATACCAACGCCGTACACGTGCGGCTGGGCCCCACGGGCGAGGTGATTCTCGATTCCGTCATCAAAGGCGACACGGTCCGGGAAGTGCTCAATTATGTGCAGTTTAGCTCCGACGCTCTGGTCACCAAGCTGCGCCGCGACGTGGAGGCCGCCCTGCGCGAGGGCCGCTTGAGTTATGAAGAGTGCGGCTCACTGCTGAGGTTCTACGAGGAAGGCTTGCACGGGTACACATACCTCGAAGACGTGCACGAGCGGTAGCCGCGAAGTTTCTGAGTGAATTGATACCCCGGACGCACTAAGCAGGTATGCGCGTCCGACCCGGCTGTCTCACCGATCCTCTGGTGTGGCCCGTGGCCGGCATTGCCGCGGGCATCCTGGCAGCGCGTTTCGTTACATTTGAGGCGCCCGAGCTCCTGGCGGCCGTCGCGGCGTTCCTGGCCCTGGGCGGCCTCGCCCTGTGGCGCCAGGCCAGATCCCTGGCGGGCCTTTGCTGCCTGCTGGGATTCTTCTCCGCCGGCGCGCTCACGGCCCTCGCGCATGCGCCCGGCCCACCTCCCGAGCTGAACGTCTCCGGCCGCGAGATCGCGATCCTGGGCGGCTGCGTGGTCGAGCCGCCCGCTATCTCTGGCGAGCGCGAGCGCTTCATCCTGGAGCTCGAGCCGGGCGCGCGCGCCCAGGTGACGCTCTACACCAAGGATGCCGCGCCGCTTCCCCGGCTGCGCTATGGGCAGAAAATCGAGCTGGATGCTCGCGTGCGCCAGCCTCGCAACTACGGCAACCCCGGCGCATTCGACTATCGGCGCTCTTTGGCCCGCCAGGAAATCTACTGGACCGCTTCCGGCGCCGCCGAAACCCTGCGCGTTCTGCCGGGGCGCTGCGGGTCGCTGGTGCAAAAGGCGGCCATGGACCTGCGCGCCGCGATCCTCGACCGCACCGGGCGCCTTTACGCCGGCAGTGATTATGAAACCGGCATGACCCAGGCGCTGCTCATCGGCCAGAACTACCAGCTCCAGCGCATCTGGACCGAGCAGTATCGCAACACCGGAACCTTCCACGTGCTGGTAATCTCGGGCACGCACGTGGCCATCCTGGCGGCCTTTTTTCTGTTCCTGCTGCGCATCTGCTTCGTGCCGGAGATGCCCGCGCTAGCCATCACGGTTCTGGCCGCCTGGCTCTATGCGATAGTGACCGGCGGCGGCGCACCCTGCGTGCGCTCGGCGGCGGGGCTCACGCTGGCCGCCGCGTGCCGGTACTTCTACCGCGACCGCCGGCCCATTAACCTGCTGGCGGGCGTGGCGCTGGCGTTCCTGGTGTTCGACCCCGAACAGCTCTTCGATTCCAGCTTTCAGCTCACCTTCCTGGCAGTGGCATTTTTGGGACTGTTCGCCGCGCCTCTCATCCGCGCCACTTCCGGGCCTTTGGGCCGCGGATTAGCGGATCTCGCCGACACCGGCCGCGACATGCATCTGGAACCGCGCGTGGCCCAGTTTCGCATCGAGATGCGCCTCCTGGCCGAGACGTTGTGGCGGGCGCTGCGGCTTCCCAAGCGCGCGGCCCGCCTGGTCGTCACCATTCCAGCGCGGCTGCTGTTCTTCTTTTGGGAGGTGGCGCTGGTTTCGGCGGTGGTGCAGGCGGGCATCGCGCTCCCCATGGTGGTCTACTTTCATCGCGTCGGAATCACCGGCCTTTCGGCCAACGCCTTCGCCGTGCCGATCATGGGGCTGGAGGTCCCGGTGGGATTCGTGGCGGTGGCCACCGGCTGGGGCTGGGTTGCCAGGATAGGATCGTGGCTGCTGGGACTCTCGCGTGCGATCGTCGGTTGGCACGCGGGCATCGAGCCGGCGTGGCGCGTTCCCATGCCACCGCTGTGGCTGGCGGTAGCCTTCCCGGCGGCCTTGATCGCGATAGCCGCGGCGCCCGGCCGGCGATGGCGTGCCGCTGCCGTGGTGGCCGCCGCCGCGCTGCTGGTGCTTCTGGTATGGAGCCCGTTTCCGCCCCTGATCCACCCGGGACGCCTGGAGATGACCGCCATCGACGTGGGCCAGGGCGACAGCATCCTGCTGGTATTCGCGAACGGCCAGCGCATGCTGGTGGATGGCGGCGGCATCCCGGCCTTCGGGCGCCTGGCGCAGGCACGGCTCGATATCGGCGAAGATGTGGTGGCGCCCTACCTGTGGGAGCGGCGCTTCCACTCGATCGACGTCATGGTGCTCTCCCACGCTCACGAGGATCATGCCGGTGGCCTGCCCGCGCTGATTGCCGATTTTCACCCGCGCGAGCTATGGACCGGCGTCACGCCCGCGAGCCCCGCCTGGGAGGCCGTGCGCGTTGCGGCCCTGCGCAACGGGACGCGCATCGTACCCCTCGAGGCGCCGCGCCGCCTGAAATTCGGCGGCGACGAGATCGCCGTGCTGGCGCCGCTGACCGGGTACACACCCTCGGACGTTCCCAAAAATAACGATTCCCTCGTGCTCGAGATTCTCCACGGCCGCCACGCCTTCCTGCTGAGCGGCGATATCGAAAGCCCCATCGAGCGGCGCATCCTGGAAGACGGCGAAATGCGGCCCGCCGACGTGCTCAAAGTGGCCCATCACGGCAGCCGCACGTCCAGCACCCCAGCATTCCTGGATGCCGCCGCGCTTGCCTTCGCGGTGATCTCGGTGGGATTCGAGAACAGCTACGGGCATCCTAACCGCGAAGTGATCGAGCGCCTCGCCGCGCGCCATGCCATGACGATGCGGACCGATGAAAACGGCCTGATCACGATTCTTAGCGATGGCCGCCGGATCGCGGTGGAGAATCCGGAATAGCGGAGACCACGGCCTCCAGCGATCCGCGCGCCAGCCGCACGTGGATGCCCGATTCGGGAGGCGCCGCGGCGGCGTCCTTGAGGATCCCCGATTCGTTGGAGACGATGGCGTAGCCGCGCTCCAGAACCAGCAGCGGGCTCAACTGCGCGAGGCCCGCGGCAAGCTGCTCCCAGCCGGCCCGGCGGCGGGCCAGGCGCCGGCGCACGGTCTCCAGGGCGGCCGCGTGCAGGGCTTCCATGCGGCGGCGGCCGGCGGCCAGCCGCGGCCGCGTGTCGAACCGCGCCAGGCGCGCCTCCAGGCGCCGGCGCACGCGCTCGCGGGCGTCGAGCGTTGCGCGCAGACTCTCGCGCATGCGGTACCCCAGCTCGTCGATGCGCTGCTGGCCGCGGCCGATCCGGCGGTCGAGCAGGCCCATGGCGCGCTCGATGCCCTGCTGGCGCAGCCGCCGCTCGAGCATCGCCAGGCGATAGCGCAGGGCTTGCGCCGCCTTGGCGCGCGCCGCGGCCACGCGCTCGAGCAGATCGGCGCGCGTAGGAACCACCATTTCGGCGGCGGCCGAGGGAGTGGGCGCGCGCAAATCAGCCGCGAAATCGGCGATGGTCACATCCGTCTCGTGACCCACCGCGGAGACCACCGGCACCTCGCAGGCCACCATCGCGCGCGCCACGGCCTCTTCGTTGAACGTCCACAGATCTTCGAGCGATCCGCCCCCGCGCCCCACGATCACCAGGTCCGCCCACTTCGAGCGGCTGAAGAACTGTATCCCGCGGCACACCTCCTCCACCGATCCCTCGCCCTGCACCAGCGCCGGAAACACGCGGATATGCAGCCCGGGGAAGCGGCGCTCCAGGATCTGGAGCATGTCCGCGAGCACGGCCCCGCGCGGCGAGGTGACGATCCCGATGCGCCGCGGAAAGCGCGGCAGGGGCCGTTTACGCTGGGCGTCGAACAGGCCCTCGGCGGCCAGCTTCTTCTTGAGCTGCTCGAAGGCCAGTTGCAGCGCGCCCAACCCCTGGGGCTCGAGCGTCTCCACCAGCAACTGGTATTCGCCGCGCGCTTCGTACACATCGATGCGCCCGCGCGCCAGCACCGCGAGGCCATCGCGCGGCTTGAACTTCCAGTAGCGGTGCGCGGAGCGGAAGGCCACGCACTTAACCTGGGCGTCGCTCTCCTTGAGCGTGAAGTAGTAGTGGCCGCTGGCGGCCGCCTTCAGGCCGGAAATCTCGCCGGAAACCCAGATATCCTGAAAGCGCTCTTCAAGCGCCGCGCGGATGGCGGAGTTCAATTCGGCGACCGTGTAAATTCGACGCTCGGGCGCCAGCGCAAAATCCAGCACAAATTGCTCCACCGAGCCATGGTATCGCGGATGGCGGAACGGGCCGGATGGATCTGCGGCTTCTCCGGACAAAATACGGTTGCTAATGATTTGACGTGCAAACGCTACCCGATTCGTGGTACATATGGATTGGAAGCAGCGGGTCCCGACCAGTTTTTGTACGCGCCTCGGGTGTTCCCGCGGTACCCTCCGGTAGTCCCACTCCAAACCGCCTGTCATCGATCCGTCAGACGGCCCATATTGGGGTGGTCCGTAAATTCATCACCCAGGCGCGCCGGAACTTGAGCCGTCGATTCGAATCATTTTCGTCCCGCTAGACGGAGTTCTTTTCCCCATGGACAGCGATCGCAAGTACAGACAACCGGGGTACATGGATTCGGAGCGCGATTCCCGAGGCAGTCGCGACGATCGTCCCAAACCTCAGGGGCCGCGTCCTCCCCTGGATATTACCGGCCCACGGCTGCCGCGCCTGGTGCAGCACGTGGCCGCGTCCCGGTGTTTCAACTGTTCCACCGCCCTACCGGCCGGTGTGGATTTTAACGGCAGTTGCCCGAAATGCACCGCGGACCTGCACTGCTGCAAACAATGCTCGCACTTCGAACCCTCGACGCGGTTCCAGTGCCTGAAACCAATCCCCATGCGCATTCCCGTGAAGGATAAGAACAACGACTGCGCGCTGTTCACCCCGCGGGTAACCGTGGCGCGCGAAGGCACCAACAACGGTCCCTCGGTGGCGCCGCCCGTGCCGGCCGGTCCTCCCGCCCCGCGCAATCCCGAGGACGCCCGGAACGCCTTCGACCGGCTGTTTAAGAAACAGTAAATGGCGGCTTACGCCACCTTCTTCTGGTGGCTCCGCGCCAGTTCCATGTAGACGCCCAAATCCCGGTCCAGGTCCGACTGCGTGCCGTCGAAATAGAAATTGCGGATGGGAATGCCGCCCAAGTCCCGGCTCACGCGCGGGTAGATGGCCTCGCACACGATGCCGTTCATGCAGGTGAAGGGGCTGATGTCGATGATCCCGGCGGCGCCTTTGCGCGCGAGGTAGACTGTCTTGCCCACGTTCAGCACCATCTCTCCGAAGGCCCCTTCGCGCGGCAGGTAGGGGCGGGCGCATTCCAGGATCTCGTAGATGTCCGGCTCCTCGCGCCCCTTGAAATCCTCGTGGAACGGCTCCATCAGCACGTGCTCGTCGCGCTTCTGCACGCGCTTGCGGATCCATGCGCCGAGAGCCTCGATCGTCCACAGCCGCCCGGCCAGCTTGAGCTTGCGGAAGTGCTCGGAGTTGGTGTACCAGATCCACTCGACGATGTCCGAGAGCCAGGTTTCCGCCCCGTATTCCTCCAGGCACCGCACCAGGTTCTCGTTGGAGAAGGTGTTCAGGCGGCAGAAAATCTCGCCCACAATGCCGATCAAGGGGTGCTTGCGCTCCTGGCGCACCGGCACGCGGCGGAAGCGGTCGCGGCAGCGCACCAGGGCGTCGCGCAGCGATAGAAGCTGCACACCCGGCTCCACGGGGGTGGTTTCGAGAGTGGCGCACAAATCGCCCAGCGATCCCTCGTAGACGGCTTCGATATCGCCCCGGCATTCCTCGTACGGGCGGCGCATCAGCATCAGCTTCTGCAACAAATCGGCGCACAACAAGGCCCGCCAGCCCGTGCGCAAGAACGGGCCGGCCAGCGTCCCCAAGCCATCGTACGAGTTCTGGCTGGTGGGCGAAAGGATTTCCACGTTGCCATATCCGTTCGCATCCAGGATGTGGCGCAGGTAGGGAGCGTACTGTCCGAAGCGGCAGGGGCCCTCGGCCGTGGGCATAAACAGGGCGATGCGCGAGGGATCCGTCTCCGGCCGCTCGATCACCTTCACGAAATCGCCCACCGTCACTTTAGCCGGATAGCACTCGTCGCCCGAGGTATAGCGCGCGCCAAGCTCGCGCGTGCGTTCATCGGAGGGAGGCGTGGGCTCGGCCTCCAGGCCGATGGCGCGAAAAGCGGCGGCGAAGGCGCGCGCGCTGCCGTACGCCATCGGCGGGATGTAGATCCGCTTGCCTCTTAGTGGATGGTCGGCTGTTCCACCGGCGCCTGGTAACATCTGAGGATCCCTTTGCTATCGAGATACGCTTCGCAGCGCGTCATGTAACCGGCGTCGTTGCCGTGCCCATCGAACTGCAGAATCAGCAGCGGCGCTCCGGCGGCCTCGCGGGCGAAGTGCTTGATGTAGGAATCGGGCCCGCACTTGAAGTTGGTGATATAAACCACGTGCAGGTTGGCGCGTCCGGAAGCCACGCGCGCCGCTTCCAGGATCTTGCGGCCCGAGATCCAGAACATGTTGGAGTGCAGGTCCGCGATGGGTTCCCGGCCGGTCACCAGGAAATCCAGCGGAATCACGTTGGCGCCGTAGCGGTGGCGCAGCTTGCGAGGGATATCGCAGTTCACCCCGCGATCGTAGATATTGTAAGCGCGGCCCACCAGCACCAGGCCCGGCTCGCCGGTTCGCTCCAAAACCTCGAGCGCGCGCCGGCCCGCCTCCAGCAGCTTCTCCTGAAAACTGCGCTGCTCGGCATAGGCCGCGTCCACAGCTCGGTCGCTCGCCCACCGCGTCACGCCGATGCGGCGCATGGTCTCCGCCAGCGCCGTCTTCACCTGGGCCGGGCCCAGCTTGAAATGCAGCGTGGGAATCAGAAACTTGTGCTTTTCGCCCTCGAGCGGCGGCGCGGCCCGCAGAACCCACGGCAGGGTCTGGTTCCAAGGGCAGTAGTGCGAAGGCGAGGATTCCGCCCCTTCGGCATCCGCCATATTGGGCACCAGGATGTAATCCACGCCGGCTTGGGCCAGTGCTTGCACGTGCCCGTGCGCCACCTGCACCGGATAGCACGGCTGGGCCACCGCCATCTCGATTCCCGCGGCCGAGATGCGCGGATCGGTCACCGGCGAAAGCACCGTCGGAATGCCTAGCTCGGCAAAGTAGCGCCGCCAGAACGGCAACTGGTCGAGCAGGGTCATGGCCCGCGGCAGACCCACCCGGAAAGCCCCTCCCAAGGCTGCCGGCAGCTTTTCGAGCAACTGCTCGCGATAGGCGAACAGGTCCTCGATTACCGGCTTGCGGCCGGTGGCCGAGGGCTTGCGGAATTTATCCGAGCACTTATCGCCCCAGTAGCTCTTATTGCCCTCGATCACGAACTCCTTCATGTCGCAGAGGTTCGAGCAGGCCTTGCAGACGAAATCGCGCGTCGTGAGGCTCAGCTTGTGCAGGTCGTAGCCCCGGAAACGCGTCTGCCCGCCGGTGGCCTGGTGCCACTGGCGCGCGATCAGCGCCATCCCGATGGCCCCCATCACGCCGTTATAGGGCGGCACCGTAATCTTCTTGCCCAGCAGGCTGGCGAAGGCCGCGGTTACGGCGTCGTTGTAAGCCGTGCCGCCCTGGAAGTAGACCACCTGGCCGATGCGCCGCCCACGCACCACGCGGTTCAAGTAATTGAGCGCGATGGAATACGCCAGCCCGGCCACCAGGCTGGGCACCGTTTCGCCCTTGTGCAGCCAGCCCGTGACGTCGCGCTCCATGAAGACCGTGCAGCGCTCGCCCAGACGCGTGGGATTAGGCGCCGCCAGCGCCAGCTGCGCGAACTCGCCCTTGATGCTGATGCCCAGCTTTTCGGCCTGTTCCTCCAGGAACGAGCCGGTGCCGGCCGCGCAGGCTTCGTTCATGGCGAAATCGACCACCACGCCCTTCTCAATGGAGATGAACTTGGAATCCTGCCCGCCGATTTCGAAGATCGTATCCACCGGCTCGCCGCCCAGCGTGGCGCTGATGTGCAGCGCGCCGGTCTTGTGCGCGGTGATCTCGTCGTTGACCGCATCGGCGCCCACGAACTCGGCGATCAGCTCGCGCCCCGAGCCGGTGGTGCCCACGCCGCGGATCTCCAGGCGGCTGCCCCACAGCCGCTCGACCTCGGCCAAGCCCTCCTGCACCGCCTCGATCGGCCGGCCGGAGGTGCGCAGGTACACGTCGTGGATCACGGCGCCGAATTCATCGATCACCACCACGTTCGTCGAGACCGAGCCGATATCCAGCCCCAGGTAGGCCGGGATGGGCCGGCCATCGGGGGGCGCCACGTAAATTCCCACGCGGTCCCGCAACTGCACCACGTTCTCGGTGGAGAGTGGGCGGGTATCGGGCGCCTTCTCCTCGGATTCGTGCTGGCGCAGCCGGTGAATCTCCAGGATCGAGCGCTTGCGGGGTTCCTCGGCTTCCAGGATGGCGGCGCCGATGGCTCCGCACCAGGCAAACTCCCGGGGTACAAACAGGTCCTTCTCAGCCAGGGAAAAGGCTTCGCGCAGCGCTCCGGTGACGCCCGCGTTCTGCGAAACCGCACCGATGAGCGCCACGGGGGCTTCCACCGGCCGTCCTTTGACGATGGAGCCCTTGAAATTGCGCGCCACGGCATCGCACAGCCCGCGCAGAATCTCGGCCGGCGAATAGCCCTTCTGCTGCGCGTGGATCATGTCGCTCTTGGCGAACACCGAGCAGCGCCCGGCAATGCGCGCCGCGCAACTGGCCATCGACACCACCTGCCCGACTTCCTCCACCGAATACTTCATACGCAGCGCCTGCTGGTCGAGGAACGAGCCGGTGCCCGCCGCGCACTCGCCCGAACGGTCGTAATCGACGATCCCGGTGCCCTCGAGGCGTATGTACTTGGAGCTTTCTCCGCCGATTTCGAAGACCGTTCGGACCTGCGGATAGCACGTGCCGATCATGCGCGCGATGGCTTTGAACTCGTTTTCGAAGAAGAGCCCCAGCACCTTCGCGATCGTCCGGCTGCCCGAACCGGTGACGCGTATACCCTCCACCCGGTCCTCGGGGACCGTTTCATAG
>Ga0326727_10012449_pt1 | contig 19367 bp, 19 predicted proteins | sample MB2enrmetagenome_FD_207643 | JGI IMG/M metagenome (GOLD analysis project Ga0326727, IMG submission 207643) | Lab enriched peat soil microbial communities from McLean, Ithaca, NY, United States - MB29MY | ecosystem: Environmental > Terrestrial > Soil > Wetlands > Peat | place: USA: New York...
GCATGCGCCGCGGCACCATCTCCATCCTCAACCCCGAAACCTTGCAGCTGCAGATCGAGGTGGCCCACGGCCTCACAGCCGAGGCCCGCAGGCGCGGCCGCTACAAGCTGGGGGAAGGCATCACCGGCCGGGTGGTGGAGACCGGGGAACCCGCGGTGGTTCCGGTGGTGAGCCAGGAGCCCCTCTTCCTGAACCGGACCCGCTCCCGGGGCGCCCGGGAGAAGGATGAGCTCTCCTTTCTGTGCGTGCCGGTGAAAATCAACCATCAGACCATCGGGGCCCTGTCGGTGGACCGCCTGCACCGGGACCTGGACCTGAACCACGACCTGCGGTTGCTCACCATAATCGCCTCCATCATCGCCCAGGCGGTGAACAACCTGCTGCTCATCGACCGGGAAAAGGAGCGCCTCCAGAATGAAAACCTGAAGCTGAAGGGCCAGCTCCAGGAACGCTACCGGGTGGGCAATATCATTGGCACCTCGGGACGCATGCGCCAGGTCTTCGAGATGATCGACCGGGTAGCCAAGAGCAGCGCCACTATCCTCATCCGGGGCGAGTCCGGGACCGGCAAGGAGCTGGTGGCTTCGGCCATCCATTACAACAGCCAGCGGGCCGACAAGCCCTTTATCAAGGTGAACCTGGCCGCCCTCCCGGAAACCCTGGTGGAGAGCGAACTCTTCGGCCATGAACGGGGCGCCTTCACCGGGGCCATGCAGCGCAAGCAGGGTCGCTTCGAACTGGCCCAGGGCGGCACCATCTTCCTGGACGAAATCGGCGACCTGAGCCCCAACGTCCAGCTCAAACTGCTGCGGGTCATCCAGGAGCGGGAGTTCACCCGCCTGGGGGGCACCTCCACCCTGAAGGCCGACATCAGGTTGCTGGCCGCCACCCACCGGGACCTGGAACAGGCGGTGGCCACGGGCGCCTTCCGGGAGGACTTCTATTACCGCCTCAACGTCTTCCCCATCTATCTGCCGCCCCTTAGGGAGCGCATGGCCGACATCCCTTTGCTGGCCGACCATTTCCTCAATAAGTACGCCAAGGAGCATCAGAAACCGGTGAAGCGCCTGTCGGCCCCGGCCCTGGATCTGCTGATGCAGTACCCCTGGCCCGGCAATGTCCGGGAGCTGGAAAACATCATCGAGCGGGCCGTGCTGGTCTGCGACGAGGACACCATCCTGAGCGTCCATTGGCCCCCCTCCCTGCAAAGCCAGGAGCCCGGCGGCTCCGCCTCCAGCGGCCTGGCCTCCCGGGTGGAGAAACTGGAGAAGGAGCTGATCAGCGAGGCCCTGCGCCAGACCCGGGGCAACCAGAGCAAGGCCGCCCACCTGCTGGACACCAGCCTCAGGATCCTGGGCTACAAGATCAAGCAATACCACATCGAGACCCGGAACTTCCGGGCCGCCTGAGCCTGCCCTAGAAGCTATTGCAAAACCTCGGTCTGCCCAAAAATGTCATTCTGAGCGAAGCGAAGAATCTCTTATTTTTAGTGACTTGAGATCCTTCACTTCGTTCAGGATGACAGTGAAATCAGGTTTTGCAATAGTTTCTAGCAAATCCCTTCCCAACAAAGGCGGGGGAGCACATCGGCTCTCCCGCCTTTTGTTCGCCGCGCCCGCCGCGGGTAATTACCTCATATCGATAATTTTAGACGCTTCGAAGACAAGTGGCGGTTTTGGCAAGTAATGCGGCACGAGCACAGCTTCCTTTGGTTGATCGAGAGGACCTTTCAGCAGTGAGGCCCAGGTCAAGTTCTGGAAGGGCGTGGGGGTGAGATTCCCCAACGCTACTCGATTCGGCCATTCCGGGTTAGGGCAAACGATGTCCTTAACACCGTTTTTGGCCAAAGGCAGCCAACGCTGACCATAATCTCGGATTGGCAGGGATTATATTTGGATCGCTAGGTTGAGACTATTTCGAGAGAGGAAAGTCAGCTTTTTTTTTTACTTCAATCAAAAATTCAGATCTCGAAAGTTTCTTCTAGTGGGTGCGTGCGCACCCCTGCGTGTCCCAAAGCAGGCGGACGCAGGTCGCCAGAGAGGTAGTTTGCTGATCGACATTTAGGTTATGCGGTCGGCAGACCCAATTCCGTCTTGAAGGTGCTCAGGCCGATATCGTCAATTATCCGGCCCAACCGCTTTTTCTTGTCAGCTTGCCTGTACCAGTCCAGCACCCGCCCGGCCAGGCTGATGGCCTCGGCATCCGTCAGGTCGGCGGCGATGAGGTCCGCCAGGCGGGGTTTGAGGCCCGAAGCGAACCCGCCGGCCAGCACCCGCCAGCCCTTGGCGGCGCCCACCAGGCCCAGGTCCTTGATGACGGACTCGGAACAGTTGTTGGGGCAGCCCGAGACCCCGATCTTGAACTTGAAGGGCAAGGGGATTCCGTGATACTTTGCATCGAGATGGAGCCCTACCCCCACCGCGTCTTGCATGCCGATACGGCAGAAGGTGGTGCCGGGGCAGATCTTGATGGAGCGCACACACAGGCCGATGGCGGCCCCGGGAATGAGTCCCAGTTCCTGCCACACTTGATCCAGGTCTTCGAGCTTGAGTCCAATCAGGGCAAAGCGTTGCGCTGAGGTTAGCTTTATGGTCTTGACGCTGTATTTCTCCGCCACGTCGGCGACCCGGCGCAGCAGGTTGAAATCGGTGATAATCCCGCCGGGAATATGGGGGGCAATGGCGTAGGTTGCCTTGTCTCGCTGCAATATCGCCCCCTTTTCCAGTAAATCTTCAGCCATGTACTTTCTCCTTTCAGAAAATTGCCAATACTTTGTGACCGGTCATTTGACCGGATTGTAGGTCGGGGCAGTCGCCGGTGCTTTTCCTTTGAGAAACTCCTGGTAATACCGGTAGGTAAGAGGCCGGCCCTCTTTTAAAACTTCGGCATTCACTGTATCCCCGATAAAGATGGTATGGGTGCCCAGATCAATTTGGTCGATTACCTTTGCCTCCAGAACCGACAAGGCATGATCCAAAACCAGGGGGCAGCCGGTAACCCCAATTTTGTATGGTACCTGGCTGAGCTTGTCCACCTCCCGGCCCGACCGGAAACCGAAGAGTCCCAGGAAGGTCATGGGGGCCGACTCATCCAGCACGGAGACCCCAAACAGCCCACTTTTAGAAATAAATTCGTGGGTCAGGTTCTTCTTGTTGATGATTACCGCCACCCTGGCCGGCTCGGAAGTCACCTGGATGACGGTGTTGACAATCTGACCGTTCAACCGGTCGCCATCCAGCGAGGCAACGATATAGAGACCATAACTTAAATCTCGGAAAGCCCTGCGGTCGAATTCCGGGCTCATAGCTTACTCCTCCTTACTAGGTCAGCTTAAAGCCAAACTTTCTTACTGGTTGGCGGCGACGACGGGGAATCCAGCGTGCTGCCACGCCGCCACTCCACCCAAGAGAGCTTTGGCGTTCAGGTATCCTTGCTGGTTAAGCTCTGCTGCCACCCAGGAAGAAGTGTGCTCACTGCTTCAGGCACTGTAAAAGACGATTTCCTGATCCTTGGAGAGGGAAGGAGGCTTTTCCCTGAACTCGGGGAGGGAAATAGCTCCGTCCAACTGCAGGCTTCTGAACTGCTCTTCACTGTCATAGGCGCAGACGAGCAGAATTTACTCGGCCTTGATCGCCAGAAGTGGCCAACACCCCATGCCCTTTGGCGTTATTGAAGTAAGTGCGCAAATCCATCATTGGCCTCCAGGGAACCAATTTACGTTAGAGCTACCTTTCCCTGGATGACTCAGAAACTCACTCACTCTCGAACATATCTTTGCCCGCGCCGCAGGTGGGGCAGACCCAGGAGTCCGGCAGATTTTCAAAAGCAGTCCCAGGAGCAACGCCTGCGTTAGGGTCCCCGGCCGCCGGGTCATAAACATAACCACATACCTGGCAGGTAAATTTTTTCATTCTTTAACTCCTTTCAAGATAAAAGATCGTCTCAAACGTATCTCTTCAGCCGCCTTTCGCCAGTTCCTTGAGGTACTCCTCGGAGGGGTAAAAACCGGGGAACCGGTGCTTCTCCTCCCCCCCAGGAGAGAACAGGAGCGTGGTGGGCGCCCCCCTAACCTGATATTGGCGCCCCAGATCCAGATGACTGCGTAATTCCAGGCGCACCGGGATGAACCGCTCGTTCAGTGCCTGAACTACTGCGGGGTCTTGTTGGGTCTCACGGACCAACCGGCCGCAGTGGGGTCACCCTTCCATAAAAAATTCCAGAGCAAGCGGGCGGTTGGCTTTTTTCGCCTCGCTCAACGCCTCCTGCCAGTCCGTGCGCCATTTTATCAACTCTGACATGATGATTACCTCATTAATTTGCCCCTCGGGGTCTAAAGGTGTTTAATTTGTTGAGCGTAAGATGGTGGCTTCAGTCAGGCCGTAATGGTTAGGCCTTCCACAGACCGTGCAGATTACAATATTCCCGCGCCACCACCTTCTCAGCCTCGATGGCAAAAGTGGCTTCCGGCGCTTCTCCCGGACTCAGGAATTGGCGGTAGGCTTTGCCGCCGGCAATGACCTCGATCCATTCGATGTAGTGGTTCTGCTCCATGGGATGGGCGACGCTCCCCACCTTTATTTTAAAGCCCGCGGCGGTCTTCTCGATAACCGGCACATGCTTTTCCTTGGCAGCATCTACCGTGTTCTCCGAAATAAGTTTCATGGGAGCGCCGCAACATACCAGAGCGTCGGCTCCAGAATGCACCATGGACACCATGTTTCCACAGATTTCACATTTGTAAACCTGCAATTTCTCAGTCATGTCTTACTCCTTAGTAATTTGATTTGCTGGGGGGTCACGTGTCGCAGTGGCTCGACTGCTCGGCCACCGAACCGGGCCCCGCCAGGGGTCGGAACATTTTCTTGGTTGACCCGCAGCATGGGCACTTCCAGTCTTCAGGGAGGTCCTCAAAACGGGTTCCCGGAGGGATCTTACCCTTCTTATCCCCGCGGGCCGGGTCATAGATATAACCACAGTTGGTAAATTGACACTGCCACATCTCTTCCGGTTTTGACATCACCTCCTCCTGGATAATTCCCCATTCCAGGTTAATTTCACTGGGTGGGGAGATTGAGCAAGATCTCAGTTTTAGGAAGTTGAGTGAGAGGGAGTGGTCAAGGACCCCGTCCCTCTTGATGGACTCAGGCCGACCCGGAAAGAGTTCCGGTTCGGAAGAAGGTTATCCATCTCCTGCCTCTTTTTACCTCAACATTTCGGCGGAGGACCTACACAGGCGCATCCTTGGAGATAGTCTGTGATTCTACGCCCAATAATTTAGATAATATTTATTATTTTCTAATAATTATTTTCATGGGGAATGCAAGTACCCTACATAAATTTTTTTCCAGAATATACATGGGAGAAGGGGTGGCGGACGAACTGCTTTTTGAGATTGACGCTGGATCTATGCTTTTATAAAAACTGGAGGAGTGTTAATTTCTGCTATTTATTTTGCCCCCGCCTAAAAATAAACAGCTATCCATAAAGGGATCATAGCTGCACCTTCACCCGGCAATTTTCCGGAGGCGGATGGAAGCCGGGGTTACTTCCACCAATTCATCCTGGTTGCTAAACGCCATGGCTTGTTCCAGGCCAAACTGTCTGGCGGGGACGGGCCATAAGGCCTCATCGGAGCCTGCGGCCATGCGGCGGGAGGCCAGTCCCAGCAGCAGGTTGATCCCCTCCGCGGAGGCCTCGAGGTATCGACAGGCTGAAAATACGAGGCCCTCCTCGGAGACTATTTTTTCCTCAGGATTAGATCACAGCAACCGTTGAATTATCAGGACAATTCCCAGGCTGATCAAAATATAGGCGGCATAGAGGTTGACACTGCCGCTGTGGATTTTTCCAAACAAGGCAGCCAGCGATTGCCCTAACCTGGCACCTGGACGAAAAATCGTTCGCTCCAGGAGGTCCACTTCCTGCCGCTGGCTTTTGACCGCGATAAGGAAATGCTCCGCCACCGTTTCTTTCATCTCGTCGAAGATGACGGGCCGAAAGACCGCCTGGAAAATCACCCTCACGGGATTGGAAAATCCCGTAGCCGTATAAGTCATCTTAGGAAATAATCGCCGCACGCCGCCGGCCCAGGCTGGCCCCCTGGCCACCTTCCTGATCTTGGTCAAAACTTCGGAAGAAAATTATGCTTCCCCCCAGGAGCAAAGTCAGGACGACAAACATGTAGGAAGTTGACATGGCAAAAACCACGGGGTTGCGCTTTGTGCCCCGATGCAAAACCACCAAACCCCGGCCCGGAAGAAAAGTCCGGCCGACTTGAGCTCCGAGGTCATGGAATTCGGCGATGAACGGCTCGCCAAACTTGGCGTTTCCCTGGGTGACCGTAAAAAAAGGCGGCGCCAGTTCATCCACCATGTGCTCATGGGTAAAAGTAGCGATGGTATTATCCAGCACAGGGATCACATACGTCGGCAGAATGCCGAACAGGAGACAGCAAACCGCCAGAATGCCTAGCGGCGTCTGCATGGAACGACTCACCTCCACGGCTTGGGAGGCCTTTGGGGACCTGCTTATTCCCAAAAAAGTCATGGCGAACGCCTTCACAAAACAAGTCACCGCCAAAGCTGCCGTCAGGGCCAGGGCCGCGGCGCAGAGGGCAAAGATAATCTTTATCCCCATGTGTTGCAGGGCTACGCTTCGCAGCATGGTTTGCAGGGTCAGCCACTCGCTCACAAAGCCGTTGAAGGGAGGTAGGGCGGCAATGGACAAGGCCCCTACCAGGAAAAACAGGCTGGTCCTGGGCATGACCCGAATCAGCCCTCCCAAACGATCCATGTTCCGCTCACCCACGCTGAAATCCACCGCTCCGGCGCCCAGAAACAGCAGGGCCTTGTAAAGCGAGTGGTTAAGCAGGTGATAGAATGCGGCAATGAAAGCTATTCCTGCCAGAACTGGCAGCCCCGCAACCCTGAAAATAAAGCCCGCACCCAGGCCCGCGGTAATAATTCCAATATTTTCAATGGAGCTGTAAGCCAGCATCTCCTTCAAGTCGTTCCTGATGCTGGCATAAAGAATTCCCACCAGGGCGGAGACGGCGCCCACTATTAATACGATGGCTCCTGCTCCCACGTTACTGACCGGCAGAAGATCGGCATTAATCCGCACCATGCCGTAGAGGCCCAAATTAAGAATTGCCCCGGACAGGATAGCGGAGATATTGCTGGGAGCCGCGGGATGGGCCCGCGGCAGCCAGATGTTGGTGGGCACTAGACCCGCTTTGACGCCGAAACCCAAAAAGGAGAGCAAAAAAACGGCCCAGCGGGATGCTTCGCTCATTCCGGCGGCCGCAGTTTTTAAGGAAGGAAAATCAAGACCTCCCGCGGTCCGCCCCAGCAGAAGGAAAGCCAACACGACGGCGATGCTCCCGGCTTCTCCCAAGCTCAGCATGAGGTATCCTGACCGGGTGGTTTCTTCTTTTTCGTGTTCGTAGTTCACCAGTAGATAGGAAAATATCGACATAGCCTCCCAGGCAAGCAGAAACGAGAGGACATCGCCGGCTACCAGGAGCAGGATGATGGAAGCGAAGAGGAGATGATAAAAAATACCAAAGGATCTCAAACTATATCTTTTCACATACTTCTGCAGATTCAGGTATCGGGCCGAGAATATGGAGGTGGGCAGAAACACCAATCCCGTGATGAACATGAATAATGCCGATAGGCGGTCCATCTTAAGAATCATTTTGCCCAGGGACCATATATTCCAGAGCTCTAGCTGCCAGGCATGACCGGAAAGGAGAACCTTGCCGCTTACTAATATGATGGTTAGGGAGGACAAGGACCCGATCCAGGCCAAAGCAACACGGTTTGGTTCGCGAGGAAGTAAGACCGCCAGCACGACCCCGGCAGCGCAGAAAATCAAAAACAGGAAAAACAGGCTGTTCAGATCAAACATGGTGCATACCTCCTTGGGGCGCTTCAGCGGAGGCAAAAATTTTAGGCTGAACCCGGCTAACGATGGCAAGCAGGGCATGCAAGATCGCCAGGGGCGGAGGCGGGCACCCCGGGACCATCATGTCCACGGGAATCAGGTTGGAGACGCCGCCTAAGGAAGCGAAACTTGTTCCGAAGACTCCCCCGGAAATGGCGCAGACGCCCAGGGCCAGAACTCCCTTGGGAGCCGGCATGGCCTCATAAGCCTTGAGGAGCGGCGCCCGCATATGATCGGTAACCGGGCCCGCCACCAAGAGAACATCAGCATCCCGAGGCGTGGGAGTGAGAAAGAAACCCAGACGATGCATATTGTAATAAGGTTTGTTGAGCTGCTCGATTTCGCTCAAACAAGCGCCGCAGGCGCCGGCATCAATCACCCTGAGGTGAAGCGAACGCCTGAATGATTTCCCGAATTTTTTCGCCAGCTCGGTGCTGGGACGAGGAGAAACCGCCCATTCGTAATTTTCCTGCCACTGCCACTCCAGGGGAGGCGTGAGCCGGCGGAGACAGCGGTAGCAATGGATGCAGCGCTGCTCATGAAATAATACTTGCCGATCCTCTCGACTCAGGGCCCCGCTGGGGCAGCAAGAGGCCACCGTCTCAGCCTCTTCGGAGGCAGCAAAGGTTCTTGGCAAGCCTGAAGGGAAACCCGGCGACACACCGAAGGCCGTCTCCTTCCTGGCAGGGTAACCTGTGGTCACGATTCCTCGACGAATGCCTTCCCAAACCCAATTCCACATGGCAGATACTCCTACCGGTCACATTCGGCGTTGGATAGCCCGAAGCTGGCCATGATAATGGGAAAATCCTGATAGGCAAAATCCTCTGCGGCAAGATGAAAGCCATGCCAATTGATGAAAGAGGGGGTAGTTAAGTGATAGCGGGATATACAGCCTTTCTCTTCAATTCTCACCCAGTGAAAGGTAGCGCCGCGCGGAGCTTCCGCCCAGCCAAGCGCGGCACCGGGTTTGATGGCAACGTCCGGTGCGGCTATTTCACCTTGGGGCAGGGAAGATAATAACACTTGCAAGATATTCACCGATTGCTCCGCCTCCCGGAAGAGAAGGCGCAGACGGGCGTAGCCGTCCCCTTCCTCTTCCTGGGGGACCTCGAAGGAAACATGGTCATAGGCGGCGTAGGGCAGCACTTTCCGCAGGTCCCGGGCGACGCCGGAGGCCCTGGCGATGGGCCCCACCAGGCCATAGTTGCGTGCCTGGTCTTTCGTCACCATGCCGACTTCCTCCAGCCGGTCCAGAAAGCTGCTGGAATAGCGGAGCATGTTATAGAGCCTCTCCAGTTTATGGAAAAGCGCTTGCACTCCAGAAGATAAAATCTCACACTGCCGGAGGTCTAGATTCAAGGTCACCCCGCCGGGCAGGTTCAAACCGAAGAGATACCGGTGTCCCGTGAGGGAGCCACTGAGGCGGAGGGCCTCCTCTTCCAGGATGCCAGCCTGGCTGGTGGCCACGACCAGTGCGGTGGAGTTGCAAATCCCGGCGATGGCAGCCACATGATGGCGGAAGCGTTCCAGTTCAGCCAAGACGACCCGCAGGGCCTGGGCCCGAGCCGGCACCTCAACCTGACCAATCGTTTCGACGGCTTGACAGAATGCCAGGGAATGAGCGAAGGCCGAGGATCCGGAAAAGCGTTCCGCCAGAAGGAGCACCCGGTCAACGGACTGGCCTTCGGCAATCTTTTCCACGCCGCGAAACTTGTAAAAGAATTGGGGGGCGGTGCGAATCACGTCCTCCCCCACGCTTTCCAGTAAGAAGAGAGCAGATTCGGCGACATCGGCATAAACCGGTCCAATGGGCATCATGAAAGCCCCTGGAGCCTGAACCACACTGTGAGGCCGCCAGGATGGATCAACTTGGCGGTGGGGGTATGGCTGGGTGGCATCGAAATCTTGCCGCAAGGGATAGACTTTTTCCAGCCATTCCTCATGCCGCACGATATTGATGAGGCGAGGGTGGCCTTCGAAATCCAGTCCGAAAAAATCCCGGGCTTGGCGTTCGTGCCAATCCGCCGCATGAATGATGGTGCTGATGCTGGGGATGGTGGTTTCGGCCTTATTGAGGCGCAGACACAGGTGGACTTGCTCGCTGGTCGGCTCGCCATAGAAGATGTACCGGAGCAGCCAATCCGCGGCGGTTTCTTCGACAATCAAACTGGCAAAGTAGTATTCCATGTCGTAGATGAGCCATCGGCAAAGCTCCAGGAGCTGGTTCCGGTCGCATTCCACATTACACTGGGACAGTTCTGCATCGATGCTGACATTGACCTGCCAATGCCAACGTTTGGCAATGGTTTCAGAAAGATCTATACGCCTTAGATTATTCGAAGGATATTGCGACATTTACATCCTCCCCAAGGAAGCAGCAGCATGATAAAGGAGTTGATAAAGTTGCTCTGGAAGATAAATACCAAATAAAATTACCGGAATGATGGTTACGACCAGCGCAATTATACAGGTTAAAGGCAAAATATTCCGCTTAGGTATTATTGATCTTCCAAACAACAGCCCTCGCTCGTCCATCATTACGATTTCCGCACTTCCAAAAACCATCCGGTTGATTTGATACATGATGCCAAAGAAGGCCACCACCAGGAATAAGGCCAGAAGGCCGATGACCAGATACTGGCCATTCATTATTCCGGCTTTCAATATGGAGAATTCGCTTAAAAAAACCGCGAAGGGAGGAGCCCCGGCAATCCCCAGCCCTCCCACCATCATGAAAATGCCGGCCAGGGGCGATATACGTATGAGGCCGCGAATGGCAGAAATATTTCGGGTGCCCGTCGCCATCAGGGTGGCGCCGGCCGCGAAAAAGCATAGGGATTTGGTGACTGAGTGGCTGACAATCTGCAACATGGTGCCGAAATGGGCGGAAAAACTCCCCAGCCCCGCCCCGACCAAAATGATCCCCATATGTTCCACCGTCGAAAAAGCAAACAGGCGCTTATAATCTTTGGCCTGAATCAGTAGGAAAGCTGCCAATCCTGCGGAAATGAGGCCGAAGATGATAAACCACGTGCCGGCATAAGAGGCGGCACTGCCGGGAAACATCGGTAAGAGTCTCATAATGCAATAGAGAACCGTGGTGGTTTCAACTCCTGACAATAAGGCGCAGATGGGTGAAGGGGCCTGGCTATGTGCATCTGGAAGCCAGGTATGCATGGGCACTATGCCGACCTTGGTGCCGAAACCGATCAGAATGAATAAAAAGGCCGGATAGAGGATGGCTGGCGACATCTTCGGCGATGCCGCAATTAGTCCTGCCCAGGTGAAGGCCGCCTGAGTAGCGGCAAGGCTCATTCCCCAGTAGAGCAGGAGTATGCCGAACAGGGCCAGGGCGGCACCCATGCAGGTGAGCATGACGTATTTCCAGGCGGCCTCCAGGGCTTCCGGGGTGGATTCAAAGCTCACCAGGAAGACCGAGAGCAGGGTGGTCAACTCCACGGCGATCCAGACCAGGGCCAGGTGGGAAAATATCGCCACGGCCAGCATAGAAAACATGAAGAGGTTGAAGCGACTGTAATATCTCCGGATTTTCCTGTCTTCAGTTGCCTCCACGGTGGCGCCGATATAGCCCCACGAAAAGATGGCGGCAGCCAACCCGACAAAGGAAACGAGGAGAAGGATCAGGGCGCTGAAGCTATCACACAAGAGCCAATCTCTGGCGGCGACCACCTCGCCTCCGGTAACCGTAGCCAGGGCTATCCGCAGAGATAAAAGAAAAACCGCCAGGGATGCGATGAGCGTCACCACCGGCCCAAATCTCTTTCCCGCGGGAATGAGAGACAAGGTGGCGGCCAGGGCGGAGATGATCAGAATACCTAACAACTCCATGAGATTTTAGTCCTCCTTTAAAGCAATCAACTCGCCGACCGCGGTCTTGCCGAGGGTTTTGCTAATCTTCATGGTGAGCAGCCCCATCACCAGCGCGATAATCAGCACGGCAAAGGCGGCAGCCAGCTCGGCAATGAAGGGCAAAGTAGGCGCTATCGAAACCCCGGCGAAAAAGGCGCCGTTCTCCATAGCCAGAATCCCCAAGACCTGAGGCACCGCCTCACGCCGCACGGTTACGGTAAAGGCTCCCAGGATGAGACTCGCCAGGCCTATGGGCAGATTGATGCTCTCAAAAACCCCGGCGCCGGCGGCGGTCACCAGCGGGCCGGCGATATAATAAGAAAGTATGGTAATGCCCAGGGCTATGAGTAACGAAGCCGGTATATTGATGACCTGGGAAATTTCCCGTTTGGCGTAACTTTCATAGCCCACCGTGTGACGCAGGAGCCAGGGAATAATCAGCACCTTGCTGATGATAGTGAGCCCGGCCACCACGAAGAGGTGAATCGAACCATAATGATAGCCGAGAATTAATGCAGAAATTGCCAGCAGCAGGGACTGGAAGACATAGAGCCGCAAGCAGGTGAGCATCTGGCGAATCGCCACGAGGCCGAAGGCGCTGAGCAGAAAAACCCCGCCCGCCAGGGCGTTCAATTTGCTGAGGAATGAAAACAGCAGATCCGGTTCACTCATATCTTCTCTCCTACATGAAAAACAGTCCGGTGATCATGGCGGCCACCGAGGTGGCAAAGGCGGCCCCGAGAAATTCCGTGATCCGAAACAGCCGCAACTTGGCCAGGGACGATTCAATGGCCACTAAGACCAAAACAAAGATGATGATCTTGATCAAGATTAGCGGCACGGCCAACAGGACTTCCCCGTAAGTTGTCCCGTGGGCTAAACCCCAGGGAGCCACCAAGACATTCAGGAAGATGCAGCACAAAACAAAAAATTTCATGGAGCCGCCCCACTTCATCAAGGCGGCGCCCCGGCCAGAATATTCCAGGCCCTTTGATTCATCGATCATGGCCAGTTCGAAGTGGCCGGAGGGATTATCTACCGGAATGCGGCCAGTCTCCGCAATGATCAGCATGACGAAGGCCAACAGCATCAAGATATGCGAGGGCTCGAAGAAGTTTGCCAGGGGTGTGACCCAATGCTTCTGGACGATATACGGGATAGTGGAACCGGCAATAAAGGAAACGGTGAAGAAAACAATCATGAACACGGGTTCGGCCAGAAAGCCCACCATCCGGGTGCGGCTGGCCCCCATGGGCCCGTAAGGATTGCCGGTATCGATTGCGGCCAGGGTGGCAAAGAACCCACCCAGGGCCAGAATAAACCCGCCGCCCAACATATCGCCCATGAAGGCGAAAAAGAGGGGGTAGTCGGTCAATACCGGAATCAGGAGGGTAACAAAAATCGGGGTGATGAAGACCACAAAAGGGGTGAGGCGAAAAATCCAGGAACAATGCTCTGAGACCACTTCATCTTTGTGAAAAAGTTTCCAGATATCTCGATAAGGCTGAAAGGCACTGGGGCCCCGTTTGGACTGAACGTTTTCCTTCAAACGGGTAAGGATGCCTTTTATAAGTGGAGCAAAAGCCATGACCATGATAACTTGCATGACATTAAAAATTATTCTATGGGACATAAACATTACTCCTTCCGGGTTTGGCTTAGGGAAATAACTATACCGCATCTGTTTTTCTGAACACAAGTTTTTTTAAGCCGCCCTGGCGACTCCGCTTCCAGGGGCCTGGCCTCCCGGGTGGAGAAACTGGAGAAGGAGCTGATCAGCGAGGTCCTGCGCCAGACCCGGGGCAACCAGGGCAAGGCCGCCCCCTGCTGGACACCAGCCTCAGGATCCTGGGCTACAAGATCAAGCAATACCACATCGAGACCCGGAGCTTCCGGGACGCCTGAGCCTGCCCCAGCAAAGGCCGTTTCCGGCAAAGGCGGGGGAGCCGATGCGCTCCCCCGCCTTTTGTTCGCCGCGCCCGCCGGGGGTAATTACCTCATATCAATAATTTTAGACGCTTCGAAGACAAGGGGCGGTTTTGGCCAGCTATCTTGCAGAAGGTCAAAAGCAGACAAGCAAGGGGCAGACCCGAGGCGAATCTTTCAAGCTAAAAATGCTTTTTGTGGGGTTGAGGAAACACCTGGACATCGGTAAAAATATGGGTCCAACAGGACTCGTTAGACGCCTCACGGCGGGTGTCCCTTAATTTGCAAAACCTGGGGCCTTCGCCGACGTCCGGCGGGCCCATGGCCCGCTCGCTGCCGATGGACAATTCGGCTAAAAAAGAGGAAACTTGTCGGGGTTTAACCTGGTTAGAGGGCTCCCAAAACCCATTTTTTCTACTGCGGGGCCAAGGCGGCCGCATAATCTCAGCTTTGGAGGCACCGTTTCTCGCATCAAGCTCCACAGCAGTGAGGTATCTTGGTTCTGGGGTGCAGTATGCTCAAATTTTTGGAAAATTTATTTTTCCAAGGAAACTTGTGCTATCATGCCGTTGACAAGAGGATTCGGCTTCAAGAACAGAAACTTTGGGGGATTTTTCCCGGGCAAAGAGGTTGCCGCATAACCTCAGATCAACAAGCAGGCCTTGGGCTGGACCATCATGCTCCATTGGACCCCGGGCATTTCCTGGCAGAGCCTGCTGCTGGTCATGCCCCGGGGACTGGCCGCGGCGGCCTACCTCGCTTGGCGAGCCATCCAGCCGCACCTGGCAGCGATCTTGAAGGAGGAATAGCCTTGCTTGGGTCTGGCAGAACGGTAGCATGGTCACCTTGAGATCAATAAACTTCGGCTAAGCCCTGCGCCTCACGGTGGCAATTATCTATGATGGCCTATTTGTCCCGCAAAAATCTTATTTTAGTCGCGATCACAGCGATTACTCTCTTTTATTTTAGCGCCGTAGCCCTTTGTATCTATCTACTCAGCCTGCTGGCGGTGACGGTTCTTTTTCACCGCTTTTCGTCCAACAGTGCCGCCAGGGTGGCGAATTTCATTGCCAATACGGCTACCCTAACCTTTTCGGCCCTTATCCTGGTCCTGCTGCTGGAAATCGGACTGCATCTGCATCCTCATTTCTTTATTGGAGACCGAGGGCCTGACACCCTGGGGGAATTTTCAGATTTCACCAGCAGGGGGTATTTGACTGAGGAGGTCTTTCAGAAGCCAAAGGATGTTTTTCGCATCCTGGGGCTGGGTGATTCTTTTGCGGTCTGCCTCTGGGATCAAAAGAAGAATTATCATAATGTCTTGCAGGATAGATTCACTGCCCTGGGTGGGAGAAAAGTTGAGATTGTCAATGCCGGGATGCCATCCATCGGCCCTGGATATTTTTGGCATATTCTCGAGAAATTCGGTGACCGGTTTAAGCCGGACCTGGTTCTGGTGGGGTTCTTCACGAACGATATGGAGAGATGGGAGTTTAATATATTCCTCAGTAGTTTCATTTGCGAACCAAAAAACCTGGCCGAGAAGCTCTGGGGATACCGCCAATTTAGACATTCCCGGCTTCATCAATTGATAAAGAAAAAATATTTCTGGTACCGGGATCGCCTCCGCAAGGCTCAGGAGGTGGGCAAAACCGGAGAGACCGACGTGGGAAGTTTCTCTAACGAAACTTTCCTGGAAATCGAAAAAAATCGCACTTGGATCTTAGACAAAAAGAAAAGGGTCGAATTTGAGCGCGAATGGCGACAATGCTCCAGGGTCATCTCCCAAATGAAGCAATGGTGCGACCGGAGGAACATCGAGATGGTGCTGGCCATCTTTCCGGACCAGTTCCAAGTGGAGGAAAACCTGAGAGAGGAAGTTTATAAGAAATATAATTTGGCCGCGGATTCCCTGGACCTGGAATATCCCAATTACCGATTGTCGAATTATTGTAAGGAAAATAACATTCATTGCATTGATTTATTGGGGCCATTCCGGGAAAAAGGCAAATCCGGGGGGCTATACGCCTTGCGGGACACCCATTGGAATGAAGCCGGAAACCGCCTGGCTGCAGAGGTTATTTTTCAATACTTAATGGACTGGAAGCTGATTAAGCAGTAATCATGAGGGTCTTCTAATACAAGGGGAAAGAAACCACCTGAGGGGCCTCTTTGAGGTCCTGTTTCCGCATGGACTCGCGACTATCTGCTAGTTATTTTGCCCCCGCATAAAAAATAAACAGCTATCAATAAGGGGATCATAGCTGCACCTTCACCCGGCAATTTTCCGGAGGCGGATGGAAGCCGGCGTTACTTCCACCAATTCATCCTGGTTGATAAACTCCATGGCTTGTTCCAGGCCAAACTGTCTGACGGGGACGAGCCGTAAGGCCTCATCGGAGCCTGCGGCCCGCATATTGGTGAGTTTTTTCTCCTTGGTGATGTTCACCGCAATATCTTCGGACCGGGTATTCTCCCCGATAATCATGCCCTTATACACCGGGTCTCCGGGCTTCACGAAAATAGTCCCCCGGGGCTGCAGGTGAAAGATAGCATAGGCCACCGCCTTCCCGGGCCGGTCGGCAACCAGGACCCCGTTAGGCCGGCCGTTGATCTCACCCATAACCGGAGTAAAGCCCTCCAGAATGGTATTTAAAAGCCCGGTCCCCCGGGTATCGTTTAAAAACTGGCCGCGAAAGCCGATCAAACCCCGGGAAGGGATTGCAAACTCCAGGCGCACCCGGCCGTACCCGTGATTGACCATCTTGACCAGCCGCCCCTGGCGGGTACTCATCTGTTCGGTCACAATGCCGATGAACTCCTCGGGGATGTCCACTACCGCAAGTTCTACCGGTTCCGACAGCACTCCATCCCGCTCGCGGGTAATGACCCTGGGTTTGGACAGAGACAGCTCAAACCCCTCCCGGCGCATCATCTCTATGAGCACTGCCAACTGGAGCTCCCCCCGGGCACTCACCTTAAAGGCATCCCGGCTTTCCGCCGGCTCCACCTTGATGCTCACGTTGTAAAGGATTTCCTTATCCAAGCGCTCCTTGAGGTGGCGGGAAGTCAGCAGCTTTCCTTCCCGGCCAGCCAAAGGAGAGGTATTCACGGAGAAGACCATGGAAATAGTGGGCTCTTCCACCGTGATGGGGGGTAGCGGCCGCGGGTTCTCGGGATCGCCCAGGGTGTCGCCGATGAAGGCCTGAGGCACCCCGGCCACCGCGGCGATGTCCCCAGCCTCAATCGCCTCCGGCTCGAGGCGGTCCAGGCCCTCAAAACTGTAAAGTAGGCTGAGACGGGCCTTACAAAAAATCCCGGCGAGGTGCCCCTGTTTCAAAAGAGCCACCTCCTGGCCGCGGCGCAGCGTGCCGCTCACCAGTTTGCCCACGGCGATCAGACCTACATAATCACTGTAATCCAGGCTGGTGACCAGAAACTGCAACGGAGACGACGGATCAAAGGAAGGGGCTGGGATGGCGGAGAGAATGGCGTCAAACAACGGCGCCAGATCCCGGCCCTCCCCGGCGGGGTCGTTCAGGGCAATGCCGGCCTTGGCGTTGGTATAGAGCACGGGGAAATCTAGTTGCTCTTCGGTGGCGTCGAGGTCAATGAACAGATCGTAGATCTCGTCCAGAACCTCCTTGACGCGCCGGTCAGGGCGATCGATCTTGTTGATGACCACGATGGCAGGGAGGGCCTTCTCCAGGGCCTTTCCCAGGACAAACCTGGTTTGAGGCAGCGGGCCCTCGGTGGCGTCCACCAGGAGCATGACCCCTTCCACCATATTCAGGGTGCGTTCCACCTCACCTCCGAAATCGGCGTGGCCCGGGGTGTCCACGATATTGATCTTTACTCCTTTATAGGTGATGGCCATGTTTTTGGCCATGATAGTGATACCCTTTTCCCGCTCCAGGTCCAGGCTGTCCAGGACCCGCTCGGCTACCTGCTCGTTTTCTCGAAAGATGCCGCTTTGCCAGAGCATGGCGTCGGCCAGGGTGGTTTTACCGTGGTCGACGTGGGCGATAATGGCCAGATTTCGCAAATCTTCACGAATACGCATAAGCATCTCCGGGAAAGGCCTCACCGTGGCGGCCTGACCGGGTTTCTCTCGCATGGTCCTTAAAGTTCAAAGTTCAAGGTTCAAAGTTCAAAGTTAAGATAAATCCGGAAACGGAACGGATTTTTGGTTATTTTTTGTTACAAGATCACCCGGGAGCCTAAAGAGGCCTTCATCTCATCAAGGAGGCTGGATACTTAATATTACCGGAAAATTGAGAAAAATGCTGTAACGAGCTGTCCGCTAACCATGGCTTTACCCCTGGTAAATTTTTTCGGGCTTTGGGGTTGACAAAGGAAAACTGGGCGGCTATTCTGGCAGAAGGAATTTAAATTCAAGAGAGGAGATTCGTCGCTTTATATGGACGACCCTGGCGGTAGTAGCACCATAAGACTGATTAGCAGCGCAGGTCATGGCGATCTGGCGCTCCGGACAGTCCTCCTGGGAGTGCTTATCAGGTAAGCAGGCGCCATTGGCGCGTGATCTTCCTCCTTAGCCCCCGGCCAGGCCTGCCCGGGGGTTTCTTTTTCCTGCCACAGGAAAACCCTGCCAGAACCGCTCTTTCCCATGGCGTGAGCTGCGTCATTTCCCTCAAATTCGATAAAGGGGGTGATTGCCATGAATGCAGTAGCTTCCACCTATGTTCACGCTCTGGAAGGGAGACTGCGGATCAAGCTTCCCAAGATTAAGCGGGCCCTCAGGGAGGCGCTGGAAGTTGAGCTGCGTCTCGAGCAAGTTGCCGGGGTGGAGGAGGTTTCCGCCAATCCCACCACCGGGAACGTGTTGATCCTTTACAATCCTCGCATCCTTAAACAAGGGGAGATCATTTCTTTCCTGATGGAATTGGGATATCTGTCTCCACCCATGGGAGGGAGCGGGATGACTGATTCTCCCTTATCCGTGGAAAGAACGGCTGCCACCGTGGCCGTCACCATCATTGAGGTCGCCTTCACTCAGTTAGTCGGCGCCTTGATTTAGGGAGGGCTGCGCTCAAGGAGGTGTAATCCACCTTGAATCTCAGGAGTATCTTGAGATCCCCGAGCAGGTGCTTAATAACAATATAGGAAAACCTTTAACAGAGCTAGGGGACTTAAAGATAACGTTTTAACTATTAACCATATATTAACTGATTAATAATGAGGCGCAAATAAATAGTAATTATAATGGTGCGGGCTCGCCACCGGATTGACTGAGCGGCTGATATCTCAATCAATTCACCTGACCTGATTCCCGGAGATTAACCATGTTTTGGCTCAGCAAAACTATCCACTTAACGAATCGCCTCCGGCGGAAATTTCTCATTTTCCTGGCGGTGCTGGGACCCGGGATCATCGTGATGGTGGCGGATAACGACGCCGGCGGCATCGCCACCTATGCGGTGACCGGCTCCAAATACGGGTTCTCTCTGCTCTGGCTGTTCATCCTGCTGCTCCCCATGGCTTACTTTGTCCAGGAAATGACGGTGCGCCTGGGAGCCGTGACCAAACGGGGACATGCCGAGGCTATCTTTGACGGCTTCGGCCCCTTTTGGGGCTGGTTTTCCCTCGGCGACCTGGCCCTG
>Ga0326727_10012451_pt1 | contig 19364 bp, 8 predicted proteins | sample MB2enrmetagenome_FD_207643 | JGI IMG/M metagenome (GOLD analysis project Ga0326727, IMG submission 207643) | Lab enriched peat soil microbial communities from McLean, Ithaca, NY, United States - MB29MY | ecosystem: Environmental > Terrestrial > Soil > Wetlands > Peat | place: USA: New York...
CGCCAGCCCGGAAAGAATCCGCAGCAGCGTTGACTTGCCCGAACCGGAGGGTCCCAACAGAGCCGTGATGGCTCCGGATTCGATCGACAAATCCAGGGGTGCGATCACCTGGATCGATTTTCCGTCTGGCTGCTGGAAGCTCTTCTCAATCTTCCGGGCTTCGATAAGCCGCTCGACGGCCGGCGCCGGAGTCGGGCCAGGTGCCGCCTCGGCCGCAACCGCGGGCTGCTCCTTGACCGGGGACGCCGCGGAAGGCTCGGCGGCGAGTTCGTCCATGAGATGTTGCCAGGTCTCTTCGGGAAGCTCGTCAAACAGCCTCAGGCGGTCATCGGGGGTCATGGCGTCGATGATTGCCCGCAGCTCTCGCGGCCGTGAGTGCAACAGCACGTACTGGTGGTAGTAAGGGAACTGGACGATCAGAGACGCGGCAAAAGGCACAGGCAATCGCCGAAACAGCAGTTGCTGCTGGTCAAAGGGAAGCTCTGCGAAGGCTTGAGCGGTGGCCGCGGGGCCGGCCTGTTGAAAGATGGTGACAGCCTCGTCCCAACGGCCCTGAACGAGGGCTTCCTTGATCTGTTCGGCGGTGGATACGGTCATCATGCAATCCCCGAACAGAGTACTACAGGAGCTTAGGCTGGGGGATGGTTCTGCGGTCTGGAGGCATAAGCCGCGATCGTCTGTGCCAAGCTGGCGCTGCTGACTGGTTTGGAGACGTAATCGTCCATGCCGGCTTCCAGGCAGCGCTCCCGATCCCCGTTCATGGCATGTGCCGTGAGCGCAATAATCGGAACGTGATTTCCGCTGTGGCGCTCTTCTTCGCGCACGCAGTAGGTGGCTTTGAAGCCGTCCATTTCCGGCATCTGCACGTCCATGAGAATCAGGTCAAAGGGCGCTTCTCTCCATTTGGCCAGCGCCTCAGCGCCATTGCTGGCCAGGGTCGGTTGGTGTCCCAGCTGTTGCACCATTGCCATGGTCAGCCTCTGATTGACCGGATTATCTTCGGCGATGAGGATATGCAGAGGATTTTCCTGAGTGTGAACAGTGGCGGCTCCCGCCGGTACGGGTTTTGGCGCCGCGGCGGCGATGGCTTCGCCGGCTTGGGCCGCGGGCGTGCCCAAGGCCTGGCGGATGGCCAACTGGAGTTCAACGGCGCGGACCGGCTTGACCAGACAGGCCTGTACTCCCAAAGACTGATATCGCTGGGCACTGGCGGTTTGGTCGGAAGAACTCAGCATCAGGATGGGAGTCTTTTGCAATGCCGGGTGAGCCTGTATGCGCTGCGCCACCGCAAAACCATCCATCCCCGGCATCTGTTCGTCCAGGAGAATCAGCCGGTAAGGCCGGCCGTCGTTGGCTGCATGCTCCAATTGCCCTATTCCGGCTTCGCCGCTTTCGGCGCCATCCGGGCGCATATGCCAGCGCCGCGTCATGCCGGTGAGTATTTTTCGGTTGGTATTGTTGTCGTCGATGATCAGGACCGGCACATCTTTCATTTCCGTGAAATCCACCGGCGTGACCGGGTCGGCGATTTCGGAAGCCGGCGGGAACCGCATGGTGAAATGAAAAGTCGAGCCCGTTCCGGGTGTGCTTTCCACCCATAGGCGGCCGCCCATCAATTCGACGATACGCGCCGAGATCGCCAGGCCCAGCCCGGTGCCGCCATATTGGCGGGTCGTGGAGCTGTCGGCCTGCTCAAAAGCGTGAAAGATCTGCTTCTGTTTGTCCGGAGCAATACCAATGCCGGTGTCGCGCACGGCGAAGTGGAATTTCAGCCCGTCCGTGTCCATCTCTTCCATCTCAGCGGTAAGCACCACTTCGCCCCGATGGGTAAACTTGATGGCGTTCCCGATCAGATTGAATAGCACCTGGCGCAGGCGCAGGGGGTCGCCAAACAACTCCAGGGGCATGTCCGGCGCCATATCGAAGGCCAATTCCAGCCCCTTTTTATGGGCCATGATGGCCATGCTCTTCATAACCTCGCCCACCACCTCGGCCAGGTTGAAGGAGACGGAATCAAAGATGGCTTTGCCGGATTCGATTTTGGAGTAATCCAGAATGTCGTTGATGACCCCCAGCAGCGCATCGCCGGAGATTCTGGCCATGGAGAGCAGTTCGCGCTGTTCGTCCGTGAGCTGAGTGGCCAAGGCCAGGTCGGTCATGCCCAGGATACCATTCAGCGGCGTGCGAATTTCGTGGCTCATATTGGCCAGAAACTCGCTCTTGGCGCGGCTGGCCTCCTCCGCGGCCTTTTGGGCGGCCTCGGCGCCTTGCTTGGCCGTGGTCAACTCGGCGGTACGTTCTTCAACCAGGGCGGCCAATGCCTGTGCCCGGGCATGCGCCTGAACCGTGCGCACCCGTATGACTCCCAAAATCATTCCGGCCAAAGAGAGCGCGATGCCAATTCGGAACCACCGCGTTTCATAGAAGTGCGGCAGCAGGCGGACGCTGATGGTGGCCTCGTCCTGGCCCGCATCTTTGGCGCCTTGGACCAGCACGCGAAAACGATAACTGCCGGGAGGAATATTGGTGTAGAACGCGGTACGTCGCCTGCCCGCCTCGATCCAGTCGGTATCGAAGCCTTCCAGCTTGTATCGAAACTGCAGGTCTTCCGGCGCGGTAAAGGTACTTGCCGTGTAGTGGAATTCCAGATCGCCGCGGCTGGGCGGCAAAATCATCTCGGACGGCGACAGCGCCATTTCTTTTCTGTCCAACAGAACCTGCTCGATGACCGGGGGAGCATATCGTATTCTATGCACGCGTCCAGGATCGACGATGGAAACACCGTTCCCGGTGGCCACCCAAATTCTTCCATCGGAGGCTTTCCAGAGATTGGGCTGAACCGACATGCTGCATTCTTCGGCGCGCATGCCATCGGAGGCGCCAAAGTAGATCGGATTGATCGTGTGCCCCCGCCCTTCGGCGACATGGTCCAGTTCCCGCCGGCGAAGGTGAAGCACTCCTTGACTCGTACCGGCCCACAGATTGTGGTTCTGGTCCTCGGTGATGGACTCGATCTCCAGGGGCAGCCCATAGCCTCGGGAATAGATGGTGGTCCTTCCGTTCTGGAACCGGATGAGCCCGGAGGCGCGGGTGCCGATCCACAAGGTGCCTTCCTGATCTTCGTATATGCTGCGCGCCGGGGTGTTGGGCCATTTCTGTTCCTGCGTGAAATTGGAGAGCTTGCCGTCCTTAAGTCGGGAAACCCCGCCATCGGTTGCGATCCACATTACTCCGTCGTGTCCGAACGCAAGCTGAACCACGGTGAGGCTTGCCAGGCCGTCGGCTATGCCGAAATTCGTGAACTTGCCGTCGCGATATCGGGCGAGTCCGCCGCTGGTACCAATCCAGAGGTTTCCTTCTTTGTCCCGCAAGATTGCCCGCACGATGTTATTGGGCAATCCCTGTGCGGTGGTGAATACCACAACCTTCCCATTCCTAAGCAGGTGGTTCAACCCGTTGCCTTCGGTTCCGATCCACAACGAGTTATCCGTGTCCACGAAGAGGGCGCGGACCATGTTGCTGGAGAGGCCCTGCTTTGTGCTATAGACGGCCAGCTTGCCCTGATGCAAGCGATTCAGACCGCCCGCCTGGGTGGTCATCCACATGTCTCCGTCGTGATCCTCGATGACGGCCCGGACAAATCCCGCAGAAAGACCTTCCGCCGTGGAGATAGTCTCAAAGAACATGTCGCGGAGTTGGTTCAGTCCGACTCGCGTTCCCACCCAAAGGTTGCCTTCCCTGTCCTGGTAGAGCGAAATTATGCTGTCGGAGGACAGCCCTGCGGAATTCAGAAAGGAGGAGATCTTGCCCTCCGGGCTAAGCCGCCGCAGTCCGGCCTGCTCGGTCCCTATCCAGAGATAGCCGTGGGCATCTCTGTAGAGTGCGTTGATAGGAGTTCTGCCGAGCTCATGGCTCCCGGCATAGGTGACAAGCTTTCCGCTTCGAATCAGCTGAAGGCCATCCTGGGACCCAACCCACAAATCCTCGCCCGCCGGCCAGAGAGCAAAAATGTAGCGACTGGACTGGCCGGCCGCAACCGAGGTCAATTCGCCTTGGCGCCACAGCAGCAGGCCGTTTCCGTTCGTGCCGATCCACATCGCATGGTGCGAATCCTCGGCAAGGGCGCGTACATCCCCGGCGGCGATCCACTGGGCTCTCCCATTCCGCAGCCGGAATACCCCTGCCTCGGTGCCGACCCATAGGACACCTTCATGGTCTACGAGTAGTGTCCGCACGTAGGCAAGCCGCTCCGCTTTCGGGGTGTTACCTTTCCAGGATGCCCGGGTAAGCTGCCCGTTTTGATAGAAATAGAGACCGGCGCCATTGGTGCCGATCCACAGCCGTCCATCCCGGTCTTCTTGCAGGCACATCGCCCCCATTCCCTGCAATAGCGCGGGAACTGTGAGTTGCACGCCATCAAAGCGGGCTAATCCTTCGAGAGTGCCAATCCACAGATAGCCATCCCGGGTTTGCAGCATGGTCCGAACATGGTTTCGCGGCAGGCCGTCTTGCATCAGCCATACCCGGCGCCCGTATTTGCCGAGATCAACACCGGGTTCCAGCGTCCACGCCTGCAGCGCGCAAAGCAGCCCAAGCAAGGTCACACCTAGAGCCATCCGACATGGGAACAGTCGTATCACTGTATGGATATATCGGCAAAGAAGGCGGCCAACTCTAGCCCGAACGCATTTTGGCCGCCAGCGCCCGGCCATTGGCCGCGTGGAACAGGAGGTGTGGCGGAACTCGTTGACTACCCCAAATGCGGTAGCCGACGAGGCGTAAGGCTGGCTGTCTTGGCTGGCGGCCGAGGGCCGGCGATGCTGCTCGTGCAAATGCGACGAGGGGCCGGAGACGATTGTCTCCGGCCCCTCGAAGCTATTGGATCCTTATGCTCAGATTCACAGTATGGGTCGTGTTCCCCGCCGCGGAAAGAGTAACGACGGGAACCGAGTAAGTGCCAGGGGTTGCGACTGGGCTGCTGGATGCCGTTGGCGACAGCTTTCCGCCGCAAGCGGTTAATCCTGCCAGCGTGGCCATCATGACCAACGCGACCACCAGCAGCAACCGCCGGCGGCTTCGCCCTTTCGACTTGCCGCGGGCAGTGGCGCCGGCCAGTAGCAGACCGGGCAAGCCGAGGGAGAGCGCGGCCAGCATTGGCGCCAAGCTGCTTCCGGCCGGACGCACCGGCGTTTGCAGCGCGGTCGTAGCGGCCGCGGCGCTGATGGTCAACACCGATGTCGGAGCGTTTTCCGTTGCGGTTACGGACAGGCTCGCCGGCGCGAACGAACAGGTTACGCCAGCGGGCAAGCTGCCGCAGTCCAGGCTGATTGTTCCGGTGTAGCCATTTTCACCGGTGAGCGTGATCGTGGTGGTTGCCGATTGGCCGCGTTGGATGGTCAACGAACTCGGACTGGCGGCAGCGGTGAAATCCGCGGGGGCAACCGGCGCCGTCACCCCTTGGGTAACCACGCTGGAGATGGCGGAGACAAAGTTCGCGTCGCCGGAATAAACGGCGGTGATGCTGTGGCTCCCCGCCGTCAAGGTGGTTGTGGAGTAGGCAACCGTGCCACCACTGACTGTTATGGCACCGAGTTGCGTGGTTCCGTCCTTGAAGATCACGCTGCCGGTCGGTGTCGCCGAGCCGGCTGCCGGAACGATGGTGGCCGTGAAAGTGACGCTCGTACCGGCGCTAACCGGGCCGCTGGCCGACGAGATCAGAGTGATCGAATCCGCCGCCGGCTGAACCGTAATCGTCAAAGCACTGCTGGTGGAGCTGGCTCCGTAAGTGGAGTCGCCACCGTAGGCCGCGGTCACCGAATGTGCGCCGCCAGCCAGGCTGGGCAGAACGATTTGGGCGGTGCCCTGCGACAGGCCCGTGGCGGTTTGCGGTGTGCCGTCCACGGTGAAGGTCAAGCTGCCCGTGGGGGTTCCGCTTCCGCTGGCCGGCGCGACGGTCGCCGTCACCGTTACGGACTGCCCGTACGTCGGATTGCCGCTGGCGGACACGGTCTGTTGTAGCGTGGTGATGGTGGAAACGAGAGTCGCAGCCTGCAACGGCACAACATTGGAAGTGCTGCCGGTGTAGGGCACATTATTCGCCGGTGTGTACACTGCCTCCACGTTGTGGGTTCCGCTTCCATTGATTACCACGGCAGGCAATGTAGCTGTGACCAGGGTGCCGCCATATTGAACCGTGAGACCGCTGGTCGCGGAAACGTTCACCAGATCCGGGACTCCGTCGCCATTGATGTCCGCCACGATCGTGAAGTTACCGGCAGGAATACCATCGGCGGAGAAGGCGCCATCTCCCAGCCCTTCAAAGATGAATCCCGGAATGATCAGGTCGGGTATGCCATCGCCGTTGAAATCCGCAACCGCAATCGCCGGGGGACCAGGGGTTGCGTCATCGCTATATTGCTGCGGGAGTTGACTGGGATAGAAGCGCGTGGGAACAAACGAGCCGTCTTCACCGCCCAGAATGACCCCCAAATTACCGTCACTCGAATTGAACGCCAGATCGGGAATACCGTCGCCATTCAGGTCGGCGGTGACCATGGGACCGTATGTGTCCAGGACGTACACTTCCGGTTGCAGGGCGCCGTTGCCGAAGCCATACAACGCGTAAGCCGAATAACCGCTCTGGACCAGCACGTCCAGAGCGCCGTCGCCGTTCAGATCCTGCACGATCAGGGAACTATTGGCATTGGCTGCGGTCACGGTGTGGGTCGTGCACGAATTGAAGGTGCCGTCGCCTGCGCCGATGACGGCCGCAAGGGTGGTTCCGCCCAAGGTTACTAGGTCCTGGTGGCCGTCGCCGTTCAGGTCGCCCAGAGCCATTAGGATTGGAGCCACAGGCAGGGCGGAAGATTTGGCGGCCTGGAAAGTGCCGTCGCCGTTGCCCAGAAACACATATACGTAGCTATTGGCAGCGCCGACGATAAGGTCGGGAATGCCGTCACCATTGAGGTCGCCCGTGAGGATGGCCGTGGGCGCCGCCGCCAATGGGTAATCCTGTTGGGTGAACGTTCCATTCCCGTTGCCCAACAGCACATGGATAGCCTTATTGGTCGCATCCGCCACCGCCATATCCGCTATTCCATCGCCGTTGAAGTCTCCGGAAACCACCAGCGTGGCGGAGCCGCTAAAGACGATGGTTTGCGCCGTGCTGAATCCCGGCGTCATAGTGGAGGTGTTCACTGGAAGCGTGCCTAAAGATGCGGAGGCGGTGGTGTCGGTGAACGCCACGCTTCCTCCCGGTGCCGCGAAGCCGTTGACCAGTACGGTTGCCGTAAGATCGTACGCCTGGCTGTTGTCGGCATTGGTTGCGGAAGCCAGCGCGGTGGAACTGGCGGCGCTTGGCGCAACCGTCACCGTCTGCGGGGCCGACGTGAGCGAAGCGTTACCTTGCGCACTGGAAGCCCCCAGCGTTGTGATGCCGTTGTACCGGGCGGAAAGAGTGTGTTGCCCCACCGCCAGAGCCTGCCGGAGGACAGCCGTGCCGGTGCTGGAGAGAGAACTCGTTCCCAGTGGAGAGCTGCTGTCGTTGAAGGTTACGGTTCCGGCGGTTTGTGCCGCTCCTCCAAACTGTGTCACCGAAGCCGTCATGGTAACCGGTTGACCGGCCGCTGGAGAAGACGACGATACGCTCAGCGCGACTCCCCCGGTTTCCCTGGCCGGATTGTAGACATTAATCGTCAACGTGTTGGAGTTGATGGGAAATTCGTTCCAGGTTCCGTATACACCCATCGTCCCGGCATACTGGACGGTGAAGTCATGGGTGCCGGCGGAAAGCGGCGGCGTCTGGAACGTGCCGCCGGTACCGATGTATTGCGTGCCCAACAGCGTACTGCCGTCGTAGAAAGAGGCGGGACCGGCCAGGCTCAACGTGCCGAATTCAGAACTGGTGACGCTGGTCGTGAGCATGACGGGATTGCCGGCGAGCAAACTGGTGGGTCCGCTCAGGGCTATGGCTACGTTTGTCGTCCGTACCGGGTACGAGATCGAGGTGACACTGGGCTGGAAATTACTGTCCCCGCTGTAAGACAGATTGATGGTATAGGTGCCGGCCGTCCACCACCACCAGGCGCCGCCAGAGGTCAGGCAGGGATATGGCGGCTGCATGGCCCAGTTCGCCAGCTGGAGATGGCTGCCGTCCGGCCTGATGGCGTTGATGGTAACCGTTCCCGAGGGATAAACCGTGGTACTGCCGCTCTGTCCCACGCATGATTCGAAGCAGGCGCCGCCGTCATAGTAGGAGTAGCCCATTACACTGGCGCATGAGTTGCCGCTGGTCCAATATCCGCCGTAAAGCGTTGCCGTGGTCGGGATGCGCTGCCCTAAGATGACGGAATTGGAAGTGCCGGCCGCATAATTGCTGCCTTGACCGGGAGCGTAGTCAGCCTGCACGGTGTCGCCGCTTGCCGGGAGGTTACTCACGGTTGCCGTGGCCAGGCTCTGTCCCAGTCCCGACGTCAGGGCGTTCGCGGTGCTGCCGGTGGTGGTCGCCAGCAAATCAAGGGCGCCATCTCCGTTGAGATCGGCCAGATAAAATGCGCTCGGGGAATTGCTGCTCCAGGCGGGCAAGGCATAACCCACAGCGTTATTGAAACTGCCGTCGCCCAATCCCGTATACACGTAGATCGCGGCGGTGTTGGATGTATCGGGCACGGTTCCGTCCAGCATTTGCACCAGGTCCGGAATGCCATCGCCATTTACATCGGCTACGGCCAAAGCCGCGGAATGGATCGTGTAGCAGCAATCGGGACTGGGCTCGAAGGACTGTGGTATCTGGAAGCTGCCATCGCCGTTTCCGAGGATTACGAAGATCTCAAACGGATCCCACGTGATCAGCATGGCCAGATCGGGAATGCCGTCGCCATTAAAGTCGCCCGTGACCAGGGAATTTGTTCCATCGAAGGTTGCATAGGGTTGTGTGGCCGACAGCACGAAGGTTCCGTCGCCGTTGCCGGTCAATAACTGGAGCCCGTCGGTGCCGGAAACCACCAAATCCAGTTTGCCGTCCAGGTTGAAGTCCGCCGTGACCAAGCCGGTGAGGGATACATTGGAGTCGGCATCGGTGGAGAAGCTCTGCGCGGACTGCAAGGTTCCGTCGCCGTTGCCCAGCAGCACGTTTACCGCGGGCGAAGAGCCGGAAGCCACGGCGAGATCGGGAATGCCGTCGCCATTGAAATCTCCCGCAACGATTGCCACCGGAGCGCTGCCCGCGCTGAAAGATTGTTGCGCTTCGAACGTGCCGTCGCCTTTGCCCAACAGCACGCTGATGGTGCCGGCAGTCTCATTGACCGTGACAATGTCGGGAATGCCATCCTGGTTGACGTCGAGTACCAGAACCTGGATCGGGCCGGCATCTACCGCATACTGCGTGGCCGCTTGGAAGGTTCCATCGCCATTGCCCAGAAGAACGCTGACGGAGTCGTTGGCGAAGTCGGCAGTGACCGCATCCGGTATGCCGTCGCCATTCAGGTCTGCGGCCGTGACTGAAACGCCGTCCCCCGGAGTTATGGAATCGATGGCCGTGGTTTGTGCGGCTGCAAAAGTGAAGGCATTCGGCGCCGGTTGCAGGCTCGGTTGTCCAAGACTGGCGCTGGCCGTGGTGTCATAGAAGTTGACCGCGCCCGCGGCCGGAATGAGGCCGTTGCCCTGAACGGACACGGTAAGGTCATAGTTCGCCAGGTTCTGGGCATTGGCAGTTGCCACCAATATGGATTGTGAAGGCTCCGTGCCGGTAATGGACACGATGGATGCCGCTGAGGCCGCCGGCTGATAGGTGACGCCCTGGCCATTGTAACGGGCGGTAATGGAGTTGCCGCCCACAGGCAGCCGGGTGATGAGCGTTGCCGTGCCCGCGGTGAACCCGTTGGCGGGATGCGCGCCGACCACCTGCACCGTGCCCAGCACGGTGTTTCCATTGACGAAGGTGACGGTGCCGCCTTCCACCGGCGTCGCGCCGCTGCTGATGGCAGCCTGTAGTGTGACCGGTTCATTCAAGGTGGCGCCCGAAGGCGTTGTAACCGTCAAAGTGACAGTAGTCGCCGCGCCGGGCAACGATCCAGTGCCCGTGAGATTGACCGTGACCGCCGGCGAGGTGGCGCTGGCGTAGTTGCCGTCACCGTTGTAAACCACGGTAATCGAGTTGGCGCCGGAGGTCAGCTTGCCTCCCGGCAGCGTGAACTCGGTGGTGGCGCCCACATATCCCTGTTGGCTTTCTGTTCCATAAACCGGCACTGTGCCTAACGGCGTACTGCCGGAGAAGAGCGTCGCCGTGCCGGTGGGGAAATCCGCGTACATGCTTGGGGTGGTGATGGTAACGCCATAGTGCACCCAGCCGGTTGCGGCTACGCTGGTGGCGCTTGGCGTTACCGTCACGGTTGGAACTGCCTTCACTACACTGAAGGCAAACGCGGAACTGGTGCTGGCCTGGAAGCTGGCATCGCCGGGATAGGATGCGGTGTAGGTGTATTGCCCGAGCGTGAAATATTCCGTATCCAACTCAGCGTAGCCCAGGTTGTTCAAAGCAAGTTTTTGGTTGACGGCGGCGCCGGCGGCTGAACCGGTAAGGGTGATGGCGCCGGTAGGCGCGCCTTGGTTCGAATTGCCGGCAGTCTGGATGTCCAGGGCCACGGGAGCGCCATAAGCCACCGTCGCGGGATTCGTGATTCCGTTCTGGTCGGTCAGAGATACCACGGTGGTGCTGGCTTCGGGCAGCACGATAACGGCAATCCCCGCGGACGTGCTGGGCGCATAGTTGCTGTCACCGGCGTAACGCGCCGAAACCTGATAACTTCCGCCGGGAAGGGAAGCCAGCGAGCCGGAGAAGCTGCCGTTGCTCAATGTAGCCTGGGCCAGGGCCTGGGAGCTGGGCAGGTTGCTGTTGGTAAGAATAGTGATGTCACCCGTGGGGGTGCCGTTGCCGGATTGCGGAGTCACTGTGACCCCTACCGTGGTTGACTGGCCATGCGTGATGGACGACGGGGAAACCGTGACTGCGGCTTGCGTGGCGGTCCGGATGCCCGTGGACCACTGGTTCACCAGATTGGTCACATTGACCGAGCCCAGGCCGGTGACCATATCGTAGCCGGTGGTCGCGCTGTAGCCGGTCAGAATACCGTAGGTCCCCGTCTCCGTGGCGCTGCAACCTGGAGATCCACCCGCGCAAGGGACGTCATTGTTGCCTGCGGTGACATCCTGGAAAATGCAGCTGGAGAATCCGGCGCCCGGCGTAAAAGCGTTGCACTGGGAAATCGTTTCCTCCTGCGACGCCGCCAGGTTGTACAGGACGGGCGCTGCCTGCCCCTGGGCCGCGCCGGTTTTTTCATTGACCAGCGCCATGACGCCCGCGAACGATGGGGTCGAGAGCGATGTGCCGCCAATGATGTCAAAATCGAAATAGCCATCCCACACATCGCAGGAGTCGTCGAAACACAGGACGTAACCGTCGTGGCTGCCGGCCGCGTTCAGGGCAAGATCGGGCAGATCGCGTTTACCGTCTGCCGGCACCCCCAGGCCGGTTTGCCAGGCGGGTTTGGCATATTGCGTTGAGACGCCGCCGCCGCTGGCGTAGAAAGTGGCATCGCCGGCGCTGCACGTTGCGGGCGGGCAGCTCTCGTTCCATGCCTCCTCGGGAATGAACGATAAGGCCGAGCCGAAAGCCACGTTGTTCGTTCCCGACCAATAAGTGCTGCTTCCGTTTTCGTTGAATAGCGTGCCGCCTACGGCAATGTCGAATGGCGTCGAAGCCAAGCCGTTGACTGCGAGACCGCTGCTGGCGACCGCCGGGTTGTTGGGATCTCCGGTGGCGTTGGGATTATCACAGCCTGCCGCTCCAGCATCGTCGGAGGCCACCAGCACCGTGATTCCTTGTGCGGCGGCCTGTTCCCACAATTCGGCATAGAACTGGTTCCCGGCGGTTCCCATGGCGGCTTCGCACGAGCCGTAGCTCAGGCTGATGACCGGGGCCAGATTATTGTCCACCGCGTAGAGGGCCGACAGATCAATCCCGTCGGCGCTGTTGGTGGACGCGGATATCACCAGCAGGAGGCTGGCATTCGGCGCCATGGCGCCCGTGTATTCCACGTCGGCGGTGGATTCCACCGTGTCGTCATTCCACAGGATTCCGGGAGGAACACCGTTGTATACCGCCTGCAGCCCGCTGTTTTTCGCAAAGGGCAGGAAGAGGCTGCGGAATTCCTGAATATCGTAACTGGCGATATCGCTCCGCGCCAGGATCGCTATCGTCTGACCGCTGCCGTCCACTTTATTGCTGCCCGTAAGCAAGGGCTTGGCGTTATAGATGGTCTGCAAATCGTCGGGGACCAGGGCCTGGCCAATGTTGTTGTTGCTGTCTTCATAGGTGAACGCGGGCTGGCTGGGGCGGTTGGGCTGATAGCTTCCCTTGCCCTTGCCCATGATGCGCGTCTGGCCCTTGGACTGGAAATTATGCAGCGCCGCCACTCCGGCCACCACCGGTTGCAGCGCCGCCGGTATTTGCGGATCGCTGGCGTTGGCGTAGTGCAATTCGCCATTGACCGTGTATTGGTGAATGGACGTATGGAAGACCGCCTGAACGCCGGCGGCAGTGCCTGAAAATTCGATAATTCCGCCGCTCCGGCTGATGCGGCTGACTGCCATTCCGTGCGACTGCAGCCATCCGGCGATGGCGCCAAGGTCGTTGGACGCCGCCCCAAAGTGCGTGCCGAATTGCTCCGGCGTCAACCACTTGTGGTAGTTCGGCGAATTCTTGTCCTGTACGGAAGCCAGGTATTGATCGAGCGCCTGCTGCTGTTCCGGAGAGCGCTTCAGCACCAACAGCATGCGTTGCATGGGCAGGCTCGCCGGCGCCGGGCCGGCATCGAATTGCGCCTGCGCCCAGGGATGAGTATTTCCCGTCAAGGTCACCCGCTGCGTTTCATCAATCGCCGCGGTTATGCGGGGGCGGGGAGCAGCGGCGATCAGGTTCGATTCTTGCGCCGGCAAGCGCAAACTTCCCATTAGCAGGACGAAAAGCATAACGAAACCCATCGCTAACCGGGGCATCGCCAACGTTGGTTCCAATGGGCAATGGTTGGAAGATTCTCCCTGATTCGTGCCGGTGGTCGACGAGCCAAAGCAAGCGCGCAGGAGCACGCTAAAATCCGCAACAAAAGCTGAGCCAAAACGCATAATCTGCCTTTCGTCAATGGAAGCAATATTGGGAGCCCGATGGTGGGCGGAATAACGGAACCGGCTGGCCAAGGTTTCGCCGAATGGTTTCACCTGGCGGCGCCCGCCTTTTTGTGGCTGGGAACCTTGAATTTGCCGTCCATTGCTCGCCCCAAGTCGATCTATTCGTTGCGCCCATCCCCTGGCGCAAATCGGGCCATGCGAAACGCCCCGCTTGGGTTATCGGCAGGCGCGGGGGATTTTCGTCCTCTGGTGGGCCAGGCTTGGTGACAAAGGTAATGAGGAAGTCATTAGACGGCAAACGGTGAGCCGCAAACCGCGGGCCCGGGACGCGCGCGCCCGCGGAAATTTGCCCGCCCATTTACCGTTGCGGGGGTTACTGACTGCCGGCGTTGAATAAGGTATCCTTAGACGTCGTGTTCCGGATTCTGTACATGATCCTGGTGCTGTGCACGCTGGCCGTGATTGGGGCGGCGTTGATCTGCTATCGGCACATTCGTGGGCACCTGGGGACGGCCCGGCAGGGGATCGGTCCGGCAGACGTCGAGCTTAAGGACGAACATCCGGCGCTGGTGACACCCGATTCGGACGATTCGCAAAGAAATCTACCCAAATCATTTTGAGATCAGCCATGACTCGTGAAATTACTATCGCGCACAGTCCCGACTCCGACGATGCCTTCATGTTCTACGGGCTTGCCACCAATAAAGTGGCGGTGCGCGGGCTGAAGTTTGTCCATACGCTTTGCGACATCCAAACCCTCAACCAGCGCGCTATGGACGGCGACGGCCAGTACGACGTGTCGGCGATCTCCATGCATGCCTATCCTTATGTGCAGGAGAAGTACGCGCTGCTGCCCACGGGGGGCAGCGTCGGCGAGGGTTACGGCCCCATGATTATTGCCCGGCGCGCCTGTGACATGGACAGCATCAAGCAGGTCCGGATTGCCGTCCCCGGGACCTTGACCACCGCCTATCTGGTGCTGAAGTTATTCGCTCCGGAAATTAAAACCGAGGTTGTCCCGTTCGATCAGATCATTCGCCAGATCCTCGAGGGCAAGCACGAGGCGGGACTGATTATTCACGAGGGCCAGCTTACGTTTTCCAAAGCGGGCTTGTTCCGGGTGATTGATTTGGGCAAATGGTGGCAGGATACGCAACACCTGCCGCTGCCGCTGGGCGGCAATGTGATCCGCCGCCAACTGGGACCCGAGTTGATCCTTACCGTTGCCGGCGCGGTGCACGACAGTATCCAGTACGCCCTGGACCACCGCGAAGAAGCGCTGGAATACGCCATGCAATTTGCCCGCGACCTGGAACCGCAACTGGCGGACAAGTTTGTGGGAATGTACGTGAATGAACGTACCCTCGACTTCGGCGACGACGGCCGCGAGGCAGTTTGCCGCCTGCTCGAGATGGGGTATGAGGCCGGCATTATCCCGCACCCGTCCAAAGTCGATTTTGTCAGCGACGAGAAGACCCCCGCTCGCATCCGCGAGAAAGCCGGTTAATGATGATGAAGGAACCGCCGCATCCCGGATTTGCGGTGCGCTTTGACTGCCTTGTGCCGTTAGGCCTTTCCGTCACGAAAGGTGCGGCGATTCTCGGTGTGACCCGCCAGGTCCTGAACAATCTCGTTAACGGCAAGGCCGGAACTTCTCCGGAAATGGCGATCCCCCTGGATAAGGCTTTTGGCGGCACCGCCGAAGGCTGGCTCACCCTGCAAACGGCCTATGATCTCGCGCAGGCACGAAAGCGCGTACAGTCGATTCGCGTAAAAAGGTACGTCGCAGTGTCCGAGGATCTTATGGGTGCGTGATGGTACGGTCTTGGGATTCCCTTGCACCTCCAACGAAGGGGTCACCATTCCTAATCCTCCCGGAGGGAGGGATCGAAGATAGCCCAGGGTGGAGGCCGCCCTGCGGCCGGAACCCTGGGACACGGTTCCCTTCAAGCCCGGCAAGTCCCGTAGGGCCGGCCGACCTCAGTGTCAACCGAAGCGTGGATTGTTTGAATGCGATGTTGTTTCAAAAAGGCCGGGGACTCCGCCTGAAAATCATGCTTCTTGTCCTGTGCCCTGGCCGATTTTGGAATTCGGTTGCGATGATTCTGCGTCATTCCTTTGTGGAGACACCGCAATGGTAGCGAGAAAAGCAATATGTATTCGCCGTTGTAATCGACGAATCCAATTGCATCATTCGATCGGCCCTACGGGGCGGGGCCTGTTTTCGCAAGCTGACCCAGGGTTGCGCTGCGCTCCACCCTGGGCTATTTTCGTGGCCTCCCTCCGGGAGGGAGTGCGGGAACTGACAAAACCGCTGATCGAAGGTTGCTCAATGACTCGTGAGCCCTCTTATCAGGCCAACTGGCATAAGAACCTCCGGAGCCGGGCGCACGCGGCATTTCTTTGGGCCCCCTGCTTTTTCCTCGCAAGAGCAACAGGCCTTGGTGACAATGGGTGTATAAATATCGCGAGAGGGAATCTCATATGTCTGCCTCGGAAGAGCCGGTGGGTGGCCTTGGTGGCTTCATTGACCGTGTAGACACACTTCGCGCCTCGTGGGGGCTTCCTAAGCACAAGGAGCTCTGGTTTCGCGGTGAAAGCAAGGATTACCAAGAAACGATTCTTCGCCCTGAGCTTTATCGCCCGGCACGCGGCGTCTCGCTCAAGCCTATTTCTAAGCTGCTCGAAATAGAAAATGATTTGCACGATGAGTTCCAGCACAGCGCCGTTGAGCGTTGTAATGAAAAGACATCTGAAGAAGACTGGGATTGGGATTCTTACCTCTTAATGCAACATCATAGCGGCCCTACACGGCTGCTTGATTGGTCAGATGGTGCGCTGATGGCTTTACACTTTGCTTTGCGTGACAAGGAGAATGATACACACGATGCGTTTGTCTATGTGCTCGAAGCTTACCGCTTGATGGACAAAATCGAGGAACTTCCTGACATTAAATTGGTCAAACAGGGGTGGGAGAGCTACGTGGGGAGGCATCCGTCTTATGGCCTGAAAGAGGATATGTGGGAGGACGCCTATTTGCCTGGTAATGAGGAACGGTTGGCGGAGGTGAACGTGCCACGGCCGCCCTTGGTGTTGGAGTTTCCCCTCATCACGCGGCGTATTGCGGCTCAAAGAAGCCGCTTCATCGTGTTGGGTACTGACCCTGGTTGGCTTTCGGAGGAATTCAAGAAAGAGGAATCGACTATAAGAGCCATCTCTATTGCTGCTGGTTCGCGCTCGAAAATGAGACAGCAGTTGAGGGATTGCGGAGTTACGGAGTCCGTGATTTATCCCGACCTTGACGGTTTGGGACGAGAGATGAGGCAACTGTGGGAAGACCGCAGATCGGCAGCGGAGGAAAATAGCTGAGCACCGATAAGCCAAGAGCGCAGAACCGGGCCCATAAGCAGGAGGACGTACGACTTAGATGATGCCGCAATGATATAACGAAAAACGTGAAACGCTGATTTTTTCCTACCTTACCTTCACCGCAAACGAAAACACCGGCGCGATTTCCGACGGAACATCGCTCTGTTTATCGAGCAGGGCTCTCATCTCGGCAGGCATCGTGCCGTATTTGGTAAACCATGCTTCCGCCCGGGCGCGGTCGCCGGTGGCTTCCTGTTCGAGCAGCTCTTTGGCCAGGCTGTCGATGGCGGGCTGCATCTTTGCGAAATCCAGAGCGTATCTGCCGGTCGCCGGATCGCGCGTGATCACGCCACGTTCCGCCAGATAGTTGAATTCCATCATCTCCGCTTTGCCGTGCGCCTCGGCGACGCCGAAGCGTACGGCGCGGAACATGTCGGCGACGTAGGACGCGTAATAAACGCCACGTTTTGCCGTTGGCAGGTATCCGTGATCCATCAGCCAGTCCAGGCCAAATACTCCCAGCACGTCGGCTTTGGCTTCTTCCAGTCCGCTAAAGACCGGGCCAATGGCTTCGTTGATATCGAGTTGCTTGTCGCCCACGCGGGCATAATCGGGGCCAAGTCCGTGGGAGATTTCATGCATCATCGTGTGGGCCAGATAACCTTCACCGCTTACCAGTGCCGCTTGATCGGAACGCATGGCGCGTTGGGCCAGTGGCAGGATGATGTAATTCACGCGCGCATCCATGAAGTTCTTGAAGAAGATCTTCTTCGAGCCTTTTTCCTTGTGGATGCGGGGATCGTTGGGCAGATTGTCGGCCACCGCCTGGTATCCGTGCTCCAGATCGCCGGAGCGGAACGGCGCGTCCACCACCTCCATCGGCGCCTGCAGCCCGTGCTTGGAAGGCCGGTCGGCCGCGGGCAGCGGCAGCGCATCCTGAATGTCAGGCCCGTATTGCTGAAACACCGCCAGCTTCCTGCTCTCGTCCTGGTTGCGGATCAGCACCGCCGCGCCATAGGAGGTCTTCACCGCCAACAGATCGTCGATGTAGGTCTCATACGGGGCAAGGATCAGGTCGAACTTCGGATCTTTCAGATCAACCCATGCCAGGTCGCTGGGATAGTAATCGTCGGTGAGCAGCGCATCCGCGCGGAGGCGCAGAAAGTTGGCGAACGCCGGATCGGCGCTGAGCGCGGCAGCCTCGCGCAGGGCCTTGGCCGCGGGGGCAAGGAACGGACCATAGACAACGCGGTACGGCAAAGCCTCGAGCCGCTCCTCTTGGCGGCGAATGACCGTGTAGGGATTGTAGATTTCCGCCTGCTGCTCCGGATGAGCCTTTACGTATTCCTCCACCTGTTCGCGCGTCAGGTCCGGCGGATACAGGGAGTGGCCCGGCGGCATGGGCTGAGTGCCGAGGAACGGCTTGTTGTTGTCCAGCAGGTCGAACCGGCCGGCATTGATGAACAGCAACTTGCGCAATCTATGGTCTTGCGGCGAGGCGCTGCCCTCCAGTTGCTGATACAGGGTGAGCGCGTCCGCATCGTTTTGCCGCCAGAATACCGCTTCCACGTCCTGCGCCGCTTCCACCAGCTTGTCGACCATCTGGCGCTCGCGCGGGCTCAGCTTGGCGGCATTGAACGGCATGCGCACGGATTTGTATGTCGCCAGACGCTCGGCGACGTCCGGCGCCACCTTCCAGTTCTTCGAGATCGGTCCGCCGCCGGCCCGGCCCGCGCCGATCGGACCCTTGCCGTTCTTAGGCGAGACCTTCGACCTTTGCTGGGCATCGCCGTGGAGGGACATGATGAAAACGAGGAGCAGAGCGAGTGTCAGATTCTTCATGGGTACGGCGCGATTTTAGCATGGGAAAGCGGCGCTGTTGGCAAAGTGAGAGTTTCAAGTTTCAAGTGGCTCGATCCAGGTATTTATTCTCGAAACTGGAAACTGGAAACCGGATTGTTCTTCCTCTGTGCCCTCTGCGTCCTCTGTGGTGAAACGGTCAGGGTATGATGAGTCAATAGTGTTTATGACCGTACCCACCTCGCAAACGCTTCTGATCGATGCCGACGACACGCTGTGGGCGAACAACGTGTATTTCGAACGGGCGATTGCGAATTTCATATCGTTTTTGAACCACCATGAATACACCCCAATGCAGGTGCGGGCGGTGCTGGATGGGGTGGAGCGGGAATGCATTATCAAACACGGTTACGGCCTGCACAGCTTCGCCCACGCGCTGGTGGATACTTTTGAGCGGCTGGCGGTCGATCCGGTGACGCCCGCGATGCATGAGATCATTCATGGCTTGGCCCATGAGATTGCCGGCAAGCCCATCGAAATCTTCGAAGGCGTGCCGGAAACGCTGGGCTACCTGGCCGGCCGGCATCACCTGATCCTGATGACCAAGGGCAACGTGACCGAGCAGTCGGGCAAGGTGGAACGATCGGGCCTGAAGAACTATTTCTCCGCCGTGGAGATCGTGGCCGAGAAGGACCCGGCGGCCTACCGCTCCGTGGTGGAACGATATGGCCTGGTCAAGAGCCAGACCTGGATGGTCGGCAATAGCCCGGTGTCGGACATCAATCCCGCCTTGGCCATCGGGTTGAATGCCGTGTTCATTCCCAACGAAATGACCTGGGTGCTGGAAAACGAAGATGTGCGATCGGAAGGATCGGCGGGACGGCTACTGGTGGTGGAGCGCTTCCCGCAGCTGCAGCAGCACTTCTGAGAAGAACAGGTTCAGGGATTACGGTTTACAGTTTGCAGCCAGGCTGGAGCGGCGCCTTTGGGTTGGCTGCAAACTGCGAACCGAA
>Ga0326727_10012452_pt1 | contig 19363 bp, 18 predicted proteins | sample MB2enrmetagenome_FD_207643 | JGI IMG/M metagenome (GOLD analysis project Ga0326727, IMG submission 207643) | Lab enriched peat soil microbial communities from McLean, Ithaca, NY, United States - MB29MY | ecosystem: Environmental > Terrestrial > Soil > Wetlands > Peat | place: USA: New York...
AAGAAATCTACACGGCCAGGGAATTGCTTCTCGGTGAGCAGCGCCTGCAGCGCCTCGGAAACCCGGTCGGGGAGATTGCCGGCAATCGGCAGCAACTCCTTGAACAGAGGAACCCGGCTTTGCAGCTCGGTGCGCAGTTCGTCGTCGGTGAACCAGACAAAGTTTTCAAAGCGCGCGGGAACCAGCTTGCTCTGGTCGGTATCGGCAAGCTGGAATTCGAGTCTTACTCCCGCATTTGAAGAGGAATACGAATAGACAACGTTGCTGAACACGCCGGAATTGCCCAGGCGCTGCACTGCCTCTTTGAAATCGCCGTCGGCGGCGTTCTGGCCCATTTGCAAGCCGCTCGCGGCGAGAATCTCCTTGTCGGTGTAGCGCGCCGTTCCCGTGACTTTCAACGCGATGAGCTTGTAGGGGGTCACTGGGGAAGCTTTGCCGCCGGCGGATTGCCTCTGAGCCGCGGCAGCCGAGAGGAGCAAGGGCAAGCAGAGCGCGAAGCGCGTAACCCGGTTCATTTCGATCGCTTCCCAGCCCCGGCCGCGGAGAAGTTCTTCTGCTTGACCGCGATGTCCATGAAGGCTTTGGCGGCGCGGCTGAGCGATTTATCCTTGCGGAACACGAGCGCGAGGTCGCGCCGAATTTGCGCGTCGGCGAGCGTGATCGCGACCAGGACATTGGCCCGTATATCCTCCTCGATATTCGAGCGCGCGATAAATCCCACTCCGACATCGGCAGCCACAAAGCGCTTCAGCAGTTCACTCGAATCGAGTTCCATGGCCAGGTTCGGCTTCAAATGATGGTCATAGAACAGCGCATCGAGCGCGTCGCGAGTGTGACCCAGTTTGGGCACCACGAGCGGATAGGTCGAGACTTCAGCCACGGTAACGCTTTTCTTCGACGCGAGCGCATGATGCGCGGCAGTGATTACGACAAGTTCGTCGCGATGAATCATCTGTGCCTCCAGCCGGTTGTCGGTCACAGGCAGCGAGACCACGCCAAAGTCCACCACGTTCTCCAGGATCGACTCGAGAATCCGGGCGTAGTCGGAGCGCTTGATGCTTACGGAGACATTTGGGTAATCCCGTTTGAACTGCGCAAACACCTCGGGCAATATGTGCAGGCAGGTGCCTTCGTTCGCTCCCACAACAATCTCGCCGCGAGGCACGCGTTCGGTTTCTGCGATCTCGGTGAGAATCGTCTTGCGCCGCTCGATCGTTTCCTCGGCGTACTTGAAAAATAATTTGCCCGACGCGGTGAGCGAGACGCGGCCTCCAGAGCGGTCGAGCAGCCGAGCGCCCACTTCCTCTTCAAGCGCTCGAATCTGGGATGAGATGGCGGGCTGAGTGCGAAAACGCTTCTCCGCCGCGCGGGAGAAGCTGGAGAGCCGCGCCACTTCCAGAAAAATTTCGAGCTGATCGAAGTCCATGCTTTCCGATTTGAGACTGCTGGCCTCACACACTATAGCGAGACTGGGGCGATGACGGAAGAGAAATCAGAAATCGCTGGGATGGAAGGGGTGTAGTTATCGGGTTCAAGGGTGCAGCGAAGGGACAGGTTCGCCGGTGGTTTCACTATCCACCCAATAACTCTTCCTGGCGGTCACCACCAGGTTCGGATGCTCCTTCAGCTGCAGCTGGATCGAATGCAGGCCAGGATGCGGAGACTTGGGCTGAAAGCTCAGGACATATCGATTGGGAATGTGATTGGAGATCGTGAGCAAGGCCTTTTCCAAATTGTGAGTGTTGCTGAATCCAAAATATTCGCCGCCGGTAAGGTGCGCCACGGTTTCAGGAGCGTTGCGATGCAAACCCTCGACGGCGGCAATGGCCGCCATTCTTACAACTGCCAGCGGAGGCGCGAGTTGACCGAGGCAGTCATATGCCTGCGAGAGTTTGTTTTGAGATGTTCCGGGATCGGCGTCGGGATCCTTCGCCATGCAGCCCCCGGGATGCTGAGGATTTGGGTTCGACAGGCCAGTGCCGCCGCTCCATACCGTCGGGAGCTCTTCAGAAGCGTAGTGGCGCGCGTCAGACTTAGGCGAGGAAAAGCCCAGGCTGTAGATGGCCGTGTTCGTGTCGCTGATGGCACGCAACGCCTCATCCATTTTCACGCGGCTTCCATGGTCGATGGTCTCGCTGAGCAGCAGAATCGCGCGCCGGTATTCGGGCGGCTGGTGGCGCAGCAAGTCAACCGAAAAGGCTAGAGCATCGAGGATCGCGCCTCCACGGTTCCGGCTGCCCGGGTTCAGTCCACGAATGGTGTAGTCCACCACATTTAGGTTGGGAGTGAAGTACTGGAGAAGTCTCGGTTTGCTGTCGAAGCCTACCACCGCAACTTGGCGCGAAACATTGCCCACCACCGACTCCATCACCGTGGCTAGATGGCGATACTTGTCGAGTTGTTCAACGCCGGCGCCGCCCGTCTCAATGGCAATCACCAGGGCCAGCGGTTCACTGTCCGTGTCCTCCTCAAGCGTAACCTTCTGCTCCACCCCATCATCGGCAAGCACGAAATCGTTGGCGGTAAGGGTCAAGACAAGTTCTCCCGCCTTGGTTCTCACCATGGCTGGAACAAGCACCAAGTTCGAATGCGCACTGAAGGCAGGGGTGGATGATGTGGAGGGGGCCACGGTCTGCGCCATTGTGAACGCCGCGCACACGAGCGCGATAACTGCGCTGACCCTCAAGATCGGACGCCCAGAGCTCATCCCGGCTGACTCTGCACTGTTGGAGACGGGCCAATCCCCGTCTCCACAGACGCTTTCACCTAGACGTTAATCACCGCGATAAGTTCTCGCACGGCGGCAGCGCTCTTATCCAGGGCCGTTTTCTCTTCCGCAGTGAGTTTGATCTCGATGATCTGCTCAATTCCCTTGGCGCCGAGCTTCACCGGGACGCCGACATAGAGCCCGTGGATGCCGTACTCTCCGTTGAGATAGGCGGCGCATGGGAGAATCTTTTTCTTGTCTTTGAGAATGGCCTCGACCATTTCGGTAGCGGCAGCCGAAGGCGCGTAGTACGCCGACCCGGTCTTGAGATATTTGACAATCTCGGCGCCGCCGTCGCGTGTGCGCTGGACGATGCGATCGAGAGTGGCCTTGTCCATGAGTTCGGTAATCGGAATGCCGGCGACCGTGGAATAGCGCGGAAGCGGAACCATGGTGTCGCCGTGTCCGCCGAGCACGAAGGCGTTCACGTTCTCAACGCTGACTCTGAGTTCCTGGGCGATAAAGGTTCGGAAGCGGGCGGAGTCGAGCACGCCCGCCATGCCGATGACGCGCTCCCGTGGAAAGCCGCTGATCTTGTAAGCGGCTTGCGCCATGGCGTCGAGCGGATTGGAGACGATGATGAGAATGCAGTTCGGCGAGTGGTGCACAACCTTGCCGACTACATCGCTCATGATTTTGTAGTTGGTATTCAGAAGATCGTCGCGGCTCATGCCCGGCTTGCGTGGAATTCCAGCAGTGATGACCACGATGTCGGAGTTGGCCGTGTCAGCGTAGTCGTTCGTGCCCAGAACGGCGGAGTCGCGTTTCTCGATCGGCATTGCCTCGAGCAGGTCAAGACCTTTCCCCTGCGGGACGCCTTCTATGATGTCGATGAGCACGACATCGGCAAGTTCTTTCGATGCGATCCAATGTGCGGCGGTGGCGCCAACGTTTCCCGAACCAACGATCGTTACTTTATTGCGCATGAAAATTTCCTTTCTTGATGCTCAGTATAATTACGTGTAGAGACGCGGCTTGCCGCGTCTCCACATGAACCCTATGTCCTAGTCGGCTGCTACTGCGACGCTCATGTTCTCGATCATGCAAGTAGCAAACTCGCTGGTCTTGACCTTGGTCGCGCCTTCCATCAGCCTCTCGAAATCGTAAGTGACTTTTTTCTGTTCGATCGTCCGCTCCAGGCTCTGCTCGATCAGATCCGCGGCTTCGGTCCATCCCAGGAAGCGGAACATCATAACGCCAGAGAGAATAACGGAACCGGGATTGATGACGTCCTTGTCGGCATATTTGGGAGCGGTTCCGTGCGTAGCTTCGAAGATGGCGTAGCCGTCGCCGATATTTGCTCCAGGAGCGATGCCGAGGCCGCCAACCTGCGCGGCGCAGGCATCGGAAATGTAGTCGCCGTTCAGATTGGGCGTGGCCAAAACGCTGTATTCATCGGCCCGCGTGACCACTTGCTGGAAGATGGAGTCGGCGATGCGGTCGTTGATCATCAGCTTTTTCTTCCATGCTCCTTTGCCGTGCGTGGCGTAGATGGAATCGAGACAGCCTTTCACTTCTTTGTAGAGAGCCTGCCGGAAATCGTCCTGGGCGAACTCCAGGCCGGGCTCGATAAGGTTCGCGTTCTCTTCGACCGTGAGACTCGGATTCTTATCTTTGTTGCCGATGATCCAGCTCTCACGCTCGGTGACGACCTGGTCGCGGAATTCTTCGGTTGCGAGTTCGTATCCCCACTTGCGGAACGCGCCTTCGGTGAACTTCTGGATGTTGCCTTTGTGGACGAGAGTGACAGCTTTGTTCTTGTGCTCGAGGGCGTGCTGGATGGCCATCCGCACCAGGCGCTTTGTGCCGGTCACGGAAATAGGTTTGACGCCAATGCCGGAGTCGAGGCGAATCTGCTTCTTGCCGCCTTTCAACATGTCCTTGTTGAGGAATTCAATCAGCCGGGCACAATCGGGCGTGCCTTCTTCCCATTCAATGCCGATGTAAACGTCTTCTGTATTTTCGCGGAAGATGACGATATTCATGCGCTCGGGATGCTTCACCGGCGACGGCACGCCGGCGTAGTACTTCACCGGACGCACGCAACAGTAGAGATCCAGGATCTGGCGCAGGGCAACGTTGAGGGAACGAATACCACCTCCGACGGGCGTAGTCAACGGCCCCTTAATGGCGACGCGAAATTCGCGGATGGCGCTGACCGTGTCGTCGGGGAGCCAGTTCTCAAAGCGCGCCTTGGCCTTCTCGCCGGCAAAGACTTCGTACCACGCGACAGAGCGCTTACCGTGGTACGCCTTTTCGACAGCGGCGTCGAAGACACGCACGGACGCTTTCCAAATATCGCGCCCCGTGCCGTCGCCTTCAATGAAAGGGACGATAGGGTGATCGGGAACGCGATACTTGCCGTTGCTGTATTCGATCTTCTGCCCGTTGGATGGGACAGGGATTCCGTTGAACGACGCCATACCACTTGCCTCCAGAAGCGGGGAACGGCCCGAATCATTATAAAGAATATTACGAGTGGAGCGGCGGACGTCCCCGCCCGCCGGAGGGCGAGACGCCCGTCCCTCCACCGATTCACTCATCACGCAGTCACTGCCCTAGCGTTCGATTTTTATCGACTTCACTACGACATCCTTGTGGGGACGGTCCTGGCGGTTGCGAGGAGCCTTCGAGATTTTTTCCACGACTTCGTATCCCTCGACGACCTCGCCGAAAATCGTGTGCTTGCCGGTGAGCCAGTCGGTGTTGCCGACCGTAATGAAGAACTGCGATCCGTTGGTGTTGGGGCCGGCATTGGCCATCGCCAGCTTTCCCGACTTGTCGAAACGATGGGGAGAGCCCTTGGTCTCGTCTTCGAACTGGTAGCCAGGGCCGCCAAAACCGGTGCCCATCGGATCGCCGCCCTGAATCATGAAGTCGGGTATCACGCGATGGAAAATAGTCCCGTGATAAAGAGGATCTTTGGTCTTCTTGCGGGTTGTGGGATGAGTCCACTCGCGCTTGCCCTCAGTGAGTTCGATAAAGTTAGCGACAGTCTTGGGGGCGTCCTTTTCAAACAGGCGGCAAACGATGGTGCCCTCGCTGGTTTCGAATACGGCATAGGTTCCGGGTGTGCGGGTCATAGTCTTCCTTTGAATTTCTAAATTTGTTCCTTCTGTAGAGACGAGGCTTGCCTCATCTCAGGCGCGGCCAGCCTCGTCTCCACTGCGTGGGCTACTTCATGCCCGCCGATGGCTTGGGAGCGTCCGCGGCTCCTTGGATTTCGATGTGCGTGATCTTCACGGGACGGAGCGGGCGTTCGCCGTCCTTCGCCATGCGAGCAATTTTCTTAACCAGTTCAACAGCGGCGGGATCGCATTGCCCGAAGATGGTATAGCCGCCATTGAGGCTAGGGTAGGGAACTTCGGTGATGAAGAACTGCGATCCGTTGGTGCCAGGTCCGGCGTTGGCGTAAGCGAGACGCCCGGGGCGGTCGAACTTGACGGCGGGTGAAGTCTCATTCTTGAACGCGATCCGGATATCGCCGCTGCCGGTCCCGGCGGGGTCTCCACCCTGAATCATGAATTCGGGAATAACACGGTGAAAGATGGTGCCGTCGTAAAGTGGGACGCCGTGTTTCTTCGCGCCAGACACGGGATTGGTCCAGTCCTTCGTGCCCTCAGCCAGCCCAATGAAATTCTCGACGCCGATCGGCGCCACCTTCGGAAACAGCGTGCAATGGAGGTCGCCAGCGCTGGTGTGGATGATAGCAGTAGGCTCGGCGGTTGCAGCGGGCTTGGCCGCCTGCGCGGCGCCGAACATAGAGGTGAACAGTATCAGGACAAGCGTGTGCAACAGAGTTCGCATAGTTTCTCCTATAGGTATTTTTGGCAAGCTTTGATTGTACGACAGTCGATCTCAGCTTGTCGGTGAGTGCCACGCGGTGGAGTGCAGGACGGTGGAGTGCCGCGCGTCCCCGCCCGGCCGCCATACTGCCAGCAGGCGAGACGCCCGTCGCTCCACCGTTCATCTACCGGCTTGCATTTCGCGGCTGACGCGCTCCGCCTCGCGGAAGACGCGGAGCAAGTTGCCGCCGAGAATCTTGCGGATGTCGTCGGCGCTGTAACCGCGGTCGAGCAACGCTTGCGTGATTCTTGGCAGGTCGGCCGCGGAGTTGATACCGGCGGGAGTCGCGCCGCTGACACCGTCAAAATCCGATCCCAGGCCGACGTGATCAATGCCGGCAACTTTGGCGATATGGTCAATGTGATCGATCAGCGAACTCAGCGGAGGGCGCGGGATTTTCGCGGCCCATTCGCGCTCGATGCGGTCGGAGTCAAGATAAGTGACGGTTTTTCCGGCGGCCTTGAGTTGGTCGGTGTAGGCCTTGACGGCATCGTCGCGATCTTTGGCCTGCGCTTCGGCGGCCTTGCGGTAGTTCTCGTCGATGAAGGCGTTGTAGAAATTTACCTGCACGACGCCGCCGTTCTTGGCGACGGCGCGCAGCATGTCGTCGGTCATATTGCGCGGATGATTGGTGAGGGCGCGCGCGGAAGAATGCGACGCAATAACAGGCGCTTTGCTGACAGCGATGGCATCGTAAAACGTCTTGTCGGCGACGTGGGAAATGTCGACCATCATGCCGATCCGGTTCATCTCCAGGACAATCTGCTTGCCGCCCTCGGTGAGTCCGTTGTGGTGCTCGACTTTGGGATTGTCGATGTCGCCGGAAGAGTCGGCCCACTCGTTGGTGTTCGACCAGCTCAGGGTCATGTAGCGAACGCCAAGGCGGTAGAAATCGCGCAGCAGGCGAACGTCGTTTTCGATGGAGTGGCCACCTTCAATTCCCAGCAGCGCGGCGAGTTTGTGCTCGCGGTGGGCGCGCTCGATGTCGTCGACACTGAAGGCCATCATCATGCGGTCGGGATGGCGGGCGGCCTGCTCGTACACCGAATCGATGAGATCGAGCGTGTGGCGGGCGAAGTGGCCCTGGTTGGTCTCCGGCTCGACCCAGATGGAAAAAAACTCGGCTCCCAGGTTTCCCGCCTTAGCTTTGTCGAGGCTGATATGGCCGGGATCTTTGGGATCGGTCGATCCGATGTCGTAATTTTCGTCGAGAAAGCGCTGCGGAGTATCGGCATGCGTGTCGATGACGATGGCCGAGTTCTGGATCTCGCGGGCCTTTGCGCTGATGGTTTGCGCATGTACGGAGACGACACAGGCGAGCGCAATTGCGACGGCAAGAGTACGTTTGTTCATCGTGACCTTTATGTTGAACAGAATTCTATACGATGCACGTTCAGGACAATGATGTGATGGCGGGTCTTCGACTCGCAACGGGGCAGAGCTCCGTCAACATACGAGCAGAGTTCGCGATTTAAGATGCATTTACGGCGGCGAGCCCCTGTTCGACGCACTGCTCCAGCGCTTGGTCGGTAGAGATCGTCGTCTTGGGATAGGTGATCGGTTCGTAATGAGCCTTCACTTCGAGGTAGAGCGCGAACGTTCGGTTGTGCGCGGGGTGCGAAGGGTTGGGTTGAAGGTCGAGACGCCGGCGAGCGGATTCATCGGAACACACGCATTCGACGATCGCAAAGGGCTGAGCGAGTTCGCGGGCGAACTCGAGAACGCGGTCGATCTGGTAGCGGCGCGAGAAAGTGCGGCCGTCGAGGAAGATCTTGCGAGTGGAAGTATTTTGTAGCAGGAAGCGGGCCGCGTCTAGCATCACTTCCATCACAAAGTCGTCTTGCCTGACGGAGTATTCAATATCTTCCGGCGAGAACAGGGCGTCGCGGATCTCGTCTTTGCTGAGGAGCGCGCCGTGCGTGCGCTGGGCCAGTTCGCGAGCCAGCGTCGTTTTGCCGGTTCCCGGAAGGCCGGCCATCAGAACAATCATGCTGTGGAGATTGTAGCGGAGGCGGAGTCTGGCTGGAGGCTTAGTCGGAGGCGCTTACCGCAGTGGCCGCAGCAGTGACAGTGCCCGGCGGGGTAACAGGCCCTTCCACTGGCGCAATCGGGAAGATGGTTTGGCTCTGGCGCCAATCGTTGTAGCGGTCGGAGACCATGATATGGAAGCACCAATGCCGGCGCTCTTCCTCAGGTTCGACTAGGCCGAGAGCATTCAGATAGAACAGGTAGTGCTCGACGAAACGCATCTGCTCCATCGTCATGCCGCGGCGCTGTAGATCGACCGTAATACCGGCCAGATGAGACGACGCGGTGTCGCCTTCGGCGGGAGCGGCGTTGCGATTGCGGCGGCGAAGTTTCTTCTGCACCTTGACCGTACGGACGGCGGAGTTCACCTGGATTTGCGCGTGGAACTGGCGGTAATAAACTTCGGAAAGATCCTGCACGAAATCGCGTGTCCACGGACGACAAAAGCGGCGTGAAGGATCGAGACTGGGTTCAATCTTCAGAGATTCGCTCGCCTCGATGGGCACCAACTCGCCCGAGGCCTTGAGCGCTTCCAGTTCGGCGTCGTCCTGAATGCGCGGCAGTTCGAGGCGGTTGATTTCTTCGTTTTGCCGGACCAGGGAATCGTGTGACGGACGGAACATCGGGTTCCAAAGCAAGCCGCGAAGCCCCCGGAAGCGGAACGTGTGCAGGATGCGGTGGTGGCGATGAGTGTCGACGCGATGCAGCCCGAACGCGGTCCTGGGCGCAGCGAGCGTAACGAAAATCGCGAGCACAACCAGCCCAACCGCCAGCCCACTCGGCGACATTGAACTAATCAAGCCTCGGGTTAGCAATCTCGGTGCTATCAGTCCTCGCGTCATTGCGATGGCATCATTGCCCATTTGAAGCACTCCTCGGAGGCTGTGGATAAGTGCCCATCTGCCGAGAGGAAGCTTGATTGTAAACCACAGCTGAACAAATCTGTGAAGCAAATCGGCCTAAACCCCCTTACTTAAGGGAGTTGCCGATGGTTACCAACCGGCAATCGGCTGCTATTGAGGTGCCGATGCCGGAAAAGGCAGTTTGGGAAATCGCGGAGTTGTGTCCCTGACAGATTGCGGAAAAATACTGAGTTTCTGTAGCCCGCAAATCGCCATCACTTTCGGAACAGATCTCCGAGCGCCTGCCTCATGACCTGGCCACCGACTTCGGCAATCGACGTGGTCAGCGGGATGTCCTTCGGACAAATCTCCACGCAGTTTTGCGCATAGCCGCATTCCTGTATGCCGCCGTCGCCCATGAGCGCCGACAGACGCCCGCGCTTCAAAGCCTGGCCAGTCGGATGCGTGTTGAACAGCCGCACTTGCGAGATAGTGGCCGCGCCGACGAAGCCCGTGTCCTCGTTGAACTGCGGACAGGCTTCCATGCAGCAGCAGCACGAAATGCAGCGCGAGAGCGGATAGGCTTTCTCCTGGTCCTCGGCGCTCATGCGCGGGCCGGAGCCGAGATCGTAAGTTCCGTCGATGGGAATCCAGGCACTGACTTTCTTCAAGTTCTCGAAGAGCACGCTGCGATCCACCGACAGGTCGCGTATGACGGGAAATTTCGAGAACGGCTCCAGCTTGATTGGCTTATCGAGTTGGTCGAGCAGGGCGGAGCAGGCCATGCGGGCGCGTCCGTTGATGATCATGGCGCAGGAGCCGCAGACCTCTTCGAGACAATTCGAGTCGTAGGTGATGGGCGTGGTCTTCTTGCCGTCGCGGGTGACGGGGTTGGCCGCGATCTCCATCAGCGCCGAAGTGACGTTCATATTCGGCTTGTAAGGAATCTCGAACTCTTCCCACGACGGCTTGGCGTCGGGAGTGAGTTGGCGTTTGATCTTTAGGATTACGGATTTGTTGTTTGCCATAATTCAGTATTACTGCTCGTCTTTCTCGTCTAGGTTGCAGCGGTCTTGATTGGAGAGATAACGATAGATGCACGCTTGCTGGACTCCGAGTGAGAGCATGATGAAACCACCGAGTCCCTCGTCTCCACTCGCGCCGCGCAAAAAACGCGCAAGGCCAATGATCCCGACCGAAAAGCAAACTAGGCTTAAGGGTACGAAGAGATACGTCGGCGGGTAGAATCCACTCAACCTGAAATAGTTGCTTGGCCGCCTCCCGCTCACCACAACAAACACCGCAAGAAGAGCGCCGAGGGCAAAACCTATCCAGCGGTTCTGCCACAGGCCGCTCCACCACCTTAACCAGATATAGAGAGCAAGGAACATAAGGGTCAGAGCCCACTCTAGCGAACCCCACTTCCTTGTTCTCGCGCTGCCGTGGTCGTCGGTATCTCCTTGCCCCTGCCGCATCAGTACTTCCTCGGTCGCGGCGGAATCAGACTCGCATCCACCGGCTCGAACTCGAACTTCGGCTCATCCAGATCGGCCGCGAACGTTGCCTTTGTCGTCTTCATCCAGTTCTTGTCGTCGCGGTCGGGGAAATCCGGCTTGTAGTGCGAGCCGCGAGACTCGTCGCGCATGGCAGCTCCCTGCGCGATTACTCGCGACAACTGCAGCATGTTGTAAAGCTGGCGCGCGAACGCGATAGTCGTATTCGCCCACTGTGAGCGGTCGCTGAGGTTGATCTTCTGGAAGCGCTGCAGCAGTTCCACGACTTTGGCGTCCGCTGCCTCACACTTTTTGTTGTAGCGGATGACGGTGCAGTTCGCAGTCATCACTTCGCCGAGTTCGCGCCAGATCAGGAACGGATTTTCGCTGCCGTCGGCTTTCATCAGCCCGGCGTTGATGTCCTGCTGGCGTTTTCGCTCTGCCTCAAAATGTCCGTTGCTGGGCGCGGCTTGCAGATTCTTCGCGTACTGCACCGCGTTCGGGCCGGAGATGAAGCCTCCAAAGATGCACGACACCAGCGAGTTTGCGCCCAGCCGGTTCGCGCCATGATATTGATATTCGGCCTCGCCAGCGGCGTAGATTCCAGGAATGTTGGTGGCTTGTTTGTAATCGACCCACAGTCCGCCCATGGTGTAATGCATGCCCGGGAAAATCTTCATGGGCACGTCGCGCGGATCGTCGCCGACAAATTTCTCGTAGATTTCGAGAATGCCTTCCAGCTTGCGATCGAGAGTTTTGCGATCGATGTGCGTGAGGTCGAGATACACCATCGGCTTGCCGTCGATGCCGAGGTTGTACTCGTACACTACTTTGAAAATCGCGCGCGTGGCCACATCGCGCGGAACAAGGTTGCCGTATTTCGGATACCACTCTTCGAGGAAATACCAGCGTTCTTTCTCAGGGATGGATTTCGGATCGCGCTTGTCGTTCAGAGTCCTCGGAACCCAGACGCGTCCGCCTTCGCCGCGCGCCGATTCCGACATCAGGCGCAGCTTGTCTTCGCCAGGAATGCAGGTGGGATGCACTTGAATGAACTCGCCATTGGCGTAGTAGCAGCCCTGCTGATAGAGCGCGGACTGCGCCGATCCCGTGCACACCACCGAGTTGGTGGACTTGCCGAAGATGGCGCCACAGCCGCCGGTGGCGATGATGATGGCGTCGGCAGGGAATGTGCGGATTTCCATCGTCCGCAGATCCATCGCGCAGATGCCGCGGCAGACGCGGTTTCCGTCCAGCACCGCCGAGAGAAACTCCCAGTGCTCGTACTTCTTTACCTTGCCTTCGGACTCGTAGCGGCGCACCTGCTCGTCAAGCGCGTAGAGAAGTTGCTGGCCGGTCGTCGCTCCGGCGAAGGCGGTGCGGTTATAGAGCGTGCCACCGAAGCGGCGGAAGTCGAGCAATCCTTCAGGCGTGCGATTGAACGGAACGCCCATGCGGTCGAGCAAATCGATGATGCCGGGAGCGGCCTCGCACATGGCCTTGACCGGCGGCTGGTTGGCTAGGAAGTCGCCACCGTAGATGGTGTCGTCGAAGTGTATCCAGGTGGAATCGCCTTCGCCCTTCAGGTTCTTGGCGGCGTTGATGCCTCCCTGCGCGCACACCGAATGCGAGCGCTTTACCGGGACGATCGAGAACAGGTCAACCTCACCGCCCATCTCGGCGATCTTGATGACGGCGGCGAGCCCTGCCAGCCCTCCGCCCACTACGATGATTTTCGGAGTTGCCATGCTGTATGAGTCCTTTTCAGTCGTTGGTCGCTAGTCGTTGGTCGTTAGCAAACATTATCAGCAAGAGCCTTCAGTGATTCTCGATTCGCCAACCTGCATCGCGAACGACTAACGACAAACGACCAACGACTATTTACCGCATTACGATATTTTCCGGAGCATTCGAATCCAAAGGCTGGTAGGGCGCCTTCAGAAATCCGTACATACTGGCCGCTCCGAGTGAAACCAGGCCGAGGGCGAGCGCGAGGCAGAGGTAGCCCAAGCGGCGCCGCGCCCGTTCGCCGGTCGTAATCCCCCACTTCGCGGCAAATAACCACAGGCCGTAGCTGAAATGCCAGGAAGCGGCGATGATGCCGACCGCATAGAAAGCGACCATCCACGGATTCTGAAATTCTCCCTGAACCTTGGCGAACGACTGCATGGGGTGCGTCGGCAGGTGCACGCCGGTGAAGCGCAGATAATAAGTATGCTGCACCATGTAGATAAGCGCGATGATGCCGGTCCAGCGCTGCGAGGTGTAGAGCCAGTTGCCGGTCCACGGATAATCGGCGACGTTGGTATCGCCTTGATACCAGATGTACACGCCGTAGAGGCCGTGGTAGAGAATTGGAATCCAGATGAAGAACAGCTCCAGCAGAAAAACGAAAGGCAGGCTGTTCAGAAACTCGACTTGCTTTCCATAGGCCGCCGGACCTTTGAAGGCTTCGTAGTTCGAGATGAAGTGCTCGAGAAGAAAGGCTCCGATGGGTACAACGCCGCTGATTGAGTGCAGACGGCGCAGCAGGAACGAAGTTCCCTCGCCAGCGCGTAGCGGAGCGACGCCCGCTTTGATCTTTGGAGCTGGGACTGGAACGACGGGATTGGCAGTTGACGCCACGATAACGGCTCCTTGCGTGGTCCGAAGTGCAAACTAATAATTATCGTTTTGCGTGGGAAGGTAAGTCAAGGAGAGACCGTTCTGTCCGTGGAGCGACGGGCGTCCTCGCCCGTCCTGCGGCGCTCCATTATCTTTTCCGATACCACGACAGAAATGCGCGGAAAGCTGCGCCACGATGGCTGTATTGCGCTTTTTCTTCCGCGCTCAGTTCGGCAAATGTCTTGTCGATTTGCGGGAAGTAAAACAGTGGATCGTATCCAAATCCGTTGTGGCCTCGAGGTGCCTCCAGAATGATGCCTTCAGCGCTGCCGCGGAAGGTGTGAACCGTCTGCCCGTCGCAGGCCGCGGCCAGCACACAGACGAATCTTGCGGTGCGTTTTTGTTCTGGAACCCCTCTTAATTCGCGCAGTACGCGAGCGTTGTTGGCTTCATCAACCGTGCTGCAGTCCGTAGTATGAGGATCATCGGCGGCATAGCGCGCGGAATGAACGCCGGGCGCGGCGCCAAGCGCGTCAATCTCCAAGCCGGAATCGTCAGCTAGAACCAGTTCGCCGGCAGCGGCCAAACTGTAGGACTCCGCTTTCTTGCGCGCGTTTTCCTCGAAGGTGGCTCCATCTTCGACAACTTCGGGCAGAGAAGAAAAGTTCGGGATATTTGCGATGGTAATGCCGGAGGCTGCGGCGGCTCCGGCGAAATCGCGAAGTTTGCCGGCGTTCGAGGTCGCGAGCAAAACGGTGCGTGCAGTCATGCGGCGGTGCTCTCGATATTGGCTCGTACGTATCGTTGTCGCGTCTTGACCCATGCGCCAACGAGCACAGCCATGCTCACCAACGATACGATGCCTCCGGCCAGGCGATCGACAGTGCGGCGGAAATGGATGCGTATATCGCTGTCTCCGGCGGCAATGGGAATGACCATCAGGCCGGTGACCTCGGTGCTGCTCGTTTCGATGGACTCGCCGTTCACCACGACATCCCACGCTGGGTAGTTGAAAACGTGCACGACTAGATCCAGCGGTGCGGCAGCGTGGACCGTGAAGTGTTTTTCCGTTTGCTCCCACGCCAGCATCTTGCTCGGAACCGCTGCCCCCGTGTCGTCGCTGACCCGCGGCAAGTTCTTGTTCACCTCGTAGGCATCGGCCCCGACCGGGACGTATTCGTCGGTGCCCTCATAGCCGGTGCCGTCGGTGAGGGCATCGCTCATCTCGCGAATGTCGTCGCCCGTGTCCCACCAGGGCGGCTGGATGCGGTATCCCGCGATGATGAGCGTGGCCAGCAGAACGGCAGGCGCCAGCCCGCGCGAGGCCCAGCGCTTGGCGACCATGGTCAAGAGCATTGCCAAAGCGGCATTCATGCACAGCAGCCAGCGGAAGGGAAGTTGCACGAACCTGAACTTCGGCAAGTGCTGCCACAGCAGATTACTCACCGAAAGCATCAGGAACGCGCTGCCGGCGCCCCAGACGGAAAGCAGCGTCCACCGGACCTCGTCAGCAGCCATCCCTTCGCGTTGCGCCCGCCATCGGCGCGAACTCCAGATCGCCAGAACTAGAACGCCGATTTCGGCAATCGCGATGGTCGAAACCAGAAGATTGAAGCGGTTGTGATCGGGATCGGCGATGGTGGTGAAAATAAAATTGTCCCGTGGACGAACTCCCGGAGACAGCACCTGGCTGAGGTTGACCCATCCCTGTTCGTAGATTGCCGGGAGCAGATAAAACGAAGCCAGGCCGGCTCCGAGAAGCGCCGCCAGCGCCGTCTGTACAAGGGGACGCCAGATCTGTGGGCTCCACGATCGTTTGCAGAGGGCCTCGCGGGCAGCTAAGACCACCGCCAACCCGGCCGTTGAGTAATGGATCATCACCGCTGCCGGCGCGTTCGTGAGCCAGGCTGCGGCCAATGTCAGGCTCAACCACAGCGTCGGACGAAAGCTATGTTGATCAGAAGCAGGCTGATTGATCCGCAGCAGACCAAGCAGCACCAGCGGCAGCAAGGGAGCGGCCAGCAGTTCGGCGTATGCGCTTCGCCAGTAAACGATCAGCAGGTGGTAGGGATTCAGCGCGTAGAACACGGCCGCAAACAACGCGTCCCGAGCCGGGAGCCACTCGCGGGCGAGCCGGTACATGGCCGCTCCCGCCAGTGTCAGCACAATCCAGCAATACGCGCCCGGCACCATCCTCCAGGGCAGAGTCGCCCCGAGCGCGGCGCCCAGCGTCCACGAAGCCGGGGGATAGAACAGGAAGCGAGCCTCGCCGTATCCCCAGTACGCCAGCGCCGCCCAGCGCGGATATACGATGCCGTGCTTCCATTGGCCCTGGACTTCCATCCACGAAAACATGTGGAACTCAAAATCATGGCCGGAGGGACTGCCCCACCAGAAAAATGGAGCGATGGCCAGCAAACAAGCGCCAGCCAGCACCAACCCACGCGAGATCGGATTTCTCAGCAAAGTGGAGTTTAGCTTACCTTGATCGGAGAATTCTCGGAAAATTAACCGTACCGAAATCATTCCGGAGGGGGTGTCGAGGTAGCCTACGAGCAATGAGGTGGAACAGACCGCCGGGGACCGGGCCGACACCAAAGACGGGGTGTCGATCGGGTTCCCGGTTTTAGTTAGTGTCGTTTTCGCTGAGGATCACGCCGCTGATCAGGCCACGATAGGGCGAACGCAGTCTTGCCGACGTTGTTTAGTTGACTCCCGCCGGAGTCCGCTGGCGGTGCAGTTCGGCGAGGAACGCTTCTTCCTCCAACCCATTGCCGGTCCGCAGCAATTCCAGGAGCGGATCCTCGGCGTCGGTCGCGTCGCTGCTGGTGTGGCTCAACTCGACCGTACTGGCGACGAGCGAGCGCGGAGAAGTTTCCAGTTGCGGAGTCGCGCCGGGCTGAGCGGTAAGGAACTCGATGAACTCGCCCACGCTCTTGCGCTGCTCTTCGGTGCGGGCAGGGAACTCAATGCCCATGCCATGTCCGGGATGCATGACCCGAACCAGACCTTCGGCGTGAATCTCCATCCCGGCAGCGCGCAGGCACAGGTCGACGGCCGAGGACTGAGGAAAGGGAGATGCGGTTTCCACGTAGCAGCCGCCCAGACTGAGGTCCGTCAGTTTGCATTGGCTGACCGCGTCGGGTTCCTCGGGCAGAGCATCGTGCGAACGGGCAGCCAGCCACTCACCCATTTCGTCACGCATCTTTTCGCCCATGTCGAGAAAGCGCAGGCCGGTTTGGCCGTTGGCGGTACTCCAGGCAACCTCCGCCTCGCCTTCAATACCAGCGGCCCCGTCGGGAAGCTCGAAAGAAACGCGAACCAGGGCTGCCGCCGGAAGCGGCTTGGCCGCCAGCACATCCATGCCGCCGGTACTCAGGTCGAGCAGGATGCCTTCAATGGTATTGCTCTCGTCCACACGAATCGATACCGCCGCCTGAACCGCGACCCGCATCGATTGCCGCCGTTCGCGCTTCAATAGCGCGGTGGCAGCGCGTAAGGTATTTTGCGCCTGCTCGTGGGTGATGGGCTTGGTGAGGATGAAATGAGCCCCCGCGCCCAGGATGGAGCGGATCTGTGAAGCATCGTGCAGCAAGGCAACGGTCACGGGCGGATTGCGGTCCGGTCCGACAAGATGGCGGCAACCTTCGAGCAGCTGAGATGCCGCTTCGGGGTCGTCGAAGTCCACGATGACCTGATCGAAACGTTCCTCCGCTAGCCGCGCCACAGCCACATCGGCCGCGCTCGACCGATCCACCGCGACGCCAAACTGCGCCAGAACCTGAATCAGCGTCTCCGCCGTCAGGTCGTCTTTTGACACCAGCAATGCCTGCAATATCATGCGACCGAGCCTCCCGCCTCGCGCTTTGCCTTTATGATCGGGCTTTCTACGGCCAGCGCGGAGTTGTGCTGCGCGTTGCCTTGGGCGCGGCTGGCGCGGCTTGAGCGCCGGCCTTGGCGGCCATCGCATTGCTGTTTTCGTCGTCCACTTCCGCCAGCACTGCGCTATCGTCCTCGACGTCGGTTTCGGCAAGCAAGGGTGCGACCTCGCGTAATTTCTCGGCGGCCTGCTGCAGCATTTCGATCTGCTTGCCGAGCTGTGTGTACTGCGCCTGCTTGCGGCGCAAAACCTCATGGATATCCTTCATACATCCCCCTGCGCCTGACTTTAGGTTTGTACGAAGGTAAGGTCAACGGCAAAGCCATCGCCGCCCGTTACCGCAGTAACCGGTGGATTTGTGGCGGCCCGTCGAAGGGGCTCGAATCGTGAGCGGTTAAGAAAACGAAGTTGTTGAGACGGTGCGGTTCGACGGGAGAAAAGAGGATCGAATTTTCCCCAGCAAACACCATCAAGTCGATCAAGTAGCTCAAAATCAGAAGCCCCGCCTTGCGGCGGGGCCTTGAGTCGAGTGTTCTGGGCGAACCTATAAACCTAAGTTATCCGCCAATCAGCTTGCGGCGGAATACTCCGGCGATCCCCACCAGTCCGGTTCCGAGCAGACCCAAAGTTCCCGGCTCCGGGACCGTGAGCGTTGTGCTGCCGAGACGAATGTGCGAAATACCCTGGACGAGCTGCCCGTTCGTAGTGAAGAAGTTCTGCGTCGTCGTTCCAGTCGCCCAACGACCGGTATACAGCTGGCCCTTGATCTCGCCGGTGAGGCTGTAGGTCAGATTCTTCTTGCCAGGCGCGCTGGTCAAAGTCCAGGTAATCGGACCAACGAAGCTGCCGCTAAAAATCGTTCCCTTCGGTTCTCCCCAATTGCCAATGCCCTTCAGCACAAACGTTGAGCCCGTGGCCGAGAACGTTCCGCCCCACCGGAGCGAGCCGCTGGTCAGAGCGCCGGTCGCAAAGTAGACCGCACCGAGATCGTGTCCCGGAGTGGCCGTGAGGCCGTCGAAGGACGTCAGTTCTGATCGCGTCGAAGTGATGCCTAACGTCGTGATCGAAATTGAGCCATATTCATTCGTGAAAGTAATGTTGTCCGCCCATGCGGCAATCGGCAACGCCAATGCAAATAACGCCAAAACTACCACTCGCCTCATTTGAATTCCCTCCCAGACCTTGTCTTTTGTCCCAATTTCACCTTGAATCTTGTGTTCAAGGCGCAGGTCGCCTGACATCTAACGTGCACTTGTGGTTCCAAAACCATTAACCGTTGGTTAATCTATGTTATCAATAACTTACCGTGGTCCACTGCCCCGCGTCCGCACGTCTTGAGTGCAATCTGCTGCACATTATCAACAACTTGCCTTCCAGACCACCTCCAAAGGAATCGTTCCCCGCAGCCCGGTCAAACCGGCTGCGAAATGTAACGATCGCAGGCTCGCCAACAACAGCGTAACCCTAGCCGCATAGGCGAAAGCCCTCAATCTCTGGCAGACCCCATTCCGGAAACGATACGACTGGTAGTAACCAATCGCGAGGTGACTCATGTTACCAGAGACCGGGCGTTTGGCAAGTGGCTCTTTGGTGCCATCGTATCCCTCAACCGGGGGATCTTGTTCTCGGGCTAGGTGTCATAATCTTCGGGGTGAGCAGTTCTGGGGGAGGGCTGTTCGGGCGTCCCACGATCCTTTGGATCCGGGGCGCTTCTTATTTGTAGCAAAGTCTCCCAGGGAGTCCTGATCTCCCACAGGGTTGCGCTTGTCACTGTGCTTCCTTACCCAAGATTACTGCCAGCGTCGTCTCAGGAGACCGATACCTCTTCACTCTTTCCCGAGGATAGGCTGCGATAGGCAGCGTCCAGAATAAGTTGGTTCTGCCAGCCCTGCTGGCCTGGGAC
>Ga0326727_10012454_pt1 | contig 19362 bp, 16 predicted proteins | sample MB2enrmetagenome_FD_207643 | JGI IMG/M metagenome (GOLD analysis project Ga0326727, IMG submission 207643) | Lab enriched peat soil microbial communities from McLean, Ithaca, NY, United States - MB29MY | ecosystem: Environmental > Terrestrial > Soil > Wetlands > Peat | place: USA: New York...
CCTTGGAGGACTCGGCCATCGGAACGCGCTCGCCTGTTAGGCATCTGCTATTTAAGCCCTTTCTTTAGCGCAAGGGCTGAAGATCCAACCCCACAATGACACTCTCGGTCTTGGAGAGGTTGCCAATAATTTTTTTGACCGGCGGCGGGAGCCTTCTTACCAGGGTCGGAATGGCGATGATCTGATCGCCCTTGGCCAGTTGCGGCTTCTCCAGCAAATCGACCACTTCGATAAGGTACTTGCCCCGCAGCTTGTCCTCACAAATCTTCTTGAGGTTGGCGATCGCAGTGACCGAATTAGGGGTTTGGCCCGCTATGTAAAGCCGCAGCCGGTAAAAATCTTTCTGGTGGGTCTTGGCTGGGCGGCGCTTTCGTGGTGAACTCTTTTTCATGTCGGTGCTCGGTGTCTTTGGCCTGTATGGGTCACGCTTCCTACTTGGCGGATTTAAATGCGGTTGGAACCGCGACGGTCGTGCCCAGCGTGTGATCCGTCAGCACGACACCCAATTCGATGCCTCTCTCACTCACGATTAGCTCACGAGGTTCGCGCGAATGTGCCATGCCGCGGGATTTCAGAACGTAAAGCTCGCGTCTTGGTCGTCCATTGGGTTTGCTGTCCCGCAATACAATCCAGGCGTCCATGAGAGAGGAGACACCCGCCGCAGTTCCCTCATGAGGGTCTCCTGCAAATGTCAGATTCGTGAACATCGACGTGATCTGTTCCACCTTCAGAAAATCGACCAGGCGCATGAGCATCGATTTAACGTCATACGTACCCGAGGCCAAAACTAGGTTCGTAATCGGGTCGATGACCACGACCTTTGGTCGGAGCTTAGCGATCATATTGTGAATCGTGACCAAATGTCCTTCCAGGCCGGAACTGGTTGGCCGCATTGCGTGGAAGTGCAATAAGCGCTTTTGAACCCAACGGTCCAGGTTAAGGCCAACCGAGCGCATGTTACGGAGAATCTGGCTGGGAGACTCTTCAAAAGCGAAATACAGGCAATCTTCGCCACGAGCGCAGGCGGCGCTGGCGAAGTTCGCTGCCAAGCTGGATTTCCCAGTTCCCGCCGTTCCCGACACCAGCACACTGCTTCCACGGAAAAATCCCTTACCTTCCATCATCTCGTCCAAAGCCGGAATTCCCGTTGACACGCGGTCGGTAAGTGCTTTGTGGGCCAGTGCCAGGGAGCTGAGCGGCACCACCGAGATGCCCTCACGATCGATCAGGAACGGATACTCATCGGTGCCGTGAGAAGTGCCACGGTACTTGACGATTCGTAAACGGCGGGTGGAAATCTGTTCCGTTACCCGGTGGTCCAGCGAGATCACGCAGTCGGCGATGTATTCCTCCAGCCCGTGACGGGTCAGCGTGTGCTCTCCCGCTTCCCCGGTAACAACGGCGGTAAGCTTGTGCTCTTCCAACCAACGGAACAGCCGGCGGAGTTCCGCTCGCAGTATCGATGAGTCGGTCAATCCGGAAAAAAGCGCTTCGATGCTGTCCAGGACGACGCGCTTTGCTTTGATCGCTTTGACCGCGTGGTCCAAACGGATGAACAGGCCCTCAAGGTTGTATTCTCCACTCTCGGCAATCTGGTTTCGCTCGATGGAAACGTGGTCCACCAACAGCTGCTTGCGTTTGGTAAGCGCACGCAAATCAAAACCCAGCGACGCGACGTTGGCCCTTAGCTTCTCCTCGGTCTCTTCGAAGTCCATGCAGACGCCAGGCTCGCCGTAGCGAACTGCGCCGTGCACCAGAAATTCCATCGCGAGCAAGCTCTTGCCACATCCCGCGCTGCCACACACCAGTGTGACACGACCTTTTGGCAGGCCACCGCCGGTGACCTCATCGAGTCCCTGAATTCCTGTCGGGGCCTTGGCGAGCGAGGGGCGAACGGCTTTCAGCCTGGCGCGGGGCATAGTGTGAGACTCCTGGAATCAAGTCCCTTTGGTTTGGGTTTCAGCCAAGCATTGTATCTTAGCATGACGGGTTCCTGATGGTGGCCCTGCCACTCCGCGAATGTATTGAGAATGAGCAATATTGAGCATCCTCCGCGCTGAGAACATTGCATGATTAACATGTGAAAACGAAAGAGCTGACCCCGAAACAAATATTGGCCGTGCCATGCACTACCTGTGGCGCGGCGATCGGCGAAGTTTGTGAACTGCATACGGGCGCCCCGCGCACCGAGCCGCACCGGGACCGGAAGCTTTCCGCAGCCGACGCCGTGGAAAAGCAAACCGGCAAACGATGCGACCCGTGAGATCACGGGGTCTTTTGTGCAGGCAGATGATCCTGCCGCCTAAACGGGGACTAGAGTGCTGTAACTCTGAGCAACAACGCTACTAACGGATAAGAACCGTGGTATGCGGATCGACGACTGTGGAAATGCAGTCAACAACTGCCGAGGAGGGCAAAGACAATGTTAGTGAATGCCGCACATTTGAAAAATCTTGTGATCCGAGCCACGGACGGCGAGATTGGAACTGTAGATCGGTTCTTTTTCGACGACGAGACTTGGGCCATCCGCTACCTCACAGTAGAAACCGGCGGCTGGCTTGACGGCCGGCAAGTACTGATCTCGCCAATTTCCGTTGTCCATACGGACTGGCAAGCCAAGCGCTTGGATGTAGCGCTGACGAAAAAGCAAGTGGAGAATAGCCCCAACATCGACACACACAAACCCGTCTCCCGGCAGCACGAGGCCGCATACATGGGGTATTACGGCTATCGCTACTATTGGGGCGGTCCCAATCTGTGGGGCCCTGCGTCGTATCCGTCGGGCTTGCCGGTTCCAACTTCTGTTCTTAGCGACGCGCTTGCGGACCGGGCCCGGAAAGAGTCGGCGGATTCGCATCTACGCAGCAACCAAGCCGTCACGGGCTATCACATTGAAGCTACGGATGGCGAAATTGGCCATGTGGAAGGGTTCATCATGGACGATAGAGCCTGGGCGATTCGTTACATGGAGGTAGGAACGCGGCATTGGTGGCCGGGCAAGAAGGTATTGATTTCACCCGCGTGGATCCAACGCGTAAGTTGGAAGCACTCCAAAGTTTATGTTGGTCTTTCGCGAGAAGCGATCAAGAACGGGCCGGAGTTCGTTGAATCCGCACCGATCACTCGTGAGTATGAGGGTCGGCTCCACCTTCACTACGGCCGCCCGCCATATTGGCTGCACGAGGCCGAGCACGAGTCTTCCATTTCCAAGATCGCCGTCTAAGTTGGGAATCGAGAAGACATGGAATCGCTCAATGAAGTAAAGAACCGTCACCACCGGCACGAAGGGCCGGACCATGATCGTGTGCACCATGACGACCGCCCTTACTGGAAGCACGCCCATCATGATTGGCGCTTCTGGTTCGGCCTTATCGCCATATTGGTGGCCATCGGCATCTACGTCGGAACCAATGATTTGTCGATGGTGCCTTCTGGCCGTCAGAAACAGGCCCCGGCAGGTAGCCGAGTTCCGTAGTGTTGTGCGATGAGCAATCAGCGCGAAGGATTACGTAGGCTCAACACTCGGTGGAGGCTCTAGATGGCGAGTGAGTTGGGCGTGCTGACAGACGAGAAGAGACAAACCATTTCGCAAGCAGCGCTGTATCCATTGCGATTCGAACCGATCTATCAATACCGGTTATGGGGCGGACGGCATTTGGCCGGCTTACTCACCGCCCCTCTACCGAACGGCCTTGTTGGCGAAGCGTGGATACTCAGCGACCGCGATGACCATCAGAGCCAAGTGGCCGATGGACCATTCAAAGGAAAGACTATCGGCCAATTGTTGGGGCAATTTCCGGAACAATTGCTGGGAAAGCTGGCCGGGCGTTTCCGACGGTTCCCACTGCTGCTGAAGTTCCTCGATGTGCATGAAATGCTCTCCGTTCAAGTGCATCCGACGAAAGCGAACAAGAACCTGTTGCCAGCAGGTGAAACCGCGAAGACCGAAGCTTGGGTCGTGTTGGAAACGGGGTCAGAAAGCCGGATCTATGCAGGCCTGAAGACTGGGACGACTGCAGCCGGTCTGCGACTGGCGCTGAAGAGCGGGACGGTGGTGGACCAACTCGCAGAGTTCACTCCGAAGCCCGGCGACGGAATTTTCCTGCGGGCTGGGACGGTTCACGCTCTGGGCGGCGACATCGTCGTGTTCGAAATTCAGCAGAACAGCGACGTGACCTTCCGCCTGTATGACTGGGACCATCTTGACGCGAAGACGGGCAAGCCGCGCTCACTTCAAGTCGATCAGGCGATTGCCTGCATTGATTTTGCGGAGGGGCCCGTCGGCTGGGTTGCGCCGGTGGTGGAGGCAACGACGCCGGTAAAACGCGAAGAACTGTTTCACGGTGAACACTTCTGGTTATGGCGCCTGCGGGGACAGTCGCCTTTTCCCGTCGGCGCCGCAGGTGTACCGCGCTTGCTGGTATGCATCGACGGCGCTGGACAGGTCGAGCACGGAGGTGCGACATACGCTGTCGCCAGAGGCGACGTATTTCTGTTGCCGGCGATCATCGGTGTGTGCACTTTCCGACCCCGCAGCGCAGTGAACTTGTTGGAAATTGCGCTGCCGGATTGAAATACCAAGAATTCAGCGGCGGAAATGGGGAAACATTGTGAAAAAGCTAATCGTCTTTGATCTGGACGGCACGCTTGCCGAAAGTAAATCGGCTGTTGATCCCGAAATGGCGGGACTGCTGCACGACCTTCTTGGAATTGTCAAAGTAGCCGTGATTTCTGGAGGCGGTTGGCCGCAGTTTGAAAAACAAGTGGTCTCTAAACTTCCTCATGACGAACGCCTGCGGAAGCTATCTCTGCTACCTACCTGTGGAACAAAGTTCTACCAGTACTCAGGGGAGTGGAAAAAACTTTATGAAGAGGATTTCACTCCGGCAGAGCGCGAAAGGATACTGAGCTCTCTCAAGAAAGCGATGGAAGAAGCCGGTTACAAAGTCGCTAAGGTCTGGGGAGAAGTCATCGAAGACCGTGGCAGCCAGATAACATTTTCCGCGCTGGGTCAGCAGGCGCCGTTAGAAGAGAAAAACAAGTGGGACCCCGATTACGCCAAGCGGAAAAAGATCAAAGCGGTCCTCGACACTTATGTTCCCGAGTTCTCTGTCCGAATGGGTGGCTCGACCTCCATTGATATCACCAAACCTGGCATTGACAAAGCATACGGAATCGGAAAACTGCGAGACCTGCTGCACATTTCATTGCAAGAGATGATTTACATCGGCGATGCGTTGTTCGTGGGAGGAAACGACTATCCCGCCGAAAAAGCAGGTGTGGATTCTATCCCAGTGAAGAGTCCCGGTGAAACGAAGCGAGTTATCGAAGCAATCATCGCTTGCTTGGCAGTACGAGATCAGGCAGCGTAAGCCTTCGAGGATTTGATGAGCAAGTTTAAGTTGCAGCGTCTGGCGATGTTGATGGAGCCGGAGCCGGGTAACCCTCAGGAGGTTGAAGGCGTCCTGAATCCGGCCGCAGTTCGTGGCCCGGACGGTGAACTCTACCTCTTCCCGCGGCTGGTTGCGCGGGGGAACTACTCGCGCATCGGCATCGCGCGAGTGCGGTTCAACGAAGCCGGCGATCCGGCAGGCGTCGAACGGCTCGGCATCGCGCTTGAGCCAGAAGCCGATTACGAGCGGCTACGGGACGGCGGCGGTGGCTGCGAAGATCCCCGCATCACGTTTGTGGAACGGTTTCAACGCTACGTGATGACTTACACGGCGCTTTCGCCGATAGGTCCGCGAATCGCCCTGGCTGTATCGGAGGATTTGTTTCACTGGAAACGACTGGGGCTCGCGACCTTCGCTGTGTTTCAAGGCATCGATTTCGTTCACGTGGACAACAAGGATGCCAGCCTCTTCCCGGTTGCCATTCCCAATCACGCCGGGAAAATGCAGATGGCCATGCTCCATCGACCGCTTTTCCCCGGCACTCGTCCCGAGGAAACCGCTTGCCAGACCGCGTCGCGGGTGGTGGACCTCGATCATGAGAGCATCTGGATTTCCTACTGCCCGATGGCCTTCGACGGCCTCGAACCTAGTCACCTCGGCTTGTTTAATTCGCACCATCGGCTGGCGACTCCGGTGTCGTCCTGGGAACGGCTCAAAATCGGCTGCGGCACTCCTCCTGTCCTGACACGGCACGGCTGGCTGATCGTTTACCACGGCGTCCACGAAATCGAAAAGGCGGGCAAAGACGGACATCAACTCTGTTACTCGGCCGGGGTGATGGTGCTCTCGAAAGAACATCCACAAGTGATTCGCTATCGTTCGACCGAGCCGGTGTTGACGCCAACGCTGCCGCAGGAATGCCACGGCATCGTCGCCCACGTTGTGTTCCCTACAGGCATCGACCATCGCGATGATCTCGGTCTGCCGGACCGCTTCGACGTCTATTACGGAATGGCCGACAATCGTGTTGGTGTGGCTCGCCTTGACGTGCCGGATCGTCTGCCACACGAAGGCGCCGCCGACCCGCCGGAAGCAAAGGTGTAACCCGCCTGACTTCCGAAATTCAAACTACTCGTGCCACGGTAAGAAGCACGCATTTCAATATGCGTCGGTGCGTCGGCTGCGGATGTCGACCTAGTGATTCGGCTTTCGGAAGTTCTCTGGTTGACTCAGCCCGCAGCGAACAATGCAGCCTGAGAGGAAATGCGTCACAGTAGGCCGTTAGGAAACACTGTGCGTTTTCCAGCAACACTGTGCAATAAGGAACAGTTTTCCTGTTCATGGGCTGGCATAGTTCGAGTTGGGACTTCGCTTGATGGTCTGAGAATGACGGCAAGTCCCCGAGGAGACGAAGATAATGTCCAAAGTAAATTCAGTTGTTGCTATATATCACACGCATACGGAAGCGGATCAAGCAGTAAAGGAGCTTCAGCGTGGCGGAGTCGACATGCACAAATTGTCGATCGTCGGCAAGGGCTACCACACGGATGAGCAGGTGGTGGGCTATTACAACACCGGCGACCGCATGAAGCATTGGGGCAAGATGGGTGCATTCTGGGGAGGCTTTTGGGGGCTCCTATTCGGTTCTGCTTTTTTCGCAATTCCGGGCATCGGCCCAGTCTTAGTGGCTGGACCGCTGGTGGCGTGGATCGTGGGAGCGTTGGAAGGTGCGGTGGCAGTAGGAGGGTTGAGTGCTCTGGGAGCTGGCCTCTACAGCATAGGAATTCCTAAGGACAGCATCGTGAAGTACGAAACAGCGCTCAAAACAGATCAATTCGTGCTGATCGCCCACGGGACGGCTGCAGAGGTGGCGAAGGCGAAGGACATCATCGAAACCACGCATCCTGCCTACTACTCATTGCATGAAGCTGAAGCAATAGCAGCATAACAAAAAGAGTTCTGCAAGGCATGATTGAAGACTCGGATCTCATCGCCGCCGCGTTCTCCGATCGGCGCATGGAAACGAGGTCATAGCGTGTGTACGCGATGTGGTTCTTACGAACGGCGAGCCTCGTTGACAGCGTAGGGCCGATTGATGAGAAGAAGCCGTGCAACTTCGGACCTGTGAGCACTCCGAGTGCCGCAGATGAAATTGGTGGAGGCCAATATGACAAAAACGGCAGTTGGTTTGTTTGAGAATCCAGACTCGGCCGACGAGGTCGTTCGCGATCTTGAGGCCAGCGGTTTCCTTCGGAACGATGTTCGTATCTTCGGCGAGCCGCGGGAGATGGCGGGCAGTAGACTCATGAGCACGCCGCACACGGATTTTGAGTTCGGCTTGGTTCGTGATCTCACGGCGTTTGGGGTCGTCGAAGCGGACGCGGAAGATTACGTTCAGGGAGTACGGCGCGGAGGAGTCATGGTTTTCGCAACCGGTTCAGGCAACAAGGCAGAGTCGGCAACCGAGATCATGAACCGCCACGGTGCTGTGGAGATCGAAAAGATCAGCGCCTCACGGCCGGAACTCCCGAACGTGGACCACGGCGAGGCGCCTGCCATCCGCGAGCCCTCTGTCCAAGCCGGAAGGGTTCGCTCCCCTAGCACCGGAGCCCGCTTGTTCGTGTGGTAGCTCCTTTCAGGAAAGATAAGCGTACTGGGAAGTCAGGGCAGACATGCACCGTTTCGCTTCTTATTCTTTCTCCCTGGGCTGAGGGATTTTCTTCGTTATTCATTCTGTCGAGGGACTTACGAGAATTGACATAAGTGACGCATAGCTATCGGTCAGCTTCGTCGCCTGCTTCTTGGCTCGGTCACGGCCAAAGTACCGCATGACACTGGCCGTTTCATTCGGATCGACTTGGCGCAAGTGCCACGGGCAGGGAGAAATCATGAGCGACCAAAGCCGCGTCAGCCACCAGACCCACAACCTTCTACCTACCGAAATCGTGGGATTCGATTCACTGGCAGAGCTTGCCCTGGACATGCGCTGGTCCTGGAACCATGCGACCGACGGAGTGTGGCGCACGCTTGATCCTATACTGTGGGAACTTACTCAGAATCCCTGGGTCGTCCTGCAGACGGTCTCGCGCGACAAGATTGAGCGCGCGCTGGCCGATCCCGCTTTCCGTAAGAACGTCGATGATCTGCTGCGCGACAAGCGTCAGGCGGCGGAGAAGCCAGCATGGTTTCAGCAAAAACATCCGCAAGCTCCCTTGACATGCATCGCGTATTTCAGCATGGAATTCATGTTGAGCGAAGCTCTGCCCATCTACTCGGGTGGTCTTGGCAATGTGGCAGGCGATCAGCTCAAAGCCGCTAGCGATCTCGGCGTGCCGGTGGTTGGCGTGGGGCTACTCTACCAGCAAGGCTATTTTCGCCAGGTAATCGGCAAGAACGGGGAGCAACAGGCCCTCTTTCCATATAACGACCCTGGACAATTGCCGATTATGCCTTTGCGAGAAGAGAACGGGGAATGGTTGCGGTTGGAAATCGCGTTGCCCGGCTACTCGGTCTGGCTGCGCGCCTGGCAGGTCCAGGTGGGGAGAGTGAAGCTGTACCTGCTGGACAGCAATGACGCTGCGAACTTTCCCGCTCATCGAGGAATTACCAGTGAGCTGTATGGGGGTGGTCCAGAGCTGCGCCTCAAGCAAGAACTGCTACTCGGGATCGGCGGATGGCGGCTGCTCTGCGCGCTGGACATCAAACCGGAAGTCTGTCACTTGAATGAAGGCCACGCGGCTTTCGCCGTGTTGGAGCGCGCCCGCAGCTTCATGGAAGAAACCGGGCAGCCCTTCGATGTGTCACTGGCCGCGACGCGAGTCGGCAATCTTTTCACCACTCACACGGCAGTGGCCGCCGGCTTTGACCGTTTTGCTCCGGCCCTCATCGAGCAATACCTCAGTGGATACGCCCAGGACAAGCTGGGTATTAAGCTCCATGACTTGCTGGCCCTGGGGCGCGAGAATCCGAACGACTCGTCGGAAAGTTTCAACATGGCCTATCTCGCCGTCCACGGGAGCGGAGCGGTCAATGGCGTGAGTCGCTTGCATGGGAAGGTGAGCCGGCACATTTTTCTGCCGCTGTTTTCGCGCTGGCCAGAGGACGAAGTCCCCATCGGACATGTGACCAACGGCGTCCATATGCCCACCTGGGACTCGGCCCCAGCCGACGATTTGTGGACGGGAGCCTGTGGCAAAGGACGTTGGTTAGGGACAACGGAAACTATGGAGGAGGACATTCGACGAGTCTCCGATTCCGTACTTTGGAAATTTCGCGCTGCCGCCAGCAAGTCTCTTGTGGAATGCGCTCGCGGGCGACTGTCGCGTCTATTGGCGGCCTCGGGCGCGCCGTCCAAAACGATTGACGGAGCGAAACACTTATTCGATCCCAACGCGTTGACGCTGGGCTTTGCGCGCCGCTTTGCGACCTACAAGAGGCCGAACCTGCTGCTGCACGACCCAGCGCGGCTGCTTCGTTTGTTGACGAATTCTCAGCACCCAGTGCAACTCATCATCGCAGGCAAGGCCCATCCGCAGGACCAGGCGGGACAAGACCTGATCCATGAATGGATCAATTTCATTCGCCAGCCAGAGGCACGCCCCCATGTGATCTTCCTCAGCGATTACGACATGCTTCTGACCGAGCGTCTGGTGCAGGGCGTCGATGTCTGGATCAATACACCGCGCCGTCCGTGGGAGGCTTGCGGGACGAGTGGCATGAAGGTGCTCGTCAATGGAGGCATCAACCTCTCGGAGTTGGATGGCTGGTGGGCGGAAGCCTATGCGCCTGAAGTGGGGTGGGCGTTGGGAGACGGCCAGGAGCATGGCGATGATCCAAGTTGGGACGCTGCCGAAGTCGACGCGCTCTACGACCTGCTTGAGCGCCAGGTGGTCCCTGAGTTTTACGCTCGCGACGCTAGTGGCATTCCCGCCGCATGGGTTGCGCGGATGCGGGAAAGCATGGCGCGGTTGACACCGCGCTTCTCCGCCGACCGCGCGGTGCGCGAATACACGGAACAACATTACCTTCCGGCTGCTACCACCTACCGTGAGCGCGCTGCGAACAAAGGAGCGATGGGTAAGCAGTTGGCCGATTGGCAGCATGAGGTCGATCGCAAATGGGGATTGGTGCGCTTCGGAGGCTTGCGTGTCGAAAGCAACGGGGATCACCACATTTTTGAGATCGAAATCTTTCTGAACGATCTCGGCAAGAATGCGGTGCGAGTTGAGCTTTATGCGGATGCAATCAACGGCGACGGTCCAGCACGACAGGAAATGAAGTGGGCGCGACTGCTTACTGACGCATCCGGCGGCTGCGTTTACCAGGCGACGGTACCCGCTGTGCGTCCAGCGAGAGACTACACAACACGAGTTACGCCGCACTGCGACGGCGTTGCGGTCCCACTGGAAGACGCTCGAATCCTGTGGCAACGGTGATCCGCGCGACGAAAGAAGCAACGATGAAAAAACCGCCTGCAATCACTTGTGTGTTTCTGGATATCGGCGGCGTCTTGCTCACCGACGGATGGGACCATCACGCCCGCAGACGGGCGGCGGCGAATTTCAAACTGAAGTGGGCGGAGATGGAGGAGCGGCATCAACTGAACTTCGACACCTACGAAGAGGGAAAACTCACGTTGGAAGAATATTTAGGCCGGGTGGTCTTTCACCAGAAGCGACCGTTCACCTTTGCCCAGTTTCGGCGCTTCCTGTTCGCGCAATCGAAACCTTACCCCAAGATGATCGAGTTGGTTGCTCAACTCAAGGCCCGGTACGGGCTGAAGATCGCCGTGGTCAGCAACGAAGCGCGCGAACTGAACGCGTATCGGATTCGCAAGTTCAAGTTGGACGCGTTTGTGGATTTTTTTGTTTCCTCCTGTTTCGTCCACCTCCGCAAGCCCGACGCGGACATCTTCCGGCTTGCGCTCGACATCGCCCAGACGCCAGCACGGCAAGTCGTCTATATCGAAAATACTCCGATGTTCGTCCAGATCGCGGAAGACATGGGGATTCGAAGCATTCTTCACACGGATTACACGTCCACTCGCGCGAAGCTCGCTTCGTTCGGATTAGTGAGTGACGAAGGAGCCATCCATGGCGCCAGCTAACCCGAGCATTCTGACGCGAATATTGACGCGCATTCTAACGATCAATGGTGGATCGTCGAGCATCAAGTTCGCGCTGTTCGATACCGGCGACGCGCTGCAACGGATTCTGGACGGCGCGATTGAGCGCATTGGACTGCCGGAGGCCACTCTACGGGTGAAAGGCTTGGATCCTGCCGACAACCTTTCGCGGCCGGTCGCGGCGCCGGACCACACGATTGCCGTGGGTGCCCTGATGGATTGGATCGAAAAACGCTGCGGACGTGACGCATTGACCGCAATTGGCCATCGCGTGGTGCATGGTGGCCCGAATTATTACAAGCCCGAGCGAATCACGGCAAAAATGGTGGAAGAGTTGCGCCGCCTCAGTCCATTCGATCCCGACCACATGCCGGAGGAGATCCTGCTAACCGAGGCTTTCCATCGACGATTTCCCGACCTACCCCAAGTGGCGTGTTTCGACACGGCTTTTCACCATGACCTGCCGCGTGTGGCGCAACTACTGCCAATCCCGCGCCGCTACGAAGCGCAGGGCATGCGGCGATATGGATTTCACGGATTGTCGTACGCGTTCCTCATGGAGGAACTAGCTCGCATGGCTGGAGCGGAAGCGGCACAAGGCCGCGTCATTCTCGCGCACCTCGGCAATGGCGCGAGTTTGGCGGCGGTGCGCGACGGCAAATCCGTAGACACGAGCATGGGCTTCACTCCGACCGCTGGCGTGCCCATGAGCACTCGCTCCGGCGATCTCGATCCTGGACTGGTTTGGTATCTGGCGCGTACGGAACAAATGAGCGCGAAGCAATTCAACGCGATGGTCAATTTCCAGTCCGGACTGCTCGGCGTGTCCGAGACCAGCTCCGACATGCACGACCTGCTCGACTGCGAAACACAGGATGTGCGGGCGGCGGAATCAGTCGCGCTGTTCTGCTACCAGGTCAAGAAATGGATCGGCGCATTCGCGGCGGCATTGGGCGGACTGGACACGCTGGTATTCGCTGGCGGCATCGGAGAAAACGCGCCTCCGGTTCGCGCCCGAATTTGCGATGGCCTGGGGTTCCTTGGAATCGAACTCGAAGAAAAACAGAACGCGGCGAATGCTGACGTGATTTCCGCAACCACCAGCCGGGTTGCGGTCCGTGTTATTCGCACCGATGAAGAGCGCATGATCGCCAAAACAGTTTGCCAGGTCCTCGGACTTGGCTGCAAGAACAAGAAGGAGAATTGAACCATGATAACCGGCACACTCACTCCCGAACGGCTCGACGAGACTCCCGATGCAGCGGACAAGAAAGACTTAACGAATGACTTGACTCTGCAAACGACGAAGAAACCCGACATGCTTACTCCAGAGCTGCTCCACAAGATGGATGCCTACTGGCGCGCCGCCAACTATCTGTCGGTTGGCCAGATTTATCTCTATGACAATCCGCTGCTGAAGGAGCCGCTGAAACTGTCGCACGTCAAGCCGCTGGTGGTCGGACACTGGGGCACAACGCCGGGCCAGAACTTCATCTATGTGCACTTGAACCGGGTCATCAAGAAGTATGACCTGGATATGTTTTACATTGCCGGTCCCGGGCACGGCGGCCCGGCGCTGGTGGGCAACGTCTACCTCGAAGGCACTTGGAGTGAGATTTATCCGAACGTCACTCAAGACGAAGCCGGAATGAAGGAGCTGTTCAAGCAGTTCTCGTTTCCCGGCGGGATTTCCAGCCATGTTGCGCCGACGACGCCGGGGTCGATTCACGAAGGTGGCGAACTGGGATACTCGCTCAGCCATGCCTTTGGGGCCGCGTTCGACAATCCCGATCTGATCGTCGCCTGCGTCATCGGTGATGGCGAAGCGGAAACGGCCTCCTTGGCGACGGCATGGCAGTCCAACAAGTTTCTCAACCCAGTTACCGACGGAGCCGTGCTGCCGATCCTGCACCTCAATGGCTACAAGATCAGCAATCCAACCGTCCTGGCCCGCATCGAGCACGAGGAATTGGAGCAGTTTTTCCGGGGCTGCGGCTGGACGCCATACTTTGTGGAAGGCGATGAGCCGGGAAAGATGCATGAACTCATGGCCACCACCTTGGAAGCGGCCATCGAGGACATCCGGCGATTTCAAAGCAATGCACGGAATAAGAACGACACCACTCGTCCGCGTTGGCCCATGATCGTACTCAGGTCGCCGAAGGGCTGGACGGGGCCGAAAATCGTGGACGGCCTGCAAATCGAGGGCACGTTCCGCGCGCACCAAGTGCCGCTCCTGGTGGATCCCGAGCATCCCGATCACGTCAAGCTGCTTGAAAGCTGGATGAAAAGCTACAAGGCCAAGGAGCTGTTCGATACGAATGGGCGGCTCATCCCAGAATTAGCCGAGCTGGCGCCCAAGGGCGACCGCCGGATGGGATCCAATCCCCACGCCAACGGCGGCAGCCTTCTGCACGACCTGCGTATGCCGGACTTCCACGTCCATGCGGTGAACGTGCCTTCGCCCGGCGCGGTCAACGCCCAAGATACGCTCGTGCTGGGTTCGTTCCTGCGCGATGTAGCCAAGCTGAATCAGGACCAGCGCAATTTCCGTATCTTCGGTCCCGATGAGACAGTCTCAAATCTACTGGGCGCGGTTTTTGAAGTCACCAACCGCCAGTGGGACGCCCGTGAAGTGAAGAACGACGAATTCCTCGCGCCCGCCGGCCGCGTGCTCGACTCAATGCTGAGCGAGAACCAGTGCGAAGGCTGGTTGGAAGGTTATCTTCTGACCGGGCGACACGGACTGTTTAACAGTTATGAAGCCTTCATTCGTATCGTCGACTCGATGTTCAGCCAGCACGCGAAGTGGCTGAAGGTATGTCTCGAACTCCCCTGGCGCCGCAAGATCGCATCACTCAACTATCTGCTCGCCTCTCATGTCTGGCAGCAAGACCACAACGGATTCACGCACCAGGACCCCGGTTTCCTCGACCATGTCGTCAACAAGAAGGCGGATATCGTGCGGGTTTACCTTCCGCCCGATGCCAACTGCCTGTTGTCGGTTTTCGATCACTGCCTGCGCAGCCGGAATTACGTCAATGTGGTGGTTGCAGGCAAGCACGCCCTCCCGCAATGGCTGACCATGGACGCGGCGGTCGTCCATTGCACGGAAGGAATTGGCATCTGGCAATGGGCCAGCAACGACCAAGGCGCCGAGCCGGACGTGGTGATGGCCTGCTGCGGCGACACGCCCACGCTGGAAATTTTGGCCGCCGTTTCCATCCTTCGCCAGCATTTGCCCGATCTGAAAATCCGGGTGATTAATGTCGTTGATCTCATGAAGCTGCAATCTTCGAGTGAGCACCCGCACGGACTAAGCGAAACAGATTACGATTCGCTTTTCACCAAAGATAAACACATCATCTTCGGCTTCCACGGATACCCCTGGCTCGTCCACCGCCTGACCTACCGCCGCACTAATCGCAACCTGCATGTACGAGGCTACAAGGAAGAGGGCACCATCACGACGGCCTTTGACATAAGGGTGCAGAACGACTTGGACCGCTTCCATCTGGTGCAAGACGTGGTGGATCGCCTGCCGCATTTGGGTTCCAAGGGTGCCTACCTGAAGCAGCAGATGCAGGACAAACTCATCGAGCACAAGCAGTACATCGACAAGCACGGCCAAGACATGCCGGAAATCCGGAACTGGAAATGGAGCAACGGCAAATGAAAACACAAACGCTTGTAGATACCGCGAGGGCGATGGTCGCCGGCGACAAAGGATTGCTGGCGATGGATGAAAGCAATCCAACCTGCAACAAACGATTTGCCAAGTTGGGGATTCCCCAGACCGAGGAAGCCCGGCGCGCCTATCGGGAGTTGATTGTGACCACCCCAGGTCTCGGTGAGTCCATCAGTGGCGCGATCCTCTATGACGAGACGATCCGGCAGAAAAAGAAGGATGGGACTCCCTTTGTCAAAGCCATCACCGATGCGGGAATCATTCCCGGCATTAAAGTCGACACCGGCGCGAAGGACATGGCAGGTCATCCCGGAGAGAAAATCACCGAAGGGCTGGACGGATTGCGCGACCGCCTGACCGAATATTTTCAAATGGGCGCGCGTTTTGCCAAATGGCGCGCGGTGATTGCCGTGGACGATGGCATTCCCAGCCGGGGCTGTATCGAGGCCAACGCGCAGGCGTTAGCTCGCTATGCTGCGTTGTGCCAGGAAGCCGGACTGGTTCCCGTCATCGAGCCCGAAGTGCTCATGGACGGCTCGCATACCCTGGAGCGGTGCTGCGAAGTAACGGAGGAAGTCCTGCGAACGGTTTTCAACCAACTTTACTCACAACGCGTGAAGCTGGAAGGCTTGATCCTGAAGCCCAACATGGTGCTTCCAGGATTGACCTGCCCCAAGCAAGAAACAGTGGACGAGGTGGCCGACGCTACGGTGAGTTGTCTATTGCGGGCCGTCCCCGCTGCTGTTCCGGGGATCGCGTTCTTGTCGGGTGGCCAATCCGGTGAACTGGCCTCGGCTCGTTTGAACGCCATGAATGTTCGCTTCAAGTCGCGACTGCCTTGGGCGTTAGCGTTTTCGTTTGCCCGCGCCATCCAGCAACCGGCCTTGGAGATTTGGCACGGCAAGCAGGCGAACGTGTCGGCGGCACAGCAAGCTCTTTTTCATCGGGCCACATGCAACCGGGCTGCGCGCCGTGGCGAATACAACGCCGAGATGGAGTTGCATATGAGCGTGACAGCAAGTATTCCGCAACTCACAAAACCTGCGGCATAGCTAAAGATAGCGAGGATACCCATTATGAAATCCCATGCCGATCAGCACAAGGTTCCCGAATCGAAGCTGGGATCGAAATCCGATTTGAAGGACGATCTGAAATCCCTGCCCCTGCCGGAAGTGGAGAAAAAGTTGGGATCATCGCCGGACGGCCTCAGTCAAGCCGAGGCGCAGAAACGGCTGACGCAATACGGCCCTAACGAGATTGAAGAAAAGAAAACCAATCCATTCCTGAAGTTCCTCACTTATTTCTGGGGTCCCATCCCGTGGATGATTGAAGCGGCAGTAATTCTGTCGGGGGTGGTCCGGCACTGGCTGGATTTTTTCATCATCCTCCTTCTACTGGTTTCCAACGCCGTGGTTGGATTCTGGGAAGAACACCAGGCGGGCAACGCCATCGCCGCGCTGAAGGCCAAGCTGGCAATTAAGGCCAAAGTAAAACGTGATAGGAAGTGGATCACCGCGGCGGCGCGTGAGTTGGTGCCGGGCGACGTCATCCGCGTGCGACTGGGGGACATCGTGCCGGCGGATGCGCGCTTGTTGGACGGCGATCCGGTGGAGGTGGATCAATCCGCGTTGACCGGGGAATCTCTGCCTGCCACGCGCAAACCTGGCGAGGCAGTGTTTTCGGGGTCGATCATCCGGCAGGGCGAAATCGACGCAATGGTGTACGCCACCGGGGAGAACACCTACTTCGGCAAGACGGCGCAACTGGTGCAGGAGGCTCATACCGTTAGCCATTTCCAGCGTGCCGTGCTGAAGATTGGCGATTACCTGATCATCCTCGCGGTGACCCTGGTCGTGTTGATACTGGCCGTCGCCCTCTTCCGTGGCGACCCGATCATGAGCACGTTGGAATTCGCCCTGGTGCTTCTGGTGGCCGCGATCCCCGTGGCGATGCCCACGGTGCTGTCTGTGACCATGGCAGTCGGGGCACGTCTGCTGGCGAAAAAAGAAGCGATTGTGACCCGGCTGTCGGCGATCGAGGAACTAGCTGGCGTGGATGTGCTGTGCTCGGACAAGACCGGCACCCTGACCCAGAACAAGCTGACGTTAGGCGACCCATTCAGCGTGAACGGCATCCCTACCGACCAAGTCATCCTCGATGCTGCGCTTGCTTCGCGTGCGGAAGACAAAGACACCATCGACCTAGCTGTGATCGGCGGACTGAAGAACGATCAAACTTTGAAGAGTTATCAGGTAGTGCATTTCCAGCCGTTCGACCCGGTGCATAAGCGCACGGAAGCCACGGTCAAAGCCGCAGACGGAAAACAGTTTCAGGTCGCCAAGGGAGCGCCACAGGTGATTCTGGCGATGTCGACCAACGCCGGTGAAGTAAAGCCCGCCGTCGAGAAAGCGGTCAATGAATTTGCGGCACGCGGCTTCCGCTCCTTGGGTGTGGCCCGAGCAGATCAGGAAGGCAAGTGGCAGTTTGTGGGCGTGTTGCCATTGTTCGATCCGCCGCGCGAGCAGGCTAAAGCAACCATCGCGAGCGCCCGGCAGATGGGCGTGAGCGTCAAAATGGTTACGGGCGATCAAATTGCCATCGCCCGGGAAACTGCCCGGCAACTGGGCCTGGGCACGGACATCCTGGATGCCAGCAAATTGGGCGATACGAAGCATCACGAGTCGGCGCAGTCGGCGGAGGCCATCGAAAAAGCGGACGGTTTCGCCCAGGTATTTCCCGAACACAAGTTCCACATTGTGGATGTTCTGCAGCAGCGCGGCCACATTGTCGGTATGACCGGCGACGGAGTGAACGACGCCCCCGCGCTGAAGAAAGCAGACTGCGGCATCGCCGTTTCCGGCGCGACCGACGCGGCCCGTGCGGCGGCGTCCATCGTGTTGCTGACGTCTGGCCTCTCGGTGATCATCGACGCGATCAAGGAGAGCCGCCGCATCTTCCAACGGATGAACAGCTACGCGATTTACCGCATCGCCGAAACGCTGCGCGTGCTGTTTTTCATGACACTGGCGATCCTGGTGTTTAACTTTTATCCGCTGACCGCAGTGATGATCGTGATGCTGGCGTTGCTCAACGACGGAGCCATTCTGTCCATCGCTTATGACAACGTTCATTACAAGGACAAGCCCGAGGCCTGGAACATGCGCCTGGTGCTGGGAATCTCCACCGTGCTGGGCGTCATCGGTGTTGTCTCCGCCTTCGGCTTGTTTTATCTCGGTGAGCGCGTCTTTTATCTCGACCGCGCGCACATCCAGACGCTGATGTATCTGAAGCTGTCCGTGGCCGGACATTTGACGATTTTCCTGACGCGCACGCGCGGCCCGTTCTGGTCCATTCGCCCGGCGCGGACTCTATGGGTAGCGGTGCTCGGCACGCAAATGCTGGCGACTCTGATTGCGGTTTATGGGCTGTTTATGACGCCCCTCGGCTGGGGCTGGGCAGCGTTCGTTTGGGGCTACGCGCTGGCTTGGTTTCTTTTGAATGACCGCGTGAAACTGCTCGCGTATCGGATTTTTGACCCTACACAAGCCCCATTGTTGGCCAAAAAGACGCTCGATCTTACACCGCAGATTGCAACGCGGGCCTATGAACTTTACGAGCAGCGAGGCCGTCAGGATGGCCTCGCAAATCAGGACTGGCTTGAGGCGGAACGCGAGACTCGCAAAGATCGGAAGGGACATTCGGAGGCTGCGTAAACTTCCTCCTGATTCCATGAGCGTGAAGCGCAAACCGCGCCATACGTGATGGCGAAGAAACGAAGATGAAAATCGGTGCAAAGAAATTCCGGGTGCAATACCAGCTCGGGGGCCATATGGAAAAAACCGCCGCCAGTAAGGAAGCTGCCTGATGACCGTCCCCCGCTCGGACGCGCTCGTGCTCTTCGGTGTGACGGGCGATCTTGCCCACAAGATGATCTTCCCGGCGCTCTATGCCATGGCGAAACGTGGTGCACTCAAGGTACCTGTGATCGGGGCCGCTGGCTTGCATTGATATCTCGGTGGCAAAACGAGACGAAGCGCGTAGCGTTCTACCGTAAGTCCGGCGTCGAAATGTCATTCACCGGGTCTCATGCTCGGCTGCAGCATCCTCCTGCTGGTCCTCATCCTTTTGCCATCTGGAATTGGGGTTGTATTCCTTCA
>Ga0326727_10012455_pt1 | contig 19362 bp, 20 predicted proteins | sample MB2enrmetagenome_FD_207643 | JGI IMG/M metagenome (GOLD analysis project Ga0326727, IMG submission 207643) | Lab enriched peat soil microbial communities from McLean, Ithaca, NY, United States - MB29MY | ecosystem: Environmental > Terrestrial > Soil > Wetlands > Peat | place: USA: New York...
ATGGGAGGCCGGCGATCCAGGTAAACTGGATGACCTCGTGCACCCTCTGCGGCAACTGCGAAAGCTGCCAGACCGCTCCGGCGGAAAAGATAAAGGAGACCAGCACCATGCCGGGGCAGATGAAGTCGATGACCTTCTTCAGGGGCGAATGGACGTGGCCGTGGGCAGCGTGCCCCGCGTGGGCGTCGTGAGCCGCGTGGCCGTGGCCGTGCTCGTCCGCCACCGGCTCCACTCCGGGGGCCACCGCTACCGCGGAGGGCGGCTGCGGATCGAGCAGCTTGCCCACGAACAGCATGAGGGCCGCCCCGAAGAGCGGAAACAAGGGAATCAGCCAGATTTGGTCGAGGAAATTCACGGCTCTCCTACCACTTCAGCAAATCGATTTCGTCCGCCTGCACGGTTTCCTTGTTGCGGAACAGCGCGATCAGAATGCCCAGCCCCACGGCCGCTTCGGCTACCGCGTCGGTGATCACGAAGATGGCGAAGATCTGTCCGCCCAGGTTGTGCAGGGCGTGCGAGAAGGCGACCAGGTTGATGTTCACGGCGTTCAGAATCAGCTCGATGGACATCAGAATGATCACGATATTCCGCCGCGTCAGCACGCCCACGGTGCCGATGAGCAGCAGCGCCACGCTCAGCACCAGGTAATGCAGGGTCGTAATCGGGTACATCTTCAGATCCTCTTCTTGGCCATCACTACCGAGCCGACTACCGCCACCAGCAGCAGGATCGAGGCGATTTCGAAAGGCAGCAGGTATTCGGAAAACAACGCATCGGCCAGCATCTCGGTGTTGCCCAGGGCCGGAGGCGGGGGCACCGCCGCCAGGCTGTCGGCCACGTGAAAGGTGTCTCTGCCCCGATACAAGACGTAGCCGATCTCGGCGGCCACGCCCGCCACCGCCACCAGGCCCACCAGCCAGGCTTTATTGAACTGCCGCTCGCGCGCCGCCTGATCGAGATTCACCAGCATGATCACGAACAGAAACAGCAACATGATGCCGCCCACATAAAGCATCACTTGAACCGCGAACAGGAACTCCGCCTGCTGCAATAGGTACAGGCCGGCCACGCCCAGCAGCGAAACGATCAGGGAGATGGCGCTGTGCACGGCGTTCCGCCGCGTGATGGTGAGGACGCCGCCCGCCAGCACCATGAAAGCGAAGATGTAGAACGAAATGGCGTCGATCAGCATTGGTATGGCTTGGGCTTGGGCCCTTCTTCGAGCGTCTCGCGGTCCCAGATCTGGCCTTCGCGGTCGTAAGTGGCGAGCTCGAAATCCTGCGTCAGCTCCAGCGCGTCCACCGGGCAGGCATCCTCGCACAACCCGCAGAACATGCAGCGCGAGGTGTCGTAGGTGAAGGTGGTCAGCTCCTTGCGGCGGGTGGCCTCATTGCGCTCGCTGCCCACCACGATCAGCGCTTCCGGGCAGGCCAGGGCGCACAGGTTGCAGGCGATGCACAGCGTTTCGTTGTTTTCGGGATTGTTGTTGAGGCGCGGCGCGCCCCGATAGCGCTCCCCCACCTTCGGCCGCTCGGCCGGATACTGCTCGGTGTAGATGTACTTGGGATTCTGATACCGGAACGTGACCCACAGTCCCTGGAACAGGTCCACCAGGAAGATCTTTCTTAATAACCCAGACATGACACTCCCCTCGGGCGGCGCCAGCCCCTCACCGGTCCACCTCGCCCAGCACGATATCGAGGGTACCGATCACCGCCACTACGTCGGCTACCAGGCCGCCTCTAACCATCTTATCGAGTGCCTGAAGGTTTACAAAGGAGGGCGGCCGCACGCGCACGCGGTAGGGCTGCAGCCCGCCGTCGCTTACCACGTAGTAGCCCAGCTCGCCCTTGGGCGCCTCGATGGAAACATAGGCTTCCCCGACGGGCGGCTTGATCACCTTCCCCACCTTCCCCATGATGGGGCCTTCGGGAATGCCCTCCACGGCCTGCCGCATGATCCGCACGGCCTGCCGCATCTCCTGCATGCGCACGATGTACCGGTCGTAGGTATCGCCGTTCTGGCGCGTGGGGATCTCGAAATCGTACTTCTCGTAGCCCGAATAGGGCTGCGCCTTGCGGAGGTCCCACTTTACGCCGGCGGCGCGCAGCATCGGACCGGTGACGCCGTACTCCTTGCACTCCTCCCCGTTCAGCACGCCCACGCCCTTAAGGCGGTTCACCCAGATGCGGTTATTGGTGAGCAGTTCCTCGTACTCGTCCACCTTGGGCAGAAACATGTCGCAGAAGGTCTTGACCTCGCGCTCGAAGCCCTCGTAGATCTCGTATTGCAGGCCGCCAATGCGGAAGGCGTGGGTGGTGAGCCGCGCGCCGCAATAGTTTTCGAAGATCTTGAGGGCCTCTTCGCGTTCGCGCAGGCAGTAGAAGACCGGGGTGATGGCGCCGATATCCAGCGCGTGCGTGCCCAGCCACAGCAGGTGGCTGGCGATGCGGTTCAGCTCCGTCAGGATCACGCGGACGGCCTGCGCGCGCGGCGGCGCCTCCACGTTGAGCAGCTTCTCGACCGCCAGGCAGTAGCCCAGTCCATTCGAGACGGCCGCCACGTAGTCCATGCGGTCCACGTACGGGTTGAATTGCGCCCAGGTGCGGTTCTCGGCGATCTTTTCCACGCCGCGATGCAGGTAGCCGATGATGCAATCCGTCCCCCGGACCTTTTCGCCGTCCAGCTTCAGGATGACGCGCAGCACCCCGTGCGTGGAGGGGTGCTGCGGGCCCATATTGAGCACCAGTTCGGTGGAATCTAAAAAGGTTGAGTCCGGCATACGGATGTCACTGGCCGCTTTCGATACTCAGGTTCTCACGCACCCAGCGCTCGTCCTGTTGGATGATCGAGTAATCCTTGCGCAAGGGGTAGCCCTGCCAATCCTCGGGCATGAGGATGCGGCGCAGGTCCGGATGCCCCGCGAACACGATGCCGAACATATCGAAGACCTCGCGTTCCAGCCAGTTGGCGGTAAGATGGACGCCCACGGCAGTGGCCGGCTGATAGCTCTCGGGAATGGCGGTCTTGATGCGCACGCGCTCGTTGCGCGGGAAGCTGTAGACGACGTACACCAGGTCGAACCGCGCGGCGCGCTTGGGCCAATCCACCGCCGTGATGTCTACCAGGTAATCGAAGCCGGCTTCGAGCTTGAGATAATCGAGCACCGGGACGGCGGCATCCGGTCGCGTAACGATAAAGCTCTGCCCCACATACGTGGAGGTGGCCGTGACGGCGTCGCCGAACTGGTCTTTGACATCCCGCGCCAGTTCGCTCTCCCAGGGCGTGGCCGCCATCACCGCGGGCGGCTTGGGAGCGGCCGCAGGTTTGGGCGGAGCCGGTTTGGCCGGCTGCCCGGCGGCCGGGCCGGGTTTCGGAGGAGGCGCGGGGGGCCCCTCTGGCTTTTGCTCATCGGCCATGGAAGATCCCTCTGGAGACCCTACACTTATCATTAGCCGCCGACGAGTGTCAAACGGCTTTTGGCATGCGCTTTGCTCTCCGAAAAAGCCGGGCGCTCGCAAACGGTATGTTCCCAAACCGTCGCCCTGGCTTCTTATCCGTTACACTAGCCACATAACGCCACGGAGGGGCCGTATGGCTACAGGATCGCTGCCGGGATTCAACGCCGAACAGGCGATGACCCATCTGGCGGCCATCATCGAGTCTTCCGAAGACGCCATTATCAGCAAGACTCTCGAGGGTATGATCCTCACCTGGAACGCGGGGGCGGAGCACATTTACGGCTACTCGGCGGCCGAAGCGATCGGCCGCCCGATGACCCTGCTCTTGCCCGAGGACCGGCCCGACGAGGAAGCCGAGATCCTCGACGGCATCCGGCGAGGGCAGCGCGTGGAACACTTCGAAACGGTCCGGCGCAGAAAGAATGGCGAGCACATCGACGTCTCGTTGAGCATCTCGCCGATTCGCGACCGAAACGGTTGCATCGTGGCCGCCTCGCATGTGGCGCGCGACATCACGGAGCGCCGGCGCCTGGACGAGCAACTGCGGCATCTGGCGGCCATAGTGGAGTCCTCCGCGGATGCCATTATCAGCAAGACCCTCGAGGGTATGATCCTCACCTGGAATGGCGGGGCCGAGCACATTTACGGCTACTCGGCCGCCGAAGCGATCGGCCGCCACATGACTTTTTTGCTGCCGGCGGACCGGCCCGACGAGGAAGCCGAAATCCTGGATCGCATGAAGCGAGGGCTGCGCGTCGAGCATTTCGAAACCGTTCGGCGCACGAAGAACGGCGAACTGATCGATGTCTCGCTCACCATTTCGCCGGTTCGCGATCGAAGCGGCCGCATCATGGGCGCTTCTCACGTGGCGCGCGACATCACGGAGCGCAAGCGCCTCGAGGAGCAGCTCCGCCATACCCAAAAACTCGAAGGCATAGGGGTGCTCGCGGGTGGCGTGGCGCATGATTTCAATAACTTGCTGACGGGCATCTTGGGGAATACCTCGCTGGCTATGGAAGACCTGCCGGCCGGGGACCCGGCCCGGGATCTGCTTCAGAATGTGCTTAGCTCCAGCGAGCAGGCGGCCCACCTGACCCGTCAGTTGCTCGCTTACGCCGGCAAGGGCCAGTTCGTCATCGAACCCGTCGATGTTTCCGGGCTGGTTCGCGAGATCAGCGAGTTGATTCAAACGTCGATCCCCAAAAACGTGCACCTGAGACTGGAACTGCGCGACGATATGCCGCCCATCCAGGCCGATCCGAGCCAGGTCCAGCAGGTCGTCATGAACCTGATCGTGAACGGCGCCGAGGCGATCCCGGCCGACGAGAACGGCACTGTAATCGTGACCACGGGCTTGCAAAACGTGGACGAATGTATCGTTGGAGATACCTTGGCGGGATACCACTTGGTGCCGGGCCTATATGCGACCCTGCACGTCCACGATAATGGTTGCGGAATGGATGAGGCCACGCTCGGGCGCATCTTCGATCCGTTTTTCACCACGAAATTTATGGGCCGCGGACTTGGCCTGGCCGCCGTTCAGGGCATCGTACGCGGGCACAAAGGCGCCCTGAAGGTCTCCAGCCTTCCCGGCAAAGGCAGCACGTTCAAAGTCCTGTTTCCGGTGGCCGGGCGGTCGGCTCATCCAGCCAGGTCCGAGGCAACGCCTCACCTGCTGGCCCAAGATCGACTAATCCTGGTCGTGGACGACGAGGAAATCATCCGGCGCACTGCCAAATCGATGCTGGAGCGCTACGGCTACACGGTAGTCCTGGCGGAAAATGGCCAGGAAGGATTGGAACTCTTCAGCACCCTGGGGGAGCGCGTATCCGCGGTGCTCCTCGATATGACTATGCCGGTGATGAGCGGCCAGGAGACCATCTATCGCCTGAAAGAGATCGACCCAGCCGTCAAAGTCATCCTCTCCAGTGGCAATGCCGAAGCGGAAGCCCTGCGGCAGTTCAAGGGAACCGGGCTTTCTGGATTTCTACAGAAGCCCTACTCATCCAAGACGTTAGCCGATAAAATTAAAGAAGTACTTGAAAATAAATAGGGGCCCCTCGCCGGGCAGTGGCTACTTTCCGCACACGCTTGGCTGCCGGTTGTTGGTGATGCCCGACGTGATCGCGGTTACCTGGCCGGACGCCGCACTATAGACCATTAGGTGCTGGACCCAAACACTGCGTGGACGCCGGGCGCCTGTGAGCGAGGCCAGTTCGCGGGGGGCGGTGTAAATGAAATCGTCGCGACCGGGGATCCAGGCTTCGTCGTTTCCGCTCCCGGACGCTGTCAATTTCATTTTCTCGATTTCGAGCAAATAAAAATCCGATTGCGGCGAGGTGCTGTTCGTGTCGGCGCCTATCGTCCCTACCAGCAGCCATCTGCCGCTGGGGGACCAGGCGAGCAACCGGATGGGAAGCGTATCGGCGCTGATGTGAAAGCGACCGATCTGTTTCCCTCCGCGCGAAACCGACACATCGCTCCCGTTTCCACAGGCTTCCAGGGGATTCGCCACCGCCGAAACCTGGCAACCTGGCACGGGTCCGTTTGATTCCTGCCCCTCGTGCGGCACCGGTCCGATTACGCGCTCCGTGTGGGTGTCCCGATCGAAACTCCACAGTCTGGCGCTCTCCTTCGCTTCCGGCGAGACGAAAACAATCCGCCGGCCGGCGCAGACTGGCTGAAAGTGGTTGCGGGGCGAATCGGTGAGCTGTTGCAAGCTCTCGTCTGCGGGGTTCCAACTCCAAATCTGCTGATAGCTCGCGCCCCGCTCCCGGTACACACGCCGGCTGAATACGACTTCGCCCTGGAGCGGGGCAAGCCCGAGCCAAACCAGCCCGCCAAGCCCAAGCCATCGCCAAGTCATCGGCTTGTAGGCGAACCAGAATCCCCCGCAGTTACAAAGGTGAAAAGCTCAACTCTGAGCTTAGCCTTTCGACGGGGGCGGAAAATTCTTAAACAACTTCTCGACCGCCTCGTCCATTTTCTTTTCGTTCTTCTCGGGCTTGTTCGCGGAGATAGCTTCCGAGGCCGTCCCGCGCCAGATCAGCTGCTTATTGGCGCTATCGAAGATATCCACGGTGAGATTTCCGATTCTCTCGGGAACCACGTTAGTTGTTGCCATGCCCAGGCCTCCGCCCCATCCGCGCCATCCCCAGCCGGGAAATCCGTTGTAGAAGGTCTCGATCGTGTCTTGCTCGCTGGTTTTGCCGATGGCGGAAACGGTAGCATCGCCTCCCGAAGGCACTCTGGTCCAACCCTTGGCCGCAAGTTGGCTATCCACGGCCTGCATGATCCGGTCCTGCCATAAGCTGCCGGCCTGCACGCCCAGCCACGTATAGGTGTGGTAGCGGCTGAACTCGGCGTGGTGGTTGTAGTCTACGGATACATCCGCTGCGAATGCCGCGATGGAAAAGGCGGCCAGCGGTATCAGAGCTCGCGAAAAGTTTATCTTCATGCTTGCCATGGAATGCAATCTCCCCGCCAGCGTGCTGGAGGCCACCGGGATCGCTGGCCGCACTACAACCGGAGGGGCGCCCGAAGCGCAAACGTGACCATGGAATCGGCCGGCATACCAACCAGTTCCTGAGTAGCGGCCGATGCCGTAGCGCCTTCCCCCGCTGGCGCTCCTCCCGCCACGAAGCCGATATGACGGGTTCCCTGGGACGCAGCGGCGCGCTCGATCACGTTGGTGCGGACACGAACCGTCGTGCCACCGAGCGAGAACGATTCCAGTTCGACGGCCAGCACGGCGCGGCCTCTCAAGCCATCGGAGGGCTCGGCCGCGGTGACCCGTCCGGTAAAGCGGGTGCCCGCCGGAATCAGAGGGGCGCCATCCACCTCGACGGGTGATTCGAGGGTGGCAAAGAAGCTGTCTCCCACGCGGTTGCGGCGGGTGTTGAGCGGCTCCTCCACCCGAACGTGCAGGGGGGTACCCGCGGGGACCAGGATTTCGGCCGTATCGCCCGTATGGGCGCCCCCTGCCGGGGTGGCCGAATGGCTTCCCGCGCAGCCCGCAAACAGCAGCACAGGCGCGATCCAGGCCAGCTTCCTCATACTCCTCCTGTCAAACCCTGGAGCAAGGTGCTTACCACTTCGTAAACCTCTGTGATACATAAGGCAGGGCAGGAGAATGCTATAGAATTTACACTTCGATTGGAGCTGGAAAGCGCCTTGGGCGTAAGATATGGGTATGGAGTGCACACCCTCCACTTCGCGTCCCGGTCTTTTCGGCTCCGATTAGCTCCCTGCCTGTTCCTGCGGCGCGCGCTCCGGCGCGCAAAGTATTAAGCCCTTTAATAGTTTGGAGAATTGTTATGGCGATGCTTTCCGAACAGGTGCGTCCGGATCTTCCCTGCCTGGTCACGGCCCTGCCAGGGCCGCGGGCCCAGACCATCATCGAGCGCGACCAAAGGTGCGTATCCCCCTCCTACACAAGGGGTTATCCGCTGGTGGCGGAGCGCGGCGAAGGGGCATTGGTGGAGGATGCCGACGGCAACCGTTTTCTCGATTTCAATGCCGGCATAGCCGTGGTGGCGACCGGTCACTGCCACCCTCGTGTGGTGGAGGCCATTCAGAAGCAGGCCGCCCGCCTGATCCACATGTCTGGCACGGACTTCTACTACGAGGAGCTCGTGGCGCTGGCCGAGAAACTGGCCGAAATCGCACCCGGCGGGTCTGCCGTGCCGCGACGGGTTTCTTTTGGCAATTCCGGAGCCGAGGCCGTCGAGGGGGCCCTCAAGCTGGCGCGCTGGGCCACCGGGCGCGAGAAAATCGTGGCGTTTTATGGCAGCTTCCATGGGCGCACCATGGGAGCGCTCTCGCTGACCGCCCGCAAAGCCGTGCAGAGGGCCGGCTTCGGGCCGCTGGTGCCCGGCGTGGTACACGCGCCCTATCCCTACTGCTACCGCTGCCCGTTCGGCAAGGAGCCGGAGAGCTGCGCGGTGGAGTGCGTCCAGTTCATTGAGAATACGCTGCTGAAGACCGTGGCGCCGGCGGCGGAAACCGCCGCCATCGTGGTCGAGCCGGTGCAGGGCGAGGGCGGCTACATCGTGCCCCCGCAGAAATTCTTCGAAGAACTGATGCGGGTGGCCAAACAAAATGGTATCCTTCTGATTTTCGACGAGGTGCAGTCCGGGATGGGTCGCACCGGCCGCATGTGGGCGGCGGAGCATTTCGGGGCCGTCCCGGACATTTTTACGGTGGCCAAGGGAATCGCCAGCGGTATGCCGCTAGGTGCTACGGTGGCGCGGGCGGACCTGATGACCTGGCCGCCGGGCGCACACGCCTCCACGTTCGGCGGCAATCCGGTCTGTTGTGCGGCAGCGCTGGCGACTATCGCGTTGCTCGAGGAAGAACTGGTGGAGAACGCCGCGCGCATGGGCGAGTACCTGATGGACCGCCTGCGCGATTGGCCGGCGCGCTTCCCCATGGTGGGCGACGTGCGCGGGCTGGGGCTGATGATCGGAATCGAGCTGGTGCGCGACCAGCAGACGAAGGAGAAAGCGTCCGTGTTGCGCGACCGGGTGGTGGACCTGGCTTTCCAGGCCGGCCTGCTGGTGTTGGGCGCGGGCGACAACACCATCCGGCTTTCGCCGCCGCTGGTGATTACGCGCGACCAGTGCGATTTCGCCATCGAGACGCTGGAACAGTGCCTGAAGACGGCCGCCGCGAACGGATGAGAGTGTTGGATGTCGGCTGCGGGATTCACAAGCAGCCCGGCGCCATCGGACTGGACCGGAATCCCGCCAGCCGCGCCGACGTGCTGGCGGACCTGGACCGCTTCCCCTATCCGTTCGCCGACAGCGCCTTCGACCGCCTGACCGCCATCCACGTGGTGGAGCACCTCAGCGACGTGATGCGCGCCATGGAGGAGTTCCACCGCCTGGTGCGACCCGGCGGCACGGTGCGCATCGAGACGCCGCATTACACCGACTTCAGCTCCTTCTGCGACCCCACCCACAAGCAGCACCTGACCAGCTTCAGCTTCCGCTACTTCGGTCCCGATCACGGCGGCTTCGGCTATTATTCCAAGGCGAGATTTCGCGAGATTTCCGTGCGGCTCAAGCTACTGGCTTTATGGAGGTGGACCGGATTCGAATTCCTGGTCAACCGCTTCCCGCGCTACCGGCGTTTTTGGGAGCACTACCTCTGCTACGTGGTGCGCGGCAAAGCCATGGCATTCGAGTTCGAAGTCTTGAAGTGATCGGGCTGCTCTACCGTTGCGCGGACGCCATCCGCCGCCGCTACCTGGCCGGGGATCACGGCCGCCTGGGCGAAGACATGGCGCACCGTTACCTGTGCCGGAACGGGTGCACCATCGTGGCGCGCAACTACCGCACGCCCTCGGGATCGGGCGAGATCGACCTGGTCGTGCGGCACGGCGAAACCACCGCGTTCGTGGAAGTGAAGACGCGCGCCACGGCGGAATTCGGCGAGCCGGACCGCGCTGTGGACGCCGAAAAGCGCCGCCGGATCGGCCGCGCCGCCCGCCATTACGCCCGCCGCGCCGGACTGGAGTGGGATCGGATGCGCTTCGACATCGTCAGCGTGGTGCTGGAGCGGCCACCGCGCATCGAGTGGCAGCGCGATGCCTTCCGCCCCGTCACCCAATGGCGTTGAAGATATCGAGGGAATCGACCTCTGAATCGGACACAGGCGTCAGCGCCCGATCCACGTAGTGGCGCGCGGCGGGGTCGCGCTTGATCTTGCGGAGCAGCCGGTAGAAGTGCGCAATCTCGCGGGCCAGCCGCAGGTGCTTCCAGAGCAGTTCGGCCCCGTACCGCGGATAAAAGATCAGAGGATTCTCGCGGGGGAAGGTGGAGCGCCGGGTGGTCCGCGACTTGAGACGCAAATACCCGCTCTGCAACGGATCCACTTTTTCCAGCACGATGCAGGCGTAGAACCACAGCAGCAGGAACATTATGTTGCCGGCGCTCATGCCCGGCGTGGCGGCCGCGCGCCGCATCACGGTCTCCATGTGCTCGCGCGAAAAATAGGACAGCCACGCATCGCGGTACAGGCGCTCCCACTCCCCGGCGGTCATGCGGGGGTGTTGGGTGGTGACATGCTCCAGGTCGTACTTGTTCAGATCGGGATCGAGCCAGGCGCCGGCCTGAAAGAGCTTGAGATGATCTTCGGAGCCAGGGAGCGGCGTCAGGCAGTGCGGCTCCAGCAGGTCGATGGGCAGCTCGCGCTGGATGATGCCGATGTCGCGGCGGACCGATTCCGGGGTGTCGTTGGGGAAGCCGACCACATAGCCGGCGAAGACGGTGACGCCGGCTCTCTTCCACTCGAGCAGCATCTTGCGATACTCGGCGATCTTATTCTGTTTCTTGCGGCTGCCCAGGAGGCTCTCGGAATGGATGGTCTCGAGGCCTATGAAGACCCGGGCGACGCCGGCGCGGCGGGCCTTCTCGATGAAGCGCGGCAGGCGGTGGCACATGGTGTCCACCTGGAGCACGAACTTGATGTTCAGACGTTCGGTCTCGCGCATCTCGATGAGGCGGTCGAAGATGGCCTCCCACTCGGAGTTGCGCGCGAAGTTGTCGTCGGTGATGAAGAAACGGTTGATGCCCTGGGCCAGGTTGCGACGCACGATCTGTTCGACGTCGGCGGCGGAGCGGCGCCGGCTCTTGCGCCCCTGCACGTTGATAATGGTGCAGAAGGAGCATAGGAACGGGCAGCCGCGCCCGGCGTCGAAGCTGGTCATGTTGCCGGCGGTGCGGCGGAGCCGCGCTTCAGGCAGAAACGGGAGCGGCGCGCCTTCGAGCGCGGGCAGATCGGCCAGATAGTTGTACAACGGCCGCAGCTCGTTCCGCCAGGCGTCGCGCAGAACCTCGTCCAGCCGGCCTTCGGCTTCGCCGGCAAACAGCGACACACCGAGGTCCATGGCTTCTTTGAGTTCGGGCGGGGCCTCGGGCAGCATGGCGAGACATCCGGAGACGTGGAAACCGCCCATCACCACCTGGATCCCGGCCGCGCGCAACGGGCGCGCGATATCCATGGCGCGCGGGAACTGGTTGGACTGCACACCGACCAGCCCCACCATGCCCCTTCGGCCCCGCAGATCCTTTACGATCCGCTTCAGCGGCAGCGCCGCGTTGGTCTCGTCGTAGGCTTCGACGACGATCTCGATATCGTCGCCCAGCACGCGCCGCCGGTTCGAGTCCAGGGCCAGGCCGTAGAGACACGCCAGCGTGTTGGAAGGGATGGCGGAGCGCACCCATTGGATGAGGTAGCCGTCGTCATCGTAGTGCGACGGCTTCAACAGGAACAACAGGAACTGTTGCGGCGCGCCCAAGGCAGCGATTAGGGTATCGCAGATGAAGCCTCCACTGCAATGACGCGAGGCCGCCCGCGCGCCGTCTGCGCAGCCCGGAATCGAGCCGCGCTATATTGGTCTTATCCCCATGCGAGGCACGCGCTGGCTGGTGCTGGTGGCCCTGGTCGCGATCCTTACCGGCGTCGGCCTCACCTACCGAATGCAGAGAAAGACGCTGCGGGAAGCGGCTCCCGCCAAGCCGCCGCCGCTGTCTGTGGATCTCAACTCGTCGGCGGAGCATTGGGAGTATCACGTGACCGATGGCGGGCGCGAGGTGGCCTTTATCGAGGCGGAGAGCGTGGCCCAGGTGAAGGACTCGTCGCGCATCGACTTGAAGAATGTCACCCTGCGGCTGCACAACCGGGACGATGAGACCTTCAACCTGGTGAAGAGCGCGGCGGCTTCCTTCGCCACCGCCGACCAGAGCCTCTATTCGGAAGGCGCAGTCCAGATCACGCTCCGTGTTCCTCTCGTGGGACAGCCGGCGCACACGCTGGTCTCCATACAATCGTCCGGCGTGCGGTTCGATACCGTGAGTGGGAGGGCCGAGACCGACCGCCCCTCGAGCTTCACCTTCGAACACGGCGATGGCTCCTCGACGGGCGCATCTTACGATCCCACGATGCACGAGCTGATTCTGCGGAACGATGCCGAGCTGCACTGGCAGCCCGTGGGACCCAATGCCAAGCCCATGAAGATTCAGGCGGCCACCCTGAAGTATCACGAGGATACCCAGGAAGTCTGGCTGACGCCGTGGGGCCGGCTGACGCGCGAGAACACGGTGGTAGAGGGCGAGAGCGTGGTGGTGCACCTCGAGAACCAGGCCATCCGCAAAGTAGAGGCCGTCCGCGCGCACGGCCAGGACGATTATCCCAACCGCAAGCTGAACTACGCGGCGGGCACCCTGGTGGTGGATTACGACGATGACGGCCTGGTCCGGTCGATTGTGGGAACCGATGGCGCGCGCCTGGTCTCGACCGGCGAGACTTCCGAAACCACCGTGACCGCGGGGCGCGTGGACCTGGGACTCGTGCCGCTGAACGGCGAAAGCACGCTGGCGAGCGTGCTGGGGTCCGGCAATACCGTGGTGACGTCCAAACCGCTGCCCGCGCCCGGCCGGCAGCCCTCCGAGACCGACATTCTGCGCAGCGACAAAGTGAATATGAAGATGCGCCCGGGCGGCCGCGAGATCGAAAGCCTGGTCACCGGCGCGCCCGGCACCCTGGAATTCGTGCCCAACCTGCCGGTCCAGCATCATCGCACGCTCGACGCCAGGCAGATGACGATCGCTTACGGCGCGCAGAACCGCATCGATTCGTTCCGCGCCACCGACGCCCGTACGCGCACCGAACCCACGCCGGACGAGCGCAAGAACAACCGCACCGTGGCCACCACCTCGAGCCGCGAGCTGGCGGCGCGCTTCGACCCTAAGACCAGTCAGTTGCAGTCGATGGAGCAGGCGGGCGATTTCCAATACGTCGAAGGCGACCGCCAGGCGCGCGCGGCCAAGGCGACGCTCGATTCCGGCACCAACCTGATGCTGCTCGACACCGGCGCGCGCATGTGGGATTCCACAGGCTCAACCACGGCCGACCGCATCCGCATGGACCAGCGCACCGGCGATTTCTCGGCCGAGGGCGGCGTGAAATCCAGCCGGCTGCCGGATAAAGACCAGAACAAGAACTCCGGTATGCTCTCGGGCGATGAGCCGGTGGAGGCGCAGGCGCGGCGCATGGAGTCTTCCAATCGCAACCGCCGTCTGCACTACGAAGGCGGCGCGGTGATGTGGCAGGGCGCCAACCGCATCCAGGCCGATGTCATCGATGTGGACCGCGAAAAGCGCACGCTTTCGGCCGGACCGAACGTGGTGACCAGCTTGTGGGAAGACCCGAATTCCAAAGATACGAAGTCCCAGGACTCTAAATCCGCGGACCGGAAACCCGCCGATCAGAAGAGCACGGCCGCCCCGGTATTGACCGTGGTGCACGCGGCCCGGCTGGTCTATACGGACGAAAACCGGCTGGCGCACTATACCGGCGGGGTGAAGCTGACGCGGCCCGGCCTCGATGAGAAGGGCGACGATCTGCGCGCGTTTCTGGCCGAATCGGGCGCCGATTCGCGCCTGGAAAAAGCCTTCGCCGATGGCTCGGTCGAGATCGTCCAGACGGCTCCGGACCGCAAGCGCACCGGGACGGGGAATTACTCCGAATATTACACGGCCGATCAGAAGGTGATCCTAAGGGGCGCCAAAGCGAAACTGGTGGACACACGCGACGGCAATACCGAAGGGACCGAATTGACCTACTTCGCCAACGATGATAGGCTGCTGGTAAATGGGGCGCCGCGCGATCCCGGAAACAGCCGCATCGCCCGCAAACACAAGTAGCGGCCGATGAGCATACTCGAGACCAAGGAGATTTCCAAAAGTTACCGCGGGCGGCGCGTGGTGGACGATGTCTCGCTGCACCTCGAACAGGGCGAGGTAGTGGGCCTGCTGGGCCCCAACGGCGCGGGCAAGACGACCTCTTTCTACATGATCGTGGGCCTCATCAGCCCCGATTCCGGCCAGATCGTGGTGGATGGGCAGGATATCACGGACCTGCCGATGTTCCAGCGCGCGCGGCGCGGCATCAGCTACCTGCCTCAGGAAGCCTCCATCTTCCGCAAGCTGACGGTGGAAGAGAACCTCATGGCTATTCTCGAAACTCTGCCCCTGCGGTCGCGCGAACGGCGCGAGCGCATGGAGCGGTTGATCGACGAACTGGGCCTGGGGACGGTCCGGCGAAGCCGGGGCTACATGCTTTCGGGCGGCGAGCGGCGCAGGGTCGAGATCGCCCGTTCCCTGGTGATCAACCCCAACTTCCTGCTGCTGGACGAGCCGTTCTCGGGCATCGACCCCATCCAGGTGCTGGAGTTGCAGCGCATCATCTTCGACCTCAAACGCCAGAGCATCGGCATTCTGGTGACGGATCATAACGTGCGTGAGACGCTCGTGGTAACGGACCGCGCCTACATCATCAATAATGGGCGGCTGTTCCGGGCGGGCAGTCCGGAGGCGCTCGAGCGCGATCCGGAAGTCAAACGGATTTACCTGGGTGAATCGTTCACGTTACGGGTATAAGAATGACTAAAGCGCTGATCCTGATGTGTCTGGGCGCCGCGAGTGCGCTGGCGCAGTTGTTTTCCGCGGGAATCAAGGGAGGCGTTCCGTTCACGGACTTCGTGAGCGCGGTCTCGAATCCCAGTTCTGTCTCCACAACGGATAACAACCGCTACGTGATCGGGCCGATGGCGGAGCTGCACCTGCCGTTCGGTTTGGGCGTAGAACTGGACGTGCTGTTCCGACATTATAGTTTCACGATCCCGACCGAGAGCGCCAGCACCAACGCCTGGGAATTTCCATTAGTGGCCAAGTACCGTTTCCCGACCCGCGTCATCCGGCCGTACGTGGAGGGCGGCGTGGCGTGGGACAAGATCCAGGGACTAAGCGAGACATTCTTTAACGTCACCGGGTTGGGGAGCTCGTCCAGCCTGCACAAATCCACCGTGTCGGGCTTCGTGATGGGAGCGGGAATCGACGTTCACGCGTTGATTATTCACATTGCGCCGGAAATCCGTTACACCCGCTGGGGCGCCCAGCATTTTCTTTCATCCAACGGGCTCCTCAGCAGCACCCAAAATCAGGCCGAGTTTCTAGTCGGGTTCACTTTCTAAACTGCGGGCAAGCCGCGGATGCCGGTGCATCCGCGGCCGGCCATAGTGCCTAGGCTTGCCCGCGAATCACTCCGGGTTCGCCGGCGCCCAGCGTCACCCGCGGCATCTGCCGCGCGCGTTCGCTTCTACCCAGGGTCCAGACCTCCCGTCCGAACGCCTCGTTCAACATCAAGGCGCTGGCCGTATACCAGGCCGCCAGGGCGCTGATGATAAACAGGTAACCCGCCAGCGTGACCAACCCGGCGACACCAGCCAGCAAGCCGATGGCTGCCACGGTCGAACCGGCGGCTAAGAAGGTCAGCGTGGTCACCAGGGATTTGTTCTCCGCCGCTGCGGCGGCCGCGCACACCCATGTGATGGCCGCCGTGACGATGAAGCAATATCCGAGTTCCGGAGTGACAACACCCCGGGTGATGGCCGCGCCCGTCCTGGAAGCCATCAAAGCGATGACGCCAAACGCGATCCAGAACGCGCCCCAAAGGCCGTGAACGGCGGTGGCTACTCCGTCGCGGGCTTTATAGGCCCACATGCCCGATAGAAACTGAGCCACGCCGCCGAAAATGGCCGCAAAAGGCACAACCATCAAGGTCGTATCGCCGGGACCAAACCAGCGAGCCATTTGAGCGGCCACGAGAAATGTCGCGCCCGCCAGTCCGTATAGCCCGAGGATGGATGGTCCGGCGATAGGTTGCAGGAAAACACGAGGTTGCGGGTTGGCACTCACCAACGGCGATCCCATTTCGCCCATATCCGATTCTTCAGAAATCATAATTTCCCTCCTTCTCATGTGGACACCGCACCGGCCATAGTGCGCGGCAGCCTCGGGGGGAAGGTTGCCACGTTATGTGGATCGATGTGGGTCACTTTAGAAAGGGGCACGCCGGCTACCATTGTGAAATCGCAAGGTATCCAGGGGGATGTGCAGTAAACCAGCATCTGGCTTTCGTCTGATAAGCTAATCCATTGATGACCGTCGATGAAATCCGCCAGTTGATCAGTCTCGCCACCGAAACCGGAATTGCGGAGCTGGAGGTCCAACACGGGGACGACCGCGTGCGGATCCGCCGCGACGTTCCGCCCGCGCCGCGGGAAATCGTGTTCGCCGCGCCCCAGCCCTTCTCCGCCGGCCAGTCCGCCGCGTCTGCCGGCGGCCCCGTGCCCCTGCCGCCCGCTCAGCCGGCAGTCTCTTCCGCGCCTGCGCCGGTCCCCAGCCGGGAAAAGGAGCTCGAACGGCCGGCCGACCCCGCCGTCACCCTGGTCAAATCGCCCATTGTCGGCACTTTTTACGAAGGCCCCTCTCCGGGAGCCCCGGCCTTTGTCCGTCCGGGTGACCGCGTGCAGCCTGGAAAGGTCCTCTGCATTATCGAATCCATGAAGCTGATGAATGAGATCGAGGCCGAAGTCGCGGGCATCGTCGAGAGCAAACTGGTCATGAACGGCCAGCCGGTGGAGTACGGGGAGGCTCTGTTTGCCATCCGCGCCCTTTAAGAAGATTCTGATCGCCAATCGCGGCGAGATCGCCGTGCGGGTCATCTGCGCCTGCAAGGAGCTCGGCATCCAGACCGTGGCCGTCTATTCGGAGGCCGATCGCCACAGCTCCCATGTCCGCTTCGCCGACCAGGCCATCTGCATCGGTCCGGCCAAGAGCGCGCGGAGCTACCTCGACGTTCCCTCCATCATCAGCGCCGCCGAGATCACCAACGTGGATGCCATCCATCCCGGCTATGGCTTCCTCAGCGAGAACGCCGCTTTCGCCGAAGTTTGCGAAGCCTCGCGCATCCGGTTTATCGGGCCGCGCCCAGAAGTCATCCGTCTCATGGGTGTCAAGGAGCAGGCCCGCGCTTTCATGCGGGAGAGGGGAGTGCCGGTGCTGCCGGGATCGGCCGGCGTCCTTTCCAGCCCCGAGGAGGGCCTGGGAATCGCCCGGGAAATCGGATATCCGGTCATCCTGAAGGCTTCGGCGGGCGGCGGTGGGCGCGGCATGCGCGTGGTGAACAAACCCGATGAGCTGCCGGCGCTGTTCGCCCAGGCCCAGCTGGAGGCCGGCGGGGCCTTCAGTTCCGCGGACCTCTATCTGGAAAAGTACATCCCTGCGCCGCGGCACATCGAGTTCCAGATTCTGGCCGACGAATACGGCTGCGTCGAGATCCTGGGCGAGCGCGAATGCAGCATCCAGCGGCGCCACCAGAAGCTGCTCGAGGAATCTCCCTCGCCCGCCGTCACGGATGGCCAGCGCGCTGAGATCGCGGCGGCCCTGCGCGGGGCCATCGCGGCCTCCGGCTACACCAACGCCGGAACGGTCGAGTTCCTCATGGATGAACATGGGGGCCTGAACTTCATCGAGGTCAACGCGCGCGTGCAGGTGGAGCACCCGGTCAGCGAGTTCGTCACCGGCATCGATATCGTCAAGAGCCAGATCCGCATCGCGCAAGGTGAGCGGCTGACGGATATTCTGAACGGTCCGGTCCAATTACGCGGCCACGCCATCGAGTGCCGCATCAACGCCGAGAATCCCGAGACCTTCGTTCCTTCGCCCGGACGCATCACGGGCTTTCATCTCCCCGGCGGGATCGGCATCCGCGTGGACACCTGGGCGTACACCGATTGCGTGATTCCGCCCTTTTACGATTCGCTGGTAGCCAAGCTGATCGCCTACGGCAACGACAGAGCGGAAGCCATCCGCCGCATGGACCGCGCATTATCGATGTTCATCGTGGAGGGCATCCACACCTCGATCCCGCTGCACCGGCGCATCCTGGCGGACCCCGATTTTCAGGCCGGCCGCTTCGACACCAACTTCATCAAGAGGTTCACGAAATAAGAGGGCGCCCGGCAGCCAGCCCCTAGTACGGCCAGCGCCGTCCGGGTATGGGGGTCGTCTGCCCTTTGGAATTCCCCGTCTCCGGCGCGCTTCCGCCGGAGGCACGGGGCGGCTGATAATTGCCGAAATCCACTTCGCTCGGGCTGAAATTCAGGGACCGGTCCAGAACCATCTCGACCGTGGTGCCCCTGGCCAGCACGGCGTCCGGGCCGCGGGTGGCCAGCACGCCGATCAGGCCGGCCGCCGCGCCCGCCGCCGCGCCTACGCCCAGTCCTAATCCGGCGTGGCCCGAGGTGCTGCCCGCGATGGCTCCCACCGAAGCTCCCGCGCCCGCCACTTCGCCGATGGTGCGCGCATCCCCGGCCTTGTTGCCGTCGCTCTCGACGCGGCCTTCGGCGCGGTCCAGCGAGCCCGCGGTGTTGCCATCCATCCCGCCGATGCGCGCCCGGAAGTCGCGCGTCACCCCGTTGGGGAGCGTCAGGGAATCGAAGCGCACGTACAGCTCGCCCTTTCCCTTGATCCGCCCGGGCTTCTTGATCTCAGTCACGGTACCGGCTACGTAACTTCCCACCGGGATCACGATCCGCCCGCTCACCAGCACCGGGAAGGCCGTTTCGAGGTACACCCGGTCGCCCTCCACCGAGTGCTTGGTGCTGATGCTGTTGATCAGGCTCAGCGGCACTTTGGTGCCCTGCGCGACGGTATAATCCTCGCCCGCCGGCGCGGCCTGCTGCGCGGCCGCGATCCCCGCCGCCAAAACTACCGGAACGAAAAGTCGAAGGGACATGCGCAAGGCTCCTAGACCGATTCTAGTCTATATATTGAACGCGTCCCAGCCCGGGTAAGTTGCGGCCCGATTGCGTCCCCGTCATTGCACCGCCAGCAGCAGGCCCGCCCGGCTGGTCTGTGCCCCCATGGCGACGCGGATTTCCGGATCGCTCCCCGGCGCATCCGGCAGGGTCAGATTGATCTGGTAAAGCCCCGCGCAACCTGGCGTCACCCCGGCATACAGAATTTCCCCGGAATCTACCGCCGTTCCATTC
>Ga0326727_10012456_pt1 | contig 19361 bp, 17 predicted proteins | sample MB2enrmetagenome_FD_207643 | JGI IMG/M metagenome (GOLD analysis project Ga0326727, IMG submission 207643) | Lab enriched peat soil microbial communities from McLean, Ithaca, NY, United States - MB29MY | ecosystem: Environmental > Terrestrial > Soil > Wetlands > Peat | place: USA: New York...
GCACCGAGAACAAGGAAAAGACGAAGAAGGCCATTCTGCGCGCGGCCTTGGAATTATTCGCCGAGAAGGGCTTTTATCAAACAACCACCAAAGCCATTTCCCGGAAAGCCGGAATCGCCGAAGGCACCCTGTTCAATTACTTCGAAACCAAAGAGGATTTGGCGCTCTACTTCTTTGAGCTGGAGCTGGCCGAAGTCATGGAGTGGTATGAGCAAGACCGCCGCATCAAGCGCGCGGCGCTGGCCGAGAAAATTTTTGCCATCACCCATCATTTTCTCGAGCGCCTCGCGCCGTACGAGGACTTTATCGGAGCGGTTTATTTGCGCGCGCTGGTGCCTGCCTCGAAACTCAGCCCCTGGAGTCTTCAGAATCAGGAACGCAATTTGCGTTATCTGCGTTTTATACGGGGAATCCTGGCGGAAGCGGAAGCGGCTGGCGAACTGCCCCGGGTGGGGGACTTTGGCGCCTACGCCTTCGGTCTCTTTAATCTGGCGATCATCACCTACTGGCTGCAAGATCGCTCGCGCGGCAAGGAACAAACGCTGGCGCTGCTGGATCGGTGTCTGAAACTGTCAACGCACTTTCTCAAAAAAGGAGGGTGGGACTGGTGAGAGAAGAAAAAACGAGCGGGGCGGTGGTGCGCGGTCTTCAGTTGGGAAAACTCGGCTTCAGTTTGGCGGGCAGCGGCCTTGCGCTCACCGTGAATGCCAACCTGAAATCACGCAATCGAAAGCCGCTCATTTGGCCCGTAGCGGGGATGGTTCTCGGAATAATCGCCGCCACCAACCCTCTTCATGTGAAGCCCATCACGCTTCCTACTGGCATCGCAGCCTGGTTTGCCGATGCTCTGCTCGTCGGGGTGCTTTCCGCGAATCCAATCGGCGCGCGAGTCGGGGTTCTTATGGCCGGGCTGTTCATGGCGATTCCTTTCTTGGTGTGGACAGCCCCTTTGAATGTTCTTTTGCTGGAGGGCTTCCTGTGCGTGCCCTTCCTTGCGGCCGCGGGGCTGCTCATGGTCCAGCCGATTGTCGGCTTTCGGGCGCGACTGGCGCGCCTCTGCGCCTGGTCGGACACATATCCCTTGCAACGACGCGCGCGCCAGTTCGATGCGGCAGCCCTTCGAAATCTCTTTCTGGCAACGGCAGTTTTCGCGGTCGCCATTGCGATTGTCGAGACCGTCTCCGCCCATGGTCTTAATTTGCCCGTACGATGGCTCGCCGGAGGGATCGGCGTCCTCGCGCTCGGCGAGATGGCAACGACCGGTCCGAACTTTGTGATGGCAGCTCTGGGCATCAACGTGCCGCCCTTCTTCCAATCGCCCTGCCGATCAGTTACGATCAGCGAGTTCTGGAGTAAACGCTGGAATCGCGCGGCATCGGAGTTTCTGCGCCGGTGTTGTTTTGCGCCACTGGCGCGGTGTGGCGCCGTGTTCGCCATGTTCGCAACTTTCGCCATCAGCGCGGTGGGTCACGCGCTCATGGCTGTTTTCGCGCTTGGAAGGTGGAGAATTGCCGTGGTCTTCGGCGCTTTCTTTCTTGTGCAGCCTCTGCTCATCGCAGCCGAACGCCGGCTCGCGGTGAGGCGGTGGCGGCCAGAAGCGGGGAGAGCGTGGACGCTGACAGCTCTGGCGATAACTTCGCCAATGATTATTGAGCCGACACTCCAAAGTACAGAGAGGTCTTGGGGCGCGCCGGACAATGTGCTGTTGCCGACACTCGCTGCGCTTGGCTTTATAATCATCCTAAGCGGTATCGTCTCATTGGTTTCGCTCGCATCCAGCCCGGCGGCGGCCAGAGTTTATGCCGCCGGACAAGGCCAGGCAGCGAACGGAAGCCAGCAGACGGGAAAAAATTGAAAAACTCCTGCTTGCATCAAGAGACAGGACATGAATTAAGCACCTCGGAGTGGCCGGTTTTGAAGTGCCCACAAGTGGCCGGTTTTCAACCGCCCGGTGACAGCGGAGCGACTGTGGATGGGCACTTGCAGCCACGTGTCGAACCTGTTGAGAAGGACAAAAAGGTGCAAACAGTGAGGGCCCACCACCGGATGCTTTTGCCACAGAGAGCACATAGAGAGCAGGGCGATTCTCACGCAAGGGAACCCGCCGTCGCCGAGGCGTCTATGGCGGGCAGGCCAAGGGAGGCTGCCATGCTCCAGCCCACTGGAAAGGCTAAAGGCTGAATGCTGAAGGCTAAATGAAGACCAAGGAAAAGAGGCTAAATGTGCAAAAGTACGGTTTGACCCCTGGGATGGGACTGGGACTGGGACGTGCGACCGCTTCGCCTTGGAGAAAACGTCAGACATGATTCAACCACGCATAAAACGGGATGAACATGGATCGGAACGGAGTTGGAGAGGCTTACTTGCCGGCAAGCGCCTTGTGTTGCCGCCGGATGATGCCTGCCAGGGCGCGCAAAGAATCATTCACGGCCTCAGCCCTGGGAAAAGCCCTGGCCACGTCGGCATCCAGCACAACGACGTTTGCCCCCCTTGCGTAACGCCGGGCATATTTGCCGCGAACGCCGCGGGAGAAATCATATTCCGGCCGCATTTCGGGTTCCACTGCCTTGTCAGTCGCTTTCTTCATAACATTTTCGTTCTCGTCTGCTGGCGCGCCGGGCGCTGATGATGCGGATACTATCGCCCCGTTCCGTATGGACGACAACCAGTAATTTCTGTTGATGCGACTTCCCAAGCACAATCAACCGGTCTTCCACTTGCGAGTGGGCCGGATCGGGAATGGTCAGCGACAGGGGGTCGCCGAACACGGTTGTCGCCTCCTCAAAACTGACGCCATGCTTGCCGAGATTGATCCCGGCCTTTTTCTCGTCCCATTGAAAATTCAGCGGCATGATTCCATCCTGCCTTCTTCAATCGTTTGGGCCAAGCAGGATTTCGTCGTCCCAGCAGCGCCGGGATTTGACCATTCCGCCCCATCACCTCCGACCGCTTCGCCTTGGACAAAACGTCTGACATTTACGCGGGGAAAACGCTGGTAAACAACGGCGCCGGAAACTCTCTTCAATCCGGTATCAGTCCACGCCACATCTTCGTCACCGCCTCGGCAAGAAGTCCAACATCACCACGAGCGTCGTGTCTTTGGAATCCGCGCGTGTTCAGGCCAAGCCGTTCAATGACAATATCAAACCCGCCGTCGCCGGGGCGGCTATGGCGGGCAGGCGAAGGGACGCTGCCATGCTCCAGTCCACTAGAAAGGCTAAAGGCTGAATGCTGAAGGCTAAATGAAGACCAAGGAAAAGAGGCGAAATGTGCAAAAGTACAGGGCGTGTTGCCCAAATCAATTTTGAGTCAAAAAAGGAGAAAATCGTTGGATTCCGTACCATCAAATCACCCTCCCGAACAATCAAAATGCGCTACAAGCCAGATATGGAATTCGATTTTTGGAGCTGCAGGACGGGTGCGATTTGGGCAACACGCCCTACGGTTTGACCCCTGGGACGGCTGTTGCGGCTTGGACGCCTGAAAACCCGCTGAAACGCTGAAAACCCACCGCCAGAAAAGTCTTGTTTGACATGCCGTTTTCGGGTAATAATGTGCTTTTACGAGCAGCTATGTAAACTGAACCCAAACAATTTAGCGTAGCTCTGGCTACGGTCTCGTCTGAAAACCGCGAATTTTCCGAGTGCGAAGATCAGCCTAAGCACGCGCCCAACCGGGCGCGGCTTGGTGCATTCTTCGCAAGGGCGCTTCGCGGTGCCTCAGACGGGGGTGCGTTGAGTTCGCGCCCCTTTTGTTCCGTGGCTGGTGACTGCGTTGAGAAAACCACAAAAGAAAGGCAGCAGATGAACATTCAAAACAAGAATACCTGCATTGTCGCCCTAACTGTAGCCGCGGCGATGCAGTTTGGAATGCTTACCAGTTTCGCCCAGACCGATCTATTCCTGTTTACCGGGTCTGAGACAACTATCAATCTGAACCCCGGCCTTTACGACATCACCGCCTACGGCGCTCAGGGCGGCATCGGCTCCTATGAGACCGGCGGACTGGGAGCCGAGATGAGTGGCGAATTTAACTTCTCAACATCCACGACACTCCTCCTGCTGGTCGGCGGCGCTGGCGGCAGCTACAACAGCTACTATAGCAGTGGCGGCGGCGGCGGCGGTGGCAGCTTCGTTGTCAATGGCAGCACACCGCTGGTCATCGCAGGCGGCGGCGGCGGCAGCGGCCTATACAGCGGCGGCGGCAACGGCGGCACCGGAACCAGCGGCGGTGGCGGCGTCGGCTGGGGCAGTGGTGGTGGAGGCAACGGCGGCAATGGTGGTGGCGGCGGCGTCGAGGGCGGCGGTGGCGGCGGCTTCTTTAGCGACGGCAACAGCGGCGGCAGCGCCGGCGGCGGTGGCCCCGACGGCGGCAGCGGCTTCTTGAACGGCGGTGGCGGCGGCGTTGGCTGGGGCGGCGGCAACGGCGGCTTTGGTGGTGGCGGCGGCGGCACCTACGGTGGCGGCGGCGGCGGCGGTGGCGGCGGCTACAGCGGCGGCGGCGCGGGCTGGCCTAGCGGTGGCGGTGGTGGCGGTTCCATTATTGACTCATCTGCAATAATGGTTCTGGCCGAAGTTTCTGGCCTCGCCAGCCCCGACGACTCACCCAATGGCGAGATTATTATTACCGAAGTCTCCGAAGTCCCCGAACCGACAACTTTGGCCTTGGCCGGTTTAAGCGGATTATCTCTGAGGCTGTTCCGTCGCCAGCCGAAGTAAGCCATTGGCCATTGTGGTGCGGGACTGTTCTGATGCTCTGGACGTGTCCGCCGTCGCGTTTTATGCGGGCCAGTGTGCCCGCAAGCTGCCGGATTAGCCGATCACACTTGGAAAGTGGAAGAACTATTGACAGCCGAGGAATGTTGAGACAGTTTTAATCATGAGCAAGGCTGCGGCGCTGATTCCAAGTAAAACACCTGAAAGGGAATTGCTTGCAAAGCTGGAAGGGCCAGAACTCTGGCGGCTACAGATGCGAATTGATTTAAGGGAATCAAAAAGGTGTTTTCGCTCAACCTTTGTATGCTTGAAGTTGGCAGGTTTAAGTTTTCTAACTCTTCAACAAATGAGAACCATCTTGGCCATTCGGGGCCTCTTTTCGCGCTTAATGGGTTTCTTTCCTCTTTCGGTTTTTCGACGCAAATCAACAAATAAGGTGTATTCATATAAAAAATCTCCCAGACTCGAAAACCCATAAAGGCGCTGGCCTCACGGTACCAGCAGTCTGAGAGAAAATTCTATGCTTAATCGGGTTTTCGGCCTGATTGGGCTAAAGATTAGCGAACTTTCCCGACAAGCGCAAGCTCATGGTTTGACCGGGCCACAGTAACGATACCGTGAGGCTCGAAAACCCTTGCCCTTTTTCGGTCTCCTTGAGGAGTTGCATGACACAGAATGACCGCAACCATCTGAGCTTCGCGGCGGCCTTGCTTAGGCGTCTCTTGGGTTTCATAAACTACCTTTCAAGGATGCATCTAAAATGCATAAACCTAATCTGGCAACTTATTAGCCAGCCGTTCAATTTCGTCGGCCATCGTTTTTGATTGGTCGTATCCTTTTTTCGCGTAGAACACCCAGTCGTGCATGATGTTATCCAACACGTCTGATTGCTCATTGTTTTGGTCTAAATCGTCCCTTACTAATTTAATCCTTGGCCAGAACCTCTCATCAAATCTATTGACGTATTGCCATTCACTATTCGGGTCTTGAGGATTTCTTTTCCATTTATGCAGAAATTCGTGCATTTGAGCCGCAAGAATTACGGCATTCTTTTTGAGGGGCGGAGCATCTTTGCCCCGATAGACTTTTATATCTTCGTTTTCTTTTATCAGTTTATCATTATCGCGGTTCGCTCCGGATAGCTGACTATTCAAAGTCGCTATGGTTGCTTCTTTCGCTTTAATCGTAGCGTCCATTTCCTTGATAATCCCGTCATAATGACGTTCCTCTAGCCAGTAAATTCCTATACTAAGCAATGCAGCAATAATAAGGACGCAGAGGGTAAAAGAAATCGGCGACTCCTTCATGGTATGCTTCTCCCTTTGGAGTTGGCGAAGCCACCAAGGGTCATTTGCATTTTCTTTTGGAGCCATCTCTTGCAATATTGGCAGAATGCCGATTCTGAGTCAATCCGGGTTTTACTTATGCCAAGGGGACGATTCTGATTCATGTTGTGTGGCGGGTGTGGGGTGTCATGTGGGGGGTCGACCCATTGTGTGGTTCATTTCTGTCAAGGGGGCAGCACGGGGTCAACCAATACTTCTGCACACTTCGCCTCTTTTCCTTGGTCTTCATTTAGCCTTCAGCATTCAGCCTTTAGCCTTTCCAGTGGACTGGAGCATGGCAGCCTCCCTTCGCCTGCCCGCCATAGCCGCCTCTGCAAAAAACTTAGCCGGAACGATTCAGTTGGTTCCGGGGAGCGCGGTCGTCTCGACCGCTGTTGTCGGCGTCCCGCCAACAACCGTCGCAGCCTTGATGGCTTCACCGCAGAGTTGGCGCTACGAGGCCTCATAACTGGCCAGCGGGACGCCGGCCAGAGCGACCGGGACAGTCGCGCTCCCAAAATCCAATTGCATGGTTCCGGCTTGGATGCGCTCCTCCGACTGGGCCGAGCGATCCGGCCTGTCCGATCCCCCAGTGTTGTGATAGACTGGAGCTGTTTTGAGATTCGATCCGGCAACGAAAGTTTTTGAAGTCTCGGTGCGGGAACTGGCCGGGGAGGAGGGCGCCGGGTTCGGACGCGGGGAGGGATGGCATCGGCTGGGGCTGGGGACGGAGTTGCACGCCTGCGTTCTGCACGACCGCTGCCTGGCCCAGGCGGGATATCGGCGCGAGGTCCATTTGCAGATGCGCTGCCCGATCGAGGATTGGACGGCCCTGGTGACGGGCCGGCTGGATGGGTGCGTCCCGGACGGCCAGGGCGGCTGGCTGATCGAGGAGTTTAAGAGCGCCTGGTTTCCGGCGCAGGAGGGTCGCCGGTCAGGGCCGTTGTTCGAATCCCATCAACGGCAGCTTTTGTTCTATTGCCATTTGTGGCGGCGCTTGGGCAATTTCCCCGTGGAAGGCGCGCTGGTGTATGTTGATCTGGCCGGCGGCGGGGAAAGGCGGGTGGCCGTTGCCTATGATGAATCGGCTGCGGAACGCGAGCTGCAACAGCGTCTGGGGCGGTGGCTGGCCATCTGGCGGGCCGGGGAAAAGGCGCGCGCGCAAAAGGCCGCCGCCGCCCGGTCGCTGCCGTTCCCGCACGACGCGCCTCGTCCGGGCCAGGCGATTATGATTGACGCGGTGGGGAAGGCGCTGGCCGCCGGCGACCATCTGCTGGCCGAGGCGCCGACCGGCCTGGGCAAAACTGCGGCCAGCCTGCATCCGGCCCTGGGGCACGGGCTGTCCACCGGACGCCAGGTGGTCTTCCTGACGGCCAAGACGCTGCAACAGAAAATGGCCGTCGCCGCCCTGCGCGCCATGAACCGGGACGGGGCCTTTCGCACGTTGCAGATGCGCGCCAAGGAACGGATGTGCGCCAACGACCGCGTCATCTGTCATGAAAATTTTTGCCCTTATGCGCGGGATTACGCCGGCAAGCTGGAGCGGTCGCAATTGCTCGACGGCCTGCGGCAGGCCCATTGGCACTGGGACCCCGACGCCGTCTTCGCCGCGGCCAAGGCGGCGGAGCTCTGCCCGTTTGAGGCGCAGTTGGAGCTGGCGCGGGAAGCGGACGCCATCGTGGCCGACTACAATTACGTGTTTGAGCCGGGAACGGCATTGCATCACCTGGAGCGCGAGGAGTTGGGCAACGCCATTTTGCTGGTGGATGAGGCGCATAATCTGCCGGACCGCGCCCGCCAGATATTCTCGCCGGAGCTGCTGGAGGAAACCCTGCGCGAGGCCGGGGGCCGGATTCTGTTTCAGCGGGGGGAGCTGTTCGATTCCCTCTCCGACACGATTGCCAACCTGGAAATGCTGCTGCGCAAGACGGCGGCCGGCCTGGCCGATGGACCGGCCATTGCCGAGATTGATCCGCCCGCCGACGCCTTGCGGGCATTGTGGGAGGAATGGGAGCCGAAATTCGTCCGCTACCTGTCGTGGAAACGCGAAAGCAAAACCGCCTCCCCGCAGGACCCGGTGCTGGATTTGCATTTCGCCTGGCATCGGTTTCTGGCGGTGTTGAACCTGTTCGGGCCTGGGTTCACCTGCGTGATGGAAAGGCGCAACCGCACCCTGCGGCTGGCCCTTGTCTGCCTGGACCCGGCGCGGGCGCTGGCGCCGATTTTTCGCGCGGCTTCCTCGGCCATTTTCTTTTCAGCCACGCTTTCGCCCATGGAAATGACGCGGCGCGTGTTGGGCCTGGAAAAGGAGCGCGCGCGCTGGATCAGCCTGCCGCCGCCGTTCCCGCGCGAGCACCGCAAGGTCATGATCCTGCCGCAGGTGCTGACGACGTTTGCGGCGCGGGACAACAATTTTGGCGCGATTGCCGGGTTGGTGGCGGAGATGTCCGACGCCCGGGACGGCAACAGCCTGGTGTTGTTCCCGAGCTACCAGTTTCTGGAAAAGGTGGCGGAACGGCTGCCGCCGGTGCGGGCGCGGCTGTTGGTGCAGCGGCCCAAAGTCACCGAGGCCGAACGCCACGAAATCCTCGACGCGCTGGCCGCGCCGCCGGCGGGCGGCATCTTGCTGCTGGCCGTTTTGGGGGGGATGTACGCGGAAGGGATTGATTATCCGGGCGAATTGTTGACCGGCGTGTACATCGTTTCGCCTGCGCTGCCGCAGGTTTCGTTCGAGCGCGAACTGTTGCGCCGCTACTTTGACGAGACCGAGCAGGCCGGGTTTGAGTATGCCTATCTCCAGCCCGGCATGACGCGCGTCATCCAGGCGGCGGGACGCCTGATCCGCAATGAAACGGACCGGGGCGTCATTGCGCTGCTGTGCCGGAGGTTCCTCCAGGAACCCTACGTCAGCCGCCTGCCGCGGGACTGGTATGAGGAGCGGCCGTCGCAGTTGATTGCCCGCCATCCGGCGGAGGAGATTCGAATGTTTTTCGGCGGCGCAGCCGGTCAAAAAACTCCCCAGCCACGATAAACCCCACGCAGCCGGGCGCGCCGCAACGGCAGGGATGCTCCTGATAAGCCTCCAGGTCGTAGCCGTAGTTGAAGGTCAGTTCCTCGCCGGGGCGGATGTCGCGCAGGGCCGTGATCCAGATGCGCCCCTCCACGCATTCCGCCGCGCAATTGGGCGCGCAGCTATGATTGACAAGGCGCGCCGGGTTCCAGTCGAAATTCCCGTCCAGGTCAAAATCATCGTCCAGGGAAAAAATGCAGAAGTTCCACCCTTCGCAACGCCGGGCGGATTCCTCCTTGCTGATTTTCTCCCCCACGTATTCGAGGAGGCGGGCGCCGCGGGGCAGGGCGGCGGCGGCGAAGAGGCCCCGGCCTTCAATGGGCGACGGGCCGATGCGAATGCGCTCGTTCATCCCCGCCTCGTCATCGCGGATCGACAATCACCCCCAGAAAGAGCAGCGCCCCGCTTTGACGGTCGGCGATGGCCAGGACAAACGGATGGTCCACCACCATCAGGAAGGGCGGCTCCTCCCGATGGGCGGCCATCGCGCTCATGGCGATGCCGGTCACGGCGGCGGCTTCGGTGCCTTCTTCATTGACATCGACGTAAGTCTTTTGCTTGACAATGCTGATGTACAAAGGCTCCCCCGACATGCCGCGGAAATCGGCCTGGCGGCTGAAGGCCGCCGTCATGCCCAGCGCCTGCAGCACCGGATTCAGATTGTACTCGTTGACCAGTTTGAAACGCGGCAGTTCCAGCGCGCCTCGGCTGGAGCGAAGCCGCCCGGTCCATTGTTTCCAATTCTCCAGGGTCAGGCTCCGCACAAAATCGTCCAGGCCCTTTTTGGGCAGAAAGACATACATGCTCACGGCCTCGCCCGCATAAGGCAGCTGGACGGCCTGGAAGGTTTCGTCCTCCGCATACTCGAATTTGCCCGCGCGCTTCATCCTGGGGTGCGTGACAACGCTGCCGTCGCCCAGGGTGAAGGGCATGTCGCGTGTCAGTTTCTTGTCGAACGGCGTCGTCCAATCGCCCTTGAAATAAATCGCATCGAGCAGGAGCAGGCGATAGGCGTCGAGGGGCGGCTGGACCAATTCGGGAATTTTGCCGTGGGTATGGTCGCTGCACCAGGCGTTGATCGTTTGGGCCGTGGCGGGATTCCTGAAATCCACGCTGGCCACTTCGGCCTGGTAAAACTTGCGGCCGGCGTCGAGGAAGGCGGGAACAATCGCGGCATCCCGGGCCGTCCACAAACTGTTGGCAATTTCCAGCTTAATCTTCGGGTCCAGCCTGGACAAATGCTCGAGCAGCGCCAGGTTCGCCGCGTCCAGGTCCGGCGCTCCGGCGGGCAGTTGCAACGTGGCCAGCATTTGCCGCAAGGTCTCGCCCCGCGCGCCGTCGGCGGCCATGGACAGGGCAAAGGCCAATCCGGCCGGGCTGAGAAACACGTTTTTGCCCGGAACGGCCTGGCGGGTCTGGGCCAGCAATTTCAAGCCGAAGGAGTTGTAGGACTCGGCGGCTTTTGTCATGGCGCTGCTCGACTTCGGCATGGCGGTGGCATCGGCGGCGAGGAGACTGCACACCAGCAGGACTTGCGGACTCAATTTCATAGGCGGCTCCTTTCCGGGCGCAAGCTAACTCGTTGCCGGCGGAAGTCGAGGTTGAAAAGCGGCCCGCCTGCTGGCACTCTGCCGGCATGGATCATCTGACGCGAGGGCGGGAAGTGTTTGACATCGAACGGATGGCGTTGCAGGCCGTCCGGCGGCAACTGGACGGCAACTTCGCCACGGCGGTCAACATCATCGTCGAAGCGCTGGGGCAGCGCGGCAAGATCGTGGTGGTCGGCATCGGCAAATCGGGCAACGTCGGCCAGAAAATCGCCGCCACCCTGACCAGCACCGGTTCGACGAGCGTGTTTCTGCACGGGGTGGATGCGTTGCACGGCGATCTGGGGATCGTGAGCGACGGGGACGTTATTTTGGCGCTGAGCTATTCGGGGGAATCGGAGGAATTGCTCAATTTGATTCCGCCGCTGAAACGGCTTCCGGTCAAAATCATCTGCATCAGCGGCGCGGTCAAATCGGCCCTGGCGCGCTACAGCGACGTGGTGCTGAACGTGCGGGTGCCGCGGGAGGCGTGCCCGTGGAACATGGCGCCCACGGCCAGCACCACGGCCATGATGGTGATGGGCGACGCGCTGGCCATGACGGTTTTGCAGGCGCGCGGCTTCAAGAAAAAGGACTACGCGCGGCATCATCCTTCCGGGGCAATTGGCCGGGCGCTGCTTCTCAAGGTCTGCAACATCATGCGCACCGGCGAACGCAACGCCGTGGCCGGGGAAACGGTGACCGTCAAGGAAGCCCTGCTCATCATGACGCGGGCCAAGTCCGGCAGCGTCAGCGTCGTCAATCGCCGTGGCAAACTGGCCGGCGTTTTCACCGACGGCGATTTGCGACGGCACATGTCCGACGATCCGGAGGTGTTGTCGAGGCCGCTGGCCCGGGTCATGACGCGCAAGCCGGTCTGCATCCGCGACGACGCGCTGGCGGTCGAGGCCCTGAAGATATTCAACCAGCGCAATATCGACGATTTAATTGTCATCAACGCCCGTCGGGAGCCGGTGGGGTTGATCGACTTGCAGGATTTGCCCAAAGTGAAGTTGATGTAACCTCACAACAATATGAACTATAGAGGCGAGTACGCAGTTGGCTGGTTGACGCTGTCACTGATCAATGCCGGCTTGGCGGAGAGCAAGGGCCAGCCCAAGTTGGGTTGGTGGCTTGCCTCATTGTTGCTCGGCCCCATCTGCACGCTGCTCATTGTGATTATGGATCCTGTGAAACCCAAACAGTGATTTGCCGTGAAAATTGCACGTTTCCTTTCTGCGCTCGCAGCCATTTCATTGGCCGCGTGTTCCACCACGAACCACACACATCATGGTTCGGCCAAGTCTGATCCTGAGACGGTGTTGATTACCTACCACGTTAAGTCCGGCAAAGAGGCGGAGTTTCAGGCGGAGCTTTCGCGCGCCTGGCAGCTTTATCGGACAAAGCATTTGGCCTTTGCCCAGCCGCATATCGTTCTTCGGGACACAGAGGGAGACAAGACTCGCTTCGTTGAGATTTTTACATGGGTGAGCCATGCCGCGCCGGAACATGTTCCTGATGCTGTGAAGACACTTTGGGAGCAGGAGCAATCATTATGCGAGGGGTCAAGCGGGCATCGCGGCATCGAAGGCGGAGAGGTTGAAATTCTTGCCGGGCAATAAAAAGTGGAATGCAGCCGCGGGCCGACTACAGCCACTTCCTGCTGATGAGCCACATCTTGACCAGTTGGGTGAGCACCATGTAGGAGAGCAAGGTCAGGAAGAGGATCGGCCAAAACAGTCCCGGCAACGGCACCATGCCCAGCATCATGGCCAGCGGCGAGTAGGGCAGCCAGGCGGCAATGGCCATGATGACCACGGTCGTGATCGTCAGGGGCATGCTGGCGCGCGATTGGATGAAGGGGATTTGCCGGGTGCGGATGACATGGATGATGAGCGTTTGCGTCATGAGCGATTCCACAAACCAGCCGGTCTGAAACAGGGCCGCCGCGTAGGTGTGCCCGGCCTCGGCGTGGGCGAAATGGGCCGCCAGCCTCGCTGGCGGGGCCAATCCGGCCAGCCGGCATTTGAAGAGAAACCACATCGCGCCATAAGTGGTGTAGTCGAAGATGGAACTGATCGGCCCGATGAAAAGGATGAAGCGCGTGATCTGCCCGATGTCCCACGGATGCGGTTTGGCGATCTGGTCCGCGCTGACGTTGTCGGTGGGAATGGGCACCTGGGAGAAGTCGTAGAGCAGGTTGTTGGTCAGGATTTGAATCGGGAGCATGGGCACGAACGGGAACAGCGCGCTGGCCCCCAGGACGCTGAACATGTTGCCAAAGTTGGAACTGGCCCCCATGCGGATGTACTTGAGGATGTTGACAAAGACCTTGCGCCCTTCCAGCACCCCCTCCTCCAGCACCATCAGGCTTTTCTCCAGCAAAATCATGTCGGCTGATTCCCGCGCGATATCCACCGCCGTGTCCACCGAGATGCCCACATCCGCCGCGCGCAAGGCAGGGGCGTCGTTGATGCCGTCGCCCAGGAAGCCGACGACGTGCCCGTTGCGGCGCAAGGCTTCGACGACGCGTTGCTTGTGGGCGGGGGAAAGCCGGGCAAAAACCTGCGCGGTCTCGACGGCCTGGGAAAGTTGCTGGTCGGACATGCTCTCGACGGCGTTGCCGAGCAGGATTTGGCCCGTGGGCAGGCCCACTTCGTCGCACACTTTGCGCGTCACCAGGTCGTTGTCGCCGGTCAGGACTTTCACCGCCACGCCGTGCTGTTGCAGGGCGGCAATGGCCTGGACGGCAGTTTCCTTGGGCGGATCCAGAAAGGCGATGTAGCCTTTGAGAATCAGCTCCGCCTCATCCGCCTTGGAGTAGGCGGCGCGTTTGTCCACCTTTTTGCCGGCCACGGCCAGGACCCGGAAGCCGTCGGCGCTCAAGTCGTTGTATTCCTGGATGAGATCGCCCGTCAGGATCGGTTCCATGGGAAAGCATTCCCCCTCCGATTCGAACTGGCTGCAATGGCTGAAAACGGCCTCCGGCGCGCCTTTGGTCAGGATTTCATAATCGCCGGCGGGCGTTTCGACGATGACCGACATCATGCGGCGGGAGAAATCGAACGGGATTTCATCCACTTTGCGGTAATTCTCAATGGAGAGTTTTTTGTCGATGTCGGGATGCTCCAGCACGGCGCGGTCGAGCACGTTTTTAAGCCCGGTTTGGAAATGGCTGATGAGATAGGCGTCGAGCAGGACGGGGGCGCTTTCGTTTTTGAAGACGTCGCAATGAATTTCCAGGATGACGTGGTCGCGGGTCAGGGTGCCGGTTTTGTCGGTGCAAAGCACGTCCATGGCGCCGAAGTTCTGGATGGAATTGAGGCGCTTGACGATGACTTTTTTGCGCGCCATGAGCAAAGCGCCCTTGGAGAGGCAGACGGAGACGATCATGGGCAGCATTTCGGGCGTCAAGCCCACCGCCACCGACAAGGCGAAGAAAAAGGCCTGCTTCCAATCGTGCTTGTCCAGGCCGTTGATGAGGAACACCAGCGGCACCATGACCGCCATGAAGCGCAGCATCAGCCAGGTGAACCGTTTGATTCCGCGGTCGAAGCTCGTCTCGATGGATTGGGCGGCGATGCTTTTGGCGATGTTGCCCAAATAGGTCTGCGGCCCCGTCTCCACCACCAGTCCCGTTGCCGCGCCGCTTTCCACGCTCGTGCCCAGAAAACAGAGATTGGAGCATTCCAACGGCGAAATCCCGGCGCGCGTTTCGACGGCGTCGAACTTCTCCACCGGCAGGCTTTCCCCCGTCAACGTGGCCTGGATGATGAACAGGTCCTTGCACGAGAGCACGCGCACGTCCGCCGGGATCATGTCCCCGGCGCAAAGCTTGACGATGTCGCCCGGCGCCAATTCCCGCAGCGGGACCTCCCTGGCCCTGCCTTCGCGGACGACGGTGGCCGTGACGTTGATCATGGCTTTGAGTTTGGCGGCGGCGGCGTCCGCCCTGGATTCCTGGATGTAGCGCAACGCCACGCCCAGGATGACCATGGCCACCATGATCCAGCCGCCCGCCACGTCGCTGGGCTCTTGGGCGGTGGCGAACGTGATGATGGCCAGCACCGACAACAGGATCACCAGCGGATTGCGGATGGCGTGCCAGAATCGGATCAGCCAGTCATGGCGTTTCTCGCGGGAAACTTCGTTCGGCCCGGTCTCTTCCAAACGCTCGCGCGCCACGGCTTCCGTCAGGCCGTCCGGGGAAGTATCCAGCAGGCGCAAGGCCCCCTGGGCCTCCATTCGGGCGGCTTCGGCCAGGCGGGAGGAAAGCCGGCCATTGGGCGCTTTGCGCTTGGGCGGCGCGGCGGCAGCCGGGGCGGCCGGCGTTGCCGGGCCGGATTTTTCGGGTTCGACCATGCCTTGGTTCAGGATTTACGCGAGGCGGATGCACATCCGCCGACGCCAGGAAAATCTAATTGCCGGCGCCAAAATCGCCAGGCAATTCTTCAAGAATATTCGATGAATTGCAGCCTGGCGACGGTTGCCCGGTCGAGACGGCAGAGGCTGTCAAACAGAGCAATTTTGAAGGACGCCGGGCCGCGGCATTTTTTCGCCGCCAATTGGGCCGCGATGCCGTAACACGCCATGGCGCAGGCCGCCGCCTGCGGATAGTCCGATGTCACCGCCGCGAACGCGCCTATGACCGAAGCCGCCATGCAACCCGTGCCCACCACCGAAGTCATCAGGGCATGGCCGTTTTTGACGCGGTAAGTTCGCCGGCCATCCGTCACCACATCGACCGCCCCCGTCACAACCACGGTGGCTTGGCGGCGAAGGGCGAGCCGTTGCGCCAGCTCTTCCAGGCCGGCCCCGACGGGTGCGGCATCAACGCCCTTGGTGCGGATTTTTGCCCCGCTGACCCGGGCGATTTCGGAGGCGTTTCCTTTGATGATGTTGATTTTGACCCGGTCCAGCAGCTCCTTCACTTTGCGATCGCGCAGTTGAGTGGCGCCGGCGCCGCACACATCCAGGATGACCGGGATGCCTTTGCGGTTCGCGCAGGCCGCGGCCTTTTTCATCGCCTCGACAAGGTCCACGGTCAGGGTGCCGATGTTGAGCACCAGGGCGGAAGCCAGGCGCGTCATGTCGGCCGCTTCTTCCGGCGCGTGGGCCATGACGGGGGAGGCGCCGAGGGTTTTGACGATTTGGGCGCAATCGTAAATCGTGACCCAGTTCGTCAGGTGATGCACCACCGGGCTGTCCCGGCGCACCTTTTGCAGCAATCTGCAGGCGTTAAGCTTTGCGCGCATGGCATTTGGCCTGCCGGCCAATGCGCCAGCTTACTCCGGTCCTGTCCGCTGTCGAGCCGCGGACGCTCAGAGGGTGCGGGCCAGCGGCTTGCGCCGCGGCCGGGGGGCGGCCTGGACGGCTTTGGCTTCGCCGGAATCTCCGCAGTATTCGTGCTGCTCCCCGGCGGGCAGATGGAGGTAGCGCCCGCACGTCTCGCACATCTGGATGTCATCGCCGCGCATGAGCGTGACAATGGCCCCGATGGGAATGCGCATGTGACAGCCCGCGCAGGACTGATGACTGACGAGGGCGACGCCTTTTTTGCCTTGCTTGACCAGGCGGTCGTAGTGGGCGAGGATGGGCGCGGGGATTTTCTTGCGCAGCCTGGAGATGGCCGCTTCGGCGTCGCTGTCGATGACCGCCGCGAACTCAAGCTCCTGGAGCTTGAGCAGGTTCTCGATAAGTATTTTCATCAGTTTGCCTTCAGTTGGGATGCTCAATCGACAAAGAAAAACCGGCGCCGGGTTCCTCCAGACTTTCGGCGCCGATTCATAGTCTTGTCAGGTCCGATCAGTGTTGTTTGCGGGGTTGACGGCGAAAACCTTTATTGGCCGCAGGTTGGGCTGTCGGCGTGGGCGCGGCGGCGGCTTGCGGCTGGGCTGGTTTTTGGGTGGCGCATTGGCTGGAGGAGCAGGCGCTGGCTGTTGGGGTGCCGGACACGGGAGATTGTGGAGTCGTCGGTTGATTCATAATATTATGTTTCTCTTTTCTTTCTTGGCTGCGATCAAGCGCAGTCGATATCCCACTCTGCAAAAGATATGCCAGTTGGCCTCGCTGGCCGAAAACGTTCACAAAGCACTATAGTTCAATAAGATGCAGCAATCAAACGCTGCCGTCCCTCTCCGTGAATCTTCGCAAATTGGGATTTCTCGATGGCAATTGGCGAAATCTCGCCGTCATTAATTCGCCTCGTGTTACAATTCTGTAGCAAAAGTTGGGCTAACTCGTTCCCGCAGAATTAGTTACATCCAATCATCTTGGGCGATGCAAAATTCTTATAAAAACCCCTTGACATGTGAGAATTTTTCATGCTAAAAACGTCCGCATGAGACCAAAAACCTTAGTTCTTCTCGGATTGGCCCTTCTGAGCTACTGCACTTCCAGCAACGCGAACATCACCAACGCTTGGTGGCATGATGACAATGACGGGGCCGTAAACTGTTCAACATGGAATGCCAGTGGTCTTAACACCTCCTCTGTCGATCTCAGCATGACGGGGGTCCAGAACTGGGCTCCAGGCCACATGATCGGTTGGGCGCAGACTGACTCCACGGCTGATCCAACGTTGGGGCTGTTTACTTCTGTTGACAACGATACCTCCTTTGCCTGGACCAGTTATCAAGTCAACGTCTATATGCAGGTGCCCTTCACGGTTGTCCCGGGCAGTGTCGCGGTGACCATGCCCTCGGATTGGACCTTCAGCAGCCCGACCTATAGTACAGCGGGCCCTGGCCCATTCGCCGGTGACTACGAAGCGACCCTGATTTTCAACTCGGGCACACCCCTGAATATTGGTGGGGAAATGGATTTCGACTATGCGATCCATTTCGCCAGCAGCACGGATTACTGGTTTGCGCAGGAAATGATGCCCAATGAGGTGCCCGAGCCGGGCGTCTTCAATCTGGCCACGATGAGCGGGCTTTTCTTTGGGGCTTCCCACCTGATCAAGCGCCTGGGCAGGAAGGTCTAGTCAAGCAGCGCAAAACAGGTCACGCTTCCGGGTGCTGGTCAACAGGAATCATGAGCACAGGGCAGGGAGCGTGTCGCGCGATCTTGTCAACCGTGTCAGCAAAAAAGGTGCGTCCCAGCAAGGCCCGGTGGCGGGCCGCAAGGACGATAAGGTCGGCTCCCACATCGCGCGCCGCCAGGACAATCTCCTCGGCAACTGAATCCACTCCGATGCGAATCATTGTTTCGGCGTTGGCGGCGTTGGCCTGGCAAGCTTCATAAAGTCTGCGTTGCGCCTCGCTGGCAATCCGCTCCTGGTCTCCCGGCGAAAAGGCGGGATAAACCAGGGGGTTCTCCACCACGTTGAGAGCGATGACTTTGCCGCCGGTGTTGGCAGCCAGGCGCCTGGCGTAGCGGAAGGCGGACAATGCGTTTTCGGAAAAATCCATCGGCGCGAGGATTGTCTTCAGCCGGAATGATTCATCGTGAGCGACGGTCTTTCCATTGGATTTGACTGGCGAGGCGTGATTCATATGCGTCCAATTTCTCGACCGTACTCCTGCATGAGTCGTGCCAAAGGGACGGCGCCGCGGGGCGAAAGGCCGGATTAGTGGCGGCATTACGGGAATTCGCAAGAAAAATGGCGAGAAATCGACGGTTCACCAGGCAAATGCATGAGATTCGCCGGGCCGCGCCCCAGCCGGCAGCTTGGCACGAAAATTGATGCTTTACCTGGCATGAACATTGAAGCCATGCGCGAAACGACTTTGGACCAGGTTCCGGAAGCCTGCGCCAAATTGTATCAATGCGGCTTGGCGGCCCTGGAACGGAATGAAGCGGAGTCGGCCATGGTCTCGTTCACGACCGCGCTGGGAATCGACCCCGGCTTCGTGGCCTGCCGCGAGGCGTTGCGCGCGGCGCAGAAGAAGGCCGGGGAAAAACGGACCGGCCTTTTGCAGAAGATTAAAAGCTGCTTTTCGCCATCGTTGATCGAAGGGGAGGCGCTGCTGCATTTCAAGCCGCTAAAAGCGATGTCCATGGCGGAGCGGGTTTTGAATCAGGACCCCGGAAACGCCACTGCGCACAAGTTGCTGGCCAAGGCGGCTCTGGCGTTGAACCTGCCGCGCACGGCGCTCTTGTCGTTGAACGCGCTGGCCAACGAACACCCGGAGAACCGTTCCATCAAGCTTGCGCTGGCCAACGCGCTGGCCAAAAGCGGCGAAACCGGCATGGCGGCCACTCTTTACGGCCAGTTGCTGAAGGACAATCCGCGCGACAAGGCCGCATTGCGGGGGTTGCGGAAGATTCCCGCCGGGCTTGTCGGAACGCCGGCGATTCCGCCAGCCAACGATGGCACCGCCCCGGCGCAGGCCGGGCCAGCCCCCGTTGTCGCGCCGCCGCCGTTGCGTCCGCAAAATGCGCCAGTCGCAGCGGCCCCGTCTGAGGAGGCCATCATCCGCCGCTTTGAGCCGCTGCTGGAGCACTGTCCGAGGAACAGCAGGATTCTCAAGACGCTGGCGGAGGCCTATGCCCGAAAGCAGCTTTTCGACAAGTCACTCTCCTATTACCGGCGCGCCCTGCAGGCTGAAGGAGGCAAAGACGAAGCGATCGAGAAGGCGATTTCGGAAACGACCCTGAAGAGATTCGACGCGGAGTTGGGCCGGCTTGACCCGAAGGCGCCCGACTATGCCGCGCAACGCGA
>Ga0326727_10012457_pt1 | contig 19359 bp, 12 predicted proteins | sample MB2enrmetagenome_FD_207643 | JGI IMG/M metagenome (GOLD analysis project Ga0326727, IMG submission 207643) | Lab enriched peat soil microbial communities from McLean, Ithaca, NY, United States - MB29MY | ecosystem: Environmental > Terrestrial > Soil > Wetlands > Peat | place: USA: New York...
AAGATGGTGTAGCCGATCTCCGAATGCTGGTTGATCATGGCGCGTTCCGCCGCGTTCAACTTGCCCGGCTTGGTCAGGATTTCAGCGGGAATTGAGATTTTCCCTATATCGTGAACCTGCGCCGCTACGCGCAATCCGGCCAGTCGCTCCTGCGTCCAGCCCATCTCCGCGCCGATGGCGCAGGCGATCTCGGCCACGCGGCTCTGGTGGCCCGCGGTGTAGGGGTCGCGCATCTCCATGGCCGTCACAATCGGCGCCACCATGGCCGACAACGCCTCAGTCAACTGCGCCTGCGTCCTGGCAAGGCGAAGCCGCTCTTCTTCGAGAATCTTCTTCTGATCGAACTCGCGAATGCCGTGCCCAATCTGCTCGGCAAGGTGCTGGAACAGATCGATCGCCACGGTTTCAAAGGCGTTGGGAGTGGTCGCATACACGACCAGTGCGCCGCGCCGGCCCTTGTCGACAGAAAACGGAATGGAAACCGCCGAGCGTATCCCGGCTCTCCTCGCCCTCTCGCGCCAGGGCCGGTAGTTAGGCAATTCCTCCGAGTTCTCCATAATCTGCAAATGGTTGGTGCGAATAGAGGTGCCGACGGGCCCTTGTCCCCACGGTTCATCTTCTGACCAGCTCAGACGCAGGCCATCCAGGTAGTCCAGTGCGCTGCCAGCCGCGGCCGCAACGCGAACCTGTTTCTGGGGATCGTTCTCAGCTATGCCCACCCAGGCGAGGGTGTAAACAGACTCGCGAGTTATGGCCTCGCAGATCGCGTTCAATAGGCCTTCGGACGAAAGCGCCTCGCCAATGGCCAGAGCCGCACCCGCATACGCCGTCAATGCCCAGTTCTGGGTAGACAGGATATGTTCCTTTTCTTCCTGGTCGGTGGTATCGCGGAACTCGGCAATCAGCACTCTATGCCCGTCCAGTTGCAGGGATTCCGAAGACGAAATCATTACCGGCACCCGGCTGCCGTCCTGGCGCTGGATGTGGAAGCCATAGTGGTACGATGCCCGCCCGGCTGCCTCCCGGAATTCTGTCCTGGCCCGCTCGTGCTCCTCCGCGGGGTGCAGCATGGCTACATGTATGCCCAGGAGCTCTTCGCGGGAGTAACCCGTGAGCCGCTCGGCGGCAGGGTTGGCATCCACCAGGGTTCCTGTCTCGGCGTCGACCGCGAACTTGGCATCCAGCGCATTGTTCCAGCTCAATGCGTAGAGTTCCGCGCGATCGATCCCGACTAATGCGGACATTGGTATGCCTGCCTCAAATCCAACTCTAGTGCCTTTTCAACTTAACTAAATCCCACAAAAGTTTCATGTTGTGAAAACTTAATCGGGACGAGCGCCCTGCACTTCGGGATAAGTCTTGCCGCAGCGATGCCGGGCACACGGGTAGAGTGGGCAGAAACTCAACCGGGTCCAGGCGCCGGGGAAGGCGCCCGCTGGCAATTCAGTTCGTTCTACAAGCTACAAGGCGGCGATGGTCACGTTGCCGTCGCTGGTGTGGATGGCCAGCGGCACGCCGCCGGCATTCAGGCGCCCACGAAGGTTATGCCCGGAGCTATGGTCGGAGTTATAGCCCTCCATGGTCAGCGGCAGGTTGCAGTTAATCTGGCCATCGCTGGTGTGGACGTCGAGGTCGGCCGCCAGCGTGCGCGGCAGCCTGATCTTCACCTGGCCGTCGGAACTCTCCACCCGCGAGGAAGTCGTCAGTTTCGAGCCATCGGCCAGCGTCAGGTCCAGGCCGCCGTCGCTGGTGTGCACCTGGATGCCGGTGAACTTTCCGTCAATGGTCGCGTGCCCGTCGGAGGAACGCGATTCCAGCGTGCCGGTCATGTTGTGGATGTTGATGGCGCCATCGCTGGCGGTCAGGTGCAGGGATCCAGCCACTTCCTCCACGTTCACAGCACCGTCGCTGGTGTGTAGTTCCACATTTCCCTGCACGCCGGTGACCCTGAGCTCCCCATCGGAAGTCCGCGCCTCCAGATCGAGAGCCGTGGGCGTATCCACCGTAACGCGCGGCTCTGTCCAATGGCCCGACACGATGTGAAAGCCCATGTGCGGCTTCTCTTTCAGCTCGAAGTTCACATGATCCCCGCTCTGGAATTCGTTGACCGTATAGTCGGAAGGTTTGCGGTCTTTCCACTCCACGCGCACCCGCACTTCGCGGCAGCCCTGGCAGGAACGCACCTCAACCGAGGCGTCGCCGGTGCTGATAGTGAGCGAGGCCTTTCCTGAAACGGGGTAAGACTTCTGCCAATCGCCGCCCGCCTGGGCAAACGCAATGGCGCCGGCCACTAGAGCCAGGGCAGGAAGGCAGATCGGGACAAGACGCAGTTTTCGCATGGGCGTTACCTCTCGGAGTAGTGTACGGAGCCCCATCGCAATTGGTTCCCCGTTCAAGAGAAACAGGAGTTCCGCCCGAGACCCTCGAACACCGACTCAACGATTCCCCGGCTTCGACGGGACCTCGAGGGTGTCCCGGTCCCAGTGAGCGCAGTTGGCTGCTGCTTCGTATGTGCTCTGAAGGAACTGAAGCAGGGCAGCGTCGGGATCGGGCGATTCGCGCATGGCTTCGTAGGGGAAGACGAACTCGCCCATGGTGCGATTGAAGGCGGCCTCGGCGGGAGCGATGGGAGTGTCGGCGTAGCCCGGTGGCTCGGGGTAAGCATAGCTGTAAAAAAACGGCTCAATGCCAGGCGCGCCCGGCCAGAATCCGCAACTGCTCACTTCATGCGAATAGGCGTCGCGGGTCACGCGATCGGGCAGTCCGGGCATGCTGGGATGCTCCGGCGCCGTGCGGCCGGAAAAGCGTGTGCACGCCAGGTCCAGAGCTCCCCAGAAGAGGTGAATGGGGCTCACCTTTCCCTGGAACCGCGAGCGAAATATCGTAAATACGCGCGTGGTTTGCAGCAGAATCCGCCAGAAGCGCTGTGCAAATTCAGCGTCGTAATCCTTGTGGGTCGAATCCAGTTCGAACGCAATCGGCTGCGCAATCTCCATCGGCATCGTCCAGATGTGCACCGGCGTGCCAAGATCCTCGAGCGCCGTCATGACCTGCCGGTAAAACGTCGCCACGGTCATCGGCTTCAGCGGGATCGTCCTGCGCTCGCCCTCGCCAGTCTCTACCCCGAGCACGTGCTCGATAAAGTCGAAGTCGATCTGCACCATCCGCGTGCCATGCGCCATCGGCCCAGTCGTGACGCCGCGAACGGTTGGGTAAAGGGTCACGTTCCAACATTGGTTGATAGGCGGAGTGAGGGCCATCCGGACCTTGCCCACAATCTGCATCCAGAGCTGCAACGTGGCGCACGTGTCCGGCCAGGCGCTCTGTGGCAGCGCCGGCCACACGGCATCGGGGCAAGTTCGCGCGTCGGCTTCGGTTGTCGGCATGGCTCCTCGCAGCCCCATGATAACCGGCCAACGGCCCTGCGCTCATCGGTCAAAGCGTGTCCTTGCGAAACCAATCAAGCCACCTGCCTGCAACGCCGGTCAGCCGCTCTTCTTTCAGACAGTAGAGCCGCTCCCGTCCTGTCTTTTTAACGGTGATCAGGCCGGCGTTCACCAGCGCGTTCAGGTGGCGGGTGGTGGTCGGCCACTTGCACGAAAACCGGTCGGCGATATCGCCGGCGGTCATGGCGCCCTTGCGGAATCTCAGCGCCAGCAGAATCTGCCTTCGCGATGGATGCGCCAGCGCCGCAAACACCAGATCGAGGTCGCGGAGCTGCTCTTCCCCCTTGCTCATGCCCGCCCTGGCTGCACCGGTTCGACCGTGGGAAATTCCATCGGCGGACGGCCCAGACGCGCCTCGCAGCAGAGTCCCATCGGCTCCCACAACGCCATCACCTCAGGAACCTCGTGCGCGTGGTTGGGCTTCTCGGCATCCTTCCAGGTCAGGATCTCAACGAAATACGTTCCTCCCGACTCGTCCGCGCCCTTGAAAATCTGCGAAGGGACATCCTCGACAAACCCGTACTCATTCAGTAAGGGCCAGTGGCGGCGCAACAGGCCGAAAAACTCGTCCTCCTTCCCTGCCGCGATCCGATATGTGCAAATAGCAACACAAGCTGGAGCGTTTTGGGTCATTTCGCTTCTCCCGGTCTATATATTTAGCAAGTACGCTAAGTATTGTCAAGAGCCAAAGCGATCCGAGGAGAGTTCTTCTCATTTCGAAGGGCATTTGCCGCGGTGAAGTTCAACCGACCTGGCTGCACTCTTCCACCGGGATCGGCACCTGCTCGACGATTTCCAGGCCAAAGCCTTCCAGCGCGGGGATGTGCATGGGAGTGTTCGAGAGCAGGCGGATGCGCTGGATGCCCAGATCGGAGAGGATCTGGCCGCCGAGACCGATGGCTCTCAGGATGCGTCCGGTGCGGGCCTGCGAGCCCTCGCGGGCGCGCAGTTGCTGGTGGAGGATAAGGCGCGCCGAGGCGGCAGGAGCTCCGGCGGGAACCGCTGCCCCGGCGGGATCGAAGGACTCCGCTGGGGTTTGCTCGATGGAAAAGCCCCGCGATGTATTGTGCAGGTAGAGCAGCACGCCGCAGCCCTCCTCGGCAATCATGCGCATGGACTGGTCGAGCGTCTCGCGGCAGCGGCAGTCGGCCGCGAAGACATCGCCGGCGGTGCAGCGGGTATGAACGCGCACCAGCACGGCCTGGGTGCATCCGGGACGCGCCGCGCCCTGGTCCCCAGGCAGGCCGGGCCCTGAGGAACCGGCCTGCATGGCGGGGCAGTCAGCGCACAGATCGCCACGCACCAGCGCGATATGACTCTCGCCGCCGGTGACCGCGCTCTCGTAGGCGATCATGCGAAACTCGCCGAAGCGGGTTCGGATGCGGCTCTCGCCGGCGCGGACGATGTAGCGCTCATTCCGCAGGCGGTAGCGGATCAGTTCGGCCACGGTGAGAATGAGCAGGCCGTGTTCCCGGCAAAAGGGAATGAGATCCGGGATGCGAGCCATCTCTCCGTCGTCGCGCATGATCTCGCAGATGACGCCGGAGGGATTGAGACCCGCCAGCCGGGCCAGGTCGACCGAAGCCTCGGTCTGGCCGGCGCGCACCAGCACGCCCCCCTTGCGGGCGCGCAGCGGGAAGACATGGCCGGGTCGGACGAGATCGGTATAGGTGGATTCAGGCGCAATTGCAGTGCGGATGGTATGCGCACGGTCCGCCGCCGAGATCCCGGTGGTAACCCCCTCGCGCGCCTCGATGGTCTCGGTAAACGCGGTGCCGAAACGCGAAGAGTTCTGCTGGGTCATGGGAAAGAGGCGCAGATAATCCGCCCGCTCCTCGGTAAGCGTGAGGCAGATCAGGCCGCGGCCGTAGCGGGCCATGAAATTGATGGCCTCGGGAGTCACATGCTCGGCCGCCAGGGTCAGGTCGCCTTCGTTTTCGCGGTCCTCGTCATCGACCACCACCACCATGCGTCCGGCGCGAATCTCGGCCAGCGCGCCGGGAACATCGGTAAAGGGAGGCTCGAAGGTACGCTGGCTCTGCGGCATAGTGACATTAGTATTCTGACTGATGGCGGCGCAAACAGCAAAAGCGCCGCCCGAAGGCGGCGCTTTCTGGAAAAACAACGAGAAAAGAGGGAGGCTTACAACGTCGATTCAATTTCAAAGCCCCAGGCCTCAAGAAGAGCCTCGGGGATGTACTTTGAATTCTTGTTCCGGCGAGCCCACTCCCGCAACCGGGTTGACCGGATATACTGATCCGGCGTGAGCTTGAACTCCTTCACAATCTGCTCGAAGGAGGTCACTGTGGGCACTACTGGGCCAATGGGCTCCGGCTTGCCCCAATTCGGATTTCCACGACGCTTTGCCATTGATTTGTTGTCCTTATAGGAATGTGATTTGCGCGGTCGTCCTTGGACACGGGCGGGGGGAACCGGTCTGTCCAGAGGAAACTCTAGCATCTTATTTTAAGGATTTTTTCTTCAAAAATCAATAGCAAAATGGTGGTTGGTTCATCATTTAGGCGTATCAGAGGCTCAAAATGGGCATTCCCGCATGTGGTTGCCTGTGAGGGTCTTAGCGGAATTGCATTAGGCGGATTTGGAACCCCGAAGCGAGTTCCGAGAGGGCCAAAACTATGTATATTGCAGGTGCCTGGAGCAGGATACTCTTATGACAACATCCTGGCGAAAACTGGTTACCGTTGCGCTGTTCTTTGCCGTGGGAGCGGCCAGTTCCGGCGCCGCTGAACTGCGGGTGAGCCGCGACGCGCTCGAGCGGACGCTGAAGCAACGGCTTTTCAGCGGCCCCAATGGGCGCTACTACCTGAAGGGCAGCGCCCAGTCGGCCTGCTCCGTCTATGCCGAAGATCCGCAGCTCAGCTTTGTCCAGGATCGGATCGTGGTACGGATGAAGACCCATGCGCGCCTGGGCAAGCAGGTTGCCGGGACCTGCCTCGGTATTGCGCTCAGCCCGGCGGCCGAGGTCTCCGTGGCCCCCGACGGCGAAGGCGAGACCATCGGCTTCCGCGACGCGCGTGTGGAGCGGATCAGCGACCGCGAGGAGCTCAACTTCGTTCTGACGCCGTTCCTTAGCCGCCAGATCCCCTCCAGCATGAAGGTGAATGCGGCCGAATTATTGCGCAAGGCGCTGGAAGGCTCAACCGCCGCCTCGGGCTACAAGGTGAGCCTGGACAGGCTCAAGATCCACTCCATGCAGATCCAGGGCGACGCTCTGGTGGTGGATGTGGATGGCGATTTGAGCGTGAAATAGGGCAATGCGCGAAAGCCGGGAATTTCAATACGTGCAAATCATGGCCTAACCGCTGTATAAATCTGAGTGTCGAAGCATCGAGACTTCGACAGGAAAACCAGGCCCTTAGTTTCCCATCGCAGTGTCCGGGACACGGCCATCAACTGCCCGTGACCCGGGGGAGTCTTTGACAGTCTGGCAGGAGGATCGCCCCATGCGTCCCACCATACGTTTCTACATGCTCAAGCTCGCTGTCTGTTTGGGGATGACTGGGATCGCGCTGCCGGGCTTTGCCGGCCAGCGCGTTACCGTGGAGCAACTGGAACGGGCTCTGGCTGCAGCGCAGGGTAAGCCGGATGCCGAGGTTGCCAGACAACTCTCGGCAATGGAGTTGACCGAGCGGTTAAGCTTCGCTCGATTCGAGCGGCTCAAGGCCGATTTATCCGGCGAAAAGGCGCAGCAAGCGCTGCTGACGCTGGCCGATACCTCGGCTTTTCTCGACCCTCCGGCCGTGGAAATCCCCGCCACCGCGACCCCGGACGCTGCCGCGCAGCGCCGGATGATGGCCATGACGGTGAACTATGTGGGCAAGACACTGCCCCTGTTGCCAAATCTGTTCGCAACCCGGCATACGACGCGCTTTGAAAACCGGCCTTCGCAAAGCGAGGCCAGCCTTCTGAGCGAGAATCCGTTGCGCGAGGTGGGCACGTCCACCGTCACCGTGCTGTATCGCGACAATCAGGAGTTTGTGGACTCGGGAGCGGCCAAGGACAAGAAGCCGCAGGTGCCGGACAAGGGATTGACCTCCTGGGGCGAATTTGGGCCCATTCTGGGCACCACGCTGATCGACGCCGCCAGGAGCAAACTGAGTTGGAGCCACTGGGAACTGAGCCCCAACGGGCCGGAGGCCGTCTTCCACTACTCCGTGCCGATAGAGAAATCGCACTACGACGTGCGCTTCTGCTGCGTCTCGGAGTCCTACGGGCTGGAGATCAACGTGGTTCGCCAGCGTGCCGGCTACCACGGGGAGATCGCCGTGGATCCATCCAGCGGCACCATCCTGCGGCTGACGGTGGAAGCGGATCTGGCTCCTGGCAATCCCATCGGGCGGGCGTCGATCCTGGTGGAATACGGCCCGGTCGAAATCGGCGGCCGGACTTATTTCTGTCCGGTCAGGAGCATCGCGCTGGCGCAGGCGCCGGATTTGCGGGCCCTGCACGACATGCTGTTCCCTAGCACCACGGCGGGAGACGGAGGCAACCTGCCCTCGCTCAAAAAGACGAGTTTGACGTCCATCGCCCAGGTTCCCCAGCAGACCTTGCTGAACGATGTCGCTTTCCGGCACTATCACCTGTTCCGCGCCGAGACCAGGATGGTCGCGGAGACTAAGCCGGGAGTGGTTGACAAGGGTTCCGCGGGCGCGGTCGTTCAGTCGACCCCCGAGGATACGCCGGTGCCGGGCGAAAACGCGCGGCCAGCGGCAGAAGTGGCCATGGAAAGCAGCAATCCGGCGTCCGGTGCGCCCGCGCCAACGGCAGAAGTCGCCTCGGCATCGATGGCGCCGCCAGGACCGGCACCGGCGCCCGAACCCGAGCTACCCGAGATCAGCGTGTCGGACGCGGCAGGATTGCCCGCCAGCCCGGCCCTCGCCCAATCAAATTCGCCGGATGCTGGTGTGACGCTGAGAGTGAACGCCCGCCTGGTGGACGTGGGCGTGGTGGCGCTCGACAAAAAGGGCCGTCCGGTCACCAACCTGAAGCCGGAAGACTTCGAGATCTACGACAACGGGAGCAAGCAGAATGTCCGGTCGTTCGGCCAGGCATCGACTACAACTGCGAATGAGAATCCCGCCCAACCCGCCTCCGCAACCGACCAGGCGGCCTTTTCCAATCGCCGCGTGACGATCGTCAAAACCGCCCCGGAGGCACAAGGCAACACCACCATCCTGCTGATCGACAACAATCTCTCGTTTGGAGACCTGGGCAACGCGCGCGAGCAGATGCTCAAGTTCCTGCGCACGGTGCGGGACAACGAGCGAGTGGCTCTTTATGTGATGAAGGTGGGCGGATTCCGGGTTCTGGAAGAAGGAACCACTGACCACGACCTGCTGGCCGACAAGCTGGCCAAGTTCAGGGCCAGCGCCCAGGACATTTCGCGTGGAGAAGAGCAGGAGGATCGCAACCGGCAAAAGCTGGAGTACGTGCATAGTCCGGAAGATCTGCTGAGCGTCAATGGGAACAACTTGATATTGGACCCCCAGGCGCAAACTGAGGCATTGGACCCCAAATTGCGCGATCTTGGCGACAACCCAGGGCGTGACGCGCTATCGATTTTGGTTGACGTGGCGCGGCACCTCGGCTCGCTCCCCGGACATAAGAGCCTGGTGTGGGTTGCGAGCGATAACGTGTTGGCCGACTGGAACCAGATGTCGCTGAGCATCAACAAGGGCAGCAAGTACATCGAGGCCTCTGCGCTGCGCGCGCAGGAAGCGATGAACGACGCCCATGTCAGCGTTTACCCGCTCGACGCTTCGCGCCTGGAGGCGGGCGTAATCGATGCCAGTATCGGGACTCGCAATGTGCAGTTGACGCCGACCTACCAGAGGCCGCAGGCGGCCGAAGCTGCGGTCGAGGGTCCCGAAGCGACTTCCGGGAGCGATTTGACCGCGGGTGAGATCGCAGACGGAAATGCCCGGGACATTCGCTCCACGCGCCTCACGGCTCAGATGCGGCAGGACCTGAATCCGATCCAGGGTGCCTTCCGCGAGGTGGCCGATGCCACCGGCGGCCGCACGTTTCGCCGCTCCAACGATATTTTGTCGGAACTGAACGGCGTGGTCGCCGACGGCCGGGCGACTTACCTGCTCGGCTTCACGCCCAGCCAGCCGGCCGACGGCGCTTACCACCTGCTGACCGTGAAGCTGGTTGGGCATCGCGACGTGACTCTGCGTTACCGCACCGGCTACGTGTACAAGAAGGAAGCGAGCGCCATCAAAGACCGCTTCCGCGAAGCGGTCTGGCAGCCCGCCGATGTCAGCGATATCGCCGTGACCGCAACCCCAGCCGCGGGAAAAGACACGCTCAAGCTGAACATAGCCGCCAACGACCTGGCCGTGGCGCAGACGGGCGATCTGTGGACCGACAAGGTGGATATCTTCCTGGTGCAGCGGGACGACACCGGCCTGCACGCGCAGGTGACCGGGCAAACCATGAACCTGCGGCTCAAGCCGGCGACCTACCAGAAATACTTGCAGGAAGGTATCCCGTTCGACCAGCTTGTGGGCGTCAGGCCCGCTACCGGGTCGGTGCGGATTCTGGTGGTGGACGAAAACTCCGGTCGGATGGGCTCCATCACCTTGCCTGCAGCGGTAGTCGCAGAGAATCACTGACCTTGCCCGCATAACCGGGAGTGGGAATTCTCTGTCAAACGCGTGAGGCATGATGGAGCAGTTCCCTGCTGTGCCTTTCACGCTCGTTCGGCCAAAAGCGGCGATTGGGCAGGAAGATCCTACGATGCGCAAGTTGACGTTCTTGCTTCTCCTGGTCGGCGTGGTTTTTCCGGCCTATGCGGCCAGGCGTGTCACAGTAGTCCAGTTGGAGCAGTTACTGGAAGCCAGTCAGGGCAAGCCGGATGCGGAGGTGGCGAAACAGCTTTCCGATCTGGAATTGACGGAACGGCTCAGCCCGGCGCGTTTCGCACACTCGAGATCAACCCTGCCTGGCGAAAGAGCGCAGCAGGCGTTCGTTGCGCTGGCCGACAGATCCGCGTTCCTCGACCTTCCAACAGCCGAGATTCCCTCCACGCCCGTGCCGGACTTCGCCACCCAGCGCCAGATCATGGCGTTGGTAGTCCGTTATGTGAGCAAGACGATCCCATTGTTGCCCAACTTCACTGCCACGCGCGCTACCGAGCGCTTCGAAGATACGCCCCAGAAGCAGACGGTCGATCTTACTTCAATCCAATACCAGCCGCTGCATCCTGTCGCCGGTTCCAGCGCCACTGTTCTTTATCAAGACGGCAGAGAGGTAGTCGATCCTGGTCCGGGAAAGAACCCGAAACCCGGTGCGCCCGAACCGGGCTTGAGCACCTGGGGCGCGTTTGGTCCCATTCTGGCCACGGTGCTTGTGGATGCTGCCCAGAGCAAGCTTTCCTGGGGCCATTGGGAACCGGGACCGTCCGGGCCGCTGGCGGTGTTCACTTACGCGGTGCCAAAGGAAAAGTCGCACTATGAAGTGGACTACTGCTGCGTGCCGGATTCCGACCACATGCGATCGCATGTCTTTCACCAGCTTGCCGGCTACCACGGTGAGATCGCAGCCGATGCCGCAACAGGAACCATCCTTCGCCTGAAACTGGAAGCCGGACTGAAGTCCAGCGACCCGGTGTCGATGGCCGGCATGGTGGTGGAATACGGCCCCATGGAAATAGGCGGCAAGACATACTACTGCCCCACTAGGAGCATTGCGCTATCGCGGGCGCAGTCGTTTGAGGTCGTTCACAACGAGAGGATCCCGACCGCGCCTGGAGGCGCTACAGGAGCATTCCAGTCCACTGCCGGAGCGAACCTGACAAACATCGAGCCCGGACCGCCGCAAACCCTGCTCAACGATGTGGCATTCGAGCAATACCATCTGTTTCGCGCCGATTCGCGGGTTTTGCCGGAAACCGAGGCCGCATTAGCCGATTCGCTACCTCCTCTTGGCAGTGGAGGCACAGCCATCGCAGGCAACGCCGGCGCATCACCCGCGCCCGCAAGGCCGGCAGACAAGACGGCCCCGGAATCCGCGCCGGCTCCGATCGCGACGACCTCAACGCCAGTCACGGCAACCGTCACGCCGCCAGCCTCCGCGCCGCCTCCGCCGGCAGACAACGGCAGCGCCGAAATCAGCGTTACCGATGCATCCGGGATTCCGGACTCTCCCACCAACCTTTCCGATGAGGGCGCGGCCCGCGATCCAGGGTTCACGCTGCACACCACCGCCCGCCTCGTGGATGTCGGCCTGGTGGCCTTCGACAAGAAGGGTCAACCGGTCACCGATTTGAAGTCCGGCGACCTTGAGATCTACGACAATGGGCGCAAGCAGGAGATTCGGTTCTTTTCGCAGGCAGGAGCCGAAACGCCGGAGCAACCCGCCGCACCGGGCCAACCCGCCTTCTCCAACCGCCGCGCACCCAACGACGGGAGCAAAGCCGGCGCGCAGGAGCCCAACTCAACCCTCCTGCTGCTGGACGAAAGCAATCTCGCGTTCGGCGACCTCACCTACGCCCGCGAAGAGGTGCTGCGATTCCTCAAGACGGTCCCCGCCAGCGAGCCCGTCGGTCTCTACCTGATGAAGAGCCATGGATTCCAAATTCTCATGGAGGCCACCACCGACCGCGCAACCCTGGCAAGCGCGTTGACGAAGTGGATGCCGAGCGCCCAGGACTTGTCCCGCGCCCAGGAAGAGGAAGCACGCAATCGCCAGGACATCGAATACGTTCACAGCATCGCCGACCTGCTGCACGTGAACGGAAACATGCCCACCGGAGCTCAGGATTCGTCCATGGCGATCGATCCGCAGCTTCGCAGTCTCGGCAGCAATCCGGCGTGGGACATACTCGTTGTCCTTCCGGGGATTGCGCGCCACCTGGCCTCGGTCACCGGCCACAAATCCCTGGTGTGGGTAGCGAGCGACAACGTTTTGGCGGATTTCAGCGACAAAGCACCAAGCGTCGAAAAAGGAAACAAGTATCTCGAGCCGCTGACTTTGGGAGCCCAGGAAGCCCTGAACGAAGCCCACATCAGCATCTATCCGCTCGACGTTTCACAACTTGAAGCCGGCGGCGTCGCCGCGAGCGTGGCTCAAAACAGTGTGCAGGTCAATCCAGCGACGAACATCCAGGCGCAACTGGCCGCGCTGACGCCAAGCGAACGGCAGGAGGCCGAAGAGGCGCTGGAGAAATCCCAGCGGAACATCTACCCCGGCCGGCTCTCCGCCCAGATGCAGCAGGACACCCATCCCATCCAGGGCACGTTCCGCGAACTGGCCCAGGCTACCGGTGGCCGCGCATTCCGGCGCTCCAGCGATATCGCGTCGGAACTGAACGGCGTGATCGCCGACGGACGCGCAGCCTACCTGCTCAGCTTTACTCCCGACCAGCCGGCCGATGGCAAATACCACCTGCTGACGATGAAGCTCACCGGCCGCCGCGATATCACTCTCCGTTATCGCACCGGCTACGTCTACTCGAAGGAGCCGGCCACGCTCAAGGACCGCTTCCGCCAGGCGATCTGGCAGCCGATGGATGCAAGCGAGATCGGGATCGGCGCCAATCCGGCTTCATCCGCCGGAGACACCACGGTCCGGCTCAACATCGCAGCCACGGATCTGGGCCTCGCGCTGCAGGGTCAGCTTTTTGTCGACAAGCTCGACATTTTCATGGTTCAACGGGACGATGCAGCGCTGCATGCGCAAGTCACGGGGCAGACACTCGGCCTGCGGCTCAAGCCCGGGACCTACCAGAGAGTTCTGCAGGAAGGCATCCCCTTTGACCAGGCACTCAGCCCCAGGCCGGAGACAGGCTCAGTGCGGATCGTGGTGGTCGATGAAAACTCCGGTCGCATGGGCTCGATCACCCTGCCGGCCGCGGTGATTGCCGGTAAGCAGTGAGCCGCGCACGAAGCGCGCACTGAAGCAGACCTAACCAGGATCGGAATTCACGAGTCAAAGGTGCTGGGCAGCCACCCCAGCTGCCCGGCACTTTTTTCTGCGGATTCTGCCGGCTCGGCCACCCGAATTGCGAGCATGTCCCGAATAGACGCTGGCGAGGAATCGGGCATAAAGTTGAGGTGAGCGTTTCGCGTGCAAGTAGGCAATCTGCGGCCAGAGGAGTCACAGGATGAAGGCACACGTTGTTGCTGTTTCCCTTTTGCTGTTCACTCCACTCCTATGGAGCCAGGACTCAACGCCGCAAAGCAACGTTGAGACTCCCGACCAGAGCATGATCACGCTCAAGCAGGAAGTGCGCAACGTGATCGTCGACGTGGTGGTGACAGACAGGCATGGGGAACCCGTGAGATCGCTGGACAAGGCCCGCTTTCAGGTGATGGAGAACGGTGTGCCCCAGGACATCTCGTTCCTCGAGGAGCACAGCGGAAGCGACGAGACGGCCAGGCCGGCCGCGCAGCCGGAGCCGGAGCCGAATCTGCCGCCGGATGTGCACACCAATGTGGCCAGCGCCCCGATCGACGGACCCATCTTGGTACTGCTACTGGACGCATTGAACACGCGCATCGGCAGCCAGGCCTATGTGCGCTCGCAGATGATCGATTATTTGAAGCACATACCGCCAGGGACGCACTTGGCCATCTTTACGCTGGGCGACAGGCTGCAGATGGTGCAGGGATTCTCGAGCGACCCGGCCGTGCTGCGGGCAGCGCTGAATCACACCTCGTATCCCTCCGCTCCCTCAATCGGCATTTTTGGAGGTAGCGGCGACAGCCTGAGCCGGTACGCCAACGAAAGCCAGTCCCTGGGCCAGGATCTCCGCATCCGCTACACGCTGGACGCCCTCAACGCGCTGGCCGTCTATCTCGACGGCATTCCCGGACGCAAGAGCCTGATCTGGTTCGCGGGCTCGATTCCCTGGACCATCAATCCGGACTTTTCCCTGGTCACCAGCGTCACGGGGCGCGTGGACTACACAGAGGAACTGAAGAAGCTGGCCGACGCCATGACCTTTGGCCGCATTGCCATTTATCCCGTGGATGCGCGGGCGCTGGTGACGCCTCCGGGATTCGCAGCCGATAGCTCGCCAGGGTTTAATTCGCGCAGCATCGTCGCCAACAACGGCGGCACCGGAAACCCCGCCCGAGGGAACTCGCAGGCATTTGGCAGAACGGAGATGAACTCCCAGATGAATCTCGCCGGCAGCCACATGTCGATGACCAACCTGGCCGAGGCCACCGGCGGACGGGCCATCTACAACACCAACGGGCTGGCCGGCGCGGTCGTCAAAGTCGAATCCATCGGCGAGAACTATTACACGATTGCTTATTCGCCCAGGGACAAGCGCTACGATGGCGGGATGCGCCACCTGGAAATCAAAGTCAATGAACCCGGAGCGAAGCTCGACTACCGGCGCGCCTACTATGCCGACGATCCGGCCAAATCAACCGGCCGCTCGCTGATTTTGCATGCCAATCCCCTTCGCGCGGTGATGCAGCGCGGTGCGCCGGACTCGACCCAGATTCCCTTCCACATCCAGGTAAAGGTGGCCATGCAGCAGCCGGATCCCAGCCGTCCAGCCGATCGCATCGGCAACGAGGCCGCAACCCTCAAAGGACCTGTGGTTCGCTACGATTTTCACTGGACGGTGGACCTGCACGGCATCGCCTTCGAGACTGCGGGCAATGCCCTCCATCACGCCGAGGTAGACGCCACGGTGGCCGCCTATGACGCGGACGGCAAGGTACTGAACAACATTTACGCAATGCTTCCGCTCAACTTGACCGACGCGGACTATACCAAATTCCTGAAGGGCGGCTTACCGATGAAGCAGACACTGGACGTGCCGGCAGGGATGGTCTACCTGCGCGCCGGTGTGCTCGATCCCAGCAATGGACACACCGGGGCAACCGAGTTTCCGTTGACGGTGCAAGCCGTGCAGGGGAGCGTTGCGCAGTCAGCCGCGCCCGCGTCCACTCAGCCGTAACGGCCTTTGCCGAATCTCTATACGCGCCAATGCCCACGCCGGCTCCCGATTCGACTGGCAGGGCAACTCTGCCTTAAAGTGAAGACGGATGCCGCTTTCCGCCACGTTTCATTCTTCCTCGATGAGGTGACTTCGATGCCCCGGAGACTCGGAGCCGTACTGCTGCTGGGCGTTGTGTCTCTTCTCCCCGCGCAGAAAACCCCGGCAGGCGATTCGCAGCCTGGTTCCGTCACGCTGAAGCAGACCGTGAACAATGTCCTGCTGGACATTGTGGTCACCGATAAGAATGGCCAACCCGTGAAGGGCCTGAAAAAAGAGAGCTTCCAGGTACTGGAGAACGGAGTTCCCCAACAGATTGCATTTTTTGAAGAGCACCAGGCCGATGAAGCTCCGGCGCCCCCGGCCCATCCGCTGCAGTTGCCGCCGAATGTGTACAGCAACTTCACAGCCGTGCCGGAGACCCGGCCCGCCCTGGTGCTGCTGCTGGACTCGCTGAACACGCCTACCGCCGACCAGGCTAAAGTCCGGATGGCGATGCTCGACTTTCTCAAGCAGATTCCCGCGGGCACCCACATCGCCGTGTTCACGCTGAGCAGCCGCCTGCGCCTGTTATTGGGCTTCAGCGGCGATCCCGCCGCGCTGCTGGCTGCGCTCGCCGATCCCAAGAGCTGGCCCAGACAATCCCATCTGACCGACGATCCGGGTCAGGACACCTATGCCGATTCCATGCCCAAGCTGGGAATTGGCGGCAGCTCGGCCTTCTCCGGCGCAGGCGACCTGATGGCGCGCTTTGTGGCCGACGAGCAGGACCTCCGCATGGACGAGCGCGTCCGCACCACGCTGGACGCCTTCAACTCCCTCAGCACTTACCTCAGCGCCCTGCCGGGACGGAAGAACCTGATCTGGTTCTCCGGCTCCTTTCCATTGGGTCTGACACCCGACTTGCCGGTGCCGCAGGGGTTCAATCCCGCGACGTTCCAAACCGAGGGCCTGAACAGCGGACGCACCTACGACGAGGAGTTGCACAAGACCGGCGACCTGCTGCAACTGGCGCGCGTTGCGGTGTATCCGGTGTCGGCGGGCGGGATTGGATCGGCTCCTCAGATGTTTAACGTTTCCCAGAACAACAACGGCTCGCTGCATTCCCCCTCGGCCATGATGAACCAGAGCGCGCGCGAATCCGGCGAGGAGATCTCCGGGCACAACACCATGGACACTCTCGCGGAAGATACCGGTGGGAGGGCGTTCTATAGCACTAATGACTTATCGGGAGCGATTCGCGCCATAAGTAATTTAGGGTCGAATTACTATACGGTTGCCTATGTTCCCAAAGATACGAATTACGACGGCAAATTCCGCAAACTGGCCGTCAAGGTGGATGCGCCCAAAGTAAAGCTCGACTACCGGCGAGGCTACTATGCCGACGACCCGGCAAAGACCGGCACGGATAAGCTTGCGCATCCCGCGCGCACCTCCGCGGTGCTGCTGCGCGGCGCTCCGGTGGAGACAGAGATCCTGTTCAAGGTGCGCGTGGCGCCCACTGAGAACGCGGTCCCGGACCCGCGAGGCGCAATTGCTCGCTATAGTGTCAACTGGGTCATGGATCTGCACGGGGTGGCATTGCCCATGGCCAGCAACGGCATGCGGCACGGGGCGCTGGCGCTGGTGGTCGTCGCGTACGACAATGACGGCAAGGTGCGTAACACGGTCACTAACACCGTCTCGTTGATCCTCAAGCCAGAAGAGTACGCGAGTTATCTCAAGACGGGCCTCCAGTTTCACCAGGAACTTGACTTGCCCAAGGGCCTCGTCTATCTGCGGGTGGCCGCTGTAGATACAACCAATGACCACGCCGGTGCCACCGAGATTCCCCTCACGGTGCGGCCGGGCGCCATCCAACCAGCCTCGGTTCAAGCGCCCGCTCCTCACTGACACAGGCGTGTTACTCGCACCAGGCGTCGAAGGCTCCCGCTTTGATGGCCGCGGCCAGCGCATCGATATCCCTCGCCAGCATCCGGTCCTGTTTGAGGCGCGGCACAACGGCGCGCACGGCATCGTGGGCGCGGTCGACCTGCCTGCCGGGCCGCAGTGGCCGGCGGAAATCCAATCCCTGGGCCGCGCACATCAGTTCGATCGCCGCCACGCGCTCGGCGTTGTCGACGATATGGCGCAGTTTGACCGCCCCGGTCATGCCCATCGACACGTGATCTTCCTTGCCGCCGTCGGTGGGGATGTTGCCTGTGGACGCGGGATGCGCGAGCACCTGGCACTCGTTGATCAGCGCCGCCGCCACGATCTGTGCGATCATGAAACCCGAAGATAGCCCCGGATCGGGCGACAGGAACGCAGGCAGGCCTTCATTGATGTCGGGATTGAGCAGGCGATCGATGCGGCGCTCCGTAATGCCAGCGAGATCGGTAATCGCGAGAGCCGCGTAATCGAATGCATACGCCAGCGGCGCCCCATGGAAGTTCCCTCCCGAAAGCACCGCTCCCCGGTTTTGCGCTTCGGTCGGGATTGCAGGAAATACCAGGGGATTATCGGTAGCCGAACCAGCCTCGACTTCCAGCACTGAGGCTGCATGCTCAAGCACATCCCGCACCGCGCCGTGCACCTGGGGCATACAGCGCAGGCAATAAGCATCCTGAACACGAGAGTCGTGTTCGCGGTGCGACTCGCGAATCTCGGAGTCTTCAAGCAGGCGGACCAGATGCGCCGCGGCCGCCACCTGTCCAGCGTGGGGCCGTGCCTGATGAATGCGCTCGTCGAAGGCAGCCGGCGTACCCATCAGCGCTTCCAGCGACATCGCGCCCGCCAGGTCAGCCAGCCGCGCCAGGCGGCGGGCGCGCGCCACGGCCAAAGCGCCTACAGCTGTCATGGCCTGTGTGCCGTTCAGCAGGGCCAGGCCCTCTTTGGCGGCCAGGGCTATCGGCTCCAGGCCGGCGCGGCGCAACGCCTCGCCGCCGGCTATGCGTTCGCCGCGATAAATAGCTTCGCCTTCGCCGATGGCCACGAGCGCCAGGTGGGCCAGGGGCGCAAGGTCTCCGCTGGCGCCCACCGAGCCCTTCTCCGGAATCACCGGATGCACACCGGCATTCACCATTGCCACCAGCAACTCCAGCAGCGCGGGCCGCGTGCCGCTGAAGCCCTTGGCCAGCACGTTGGCGCGCAGCAGCAGCATGGCGCGCACCTCCGGCTCCGACAGCGGCTGGCCAACGCCGGCGCTATGACTGCGCACCAGGTTGGTCTGCAACTGTGCCAGGCTGCCCGCGGGAATACGCACATCCGACAGCTTGCCGAAACCCGTATTCACGCCGTAAACGGTCTGGCCAGCGGACAGAATCTCTTCAATCGTTGCCCGGCTCGCGGATACACGGGCAAGAGCGGCGGGCGCAATCGCCACCGGGCAGGCCTTCAACGCGACCGCTTCAATCTCGGCCAGGGTCAGGGGCTGGCCGTCGAGAACCAGAGTTTCCATGAAGCCGATAGTAAACCGGCGGGCCGGGATTTATAGTGGAGTCTCTGCTGTTTCCTCCGCCGAAATGGAGCATCGCCATGACCCTCACTCGTAGAGACTTTGCCAGGCTGGCCGCGCTGGGCGCCGCTGCCCAGTTCGCACCGAAACTGAATGCGGACACGCCTTCGCGCAAGACGGGCTATGCCGTGATCGGACTGGGCCGGATCGCCGGCCACTTCATGCCCGGGGCGCGCGCCACGTCCAACTCGCAGATCACCGGGCTGGTCAGCGGCCACCGCGAAAAGGCAGAGCGGATCGCCGATGAATATGGCGTACCCCGACATTCCATCTATAACTACGAGAACTTCGATGAGATTGCGCAGAATCCCGCCATCGAAGCGGTATATGTCGCGTTGCCTAACTCCATGCACGCGGACTACACCATCCGCGCGGCCAAGGCAGGCAAGCATGTGCTATGCGAGAAGCCGATGTCGACCAACGTGGCCGAGGCC
>Ga0326727_10012458_pt1 | contig 19359 bp, 23 predicted proteins | sample MB2enrmetagenome_FD_207643 | JGI IMG/M metagenome (GOLD analysis project Ga0326727, IMG submission 207643) | Lab enriched peat soil microbial communities from McLean, Ithaca, NY, United States - MB29MY | ecosystem: Environmental > Terrestrial > Soil > Wetlands > Peat | place: USA: New York...
CCACTGGCTGAGCGACCCAGTGGAACTGCACGCCTTCGACTTTCGAGTGATCGTATTCGAATGGGAACGCCGGCATCTCCGTTTCCGTGCGCCGATAGAAAAGATGGACCTCACTCGCGCCGAGCCGCCGTGCCGCATTGGCCGCGTCCATGGCGGTATTGCCGCCGCCGATCACCACAACTGTCTTGCCGATGGTGAAATCCGGCAGCGTCTTGTATCGCTCAACGAAGCGCAGTGCATCGACGACACCCGCGATCTCTTCGTTGGGAATGCCGAGCCGTTCCATCGCGCCCAGCCCGAGGCCAAGAAAGATAAATGAATAATCGCGTTCCAGATCCTCGAGGTGCACCGTTCCGCCCACGTCGGCCTGACGGAACTCGACGCCCAGCGATTTGACGAGCGCCACCTCGCGCAGGCTGTCGGAGGCGCGCAGCTTATACTCGGCCACGCCATATGTGTTGAGGCCGCCGGGCAGCGGACGATTGTCGAATACAGTGACGGAGAATCCCTGCCGCGCCAGTTCCGCGGCACAACTCAGCGATGCCGGACCGCCACCGACACAGGCGACGCGATGGTTCCCGTTGCGCCTGGGTGCGACCGGCAGATTCGCCCCGCTCGAATAAAAAGCGTCCATGGCGAACCGCTGCAGCCGGCCAATCTCAATGGGCTTCTGGTTGTAGCGGTGCATCACGCACGCGCCTTCGCACAGCACATTCACCGGACAAACGCGCGAACAACTCAGGCCCAGAATGTTCGCATCGAGAATTGTCAACGCCGAGCCACGCAGATTCCCGCTGGCGATCTTTTTGATGAAGCGCGGAACGTCGATGTGGGTGGGACAAGCGCCCATGCAGGGGGCGTCGAAGCAGAACAGACAGCGATTGGCCTCCGCCACAGCCGATTGCGAATCCAGCGCCGGATGCAGTTCCGGAAATCGCTCCAGATTACGCTCCAGAGGCAGGCTGGCGGCGTAACTCATCTGGCGTTCCCTGCTGCCGCAACTGCGCCGCACGCGGCCAGACTCTTGTCCAGCAGGCCGATGAACTGGTCCACGTCCGTACGCGTGATGTTCATGGGGGGCGACAAGCGGATCACGTTGCCGTACATTCCGCCCTTGCCAACCAGAATGCGATTCTCGCGCGCAGCTTCCATCAGCATGCCGGTCTGCGCGACGGCCGGCGTTTTCGTCTTGCGATCCTCCACCAGTTCAATGGCCTGCAGCAGACCCATGCCGCGCACATCACCAATCACCGAATGCTTGCCCTTCAGCTCTTCCAGACGGCCACGCAGATAACCGCCGGTCTCCGTGCAGTTGGTCATCAGGTTCTGCTCTTCGATGAAATCGATCACCGCTTTCGCCGCCGTGGTGGTGACCGGATTGCCGCCGAACGTGGAGATGGTGAGGCCTTTGAACGCATCGGCGATCTCCGGCTTCGCGACCGTGAGGCCGATCGGACTGCCGTTGGCGAGACCTTTCGCGCTGGTGATGATGTCCGGTGTCACGCCCCACTGCTCGATGCCGAACCACTTCCCTCCCGTTCGTCCCCAGCCCGTCTGCACTTCGTCGCTGATGAAAAGACCGCCATGATTGCGTACGATTTTCTCAACGATTGGGAAGTACTCTTTCGGCGGCGTGACGAATCCACCCACGCCCTGGATCGGTTCGGCAATGAAACCGGCGATGCGGCCGCTGGTGGTGGTGCGAATCATCTCCTCCATATCCTGCGCGCAGCGAACGCCGCAACTCGGGTATTCGAGACCGAACGGGCAGCGATAGCAGTAGGCGTTGTGCGCGTGCACGATTCCCGCCTGAGACGGTCCCAATCTCCATGCCCCCTGGCCGGTGAGCGTCATGGCCATCGCGCTGCGTCCGTGATAGGAGTGCCGCAAGGCGACGATTTCCGTGTTGCCGGTGTAGCACCGCGCGGTGAGGATCGCGTTTTCGTTGGCCTCTGTACCGCTATTGGTGAAGAACGATTTGGTGAGCCTGCCGCCCGGTGTAATTGACGCGATCTTCTTCGCGAGCGCGGCCTGCGGTTCATTCGCGAACACAGTAGACACGTGCTGCAGCGTGTCGAGCTGCTTGTGCACCTTTGCATTCACCTGATCGTTGCAGTGGCCCACGCTCACCGTCACGATGCCGCCGAAGAAATCCAGATACTGGTTGCCGTCGGCATCCCAGACATATTGATTCTTCGCGTGCGAGACGACGAGCGGTTCCTTGAAGTAGTGGAAAATCGCTGGGAACAAAAACTCTTTGTGCGCAAGAATGATTTCGTCTTTATTCATGATTATGCCTTCACCAGCAGTTCGTACATGTCGGGACGCCGGTCCCGGTAGAACTGCCAGGTTTTGCGGACCTCCGCGATCATTGCCAGGTCGAGATCGGCAGTCAGCACTTCATCCTTATCGCGCGATGCCTGCGCGATGATCTGCCCGCGCGGATCGCAGAAGTAACTGGATCCGTAAAACTCTCCGATGTTCCACGGCGCCTCGACACCCACGCGATTGATGGCGCCGACAAAATATCCGTTAGCCACCGCGTGAGCCGGCTGTTCCAACTGCCATAAATACTCGCTCAGCCCCGCCACCGTTGCCGACGGATTGAAGACGATCTCCGCGCCGTTGAGTCCCAGCGCGCGGGCGCCCTCAGGGAAATGGCGGTCATAACAGATGTAGACGCCGATTTTCGCGAAGCCCACATCGAACACGGGATAACCGAGGTTGCCTGGCCTGAAGTAGAACTTCTCCCAGAAGCCCGGCGCGACATGCGGAATGTGCGTCTTGCGGTATTTGCCGAGATACGTGCCGTCGTTGTGGATCACCGCGGCAGTGTTATAGAAGATGCCTTCCTGCTCGATCTCGTAGATGGGAACAATCAGGACGATGCGGTGCTTGCGCGCCAGATCCTGCATCAGCCGAATGGTTGGGCCGCCGGGGATCGCTTCGGTGCTCTCATACCATTTGACGGTCTGCTCAGCGCAGAAGTACGGCCCGTAGAAAATCTCCTGCAGGCAGACGATCTGCGCTCCGGCCTCCGCCGCCTGGCGAATATATTCGACGTGCTTGTCGATCATCGCCTTCTTCGTGACTTCCAGCGATGCATCCGGAGCGGCTGCGTTAGAGGCCTGTATGAGCGAACACCTGACGATTCGGGACACGATTCCTCCCAGATGCCGTGACGCCCCACCGTGGTCGCGGCCAAACAACGTGGATGGGGCCTATTATCCGGCTTCCGGGAGTCGGACGCAACCACTGAAGCGAGTGGTCGAGTCCGTCGTCTAAGCTGTCATTCGTTGTGCGAGCGCAACTGGCTGGCTGGCCTCGTCCAGGGCGATAATCTCACGGGCGACCTCCGCCATGGTGACCCGCCTGCTGTGCACACGGATTTGAAAATACGCGGCCTCTTCGGTGAGCCCCTGTTCCTGCAGAAGCCCCTTGGCGCGTTCAATGACCTTTCGCTCCTCGAGCTTCCGTTCCAGTTCCGCAGTGCGGCGGCGAACCTGCTCTAACTCCTTCGACAGGCGCGTGACATCGCCGTTGAGCTGATCGTTCCGCAATCCCGCCCCCAGCGTGCGGGCCAGTGCAGCAACGGAGGCCGCTTCATTGGTATCGAATGCATGGGCGCCGGCGCGTCCAACCGTGAGGAGACCGAGAAGCCGCTGGTCCCCGCGCAACGGAACCACCAGCAGCCGGCCAAAGCGGTATTGCAGAACCTCGGGAAGCTTCTCGATGCGGCGATCGTCGGCCGGGCGCGCATCCAGCGGCGTCTGCAGTTCATTCAGAAAACGCGCATCCTCATCGCGAAACGCGACTGCAAGTCTATCGATAAACCCGGGGCCAGCCGACGAACGGGCGAATCGCAATTGCAGCTTGCCTCCGCTGTCGTCGGTGGCATAAAGGAAAGCGGCGCTGGCGTTGACCGACGCCAGAACGGTATCGAATAAAGGCGCGATACCCCGGTACGCCGCCTCCTGGCGGCTTTGATCGAAGAGCACGAAAAGTTCGTTGGACATGTTGTTTTCCTCCTGGTTTTTTGGTTTCGATTCAAGGGAGAGGGCTGGTTTGCGGGCAGCGGACCAGACGAGGGCCGCAGATCAGCGACAACAACAGGGTGCGGCGTGGCAGGTGTTAATCGGTGAAGCTTTGGTCGATGTACCCATTGCCTATTGACATTATGGTGTTTGTCGGGCAGGAATGCAAGAGGGAAGTGCTGGACTGGCGGATCGATGAGATAAGTCTTGTGATTAGTGGTGTTATGGCGGGATCATTACCGCCCAGGCGGCGGCCCAATGATGGACGAGCGATAAGCGGGCTCTACGAATCAACACGCGCCTTCAGCAGTTGCGGGATGTTATCGAAGTGCCGGTCGCGAGTAATTAGTGCGAGATCGTTTTCAAGCGCGAGGGCGGCGATCCACAGGTCATTGTCCGGCACGGGAGTTCCGGCACGCTTGAGCTGAACGAACAGGCGCGCATACTGTTCCGCGGTTTCGCGGCCAGGGAGCAACATACCCACGGTGGGCTTTGCCATGAACTTTCGCAGAAGGACCTCGTTGCGGTGTTGCTGCGTTCCCCCGTAGAAGCCGGCTTTGATTTCCGCGAGCACAATCAGCGGAATCCACACCTCATCGCACGTCGCCAGGAATTCGGCAAGTTCAGCGTCGCCTTGGAAGAGATCGGTGAGCCGATTCGTGTCCAGCGCGACTCTCACTTCCACTTATCCCAGTCAATCCGGCGTTGCGCGGCTATGATCTCGTCGAATGCCGGGTCGGACGTCCAGCGCCCCACCAGATCGGAAAAGTCGGCGCGCCGTTGGACGCCGATTGCGGACGCGGTCAGCTCCTCAACAACGATCTGATTCAGGCTGAGCTTCCGCCGGGCCGCTTTGCGTCGAAGGGCATCGTCGACCTCGGCCGGGACGCCGCGAATGGTGTACTGGACCGGTGCCTGCTTCTTCATGCCTGCATGATAGCATGACGTGCAGGCAAAAGCCCGCGCGTATACCACGATCGGCTTGCGGTGAATAACAAAACGGGTTATACCTGGACTTCCTTCGCATTTCGGATTATCGGAGAGAAGGCACCAGTTCGCAGATTCCGGACGCCAAAAGCTAGTCCGACTGTTTTTTGCCATGGCGAAGAAGACGTTTGAGACCGCCACCATATCTACGTCGAGTACGGCACTCTCGGCCAGGGAGGCTCCGGGATTGTCTACCGGGTCCGTGACAGCGATGGACAAGGATTTGCCCTGAAGTGCTTAAACGCCACTGGCTCGGCGAAGCGCAAGCGATTCAAGAATGAGCTCTCGTTCTGCGAGCAGGACCAGCACCCTAACATTATCCGTGTCGTGGACTCGGGCGTTTTCTTCAGTGGAAGCGAGCGGATGCCATTTTACGTAATGCCGCTTTATGGCTGCACACTTCGGACGCTGATCGGCGATGGAATCGAACATGACCGCGTTCTGCCGCTGTTCGACCAGGTGTTGAGCGGAGTCCAGGCTGCACACCTCAAGGGCGTGTTCCACCGTGATCTCAAGCCCGAGAACATTCTCTGCAACCGCGCCGCAGGTCAACTGATCGTCGCCGACTTCGGTATCGCGCATTTCGAGGAAGACGAGCTTCTCACCGCTGTCGAGACGAAGGAGCAGGACCGGCTTGCGAACTTCAACTACGCCGCGCCCGAGCAGCATTTTCGAGGTGGAGTCGTCGATCATCGCGCTGACATCTTCGCCCTTGGACTCATTCTGAATGAGATGTTTACTCGTGTCCTGCCCCTTGCCGTCGGGTATCCACGAATCGCGACGGTGGCGCCGACCCACGCATACCTTGATGAGTTAGTTGAGCGCATGATCCTCCACTCGCCGGGCGATCGCCCACAATCGCTCGCCAAGGTGAAGGAAGAGCTCATTTCGCGCGGTAACGAGTTTGTTGCGCTTCAGCGGCTCGACGCAGCTCGGCGCACCATTGTACCGGAGTTCGATCCCGATGACCCGCTACGGGGAAAGGGTGTGCGTGTAACGGAGGATTTCGACTATGAACAAGGTATCCTGAAGGTCGGCCTGGAACCGACGCCCCCGCCAGCATGGTGGGAGGCGATGAGGAATATCCAACGCTACACTCATCTAGTTAACGGCGCTCACCCCGGGAACGTGGGCTTTGCCAACGGAAAGGCCCAAATACCAGCGAGATTAGATTCCGTTGAACAAGCCCTTCGGTTCTTTCAAGACTGGGTGAGCACGACCAATACAGATTACCGCCAGAACCTAGCAAACGAGGCGGCGCAAAAAAAACGAGCGGCGCTCCAGCAACTCGAACGGGAGCGGAAGGCTGCCGAAGAGCGGGCGGAAGTTCTTCAGCGACTGCGCAAGATCAACCTGACTTAAGCGGCCCGCCTAATCGAGCTCTCTCCCAGTTGGACTCCGTAACGTCATCGCCGCCTTCCCACAGCTCGTTGTCCGGCACCGGAGTTCCGGCACGCTTGAGCTGAACGAACAGGGTTTTGGAGCCGACATCTCACCGCCTACAATGAGGTATGCACAAAGAAGCCGAGGAAGCCGCGCGTAGCCTTCGCGCTCGCATGGCGGCCGAGGCTGAGATCTTGCGGAAGCTCGAATCCGAGTTTGACCATCCCTACTTAAAGAAGCGTGCGCGCCGGGCGAGGAGCGACGCTAAGGAAGCGGATATTATGTTCCTCCGACCGCTGGCGAAAGAAACAGGGCGCACCGTGCAGCAGGAGTTGGCCGCCATTGGTTATGCGGAGACGTTCTTTCAGATGGCGGTTACGGCTCGCAAGGAACTTGAAGACGCGATGGCGACACACGGCAACACCGTCGTCGTCGTTCCGTAGCCCTGGGCAAGCACGAAGTGCTTTAGTACGATCATCGGCTTATCCCTTCCCCTGCCGCGCCGTCTCGATCCGCGCAGTGGCGTTGCGGTAGCGGATGAGCAGAGCTTCGATGTCGGCGTCGGGGGCGGGATGGGCCATTTGCTCCTGAACTTCGCGGAGATCCTGCTCGGCTTTACTCACGTCGATCTCGGAAGCGGGAATCGCCTCATCCGCCAGTATGCGCACGCGATTGTCGCGCACTTCGATGAAACCCTCGCTCACCATCAGCGTGACGCCGCCGCCGATTCCGCCTTCCCAGCTCAATGCGCCAATGCCCAACTGCGCAAACAGCGGCGCGTGATCGGGCAGCACGCCCAGATAACCGTTCTCGGCGGGAATCTGCGCGCTGGATACCTGCTCGCGTAAGAACAGGCGCTCGGGCGTGGCGATCTCGAGTTCGAACGTTGCCGCCACGTCAGGCCTTCTTCATCTTCTCGGCGTGTTCGAGCACTTCCTCGATTGCGCCTTTCATGTAGAACGCCTGTTCGGGAATATCGTCGTGCTTGCCCTCGACAATGCCCTTAAAGCTGCGAATGGTATCGGCCAGCTTCACGTAAGCGCCCTTGAAACCGGTGAACTGCTCGGCCACGTGGAACGGCTGCGAGAGGAACTGCTGGATCTTGCGCGCCCGCGCCACGGTGAGCTTGTCCTCTTCGGGCAGCTCGTCCATGCCCAGAATCGCGATGATGTCCTGCAGCTCCTTGTACCGCTGCAGCACCTGTTTCACCTGCTGGGCCACGTTGTAATGCTCGTCGCCGATGATGCGCGGATCGAGAATGCGCGAGGTGGAGGCGAGCGGGTCCACGGCCGGGTAGATGCCCAGCGCTGCGATATCGCGCGAGAGGTTCGTTGTGGCGTCCAAGTGCGCGAACGCGGTGGCCGGTGCGGGATCGGTGTAATCGTCGGCGGGCACGTAAATGGCCTGCACCGACGTAATGGAGCCTTTCCGCGTTGACGTGATGCGCTCCTGCAACTCGCCCATTTCGGTAGCAAGGTTCGGCTGATATCCGACGGCTGAGGGCATCCGCCCAAGCAGTGCCGAGACCTCCGAGCCCGCCTGCGTAAAGCGGAAAATGTTGTCGATGAAGAGCAGCACGTCCAGGCCTTCTTCGTCGCGGAAATACTCGGCGACGGTGAGCCCGGTGAGGCCCACGCGGAGGCGCGCTCCGGGCGGCTCGGTCATCTGTCCGTAGATCAGCGCGGCTTTCGACTTGGTCCAGTCGTGTATGTCGATGACCTTCGATTCCTGGAACTCCAGCCAAAGGTCGTTGCCCTCACGGGTGCGTTCGCCGACGCCGGCAAACACGGACACGCCGCCGTGATGCATGGCCAGGTTATTGATCAGCTCCTGGATGATCACCGTCTTGCCCACGCCCGCGCCGCCGAACAGGCCGGTTTTGCCGCCCTGCAAATACGGCTCCAGCAGATCGATCACCTTGATGCCGGTCTCGAACATCTGCAGCTCGGTGGACTGCTCCTCGAAACTGGGCGCGGCTCGGTGAATGGGCCAGCGCTGTTTGGTGGTCACCGGTCCCAGCTTGTCCACCGGCTCGCCAATGACGTTGAGCACGCGGCCCAGCGTTTCACGGCCCACCGGCACGGTCACCGGTCCACCGGTGCTGATCGCCTTCATGCCGCGCACCAGACCGTCGGTTGGTTCCAGCGCGATGGTGCGCACGCGGCCCTCGCCAATGTGCTGTGCCACTTCCACGGTGATATTGATGGGAGTGGGAACGTCGTAGCCTTCGCTGGTGATGTGAATGGCCGTGTTAATCACCGGGATGTGCCCTTCCGGGAACTGAATATCGACGGCCGGCCCGGCCACCTGAATCACTTTTCCTTCTGCTGTGCCTGTCATGTTAGCTTCTCTACCCCAGAGCGGCGGCGCCGCTCACAATCTCGATAATCTCGTTCGTGATACTGGCCTGGCGCACGCGGTTCATGTTCAATGTCAGTTTGTCGATCATTTCGCCGGCGTTGCGCGTGGCCGCTTCCATGGCGGTCATGCGCGCTGCGTTGTAGGCCGCGGCCGATTCCAGCATGGCGCGGAACACCTGGTTCTCCACGTAGCGCGGCAGCGCCAGGGCCAGTAATTGACCCGGCGACTGCTCAAAGATGTAGTTGGCCACGTCCTCTTCGCCCTCCGGCAGCGCCACCGGAAGAACCTTCTGGATCGCCAGGGTGGACGAGAGCACGCTTTTGAAATTGTTGACGGCGATGTAGACCGCGTCAGCCTCGGCTCTGCAAAACCTCTCCACGATCTCCTTCGCGATGGCATGCGCCGGAGCAGCCTCGACAGCCCCACGCAGGAATAACGTGGTGTGTTCGCCGGAGATGTTGGCATGGCGGCGCCGGAAAAAATCGCGGCCTTTGCGGCCCACCAGCTCCAGAATCACTTCGGCATCCGAATGTTCGGCAATGAACTTCTGCGCGAGCTTGATAACGTTCGAATTGAAGCCCCCGGCGAGGCCGGTATCCGCGGTAACCAGCACAAGCTGGATTTTTTTCTCGGGACGAACCGCCAGCAGCGGATGGCTATCCACCACATCGGTTCCCGCCGCCGCCTGGGCCAGATTGCGAACCATGCAATCGAGCATGCGGGCGTACGGCCGCGCCGCGATCACCCGGTCCTGCGCCCGGCGCAGCTTCGCCGCCGAGACCATCTTCATGGCCTTCGTGATCTGCTGAGTGTTTTTAACCGACCGGATTCGCCGGCGGATTTCGATCAGGCTGGGCATGCTGGCTTATTTCTTCTCGGTCTTCACATGCTCGGCGACGAACTTTTGCTTGAACTCTTTCAACGCGTCGTGCATTTTGCCCTTCAACTCGTCGCTGAGCACCTTCTTCTCGCGGATTTCGTTCAGGATTTCCGGGTGAGCGTTGTCCGCGAAGCGATACAGCTCAGCTTCAAAAGTGCGGCAGAGCTCCACGGGAAGATCGTCGAGATAAGCATTCGTTCCCGCGAAAATCACCAGAACCTGTTTCTCCACGGGCAGCGGCGAGTACTGATTCTGTTTCAGAATCTCCACCAGGTGCACACCCCGGTTCAGCTGCTGCTGCGAGGCCTTGTCCAGATCGGAGCCGAACTGCGCGAAAGCTTCCAGAGCGCGATATTGTGCCAGCTCCAAACGAAGCGACCCGGCTACCTGGCGCATGGCCTTCACCTGCGCATTCCCACCCACGCGGCTCACCGAGATGCCCACGTTCACCGCCGGACGCACATCGGAGTTGAACAGATCGGACTGGAGGAAGATCTGCCCGTCGGTAATGGAAATAACGTTGGTCGGAATGTACGCGGAGACATCGCCGGCCTGCGTTTCGATGAACGGCAGAGCCGTGAGCGACCCGCCGCCGTTCTCGTTCGACAACTTCGCGGCGCGCTCCAGCAAACGGCTGTGCAGGTAGAACACGTCGCCAGGGTAGGCTTCGCGGCCAGGCGGACGGCGCAGCAGCAGCGAGATCTCGCGGTAGGCCGCCGCGTGCTTGGAAAGATCGTCGTAAATGCACAGGGCGTGCCTGCCTTTGTCGCGGAAGTACTCGCCCATGGCGCAACCCGAATACGGCGAGACGTACTGCATGGGCGCAGGATCGGACGCGGTGGCGGCCACCACGATGGTGTACTCCATGGCGCCGTAGTTTTCCAGCGTCTTCACCACCTGCGCCACAGTGGAGCGCTTCTGCCCGATGGCGACATAAACGCAGATAAGGTCGCCGCCCTTCTGATTGATGATGGTGTCGAGTGCGATGGCCGTCTTTCCGGTCTGGCGGTCGCCGATGATCAGCTCGCGCTGACCGCGCCCGATGGGGATCATAGCGTCGATGGCCTTCAGCCCGGTCTGCACGGGTTCGCGCACCGGCTGGCGATCGACTACTCCAGGCGCCAGCCGTTCGATAGGAGAATACTCGGAAGTGGCGATGGGGCCCTTATCGTCGATGGGCCGGCCCACCCCATCCACCACACGGCCGATGAGCGCTTCGCCTACGGGCACCGACATGATGCGCCGGGTGCGCCGCACCTCGTCCCCTTCCCTGATCTCCTGGTACTCGCCCAGCAGCACCGCGCCCACCTGGTCTTCTTCCAGATTCAGGGCGATGCCGGAAACGTCGTGCGGGAACTCGATGAGTTCGCCGGCCATGACGTTTTCCAGGCCATAGATGCGGGCAATTCCGTCGCCCACCGAGATCACCGAACCGGTCTCGGTAATATTAACCGCGCCTTCGTAGTTCTCAATCTCGCCGCGCAGCACGCGCGTGATTTCATCTGCTCGAATAACAGCCATGCTATTTATCCTTGCCGCCTGATTCTTCGCCCGGTGGGTTTCTCAACTCTGCGCTCCCTGCGTCAGTTTTCGCCGCATCGCCTGCAGGCGGCCGTGCACGCTGCCGTCGTACACGGTGGAACCGATGCGCGCCAAAGCGCCGCCTACCAGCGCGGCATCCACTTCATATTGCGCGCGGACATGCTTGCCGGTGAGGCGTTCCAATTCCGATTCCAGCGCCTGCGATTGCTTTTCATCCAGCTTTTGCGGCGAAGTGACGCTGGCGCGAACAAACCCCATTCTCTCGTCGACAAACTCCTCGAATGCCTCGCGAATTTGCGATAAATACGCCAGACGGCGATGATCGGTGATCACAAACAGAAAATTCCGCACCACCGGCGCAAGACCCAGCGGTTCGGCCAGCTTCGCCAGCACGGCACGTTTCCGCGAACCGGGGACGGCGGGCGTATCGAGGACATGCCGCAGATCGACGCTGCTCGCCATCAACGCTTCAATGGATGCCAACTGCTCTGCCACCTGCGCGGGCTTCACGGCGGCGCCGGGCTCCATTACCACGTCCAGCAACGCATGCGCGTATCGGCTGGCTGCCGCGGAGATCATTGCCGTTCCTCCGGCCGGGCCGTGCCGAGCTGCCGGGTGAACGCATCCACCAAACGAGCTTGCGCCGGCTGATCCATACGGGCACGAATTCGCTCTTCGGCAAGATCGAGCGCCAGGCGCGCTGCGTAGGCGTGCAGCTCTTCCCGGGCGACCCTGGTCATCGAGTCGATTTCGCGCTGGGTCTGTTGCCGCAGCCGCTCCAGATGATGCTCGGTCTCCTTGCGAATGCGCTGCCCTTCAGCCGATAACATGCCGCCGGCCTCCGCGCGCAGTGCTTCGATTTCAGTCGCCAGCGATGCGAGGCGCTGCTCGATCTCCCGCACCTTCGCATCCGCTTGTTCCTGCAACAGGGTGGATTCGTTAATGTCCTTCTGAATTGCCGCGGTGCGTGCGCGGAAGAAACCTGGGACATTCTTTCCGATGAGATATCCGAGGCCCCCGGCGAGAATGACGAAGTTCGCCCACTGCCACGGAAGCCACTTCCCTTCGTCCGCGTCGTTCTTCTGTTCTGCGCCGAAAACGACCGAAGAAAACACCAGCGCGCCGAGCGCCAGCCAGCGGAACCGCATCAGGCCGTTCTCCCTTCCAGCACGAGCTGCGAAATCTGCTCGGCCAGAGTGGCGCTTTGTCCTTCGAGATCGCCCTTAGCAGCGGCAGCGTCGGCGTCGATGGACTGCTTCGCCGTGTGCAGGGCTTGATGGGAGTGGGCGCGCGCTTCGTCGATCAGCCGGGTCTGCTCTTCAAGCCATTGCCGCCTCGCTTCTTCCTGCTCCTTATACATCCGCGCCCGGGCTTCCTGCAGTGCTGCCTCGTATTCGGCAGTCTTGTCAGCGGCGCGTTTGGCGCTGGCCTCGGCCGCTTCGCGAGCGCCCTTCGTGGCCGCTTCCCGCTTTGCCAGCACCTTCTTCAATGGGCCGAAAAACACGCCCTTCAGATAGTAGTGCAGCAGGATCACCAGGAGAATAGTGGGGATCGCCTGTAGAAGCAGACCACCCAGCGCGTGCAGAGTTGCGTCCATTTGATGATATGGGGGAACCGGAACCCAGGGATGTCCACCGGCAGACGGCGCAGGTTAAAGGAATCCCCTGAAGCCACTATGGTCGCACAGGTCGCTGATGGTCTTCAACGGGAGCGCGAAGGACTTGATAGGAATGTTCGCCGACGGGAGCGGGCAATTGCGGGCGGAGCAAACAAGGGCCGCCGGGATGCATCGGGCGGCCCGCATCCCAACTAATGTCAGGTAGTTAGTGGTGGTTGGCGGCGGTGGCCGCCTCACGCAGTTCGCGGTTTACCTGGTCCAGGAGATCCTTCGCTTTCTGAGCGTGACCCTCCATGTCCCACTCATTGGCCTGCTGGGCCGCGACAATTTTATCGAAGGCCTGCTGACTGAATCTCTGGGCCGCCGCCAGGTTCGGATGACGGCGGTGGGAGATGTCGCGCTCGGGCTGTTGGGCCATCACGGCAACTCCAATAAGAAGCAGCAAACCGGCTGCAATAGCGAGCAATCGGGTTTTGAGCATAGCTGCGATTTTAGCCGTGTTCCGGACCACGCGCAAGAGGGATTTTTCCGAGCAACTTAATACGAATTGACGGGTTTGCAGCTTGCATTGTTGATTCGAACTGGCGCACAATACCGCGATGGCCTCACGCCGAAGTTTCCTTCATCTTGCCGTTTCCCTGCCCCTGTGGATCGCCCTGGCGGCCGCCCAGAATCCGAAGTATCCAATTGTCGACGGTCATCTCCACTTCCTCAACTTCGTCCAGGAGACGGCCGGCATGGACGCATTCTTCAAGGCGATGGACGAGACCGGAGTGGTGGAATCGGCGGTGATCGGCATGCCGGTGGTGAAGAAGTGGGACGAAGGTGATGACAAGCGCCCCACTTACTATCTGGACAACGACGCGCGCACCTATTGGTACAGCGCGACCGATTTCCTGGTGGCACGCGCGATCCTGGACCTGCCGAAAGAGAAGCAGGCGCGCCTCCATCCCTTCATCTGCGGTATCAACAGCGCGGACCGCAACGCGGTGGATCACGTGGAGCGGATGCTTGCGCTATATCCGAATTTCTGGCAAGGGATCGGCGAGGTTTTCCTGCGCCATGACGATCTGACGGCGCTTACCTACGGCGACGTTCCGCGGGCCACATCGAAGGCGTTCGGCCGGCTGCTGGATCTGGCCGCCGAGCGCAATTTGCCGGTGCTGGTTCACAGCAACATCGGGCCGGCGTGGCGGGAGCAGCCCGATTACCTGGACGAGATTGAATCGGCCATCCGCACGCACCCGAACACACGAATTATATGGGCGCACGCGGGCATCAGCCGGCGCATTGTGATTCCGAACCACACCGACATTCTCCGGCGCATGCTGACCGCGTATCCGAATCTGACGGTGGACCTGTCGTGGGTGATTTTCGAGCAGGAAATCGCGCCCGGCGGCGTGCTGGACCACAGATGGGCTACGTTGCTCGATGAATTTCCGAACCGTTTCGTGATTGGGTCGGACACCGTTGGCGTGTTCGATCAATACAAGCCGACGCTGCAACGCTATTACCTGCTGCTGGACGCGCTGAAGCCGGAGACCGCGCAGAAGGTGGCGCATGATAACTTCCTGGCGCTGCTGCCCGCGCGAAAATAAGGCGTGGGCTTCGGTTTGTGGCTCGACAGCGACGAGCGTCAGGCGTGGGCGCGCGGAACGCATGAGTATCGCCCCATGGGCGCGGCCGCAGTGGCGATCACCGATCAGTTCCGGCCTCGCGATTTTCACGGCACTCGCCGCCTGCCCCCGCGTCTGAGCAACTCCTTCGCCGGATTCTTCGGCTCGCTCGAAGAAGTGAACGAGTACCTGCGCCGCTCTCGCCGTTCCACGGCACGATTGCCGCGGCTGCGTCCGACCCCTTCGCACGTGCGCTGAAGACCGCTCAATTGGAGTGCGCCCTGCCGGGCTGATCACTCCGCCGGTTAACACCTGCGTCCCAGGCGCGTCTCTTTGTTCTATGCTTTGACAGGAGGTAGTTGTGAAGCAGAACACTCCCCACCCGACTCCCGCGCCCGAGCGGCGTACTTTCCTGAAACTGGGCGGCGCAACGGCCGCCGGGCTGATCGCGCAGGCGACGCTTGGTGAAAAAGCAATCGCGCAACCAAGCACGATCGAGAACGCCGGCGCCGCGCCAGCCATGCCCACGCGCAACCTTGGGCGAACCGGTTACAAGACAGGGATCTTCAGCCTCGGCGGCCAGGCCGCGCTGGAGCATGCCAATAACGCCGATATCGCCGTGCCGATCATCGAACGCGCGCTGGATCTGGGCGTCAACTATTTCGACACGTCCTCCATCTACGGCGGCCCTGAGCGCTGGAGCGAACAATACTACGGCCAGGCATTGAAGGGCCGACGTGCGCAGGCATTCCTCGCCAGCAAAACCAAAGAGCGCACGCGAGACGGTTCCCTGCGCATGCTGGAAACGTCGCTGAAGCTGCTGAATACCGATCATCTGGATCTTTGGCAATTGCACGATATCGGAATTCCCGAGGATGTCGATCAGGTGTTCGGCAAAGGCGGGGCGATGGAAGCTCTGCTGCAAGCACGCGAACAGAAGATGGTGCGCTACCTCGGCATTACCGGGCACTTCCGGCCCGAGCCGCTGATGACCGCGATCAATCGATATCCTTTCGATACAATCCTTATGGCGCTGAACGCAGCCGACGGCCAGCACTTCAGCTTTATGGAATCGCTGTTGCCGCTCGCGGTGGAAAAGCAAATGGGCATCATCGGCATGAAGGTGCCGGGCCGCAGCCGGCTATTGGCGAACTGGACTCCGCCATCGCTCGAACGCCAGCAGCATTCGTGGGAAGGCGCGGTGATTACGAACCGGCCGGGCACGCTGACCATGCGCGAAGCGATGTCCTTCACACTCACGCTTCCGGTGAGTACGGTGATCGTCGGCTGCGATTCAATCGCGCAGCTCGAAGAGAATGTGCAACTCGCGCGTGAATTCACGCCACTGAGCGAACGGCAGATGGCGTCGATTCAGGAGAAGGCCGAGCCGGTGGCCAAGGCGGCGCTGTTCTTCCGATTCGTCACCAGAGGGTAAGCGCGCTCTGAAGGGAGAGATTGCTTTTTCAGCCGGGCGGCCTTCAGCCCTTGCTTTGTCCAAAGTGCTCTTCCTCCAAGCGACCTAACTCCGCAAGGGTGAGCGACGGGTTCTTCGCCGCCTCCTGCAGGAAAAAATCCCCGTGTCGAAGCACCAGATGTGCAAAGCTCCCGCGATCAAGGCCCCTCGAGCTCTGTCCGATGTCCGACCGCAGGGCACGAAAGAACTCGTCCATCAGAAAAATCGTCTGCGCGTCTGGAGTCAGACGCTTGAGGCGAACGATCCAACGGAAATACGCGCGCAGGACATCAGATCCACCCCACAAAACGAGCTTACGTTGCCATTCTCGGAGGAACTTCGTAACATCACTGGACTCCGCCTTCGTTGCCTCGTGAAAGACTTCGAAGAGATCGCGAAGAAACTGGTCGTAGATCTTTATTTTCTCGGCCCGAAACTGCGCTTCTATGTCACGCTTCCTCTCATAGTACCGGCCGAGCATCACTGTTATAGTAGCCACGAGGATCGTAGTTACTGCAGTAATCAAGGCCACCGCAAGTTGGGAATTCACTCCGATAAATGCGCGCCAAATCGAGCGTATACCAAAAAACAGGGTTAAGGCACCCAGAGTGACAAACGCTAGGGAGCCTACAATGCCCAGAATTGCCTTCGTGCGTGGCGGCATCATAAGTCCAATCACCTTCCTGCGAAGCCGCATTAATCGTTTTCTTGCTGCCGAGCGGCCCGCCCACCAGATTATCAATATCCGTGAGACAGTCCTCTGCCGCTACGGTTCGGCGGTCGATCATGAGTCTATGATGGGCCCGGCCCTTCTGGTATCGTAGTCGTCTTGCCTGATACCCTCATTCTCACTCACGGCGCCGGGTCGAACCGAAATGCACCGCTTCTGGTTTCGGTGGATCGTGCGATCGCCGCGCTCGGTGTCAGCGTGTTGCGCGTGAATCTGCCCTATCGCGAAGAGCGGCCGACGGGCCCTCCGCGTCCCGGCGATGCTGCCCGCGACCGATCCGGTTTGCGCGAGATTGTCCGCAAGGCGCGATCGGAGCACGGCGGCCGTGTCTTTCTCGGCGGACATTCCTATGGTGGGCGTCAGGCTTCCATGCTGGCCTCTGAAGAGCCCGGACTCATCGACGGCCTTCTGCTGCTCTCCTACCCGCTTCATCCGCCGCGCAAGCTCGAGCAATTGCGGACCGCTCATTTCCCAAACCTGCGCACGCCGGCCTTGTTCATCCACGGTACCCGCGACCCGTTCGGCCTTCCCACCGAACTGGAAGCCGCGCTGAAGCTGATCCCCGTGCAGACAACTCTGGTGTTGATCGAGGGCGCCGGGCACGATCTGAAATCGGCGGACATTGGAGCACTTGTAGCTTCCAAGTTCGCCGGCGTGATGCTCTGAAGCCAAAGAACGCTAACGCACCTCTCACCCAATCCGTTCCGCGCTGAGATGCGTGTCCTTGAACTGTGTCGGAAACTTCAGCCCGAATCCGAGCATTCGGTCAAAGCCGATATGTCCGATCCAGATGATGGCTACCGACAACGCCCCGTGCAGGCCGAACGCGAAGGCATAACCAATCAGCGCGAGCGGCCCGATATACGTGTGCACGGCGTTGTACGCGATCGCACCGGCGCGCGCATTGGCGAAGTAGCCGAGCATTGATAGATCCGGCGTCAGGAACAGCAGCGCGAACAAGAGCCAACTGCCGTGGCTCCAGTGCCAGGCAAACAGGCTAAGCGCCAGCACAGTGGCGCCTTCAAGATGCAGCAGCGGTCGAGGGGTCATGACGTTTTTCGTTTTTTCTTTGTGGCAGATTTCTTCGAGCGCGCGGTCCTTCGGGGACCCGGCATCAGCGAACGCACCTCTTCCGCCGTGAGCTCGCGATAGCGGCCAATCTGCAGCCCACCGATCTCCAGCGGTCCAACAGCCGTGCGTACCAGCTTTAGTGCGCGGCTCCCCACCGCGTCCAGCATCCGCCGCACTTCACGATAGCGTCCCTCGCGTATGGTCAATTCCAGCAACGTGTGCTTCTCCGAATCCCGCAGCCGCCGCACCTCGGCCGGCTTGGTAGGTCCGTCGTCCAGTTTCACACCGCGCCGAAGCTGGTCCAACTGCTCTTCAGACAGCAACGTGGCGGCCTTAACCAGGTACGTCTTGGGAACTTCGGTCCAGCGTCTTAATGGGCTGCTCGTCCCCGCTCATCTATCGAGTATCCGATATGCTGGGAAAGCGCATGCAGATGTCTGCCGCCATTCGGGTTCGCCAGTTGCGCAAGCTCTATGGCGACAAAGCGGCGGTAGATGGGCTCGATCTCACTGTCCCGCGCGGCAGTTTCTTCGGCTTCCTCGGTCCGAACGGTGCGGGAAAAACGACCACCATTCGCATGCTCATGGGCCTCGCGGCGCCGTCGGAAGGATCTATCGAACTGCTTGACCTGCCGATGCCCGAGCGCGCGCTGGAGATAAAGGGGCGCATCGGTCTGGTTCCCGACGAGTCGCTTTTGTTCGACGCGCTGACTGGCGCGGAGTTCCTCGAATTTGTGGGCCGCATGTACAAGCTGGATCGCGCGGTGGCCCGCGAACGCGCAGGCGAACTGCTCACTCTCTTCGAGCTCGATACTGCGGGCCGCAAATTGATCGGCGAATACTCCAAGGGAATGCGCAAACGCATTGCCATGTCCGCGGCGCTGATTCATCGTCCCGAGCTGTTTCTCATGGACGAGCCTTTCGAAGGCGTGGATGCCGTAGGTGCCCGCCTTATGAAGGAACTACTCATCGAGCAGGTGCATCGCGGCGCTACTGTATTTCTTACATCGCATGTGCTCGAAGTCGTCGAACGGCTGTGTGACCGCGTGGCCATCATCAATCAGGGAAAGATCGTGCTGGAAGGGACCATGGCCGAACTACGCTCCGGCAGCGAAAGTCTCGAGGACATGTTCGTGCGCGTGGTGGGCGCGGAACGCGTGGCGGAAACGCTGGATTGGTTATGAACTCCCCCGGGGGCTCCGTGGTCTGGAATCAGGTGCGCGCCATCGCGTGGGCGCAGTGGCGTTCGTCCTGGAATCGGCTGCCCGGGGCCAACAAAGGCAGCGCTGCGGCAACCCTGCTGATCGGCATCCTGTGGTATGGGGCCATTGTGCTGCTGGCTGCCGGCGCCGGGGCGATCATGGCTCAGGCCGGGCATGAGAGATTCCTCCCGCTGCTGTTGAACGCCGCGTTATTCCTGATGTTCGTTTACTGGCAATTTGTGCCGGTGATTATGGCGTCCACGGGTTCCGCGCTCGATCTGCGCAAGCTGCTGGTGTATCCGATCCGGCAAGGCGCGCTGTTCGGCATTGAGGTACTGCTGCGGGTGACCACGGGCATCGAGATTCTCATCGTGCTTGCCGGCGCAATCGTCGGATCGCTGTTAAATCGCGGTCTGCCACTCTGGTCTTCTTCTGGGTTTATTCTGTTTATTCTTTTTAATTTGCTGCTCGCAGCCGGCATTC
>Ga0326727_10012462_pt1 | contig 19358 bp, 14 predicted proteins | sample MB2enrmetagenome_FD_207643 | JGI IMG/M metagenome (GOLD analysis project Ga0326727, IMG submission 207643) | Lab enriched peat soil microbial communities from McLean, Ithaca, NY, United States - MB29MY | ecosystem: Environmental > Terrestrial > Soil > Wetlands > Peat | place: USA: New York...
TTATCTTGACCGGCAGACATTGCTTCAGATCGCGCGCACCATCAACGTACACGAGGCCACCATCAGCCGCCGGCTCAAGCGTTTGCTCGAAGGCCTGCGCATTCGGCTGCTCAAAAACCTTTGCGCCGGCGGCTTGAGCAAAGCGGCCGCTCAAGAAGCCCTCGGAACCGATCCGCGCGACATCGAAATAAACCTGCGCGCCCTGTTGCAAACTTCGCAAACTGGCGCGTTCAACGAACAGGGAACCGGGAGTTCCCAACAGGCAGCAAATACGGCATGACCATCACCTTCCAACCCGGTCATCACCCCGACGCAGACCAGCTCAGCGCGTTTATTGAGCAGGCTTTGCCCGCTCACGAGCGCTCGAGCATCCTGGCCCACCTGGCCGTGTGCGCCGACTGCCGCGCCGTGGTCGCGCTTGCGATGCCCGAGGAGCCGGCCGCACAGCCCGCTTCCGAGCCGCGGCGATCGTCAATATTCTCCGGCTGGATGGTCTTTCTGCCCGCGGCGGCCGCCGTTGCCGCGCTCTCGGCCTTCATCTTCTTCGTCCATCGTCAGGGACCGGCTCTGCAACAACAGGCGCAAATCTCCTCCGCCGCTCCCCCTGTTGTTCAACCGGCGCCGCACGCTTCAATCGGGTCAGCGCCGGCCACGCGCGTCGTCCCGGCTGAAAAAGCGCCCTCGCCCAGGCCGTTGCAAGGAATGCAAGTCGAAAACGGGGTGGTTGGGGCCAACTCCTCTGCCGCCCCTCCAGCCGGACAGGCCGGGCAACTGCCCACCCCACCCCCTGCGGCGCCGAGCGCATTCAACTCATTCGCGTCCTCCGGCAGCGCGCAGGCGGCAGATCAGATCCAATCGGCCCCGCAGGCTGTGGCTCAGCAGGGCGAGATTCACGGTGGAGCGGTTGGCGGCATTGACAGTTCGTACAAGGTCCAGCCGCCCGCCGCGAAGGTACAGCTCGGGCAGCAACAGGGTGTCTTTCAGCAAACCGCGTCTCAGACCGTGCAGGTTCAATCCGAGGCGCCGGCACGAGTCGCAACGGAAACGGCCGAGATGAGCACCCTGATTGCTTCCAGGCCCGGATCTACGCTCAGCTTCAAAGAGCAGCCTTTGCCCAGCGGGCTGCCGCTGCTTTCATCGGCTGCGCAGGGGCCGATCGTGCTGGCCATTGACACGCATCACACGGTCTTTGTCAGCAACGACTCAGGCCAGCACTGGAAGACGGTTCGAGCAGTTTGGAAGGGCCGGGCGGTTTTGGTCGAAGCTTCCGCGCCGGTCAAATCTCTCTCGCTGCCCGTCAACGGGAGAAACATCACTTCATTCGCCGCATTGCCGCAGGGCGCGATGGCCGCAAAACCGGCCGGCGCAATTCTTACCGGCACAGTCACCGATCAGTCTGGCGCGGTTGTGTCCGGCGCAACTGTCACCGTCACCGACCCGCGGACCCACCTGGCGCGCTCCATTATCACTGACGCGAATGGCCGCTACATCGCCTCGGGTCTCGACCCGGGTGACTACGATCTCGATGCAACCGCGACTGGATTTATGAGCAACCATCTGAGCAAAGTTGCCGTCGCCGCTTCAAAAGAGAATGTTGCGAATTTAAGTCTGCGAGTAGGAGCCGCGACTGAGTCAGTGACCGTTGAGGCTTCGCAGGCTTCGGTCGAACTCAAGGCCGCTCCAAAAGTCAAAGCTGCGCCAAAGGAAAATGCAAAACCGGTCTCTGCGCCGCTCTTTGAGATCATTACCGACAAGGGCGTTCACTGGGCGAGCGCCGACGGCCTCACCTGGCAACCAAAATAGCACATGCCGCCACAACTCTCCGTGCCCCGTCCTCTTGAGCGCAAGTCGCCGCGGCGACCAGAGTCGAAGGGTCTGCTTCTTAAATTCGTCGCGGAGGCCGGCCGGGAAACTGCGAATTGCTGCGTCGCGCTTTCTATCTCGAAGCCGAAGCCTGCGTGGTTGCCGGAGGTTCGGCCGAAGGCGCTGTCGAAGGCGGCAGCAGCCGGTATCCATCACGCGTGCGGATGTGGTACTTCTGCATATCCTTGCCCGTGAGCTTCACCTGGATGTTGCGCCAGCCGCGATTCCGGTTCTGCTGCGGATAGTAGCTGATAGTGTACAGGTGCGCCAGGTCTTCGCGAATCGAGGTGAATGCCTGCTTCTCGTCCCGCCAGTTGGGGGCGAAATAAGCCTTGCCGCCCGTGGTTTTGCTCATGCGCACAAAGGCCGCAGCCGATACCGGATCGCTCTGCGCCTGGCGCGTGCTGATGATGTAGATGATGGTTCCGGTCGACTCGGCAAGATCGGCTACATCCTCAGGCGGAACCGAACTGGCATTGTCGGGGCCATTTGAAAAAACCACGATCGCCTTGCGCCCCTTTAGTTGCGCAGCATCTTCAACCGTCATCAACAGGGAGTTGTAAAGCGCGGCATCGTCGCCGGCCACGGTACTGCGCACGCCATTCTCGATGCCGAACCGGTCGCTGGTAAGCGCTGCGGCGCGCGATAGATTCCTGCTGTAGGAGTAGAATGCCACCCTGGTGGCTTCATCCAGCGAGCGCACGAAATCGGTAATCGCGTCCTGTGCAAATACGAAGCCGTGATACATGTAGTTGCTGGTATCGAAGAGAATAAAAACGCTTGATGCAGCGATCATGCCTGGCTCCGAGCTCGCGGGGCTTGCACTTTCGGCGCTCTTCGCGCCGGGCGGCGCGCTGGCGGCATTGGTGTTTGGTCGGGCAGCGGCAGTTTCGCGAATAACCTGGTTGCCCTCTTCGAATGTGGCGATCTTCTCAGGAATTTTGTCTTCGCTGATCGCGAAATCCTCAGGGCGCAAACCCGAAACGTAATTCCCGGCGCGGTCGGTTACAGCCACGTTCAGCTGCACCAGCACTACGTTGACCCTTAAGTTCGACGTGTCGTCCTGTGCGGCGGGCCGGGGTTCCGTTCCGGCTACCAAGAACAGCCCCGTCAGAATCCCAAGGCAGGCGTTGATTTTATTTTTCGTCATCATGCCGAGTTCCACTCCTCTACTGCCCCGAAACCGCACTTATGGCCGGTACGGCGATCTTGCCCTGCTCGAACGCCTCGCCCGTTTGCTTCATGGCGCGCAGGATCGCCGGCCAGTCGTCAATGTTTGTTGCAAAAATTCTGGTGACCATCTGCCGGGTCAACGCGGGCACAAGAAGATTGAGCATGACAGGGGAATAGCCCATGTCATCAGCGAGACGCGCCCAGTAAAGGTTTGATGACTCCCACGATTCGCCGAATAGCCTGTTGGTGTAGCCGCCTGAAACCGGAAACACTTCGGTTTCAACCAGCGAGGGTGCGTCGCTCTGTTCCATCGCAGGATGGGGAACTCCGAAATCTGCCGAGATGCGCTCGAAATCGGCGGCTTGCGGATCTTTGCGCGCCAGCTCATCCAATTCCTTCAGCGCCTTTCCACCATTGCCGGCCTCTGGCGGATATATCCGGCGGTAAGCGGCGGCCAGGTAGAAGCAGTCTGAGGGCGCGACCTCCTTTGCCCACTCCCGCGGCCCACCCTGCCCGCTGAGCGCCGATTCAATCCGGGCAAGGCGGCCGGCCGGCATATACCGAGCAAGAATGCCAGTCAGCTCTTCGCGCAATTGTGGATTCCCGCCCGCGGCGTCCAGCAGCTCTTCGCCTGCTCGCTGATAAAGCGCCGCCGCGTGCAATTCGTCGCTGTTCACGCTCCACCACCGCGGCACCGTTCCGCTCACCAGCAACTGCGGCGCGGTCTCTCTCCACACCAGCGCCTGCACGTTGGCCGGCGCAATAAAGTCCTCCTCCACTTGGGCCAGCGCATAGGGTAGATCGGCCAGCGAGCCCATCAGATAAGCGCCGCCCCCTGCCGTTACGCCAATGCCCACCAGCTCCGGCGCGCCCCAGATGCGCTGCACCCCGAGCACCGATAAGGTTGAGAAATCGTGCGAGCGCACAAACAGTGGGTTGTTATGCAGCACCTGCGCGCCAGGCGGCTCGTAGTAGGCGTAGTTCAGGCCAACCAGCGTATCGCGCAGGAACGGCGTCAGCTTGCCCCGCGCCGCTTCAAGCTGCGCCGGCGTTCCAGGGTTGGCGATCACGGTCTTCAGATCGGTGCGCACTTGCAGCTCAGCATGCCTGCTACTGTAGATCACGGGCGACCACGTGGCCTTTTCGCCACCCGTAAAGATCGGCCGCGGCAACTCAAATTCGCGCAGGTTTCCGGCCAGATCCAGCAGGTTGTCCGCGGCTGCGCTTCCGTGAGCCATTGCGTTCAAGCCGTCATAAAGGCCGAACAGCGTATCGAGCGACACCAGCCGCTGATCTTCGAGCACCGACCGCATTCTGCGCGCCAGTTCGTCATGCACCCGCCGGCCTTCCCGAGTGGTCTGTTCAGGACCCGCAAGCAAATCCACGATCTCGTCCTGCGTGGAGTCAGCCTTACCTCCCGCCGCGACAATTACCGCGTTCAGCGAGCCGCGCGCCGTGTCAAAAAGCTGCTGTGATGTGCCGATCGCGGCAAATGGCCCCAGCGCGCTCTGCCACGATTCATTCAGCTTCGCCTTCGCAATCTGTCCTTGTCGCGCAAGGATCTCCCAAACCCCGATATCGGCCTGAAACGCGCCCAGGGCATTCGAGCGGTAGCCCGCGTTGGGCAACTTATCGATGCCGTCGGCGATATTGATGAATTGAACGATTGACTTGTCATTGAGCTGCGGGAATTCGACAAAGATGGGGTACCAGGCGCCGTACCGTGCAAATCGCCCGGCCATCAGCCGCGCCGCGTCCTCTGAGATCCCGGTCTCCGGCGCCCGCTTCGCATTGATCGCGCTCAGCATCAGGTAGATTTGCAGCGGGCCAACATCGGTCTCAACGTTCGAATACGCCACAATATCTTCAACTAGCCGGTCGGGATTCTCCACGCCGCGGGCCTGCCTTTTCCAATCGTGACGGCTGGCGAGGCCTGAGTTCTTCTCCAGGATCTCCTCCCAGGCGGTCAGGTCGCCGGGCACTTTTGGCCGTCCCTGCGCGTCCCAATCAAGCCGCGTAAACAGCAGCAGCAGGTTCGAGTTTCTGGCAAACACCCCCTCCGACGCCGTGCGGGCACTCGCAGAGGACTGGTACGCCGCGTACCATTTCTTCAGCCGGTTGCCCTCGGTCAAGCGCGCCTGCTGTTCCCGGTCGACGCGCGCAACCGCGTCGTAGTACGCGGCCAGCCAGCCGCGGTCCTTGCTCAACAAGTTGAGGACAAAATCCCCCGCCGACTTGGGGCTTGCCCCCACCAACTCCTGCCACTCGCGGTTGGCGCCTCCCGGCACAACCACCTGGCCTGAGCGAATACTGAGCCGCGTTCCGTAGAAATCAAGCTGTGGCGCCACCGGCAGCAGCTTCATCAATCCCGGCGATTGCGCCAGTGCTTTCCTGGTTTCGGGGTCGCAGTGCGCAATTGCCGAGTAGAGCCTGTCCATCTGCCTATCGTGCAGTAGGATCTCGAGAAGATCGGGAGATCCGCTTTTTCCCCACGCGCTGGCTTCTGTCCATTCCTTCTGCGTCAGAACCACCGGCACCTGCGTCACGGGGAATTCGAAACTGAAGGGCGTATGCTGCGCCAGCGACTCTTCGAGTCTTGCCAGCGGAAATCCCGAATCGACTGTCAGAAATGCGCGATCGGGATTCGACGTGACCAGAAATGCGTTTCGCTGTCCGCAGGCGTGTTCAAAACGATAGCCCAGCACCACAATCAGCCTCGACGCATCGTCGCAATCGGCAATATGGACCGCGCCGTCCGGGCCGGCGAGCGCGTGCACCGCATGCGCAAACTCCACGTAGCGCGTCAACAGCAGCAGATATTCGGTCTCCCGGTTTCCTTCCCGCCCCCACAGCGTTACATTGCGGGCCAGCATGGGCAGAACATCTTCGCTGCTCACCTGCTGGCTGATGCCCGCCATGCGAAGAAAGGAACGGAGCGGACCCGGAATGACGGCAGTTTCCTGCGCCTGGACCGCCGGCCCACTGGCCGAATTGTTGCCGCCAAAGCTGGCGGTTGCGTCTGTTCGCGGCGCCGCTATTGAGGGCAGCGACCCGAAACACACGATTCCCGCTGCGAAAACAGCGAGAGAGCGAAGAGGAAGCTTCATCCCATGCCCCTTCCGATCCGGTTGTACTCTGATTGAATTCGAGAGAAATCTAATTTGCGAGGGTGTTGTTCCCTCTTTCGGGGCTTCTCTGTCGGCCCCGCCGGCCTCTCATCCCGTGCAAGATGCAGTTTGCCCTAAAAAAGCCAAATTGCTGAATCCTGAGCGGACAGCCCGACGAATATCACGTCGAAAACACGGCTGCCGATTCTTGCCATCTCCTGCTAAACGGCTTGCAGGCTGTTTGAAGGTAAACCCCGAATCTTAAGGCCGCTGTAGAAGAATAATTGGGAATGAAAGACCAGGTGAGCAGGATTATAACCCGGCGCGACTCTTTTTCCGCAACCGGCAAATAATTAATCGCCCTGAGGATACCAGTTTGTTCGATTGAATGTCGAACAGCGTCGCTATCTCAGTATGCTCCGGGAGATGGTGGGGAGCCGGAATTTGCTGTCTTTTAGTTTTGGTTGCGGGGGCTGGATTTGAACCAGCGGCCTTTGGGTTATGAAAATGAGGACCTCAGTATTTTCAATAAGCTACACGACGCGGATGGCATCGAAGACCACTCTTGGGAGCCACTCGAAATGCCAACTGGACCCCGTAAGCATGGGCTGCTTTACCTCCTCAAAATCACAACGAGCCCGACTTGTCAGGACATATGCGGGGACCCGCAAGGAGGGATGCGGCGAATAGGGGCCATAATCACCGCACCATCTGAGTAGATTATTCCTTGAAGGTGCGGCGAATACGGGCTATATTCTCTGCAAATGGTGCGGAGAATAAAGTGCGGTATCTATATCCACGAACGGCCGGAATGGCCCGGCTTTCGCTGGGACTCCGAGCGCATCTCCCAGCGTCTGGTTGAGGTGCGGCACCGGCAGGGACGCTTGATTGGCGGCATGGAGGGCCTCGGTTTCCAGCTTCGTGCGGAAGCTGTATTGCACACCTTAACCGAGGATGTCCTCAAATCGAGCGAGATTGAAGGGGAAATGCTTGATAGGGGCCAGGTGCGCTCTTCGATCGCACGCCGGCTCGGAATTGACATTGGCGGCCTGACGCCGGCCGATCGCGACGTCGAGGGCGTGGTCGAAATGATGCTGGATGCGACCCAGCATTACGACCGGCCATTGACGGCGCGACGCTTGTTTGACTGGCACGCTGCTTTGTTCCCAACCGGCCGAAGCGGAATGTCGAGGATCAACGTGGGCGCGTGGCGCGACGACAAGAAGGGCCCCATGCAGGTTGTTTCAGGGCCGATCGGTAAGGAGCGTGTTCACTATGAAGCTCCGGCAGCCGCGCGTCTTCGCCCGGAGATGAAGAGATTCCTCGGCTGGTTTGAAAAAGAGAGTTCGACTGACCTCGTGCTCAAGGCTGGTGTGGCACATCTGTGGTTCGTGACTATCCACCCGTTCGAAGATGGCAACGGACGTATAGCGCGAGCGATCGCCGATATGGCGCTGGCACGCTCGGAACGCAGCCCGCAACGCTTCTATAGCATGTCGGCTCAGATTCAGCAGGAGCGGACAGCATATTACGAGATTCTCGAATCGACGCAGAAAAACGATCTCGACATTACGCGCTGGCTAGAATGGTTTCTGGCGTGTCTTGGGCGCGCGTTTGACCGGGCGAAAACCATTCTTGCGGCCGTGCTCAGCAAGGCCCGCTTCTGGGACCGCTTTGCTGGAACGGAGTTTAACGAGCGGCAACGCAGCATGATCAACCGGCTGCTGAATGGCTTCGAAGGCAAGCTGACTTCTTCGAAATGGGCAAAGCTCGAGAAGTGTTCGCAGGATACCGCGCTGCGCGACATCGAGGACCTCATCAAGAAGGGTGTCCTAACGAAAGATGCAGCCGGGGGGCGCAGCACCTCCTATTCGCTCGTAAGAATCGGCTGAGCAATTTTCAAGGACGAAGCCGCTATCATAACTGCGGTTAATATCGGCAGGCTGGCGCCGAGGCGGCACAGGAGGGCTGGAAGCCAGCTGCTGCCGTCTTTTCCGCGACTGCCGGATGCCTTCCTTGATGAAATCGTGGATTGCCGGGGAGCGGACGTGGATATCACTGAGGGGTGATACTGGGAGGATAATGCGCCATCACTACCCCGCCGATCCGTGGACCCCCAAAGCCGCACCATTCGTTTGGCTCGGCGAGAAGAAGGAGAACTAAGGTGTATTTCTGCCTCCGTCCTAATTGTTTGAATCCAAAGTGGAATGTCGACCGGCCGCCCCAACCCCTGAGTGATTCAGGTCGCGTCTGCCTGTCACTGGCGACAATTCAGACAGAGATGTCAAGAGAGCGCGGTATCATTCTGCGTCGCAGAGCCTCCATTTTCAGGACCAAGCATTTCGGTCAGTTGGATCGGACGTCGGCTGTTGTTTGGGTGGTTTTTCTCTTTTTGTGCCTGTTTCATCAGGGCGCCGCTCATTGCGCAGAACAACAGCACGGCTTCGATCAGTTACGAAGCGACCATAACAAAGTCCTCAAGGAAATGAACACCAGCGGAAAGAACGGGGCGCCGATCGAACTGGATGACCAAAGGACTCCGGCTCTCCTTGAAAGCGGCTGGATGCTTGCTGGTCAATGGGCTGCGTTGTATCTGAACACGCATGGCAGTTTGACTGCCGATCAACTGAAAAGAGTCTTCGTGGGATTTGCTCCCCCGCCTCACGGTGTGAAATCGAAATTCGGCGATTTCCTTGAATACGATTCATATGCCTTTGCAGGCACTGTCATCCGAATAGCTCCTTCCGTATATGTAGTCCAGTCGTGCTACTGGAAGGACTTTGCTACTGGCGATTTCCTTATTGTCACTCGTGGAAAGGATGGGAGTTTTCAGCCCCTCTGGAATATTAAGGATGTGGCCAAGCAGCATTACCCGGAACGCGACGAGATCGGCAGATGGGTTCATCTCACAAGACGGGCTTACTATAACGGCCCGCTTGATGTGAAGAGAGTCATTCCTCTGCCAGTTGCGAGAAACGGCCACCCGCGCTTTATCGTAGACGCGGTGCAAAATGCCGACGGAGGAACCGCACTCGCGCAGCTCAGCGTCTGGGAATGGACAGGAACAGAGTCTGTACCGCTACTGATCAAAACCTACGAATATGTTTGGGGTGAGGACTCATTCCATTTCGATGGAAATACGCTGAGAATCGGAACGAAGGAGGATCCAATTTCCTATTTCTCTTGCGGAGAGTGCTCGGATCCGAAAGGTATTTGGACTGTCCGAATTACGCCGGAAGGCGTGGACGACCTCGGTCACCGATTCGTTAATCCAGAAATGAAGTGGGCGGACGACCTCCTGTCGGCGATTGGCAATGGAAAGGATGCGAGCGAGATGGCTCGACCGCAAGTTATTGAAGCGATCAAATCAGCGATGGCAGAGGTCGCCAAGACGGATACACAACCGGCCGAAACCAAGGAGCCAAATCCTTATACCTGGGGGATGTTTGCGGGCTTTAGGAGAATTGGCAATGACGGATTCGCGATGGACTTTGACGAAGCCAAGATGCGCTTCTCCTATCTCGTGCGCGACGGCAAGCCATACTTTACGCACATCAGTATCGAGTAGCCGGGAACCGAAAAGAGAGTCGCGCAATCGCCGCAACCGCGGTGACGTTTCACTGTGGTCGACGTTGAGCAGCTAACACTCACACTGCTGCGCCTGCAGGAACGCTCCGCTCTCATGTTTCGTAAATCCTTATCAGCCGGGGCGGTGATATTCTCAATCGAGAATTCCATGATCATCAAGAGGAGCGCATAGTGGCTGAACGACAGCAATCCACTGGCGGATTCATTCAAGCGCAAAGGCTGGCGCAGGCCGCCCATTTCACTGCCGTCTGCCCGGAGCCGGGCTACAAGGGATCGGCCTACCGGCTCGCACCGCATCGTCGGGAATTCAACTTAGCGCCCTCGATCCGCGATGCGGCGCCAGCCTATTTTAATGAAAAACAGATCACCTGGCACATCCACGCTAGCCACGGGCTCTCATCGCAGGTTTGCTGCCTCAACTTTCTAATGCCCCTGGCCACGCGTCCTTACGCGTTGTCGCGGGTGATCACCAATGCGCTAGGGATCGAACCGCCGGAGATGTTGGAGATCGAGTGCGGGCCGAACGGTGAACCCTGGTTCGTCGGTTTCGAATGGATAGGCGAAAGGGATTATTTGAATGAGGGCGGAGCGTCATCGTCGCGCACGCGCGGCGCTAACGCCACGAGTTCGGACGCCATCCTCCGGTTCCGCCATGCGGGCCGGATCGAGACGCTCTTGATCGAATGAAAGTACACGGAGACGTATGGTGCGCCTATTCCCAATAAAGCACGGGAAGGCGCTGCACGCACACCCAACGAAGTTCGCGCGGACCGCTATCGCGAACTGATGTTTGCTCCGAACGGCCCGATCAGGGACGATCTGAACCTCAAGTTAGAAGATTTTTTCTGGGAGCCCTTCTACCAACTGCTGCGCCAGCAGATGTTGGCCTTCCAGATGGAAAAGGCACGCGAGGCCGGAACCGACCGCGTGCGGGTCCTGCACATCTCTCCGGCGGGAAACCGGCGTCTTCATGCCGTGACCTCCAAGGCCTTGAACCGCTTTGGCGTGGACGCTTTCGCCGTGTTCGCGGAAACGCTGGTCGATCCCAACGCCTTCGTCGGCCGAACCATTGAGCAAGTGTTCGGCCCTCTCATGGCAGAGATGCCGGAAGACCCATGGGCGGCCTATCTCGCGGGTCGCTACACCTTCTTGACACCGACAAAGTCTGCGGATGGGCTTCCTCGAAGTCGCCAAAGTTGAGATAGTGACATTCACGAATCCGGTCAAAAACGGAGTGGCTTCGCGTCGCGAGGGCGGCCTGAGACCGGATTGTTTCGCAGGACTCTCATCGAGCATTCCGATCGCCCATCGTCCTGCATCCGTGGTAAAACCTGCCACAACTTCAAAGGTTCCGCGACACCAAATGCGTTCTTCGGGCGAACCGGCAAGCCGGAGATTGGCGTCCGCAAGTTAGGATCGCGCTTGACTTCGAGGCCGATGACGCCACTACGGCACTGAATCGGCACATCGTTCGCCAACGTCTTCGGTTCCACTGAATCCAAAGCCGTTCCAGCGATAGACTGCCGTGCGAGTAGTTCCGGAATTCTTGTTCGGCGCGAGGAAAGAGTCTCCACGGTGCAACGCGCAAATAGTCCCCGAACGGTCATCGACAGTGGCGTCGAGGAGAGGCCAGGCCAAGGCAGAGCCACGCCAGCGCGCTATCGGTCCGTGGTCGCCAACTGCGTAGACATAAGGCCGAACGCCTTCTTCCTGGTCGAGCGTTGATTGGTGGCGCTCAAGGATGAATAGGAGTGCCTCGGAATCCGCACCAGCAAGCTTGCCGGAATCGACGGAGAGGAGATTCCGCCGTGGAGTCCGCCATTGAAGCGTTCCGTTTTTCCATCCGGTTAGCGCAATGCCGTTTTGCGACGCATCTGGTGTCCACGGCTCCGGCCGGATTTCGTATCCTCCAATCTGCAGCGAGGGAGTTTCCGCAGGTGAGCAGCCTGCGAGCGGGTTTGCAGAAGTTGTGCCGCTGTCTGCAAGTTCTGGAATATAGCTTCCGGGCTCGGTATGCGTATGGATAGCGCTACAGAGCAAATGCTGGTCGTGAAGCCGGCAGTCTGCGATCATGCCGTCCTTGGTCTCCAGGTACTTCTGGTCGAAGACGTGGTTGCCGAGGGAGAAGAACACGGGTTTGCCGTGAATGCACTCCGGAGCTTGTATAACGTGGGGATGATGCCCGACAACAAGATCGGCACCGTGATCGACCAACCATTCGGCCTGTTGGTGCTGTGTCTCAGTGGGCCAATCGACTAGTTCCGCCCCCCAGTGGATCGATACGACTACCAGGTTTGCCAGCTTCCGGGCGGTGCGCAGCTTCTGGGCCACTTCAACAGATGGAACCGCCTGTACCTGACCATCGGCGGCGCGGATGACTGTGATTGCTATCAGCGCGATCGTTGTATCCTTCAGGCGGATGAACTGCGGTGATGTTTCGAAGCTGACGGGCATGAGCCCTGCCCGTTGTAATGCCGTTCGTGTGACCTCTCGGCCAGCCGCGCCGACATCACCGGCGTGGTTATTCTCGATAGTCAAGCCGCGAAATCCCGCGTCGCGAAGAATTGGAACGGCCGAGGCTCGCGTAGCGAAGCAATTCTTCTCTAAGAGACACTGGGAGCTATCGCCGATGGTCCCCTCGAAGTTCCCTCCGACCCAGTCCGCCTTAGCGAACAGCGGCTTCAGATTGTTCCAGGGCGAGCGCTTGCGAAGATTGTACTGCGCCTGCACCTGCCGGGAGAGCATGATGTCTCCTGTAAAGAGCAGCCGCAGATCGGGCTCCCCCGGCTCAGTCTGCGCGCAGCAGGCGGAAGCTATCAGCAAAATCGCTAGAACAAGCTTTTGATAAGACATGCGCTTCCCGGTCCGGCAACGTACGGCTGAACCCATGTAGGGCGAGGCTGCGATTCAGCCTTCTTTCGCCATTCCTCGTCGGTCATCGGATTGAGTGCTGTGAACTCGTAGTAGGAATACGCTGCGCCCTTCACAATCTCCCGCCGCCCGAAGTAGGGAACGATTTGATCCCACTCGAGCGGATTGCCTACCGCAACTTCCAGCAGTTTTCCTGCGCCATCGCTGGCCACATCGGCGACCTTGGCTATAGGGTCCGGAACCGAAAGCGCAAGGTCCTTATTCGCAAGGCTCTTGTAAACGAGGAAATGGTGCTCGGCAATACGGCCAACGTAAAGAATCTCCTCGTAGTCCGCGTCGCTCAAGTCCTCTCCGCGGAGTTCCTTCTCTGAGATGGATTGGAAGAGCCGTGCTTTCGCGGCTGTTTCTTTCAACCGGCGCAACAGACCTTGGCGCAGAGGCTCCTGCTTGTCGGTTTCCGGATCTTCCAGGCTCCCTTCTCCGAAGCTGGAGGAAGTGGAGACGGTCCTCGCGAGCCCGTCAAACAGGCCCGCCAACGCCGCAAATGTTGCGGGATCGGGCTCGACGTATCCACGCGGGGGCTGGGTGACAAGTTCCTCAAAGCCGCCCTCGCCGGCCTCCGCTTCGCTGCGCTCATTCACCAGTACGGTGGCGTGGCGCAGGGTTGCCCAACTGGCCAGCCCGGTCTGCAGACGTTTGGCCTTCCAAAGTGGGGAGTCCGGCACGCCGGGGAACGTTACGTCTTCGGCCCATTGCACACCCAGAGCTTCGATCCAGCGGGCATAAAGAGTACCATCGCTCGCTTTCTGCGGGACCCGGGCCTTGAGAGCGTCAATAGCGGGGCCGAGCCGCGGTTGCTTTGCCAATTCGTCCTTCAGCAATGCGAGTGCAAAATCGCTTCCCATTACCGCCGCCAGGTCAAGTCCCGAAGGGATTACGCGCTTCAGCTCGCCGTTCGCGATCTGTTCTTCGACGGGCCACTTCCGGTGATAAACGGTAGAAAAGAGGATCTCGTTGTCGAAGCCCCAGGAAAGCGGAAAGATGCTGGCGCGCTCTGCGGGATGGCGAGCGAAGGAAGGCGGCGCGGTCGCCGCTGTGTCCCACACCACGGCCGCTCGGCTGGGCGCGATAAACCCGGCGTAAACGTGAATCCAACTCATCGCCTTCACCTTCACGTCGGCAGGCAGGCTGGCCAGCTCAGCTGGGTCCCGCACCGCCCCAAGCTGGGTGAGATAGTGCATCGCCTTGAAATACGTTTCCATCTCCGGAGACATCGTGTAGTGGCCGCGCGGAGTCAACTCGGCATAGTTGAAATCCTTGCCGAAGACTGGCGATTCAAAACGACCGCTGGCGTTGAGAATCCGCTGAGCTTCAGCGTTGCCTGTCACAGCACCGGTTTGAACACTGGCGACCGCATCGAATGCCGCAGTCCACGGCGATTTCGGATTCTTTGCGTGCAGACTTTCACGGGCCGCCGAGACAAACTTCCAGAAGGCTGGGATGGCTCGCTGGCGCTCTTCAACAATGAGAGTTCCGTCATACGCTGCGCCTAACAACTCCCAGAAAATGTCGGTGGTCACCAGGTAGGGCCGCGCAGCGGTGCTTACATCGCCACTGCAGTCGCCGTAGAGCTCCGAATCGTAGAGCTCATATAACTGCTTCGCGTCCAGCGGGCGCAGCAATCCGGAGTCGCGCTGTAGCCTCGTCAGCGCGTCGCCTTTGTCCAGAAACATCCAGGCGTTGGACACATCGGCAAGAGGTACGGAGATGGGAACGTAGACCAGCTTTTGCCCTCCTTCGGATTCCACCAGACCGACCACGCCTTTGCCATCTGGAGTGGAGGAAGGCGTGGAGACGAACTCATATTCGCTCGCTTGTTCCGACTTTGAATCACCGAGGCGAATCGTCACGCCTGGCTTGCCTTTGCTCCACTCCACCATCGCTGCACCGTTCGGTGTGAAGGTCAGCGAGCCGCTGCATCGCGTCTCCTTGATGGGAGCGGCCTTTCCCCAATCTTCGAATGCGTAGGGAAGCTGCTGGTAGCAGCCCTTTTGATCCTGCCAGAGAAGCAGGCTGCCGACCGGATGGAATGCCGCGGGCAGGGCCGAAGCAACCGTGATCTCCTGGTGATCCTCAGAGCCTGGGAACGGGGGTGGTAGCGCAATCTTGGGCCCCATCACCTGGTATTCCCGCTTGCCCTCCTCGGTGACCGAGCGCATTCCATAGACGCCATCCCCAAGCTTGACGCCGAAGAAAAGACGGTAGCGGACGATCGCTTGGGCAGCCTTCTGGTCATAGTCGACCACGAACGGTCTCGGACCGATGAGCAATCGGCGAAGCGAATGTTCGGTTTTGTAGATGGGTCGCGGGAGCAAGCCTCCCTTAGAATCGAGAGCTACAATTTGCCACTGCGGCCCGATCCGGCCCGAGACGAAGATGCGCCGGACCGTCGGATGCAGCGCCAGTGCGTGAGCCTCGAAATTTCCTGGCAGCACTGCCAGAACTTCCGATTCCCGAGCGCATAGCTTCCATTCGAGCAGTTTATTCGTGCCGTCCGCCTCGCGTACCAGGGCCATAGTCTCGCCACCTGAGGGCCATACGTCGAAGTCGATTACTTTTTGCCCAGCCGCCAATTTGAGTTCGCAAACGGTTGAAGGCGAGGGCAGAATCTTAATCTCCCGCTCGGCGAACGGTGTGTCTTTCGCAGCCGCGAACATGGAGAGAGCGAGAAAGCAGACAGCACAGAGATGCAAATGGCGCATTGAGCCGTCCTTCTTGTAGCAATTTTCGAGTAACTGCAATTTTACTCGGAGAACGAGTAGCTGCACCAAATGCGCCGACCTTGCGGCTACTCCAGTCCGGGTTCGGGAAGGTTGGCCATGCTGACCCACGCGTGATTCAGATCACGTCGATGGGACCCATCGCCGCCACCTCACTCAGAAAGCTGAGCAAGGTGCGCCGGGTCCCCAATAGTTATTACACGCGCTATTCCGCCGAGGAGGTCACATTGCGTCGGAATGAGTAGGGGTCTAGAATCTCTGGCGAATCCGGCCAGCCCTTTCCAGGGGCATTTGCCGAACGTGACAGCCTCTCGATGTCGGTCTCAATAATTGCATGTGTGACTTCGCATCGCGATGGATCTAGTTTCTTTGCTCCGATTATTTTCAGATACTCAGGAACTGCTGCAGCCTCAATGAAAATCTTGCCCGACCCGGCCCAATGGCGGTCCTCGCCGTTCTTCTTGACCCCCGACACCCAGAACGATTCCCCGGTTTCCATGTCGACGTAATTGCCGCCGGAATCCCCGCGTCGCTGGCCCTTGAGCTTCATCAAACCTCGTCCGTTGAAGTAGAGGGTGCGGCCGGTCTTCGACTGACTTGCATAGCCAATCCAAGCAGGGCCGTTGTCAGAAAATCCGCTCTTGAGTTCTATATACCTGAGGATCTTCACGGTTCAGAGTTTGCCACAAATGCTCAGACTTGACCAGCCTAGAGCCAGGATCTGAGGATCGTTCTAAAGTCGCCGGCGAGCGATGGTGATCCAAAATTCGCTCCTGGAAGTGTAGTGGCCTCCAAGCAACGACATCTTCGGACTTCATCGCAACCGTGCCGCCCAATTCGACCATCCAGACTGAACGGAGTTCTCGCTCTCTCTATAATTCCAGCATGGAAGCTCTCAAGATCATCGCCCTGTGCCTCCTTGCCGGCGCTCTGTACGGAGTGGTGCATGATCAGGTGACGGCTCGAGTCTGTCTCGAGTACTTTACCGTTTTTCATCCAGACGTATTCCATACCCACTCGCCGACGCTCCTGGCTCTTGGTTGGGGAGTTCTCGCGACGTGGTGGGTAAGCCTCATTCTAGGGATATTGCTCGCGATCGCCGCACGAGCGGGGTCGTCACCGAAAGCCACAGTGGTCGACCTTACTCCGAAGGTGCTCCGTCTCCTGATCATTATGGCTTTATGCGCCCTTGCAGCAGGGATCAGCGGCTACTTCCTGCAAGGGTTCGGAATGGAGTACTACGCGACGGATATTCCGAAACAGATCCGGCACAACTTCTATGCCACCTCTGGGCACACAACGTGTCATATCTGAGTGGCTTCGTCGGCGGGATCGTTCTTTGCGTCACTGTCTGGCGCGGACGTGTTCCGAGAAAGACTTCTCTGACAACTGCTCCTGGACCTCTAAAGGATCAGCCAGCACCTGGATCTTAGCGTCAGTTTTCGGAGGTGCGGACGTATAGCCGACAACTGGCAGATTGAGCTTTTGTGTCTGACCTTAGAATCAAGAACATGTCCGATCCGAACGTCATCACGCGCCAAGTTGAAATTGATGGCTATGCCGTTCAAGAAGGCGTTCTGACCGAGTCGGAGGTCGCCGCGCTAATCGAAGCCCTTGAGCGGCAGCAAGAGGGTGAAAAACTGCTCCGGAACGGCAGAGTCTTCGCCGTGCGCAACCTTTTGGATCTTCCGGCAATCAGGGAATTGGCCGAATCAGCACGGGTACGCCAATTGGCCGAGGCGGTGCTCGGAGACACGGCATTCGCCGTCCGTGGCATTCTCTTCGACAAAATTCCGCAGGCGAATTGGAAGGTTCCTTGGCATCAGGATGTCACGATCGCGGTGCGAGCGCGTGAGGATGTGGAAGGATTCGGGCCGTGGTCCACGAAGGCCGGCATTCTTCACGTTCAGCCTCCCGCGCAAGTCTTAGAGAAGATGATTTCGATCCGGCTTCATCTTGACGCCTGCGACGTGTCTAATGGTGCTTTGCACGTGATTCCTGGCTCTCATCGCGCGGGCCGCATTGCAGAGGCAGATATCCCCTCCGTGCTGACACGGTCAGAGGCTCTCTCGTGTGTAGTTGGTCGGCGTGGCGCGTTGTTGATGCGCCCACTCCTGCTCCACGCATCATCTCCCTCACAAACCCCAGCTCATCGCCGCGTAATCCACCTGGACTTCGCCTGCGACAAATTGCCCTCTCCTCTAAACTGGCTGTCCGATCCAGCGCGTTCACGTAGCCTGAGAGTTCTGGGGCAACGATCAGAGAGCGAGATCGTTGTAGATACCTCGGTCTTTCGGCGGACGACGTCATAATTGTCGACCGCACTTCAACTTGAAGGAATATGCTGAACATCTATGCCGGATTGCCTTGAGACCGCCTCGGCTTTGCCAAAGTTCAGGTACCATCCCAACCCGATCGCCACAGGCTCAATCGTCCAATCCTCTTTGGAGTGCGCCGCGTGCCAACTGGTCAGAGGATGGACGTATGCTGGACCAGTCTTCGGAAAATTTGATGACGAACCTATTCTCTGTCCATGGTGCATCGCCGATGGAACCGCCCATCAATTGATCGGCGCTGAGTTTGTCGACCCACTTGGTGTCGGAGGGTACGGTGATTGGGACTCTGTGCCGCAGCCGGTGCTTGAAGAAATCTGCTTCCGAACTCCCTCTTTTAACGGATGGCAGCAGGAGAAGTGGTACACGCATTGTCACGATGGGGCTAAATTCTTAGGTCCTGCTGGAATCGCTGATCTTAAAGCCCTCGAACCTGCCGCATACGACGCGATCGCCCAGGAATGCGGCCTCCTCGGCAAAGAACTAGACGATTACATGGCGCGCCTTAACGCTGACCGCGGTCCGACGGCATATATCTTCCGGTGTTCCGTTTGCGGCTCATGGGGCGGCTACTCCGACGTCCACTGAGTCGCTCCCATCTATTGCAATTTGAGCAGAGGGCGACGAAGCTACAGCATCGGATCATGTGTTTTGCGACGAACAATCATTCTTCAAATTCGGTGGTGGATTGAATGGGCACAAGCTACGTGGAGTTTCGCCAGAACGGATTCTGGACGCGGGACAGTTTCCTAGCCGATTGGCTGACGACTCTCATCGACGAGATGCGCTCAGCTTCCAATGAGAATGATTGGTCATTGCCGCTGATCAAACACTGGGAAAGGCAACGTGAGATCGACGGGGGCTGCATGGCTCTGGACCTCGACGGTTTTCTATCCGACGATGAGAAGCGTGGGTTCGTAATAGCGGCGGCAGAACCTGCCCTGATGCGAACCTCAGATGCTAGCAAACGTACCGGCCACCTCTTTGTCGCGCTATTACGAGGAAGAGTCAAGACAGACGCGTCGAGTCCAATTGACTATCTCTGATGTTCCATGCATGCCTCACGCTGTCCGGAGATAACGCGCTTTGACCGTCGATTCCTGCATCGTCTCCAATGCCGCGACACGTCTAAGGCACGATTAGGGGGTCGGTCGAGACGTCGATGCGCCGCACGTCGAAGCACGCGGGCAATTGGCTGTAAGGAACTTTGACCTTAGCGAAGACGTTCTCGTAGAGGGTGACCGTTGTCTTTCCACCACGGTCGCACAAATGGCCCACGCCGCTAAATGACGTATTCTTGCTCTCTTGAAGCATCCGGTCTTTTCCGTTGAACAAATCCGATGTGGCTCTGCTTTCCCTGTTCATGAGGATCGTGTACGCGCCATACATGGCGGCCGTGAAATCCATTGGCTCGGTGCCGAAGTCCTGAAAGACAGTGTCGATGTTGTTGTAGATCAGAAGAATTGAGGGAATGCCTTGCTTGGCCCCAAATTGGATCTGCTTTTTTGAGCTTTCGATTCTGCGCCGGATATGGTCGCCCACGGTGCGCGAACTGCTCTTGATGTGCGGAAAGTTCGGGTCTTTGATCACGCCGAAATTTCCATCCTCCGCCAGTTCCTTCAACTCGAAGATGATTTCACCGC
>Ga0326727_10012464_pt1 | contig 19355 bp, 11 predicted proteins | sample MB2enrmetagenome_FD_207643 | JGI IMG/M metagenome (GOLD analysis project Ga0326727, IMG submission 207643) | Lab enriched peat soil microbial communities from McLean, Ithaca, NY, United States - MB29MY | ecosystem: Environmental > Terrestrial > Soil > Wetlands > Peat | place: USA: New York...
CCGTGGCCACCAGCGCGATGGGCGAGACGCCGTACGTCACCGGAGACGTGGGCGGCGCGAAGGTGATGGTCTGCGATTGCAGCGCCGCGTTGACGGTGAAGCTCTGCGTCACCGGCGTGGCCGCCGCATAGTTGCTGTTGCCCGCCTGCGAGGCCGTGATCGAGCACGTGCCGGCAGCGATGAACGTGGCCGTCGTGCTCGACACCGTGCACACCGTCGACGGAGTAGCAGTGTAACTGACCGCCAGACCGGAGCTGGCCTTGGCCGTCAGCGTCAACGCCGTGCCCACCGTCTGCGTGGCGATGGTCCCGAAGGCGATGGTCTGCGAAGCCACAGTAGCCGAACCGCTCAAAGCAATCGTCTGACTTGCAGTTGCTGAATTAAGCGCATTGTTGGTCATATTCAGCGAACCCGTTATAGAGCCAATTGCAGCGGGAATAAAATCGATCGCGTAAACGCAGGAAATGCCGGCATTCAGAGTGGCTGCCGTGCCGGACACGCCGATCTGAGGGCAGGTGGTCGAATTATCCAAAGAGAAGCTGGTCGATATATTTGGGTTCGTGCCTGAGATCGGAGCGGGAAACACAAGGGGGGCATTGCCCACATTTTCCATGGTGACAGCCTCTGGGCTATCGCTGCTGATTGATCCAAAAGGCGTTGTGGCGAAACTGAGGATCGGCGGATCCGCGAAGTCCTCGGAATATACAGTCCCGGCAAAGTTGTCGCTCACATAAAGATTCCGACGGCCGTCCACCACCACGCCCCCGGGATAAGGTATGCTTGCACTGTTGATCAAAGTAGTCTGGATATAGCTGCCGTTGGATTGAAGTGTTTCCATATTCACAAAACCGCTACCTAATCCATAGTTATTATCTGTAACATACACATTTCCGCTTCCATCGAGCGCTACGCTGTTCGGAGTGACCCAACCGCTTCCGATCACGCTCTGAATATAGCTTCCGTTCGACAGGGTGAGTCTATACACTGCGGCACTACCATTGCCATTTGCGGAATCGGCGACATACACGTTTCCATTGCCGTCGACTGCCACACTCTGAGGACTAACTAATCCGCTTCCTATAATCGACTGAGCATAACTGCCATTCGATAGTGTCTCCATATACACCGCGCCTGGTTCAATACCATTTCCATAATCGGCTATATAAACGTTTCCCTCACCGTCTACGGCTATCCCTTGGGGAGCGCTGAATCCATACCCTATCGCGGTCTGCGTATAACTGCCATTAGACAGGGTCTCTTTATACACAGCACTGGTACCGCTATCTGCAATATAGACGTTTCCACCGCCGTCCACAGCGACGCCGTCTGGTTCGCTGAATCCACTGCCAATTGTGGTGTAGTTGACTGACCCGCTAGATTGAGTTACTTCAAATACCGTGGCGTACCCGGCATCTGCGATATATACGTTTCCGTTACCGTCCACCGCAATGCCTTGGGGATAGCCAAATCCGCTTGCAAGAGCCGTCAACATCCCGGGCAAGAAAGCTGTTTGCGGCCCTACACCCATTCCCTGCAAGTAGCCTATTCCAAGAGTGTTGCCGTTATTGTCCGCCAAAATCACAGCGCCATAACGTGTTCCCGCATACTTCGGTGTAAAAGTGACATTCACTGAACAGGTCGCATTAGCTAGATAAGCAGTTCCAAGCGTGCAGGTTCCACCGCTCGCATTTGCAAAATCCATATTGGCAGCGCCTTGCGTCAGCACAGAAATGCTACCCAACACGTCCCCTGTATTAAATGCAATCGACAGTGGGATGACTGTGCTCGTACTGCCAACGCTATCTGTCCCAACATTTGTGTATTCAAAGCCAGCAACGCCGGGAAGAGCAATAACATTCTCAGTTATGATGTTAGAGTTTGCTCCAATGTAGTTCGAGTCTCCAGAATACGTTGCAGATACGGTATAGGATCCTATGGACGCTGAGCTGAATAGATACGTTGCTACGCCATTGCTCAACGTGACTGGCGCGCCCAACGCAGAACCGTCACTGTAGAACGTAACTGTCCCAGTTGGTATAGGTCCGGCGCCGGTGCCAGTTACATACGCCATGAAGGTGATCTGCGTGCCAACCGTGCCTGGGTCCGGCGAGACAGTTAATACTAGCGATCCTGTCGGAAGGACCTCTGTCCCGCTGACCGCGACCTGTTGCACGGTTGCGGTAGTGTTCAGCGTGTTCGTCGTAAGTGTCACGCTCTCGTTCAGTACAAGGGACGAGTTCGATCCTATTGTTGCGGTCGGCTTGAATTTGATATTCAGTGTGCAGTCTTGCGCTTCTGCCAACGAAGTGCTCGACGTACAATCGCCTGGAGTTCCAACGGCAGCCTCAGGAAAATCTGCCGGGTAATTTACCTCCGAAAACTCCAACGCCGTATTTCCTAAGTTCGAGATCGTCACTGTCTTGGGACTGTCAGTGCTGATCGTACCGGCAGCCGTGCTGGCAAAGGCCATTGTGGGCGGGTCTGCTAGATCATTCTCATATACGCCGATCGCCTCGTCAGCGACAAAGACGTTTCCACTTCCATGCACTGCTACACCATAGGGCGCTACCCACCCGCTGCCAATCTGGGTTTGAATATAGTTTCCTCCGAATAGAGCCTCTTTATACACAGCAGCCCGTGCATTACCGCCGAAGTAGTTGAGGTTCCCGACATCGGATACGTAAACATTTCCGTTTCCGTCCACGGCAATGCCGGCGGGCGCTACCCACCCACTGCCAATCGGATTTGCAGTTTGACCATAGCTACTGCCACTCGGCGCCACTACGAATACGCCTGGAATCGAGTAGTCTGCAACATAGACATTTCCACTTGTATCCACCGCCACTCCAACAGGTGTGACCCATGAATTGCCGATGGTACTTTGGGCGTAGCTTCCATCCGGCTCCAGAGTCTCCTTATACACTGCGGCCGGAATACTGGAGGTTCCAAAGTCTGCGATATATACGCTGCCGCTTCCATCTACTGCTACGCCCCAAGGCGTGCCGAAGCCACTGCCAATCAACGTCTCTGTGCAATTGCCATTCGATTGAGTAATTTTATAGACTGCGGGAGTGCTTGGATCAGTGACATAGATGTTTCCGCCGCCATCCAATGCAACACCTACAGGTGTAATAAATGCACAGTTGATTCTGGTCTGGGTATAGACGCCGTTCAACAGCATCTCTGAATATAAGGCACCTGGAGTGCCGCCACCTGAAGACTGGTTTCCATAATCGGTGACATAGACGTTGCCGTTTCCATCGATCGCTACCCCTTCAGGATAAACAAATCCATTGCCAATCGTCGACTGCGTTCCAGGAGAGAAGACGGCCTCAGACCCTAGACCGACGCCTTGGATATACATTTGTCCCAGATTGGCTCCGCCCGCGTCATCCAGAACGACAGCGCCGTAACGAGTTCCAGCGTACCTGGGCGCGAAGGCAACATTCACCGTACAAGTTGCGCCCGCCGCATACGACGTTCCAATGGCGCAACTGCCTCCGCCGCTGTTGGTAAAATCGAGGTTCGCGATGCCCTGAGTCAGAACCGCAATGCTACTCAGAGTGCCAGGTGCTCCAAACGTCAGAGTCAGTGTGGCTGGACTGCTTGCGCTTCCGATGCTTTGCGTCCCGAATTGCCCAATCGGCGGCGCGGGAATCACTGGCGGAGTGATTGTTAGAAGGATGTTTGTGCTGGCAGAAAGACTACCGCTGGTGCCGGTGATGGTCAGTGTCGCATTTCCTATCGTGGCTGTTCCGCTGACGCTTAGCGTCAGGACGCTGGTGCCAGACGCGATCTGCGGGTTGAACGACGTACTCACACCGTCCGGTAAGCCTGACACTGCGAGGTTTACATTGCCTGTAAATCCACCCGTGTCGATTACTGTAATGGTGGTTGTGCCAACGGTTCCTTGAGTGATGGACAATTCAGGCGAAGAGGTCGCGAGCCAGAAGCCAGGGATTGCCGGCCCTGCAAGGGCGTCTATAAGACTCTGTCCGGTCGGACTTCCCCATCCAGTAACCAGATCGTAGCCTGGAACCGCGTTATACCAAAGTGGCTGGGAGTCGGTGTCGTTGTTTCCGCTAGTGATATCGTGATAATCGACGGTATAAGAAGATCCGCCTCCGATCGCATAGATCGCGGGATTGATAAAACCTATACCACCCAAGGGAGCATTGCCAGCCTCGACGGCCTGCTGGTTGACCAAAGCCATGAAGCCTGCCCAGCGCGGCGCGGCAAAACTGGTTCCTGCACCGCCTCCGGCGCATACGCCGGCATGGCAGTAGAAGTTATCGTAATCGCCTTCCATGGCCACATCGGGAACGTTGCGCAGAGTTGTAGAGCCTCCATTTGACGAATCTACCGCCGCAGCTTGCCACGTCGGAATCGGAATTCCGTCGGGACTGATTCCTCCACCACTACCGTGCCCAAGCGAGTTCCATGCTGTCTCAGATACCCACGCGCCAGCCGCACCAGTTGTAGTAAGGTGGGTCGCGCCTACAGTAGTAACATAGGCATCTTCTGCAGGATAAAAGAATGGACTTAAGGTCGCGTCATAGGCTCCGTTGTCACCCGAAGCGACAAACGCAGTTTGTCCCTGTGCGGCAAACTCCTGAAAGAATACGTCATCGGTTGTGGGGTCATCCGGCCGCCAATTCCACGATATACTTAGCTGCTTGGCAAGATTCTCCGTAGCCATTGCATTCAATATGTCTGCATCATCGCCGTCATTCCCAATATACACGCGAACCTGACTCAGCCCAGGAGCCATACCAATCGCCTGTACTATATCCAGGACCTGTTCACTATCGTCGGAGTTGGCCCCTGCCGTCGCTCCATCTATCAACACATTCTCAATGGGAACATCGTAGGACTGTCCGGCTTCGCTAAATGTCAAATTCACATCGTTAAGCAGATAGCCGCCAAACTCGAGAATGCCTAAAATCTGGCCGTTGCCGGTGAGCGTTGTGCCCCCGTAGTAGGCCGCCCGCATATCGCTGCCGAGATAAGAGCCACCTGGGCCCGAGCCGGTAACATTGGCGAGAACTCGGCCTTCCTGTGTTTTCTCCAGCATTGGACGCGGAACGGAGAAATTGTTCATTTGTGCGATGTGCGCGATAGGCACACTCAGGTTGAAAGAGGGCTCGCGATCTGGCGAAAAGAAGTTTCGATTCTCCGTCGGATGCTTATATATATCCATGTGAACGTTGAATACCTTCTGAACTTGAGCCACTGTGCCACTGACAGGCACAATCAAGCGATTTGCGGGCGAACCAGTCACGATGAAGCCATTGGACTTAGCGAAGGAAACAACAGCCTGATAGTCCTCCTCCGTTGGGCCGAATTGTTCGGCGAACTGCGCAACGCTGAGATACTTGTGGTAGTAGGGACTGGATGGATCATATAGCTGATTCAACAGAATTGTTAGCGCAGCTTGGTTTCGCAGCGGAAGCACGAGTGTAAGCCGCATATTCTGCGTGACAGGGAGTGAACCGACAAGCGTAGCTTGTCCGCTAATGACTGGAGGGGGAACATGATTATGCAATCTTTGAATCGATGGCTGCGCCAGACTTTGGATCGTCAGCAACGAAAAGGTCCCAATGCAAGCAAGCATGGTGCGCAACGAATAAAAGGGGGGTGTCATCGCGTTCATGGTCTTCCTCTTTCAATTTCCGAGATTGCAATTCGTGCAGGTGATGTTTCGTCCTGGGCCACCCAGTGATTTCCCACTGCATCTGTGATTTGCCACTTGCGGCGCAAGAGATTGTGGTTAATTGGCTCATTGGTGCGACACGTACTTCTTCTTGCCGGTGGCCTCCCACCAACTCTCCCATGGCCTGATATAGCCTTCAGGATCTTGATCAAACTCGGTTTCTGTTGGAGTAGGAAGACCCCTAGGAAATCCTTCGAGTGCTGCTAAACCCATTAGCGCATCGTACTGTACCCGCCGGTCGGAATTATGGAGCGCGCGCATAAGGTAAGGCGCGCTGGATGGATCGCATATACCTCGGAGAGCATGACTCACACTCTCTCGCAACGCAGCATTTGGCGAGGAAAGTAAAGGATAAAGCTGAGGCAGTACGGAACTGTCAAAAGACAATTTCAACTTTGAGGGACAGTCAGCCAATTGCTTATTGTTTGTAGTATCAAAAGCTTTCCTGATCTGATCATCGCCGATTCCGGCGATTGCAGAGATAATACGCAGTTTCCAATACTGCGTGTTTGGATTGGATGTCGGATCGTGAACAAATCTGATTGCCCGACCAATAAGAGAGTAGTCTCCAAGATGTATCAAACCTGCAAATGCAAGGCCTTGCAATTCTTGGTTGCTGGAGTCCGCAATCTTTCGTAGAGCTTCGGTAGGTGGTACTTCGCCACCTTTGGTACCTTTCGGCTTGTTATGCAGTTGTACAACCGATGCAAGATTGTTAACTAGCTGCAAGGACAGCGCCGCTACTGAACGATCGGGATCGGACAGGGATGCAAACAGTTCAGTTTCCACTCTCTCCTCCGGAGTTGATGACAAAGCGGCTAGAGGAACTGTTTGGGTAGTAATCGGCTCCAAGCCCTCGTAAGGATCGGCGAATGTGCACTTGCCGTTGTTATCGCGCGTCAGGTACAGAATTCCAAACTGATTCTTCTGTAAACTGTATTCATTCGGATAGACGGTGTTTTGTCGATGCGTTTTCGATGTGTAGGTTTCTTGATACGCAACTGTGATCTCTCCCCCTTTCACTTCTCCCTTCAGAACGCTTTCAATCTGGACAGATGCCACAGCCCTATGAGGTACAGTTTGAGCTCCTTCTGATCCACGCACGTCAAGAATGCGTCCAATCACGATCAGCTTCGATTCATGCACCCAATACAGCACATCCGGCACAGGCATCGGCTGAGCCATCACGCTGATAGTCAGACTCCCTGCTAAAGACACTAGAACGGCAAGGCGAACAATCAAGGAGGGGCTCGCCCACCGCATAAACTTTGTCATCTTGCCTCCATCAGTGAAAGCAAAATCATCCACCCATGGTTCGCGTTGCCGTCAAATCGACACTCGCCCATCTGCCGCTTCTCGCAGTAGTTTCGAATGCGATACTCAATCAGCGGCTTGAGGAGTATTTCAACTTACCGGTGGCCTCCCACCAGTTCTTCCAGTTCCCGAGATATTTTGTTGGATCATCATTAAAAATGCCTCTAGCCGGAGCCAGCCGATCAGCCGGAAAATCTTCCAAGGCGCCAAGTGCCATCACTGCCCCGTATCGCACGTCATTGTCGCTGTCGTCGAGTGCCCCTACCAAGAACCTAGCGCTGGATGGATCGCAGATGCCCCGCAATGCATTAGTGGCGGATCGCCGTAAGTCCATACTAGTCGAAGAGAGTAGAGAGTGGAGCAGAGGCAGTACGGATCTGTCGAAGGGCAAATCTGTCCTCGACGGGCAAGCCAAATCCGGATCTCTAGTAGCTTCTCTTGCCGCCCTGATCCGATTGTCTCCTATCAAGTCGATAGCATATGCGATGCTGCCCGCGCCGTCTAAGGCAGGAGAATCGAAGTGCTCCTGTGAACCTTCCAAGGTGTTTTCAGCAAAGCTGATAGCCTGAGCCAGTAGCGAGTAGTCACCAAGCCTGATCAGTGTGGCTAAAGCCAAGCCTTGAGATTCAGGGTCACCGGATGCTGCGATCTCGCGGATTGCCTGGGTCGAACGTACCGTTTTAAGGTTTCCGACTTGCACCAAGGCAGTCTTCGCTACCTCGGGATTTGGATCGGCTAGCGAAGCAAACAGCTCTGCTTCCAGCTTGTCAAAAGTAGCCTGGGCATCCTCCGCCAATGGGACAGTCTGGCCAGTAATCGGCATCTTGCCGACCTGAGAATCGGCCAATACATATCTTTCATCATGCCCGAGTGTTAGGAACAGCAGGGCGTATTCATCCGGTGCTAAGGAGATTGCCTCGGGGGACAATTCGACCATTATGACATTAGAGTTTACTGATCCTTTCAAGACATTATCAACCCGGACGAATGCGACTGTCGCTTGGTACGCCTTCGATCCTGTCTCCGCATCCCCAAATTGATTCACTTTCACAACGCGCCCCTTCACAATCACGGTCGATTGCTCGGCCAGAGACTGCACATTCTGTATTGCAGTCGGATGTGATGTCACGCGAGATTCCATGCCAGGTTCTGTAGATCGAGGAGACGTTTCACGTGCTACAACGGCAGATGCAATCTGGACCAGCGGTGTCGTAATTCCGGTGTGAGTTCCATGGTCAAGAAACTCGTCAATAGTATCCGTTTGCACCGGGCAACCTTGGTGAGTTGCAGGATTTGTACTGTTGCCGGCAAACCATTCCTGAGGAATTGTAATGACCAACTGATTACTTAAGGGCGGAACAGGGGGTAATGGTTGTGGATTGAATGTAGGCCCCGTGGTACAAACGTTGTCCTGAAAGTCCCCGCCCGACGTAGGAGATCCACCTTCAGATCCTTTAGACCAGTTTTCAGCGGCCGTGGGAGGCGGATTCACCGCCCCAAGCTTCTCGTTGATTCCAACATTCGCGTTATTTGTAGAATAGGTATTAACCTGAAACTGGTCATCTACTTCATAGCTAATATAGGAAATAAATCCTTGGTTGCCGGGAACCGAGCAGGAAGCGCCTGTACCCGCGCTGTGGTTCATTTGTGGCAGACTCTTCAGTTGATTGGGTTGTCTTACATATGTCTTAAGTGGACCATAGGTAAGGATAGGGGGATTCGAATTGGCAACAGTAACCGCCACCTTCATACCGATGTCCCACTGGTTAGCGCTTGGGGCAAGAGCTTGCATTGTCGTAGTGTTTGTCGCTGTTGTATTGTTTGAATAAGATAACTCGTTTGTCGCCCCTGTAACTGTCCACGCGTAATTTATAGCACCCTGTGGCTGGTTATTGAGCGTCAGCGTTGCGGTAGCGGGCAGAGTTGGATTTGCGGGTCCTGGGCACGGAGCCCAGACGGCTTTAGAATTCGCAAGGTGAGCGAGTTCGGCAGTAAAGGGGAACGTTTCGACGAACACGCCATCCGTGGACGTCCAGGTTAGAGTGAACGGATCTTGCAAAGTCGTCTGGATTGAACCCCAGGTATAGCGCGCAACATTAAAAGGAAAAAACATTCCTGGACATTGACCGTTGCTCAATTCGTGGTATTCCATCGTGTAAACGAGATTGCCATACTTCGGCTGCTTCGGAGACGTGAAGGATCCAATGTCTATATCTTGGCAAGTGTCAGGATAGTACTCCGTCCATCCAATGATTAGCGTATGGACATACGTGTCCACCCAAACCGGATTGACACCGGTTACGCTTGGCAACGACGCGCTTGGCAACGGTGTTCCCTGCAGCGCCCCATTGGATCCAACGCTCAATACGGCAATGGCAGTGCTGGAGCCTCCAGACGATGGATTACCAGGCAGCTTTTGCGCGGCGGCTGCGCGCGAAACGAATGAGAGAAGAAGCAATGACGACGCGATGGCAAGCACATAGCGAATAACGAAACGCAGGGACTTCGACACTTCTTACCTCCTCAGATGAAAGAAGAGAACAGGTAAAGACACCTCACCACATGAACGGGAGAACGATGAGCAGGTCTGGGGTCCAAAGATTACAGTTGATGTGCCAAGTGTAGGGAGCCCGTGGTTGGCTGCCGAAAGACGGGATGAAGAGCATTCACACCGACTGATTTCAGCTCAGATATTTGGATTTGCGATTGCCGAGCAAAGTAGACCACTAGCCAGGTGGTAAGTCAACAGAAATCTTTAAACTTGTGATTTCTATCACATTACTCTTCTTGAAGTGGCGCGGCCGAACAGTTCACCTTTTCAGAACAATTTTTCGTCGAACGCGGTAGATCCGCGGTGGAATTCATCGATGCCGCGTCATTGTTGTCCGGCCATAAGCTAATCAGGCTCAATTTGTTGTCGGACTGAGATAAGCTGGACTCGGAGTCGATATCCTGAAGTGCCGTGAAATGGTCTGTTTCTCGAACAGAGTAGGGTTGAGCACCTGTCGGATTTGGTAGAGGCTAACTTCAAGGCCGAGGCTTTTGCGCACGATGGCGACTGAGACATAGACCGAGACTTCGCGCTGAAGTACGGCGGCTATGACCGAACGTCTATCGGGTAAGACCGGACGGTTACGTTTCTCCTGGCACAGAGTTCGATCTCTTCAAAAGTGTAGGCCCTGCGCCGCTGTTCACATGCCGAAAAGGGTGCATCTCTTCAATACAGGAAGATCGGAGGAGATACGAGACTACCGCCTTTCAAAGATAAAAACTGATGAGGCGCCAATCTCACACACGGGCCGTGACCGTTGTAGATGGAAATATTGATCGGCAAGAATTCCGGTTGTGTTGTGCCGACCGAACTGAAAGGGCGCAGGTGAACTCGACCGGCATAAAAAGTGGGAAAGTGTGTCTTGACAGTTATGGATTTCTCGTTGGCATGGAATGTAGCTGCATCAAAGAATTGAAGTCTTGATGGCACCTCGTATTCCAGAACGGCGCTGATCAACTGACAGCCTGAAGAAAATGCCTTGCCGGAGTCGAAAGTGATTTCCACCGTAGTGAAGGATGAATACTGTCTCTTGCCGATATCATTGAGTACGTTTTGCCATGAGGTTATGTAAGGAAGGAAATAGCTGGTAGTGCGTCTAAACACCCCGGTAAGTAAACTGGAATAACAAGCAAACTCCTCATCGGTCAATTCTGGACGCAATTCAAGCAAAGCTGATTCCGCGCGGCGCAGTGCCTGGTGAATTGCTTTACATTCAACTATGGAACGATCCAAAAGAAAGGCTATCCGATTCAAATCGGATTGAAATGTCTTGTCAAGAAGCGAAAATTCAAATGCGGAGGGCGAAGTGAATTCTGCCAGGTTCTCAAAACCGGAGCGAAGACTCTGCAACTTAGCCAGACATATCTCCTCTATTCCGGCAAGAGGAAGCGGTTGCGGCGGTTCAGATTCTCCCACCATAGCGCCGTCCTTAAGGCTATGCGAAAGGATAAACTTTCCCGAGCCGCATTCTATAGCATAGGCAATCTCTTCAAGCTTCATCCGCTCTTCTGCGCCGCAAAAAAGGCTTGGAGCGATGTCTCCCCAATAGATCCTGGTACTTGCGGCCAAAGCCCGAATTCGGTTTGCCTTGTGCCATCGATGGAGTGCGGCATCGATACCTGCGCCGACCTCATCAGCGGCAGCAAAATAACCGGTATCTTTGCCCAGCGCTTGTGTTCGATTAGCAAGCGTGGACTTGCCGCTCAACGCGTTGCTAGCCCAGCAGAGCGCGGCATCGGCTGGATAATGATCGTTTTCAATCATGATCCGTGCCGCATCTGAGATACGTCCCGGCGCATCGGAAAGGCTTCCGGCCATGAAGCGATCAAACCAACCGCTCTTTCTTAGTTCTCTGACCAGATGCCGCCCCACGGCATTATGAGCCGCGGCTGAGGGGTGCATATCGGCTGAACTTACATGCAAATCCTCGCGTTGCATGTTGCGCTCGCGATAGACAGAAAGCGTGTGTAAAAAGCAGAAATTGCGCTCCAGGCATAAACCCTGAATAATATCGCAGATAAACTTTTGGCCCCGGCTGTCGAAAGAGCTTGAAAACACCACGGCTACAGGAATCGAAAGATCGTGAGAAAATGTCGCAATCTGATCGAAGCAGCGCACGACGGCTTTACCGAATGGATGATCTGGGTTCCATCGAGTTTCATATGGTTGGCTAAAAGAGCAGCGGTAACTGCGGCAAAAAAAGTCGGCATCGTTGTCGCAAAGTGTAAGAATGATGCCGGCGTAAACCTGTGGGACCTGCAGAAATGCAGTCCAGCTATTCCAAATGTTATAGCCGCTGATTCCAAAATTAACGCATTCCACTGGCCAAGCCGGCAGCAATTCGTTCAATTGCCGTTCGACATTTGCCGCTAGTGTTTGGTCAGGGGCAACGCCGGCACCATAAGCGTTGGAATCGCCCAAAAAAGCGAAACGAACCAACGTGTCTGTCTTAGTTGCGGGAAGCCAATCTCTTCTTCCATACATTACACGCATAAATTCCTCAGTGTGCGTAAAAAAAAGGAGATGGCTGTGGAACGGTCTCGGCCTTTGGTGCAATAACTCGAGCGAAGGGGAGGGCATCGCGCACGGCCTGCGCCAGCCAAGGCGGCGCGCCGCTGGTTTGCTCCAATAACTCAGTGGCGGAAAGGAGACGTACCCGCCAATTCGTTTGCATTTGAGAGTTCATGTCCACACCTTGTTCACGATAAATGGCCCGATCACCAGAAAGTCAATATCTGTTCCTAGAAAACATTTGATCGCGTCTTCCGCAGAACAAACGATCGGTTCGCCGCGCACATTGAAAGAAGTGTTGATGATAATTGGCACGCCGCTAAGTTTGCCAAACTCCGTGATGAGGCGGTGAAAGAGCGGCTGCTCGCTGGCGGAGACCGTCTGCACTCGCGCAGTTCCGTCCACGTGCGTCACCGATGGAATGCGGTCGGCCTGCAAGGAACGGACCATGGGAGTGAAGAGCATATAGGGGCTCGTTCCTTCTATCTCGAAGTACTCACCGGCGGCTTCTTCAATAATCGCAGGCGCAAAGGGGCGAAACTCTTCGCGGAACTTAACGCGCGCGTTGAGAATGTCCTTCATGTCTGGCGAACAGGGGTTGCCTATAATGCTACGCGATCCAAGCGCCCGAGGACCGAATTCCATGCGGTTCTGAAACCATCCGATTATTAGATCATTATGGATAAGCGCAGCAACTCGTTCGCAAAGTTCACCTTCTTCGAAACGCTCATAAGACAGATCGAACGCCTTGAGTTTATCGGCTATTTCAGCTTCCGAAAATGACGGACCGAGAAGTGTGCTATACGCTCCATTGTGCCGCGAAACGCCGAGAACCTCATGGCTTGCCCACAGCGCAGCGCCAATGGCGCAGCCGCTGTCGCCGGCTGCCGGTTGTATGAAGACCCTTTCAAAGCCGGCGCGTTTCATAACTTTCGAGTTCGAGACGCAGTTATAGGCAACTCCCCCGGCCATGCAAAGATTGGAACTCTTGCAGCGACCGCGCATGGAGCGGGCCAGCGAAACCATGGCGTCTTCCGTGACTTCCTGAAGAGAGGCGGCTATGTCACGGTGACGCTCCGTTATTGGCGCTCCCTTGCGCCTGGGCTCGCCGAGCAGGCGCTCCATTTCCGCGCTGCACATCGATTCGTTGCTGTACATGAAGGAGAAATACGGAAGCGACAGCGAGAAACTTCCATCCTCATGCAGAGTGATGAGTTGTTCGATCTCCTTGCGGAATTTGGGATTCCCGTAAGAGGCCAGACCCATGACCTTGTACTCGTCGTCGTTGACGCGGAAGCCCAAGTACGCGGTAAGCGCGCTGTAAAGCAATCCAAGAGAGTGCGGATAATGAATCTCGCGCCACTTCTCAATCGTCGTGCCAGTGCCGAAAAACTGTGCGCAGGCTGCCCACTCGCCAACGCCATCGGCCGTAAGAATCGCCGCTTCCTGAAAGGGAGAAGCGTAAAATGCCGAGGCCGCGTGCGACAAATGATGCTCGCAAAAATAGACCGGACCATCAAAACCAAGCCGTCCGCGGATAGCTGATTCGACGTTCACTCCCTCATCGACGAGAACTGGAAATTGAGCGGCGAGATTTGCCGTGGAAGCGGGCGCGAATTCTTTCGCTGTAACAAGCGCACGCTCCAGTTTGAGAGCTGGCTTTTCATAAAAAGCTATGGCATCAAGATCGGAGACGTCAATACTGCCCTCGCGCAAGCAATATTCAATAGCAAATGCGGGGAAACGCGAGTCATGCTTCAGGCGGCTGAAACGCTCTTCTTCGGCGGCCGCCACGGGGACCCCGCCGCGCACCAGACATGCGGCCGAATCGTGGAAGTTATAAGATAGTCCTAGAACGTTCATTGCTTCGGCGTAAACAGTGCAACTTGTGAAGGTGCGGCTCTTATTGATAGAGTCCGCACGGGTCTGTCTTGGCGCGGTTGCTCTCAATCCAGCTAGAGTCGGACGGCTTAGTCTTGGAAGGCTGCGGAACGCGCACGAGTAAAGCCGCCACGGCTTCTGCTAGTTGCTTGTTCATTTTTTCCGGCATGGTAACTCCGTTCTCTTGTAATCAGCATAGGGTCGGCGATCAGCCGCCGACCCCTGCCACACCACCGGACATGCAGATCCGCATCCCGCGGTTCGGTTGGATTGAGCTATTTTCCAACATACAGCCTCAGCAGTCCAAGCGAGTCGACGCAGGAGACGAGATAAGCGACGTGCAGTGCCTGGCTTTTCGCCATCCTCCACGGGCCATGAGGCTCCCAACGGATTTTGCCGCCAGTTTGGACCTCACACCTCGTTGGCACAGGAGCCGATAACGCTGGCTACCCCGTGTTCCGTGCTTCCAGATCAAGGATCGAAGCCTGCACTCGCGTACCTAAGTATCCACCGGCAAAGCCGGGGGAACTCCCGCCGCAGATCAGTGTAGTTCAAATGGTGGAGAGGCGCAAGCCAGGAAAGCTATGATCACAGGGCAATCGCATTTCAAAACATCTCCAGGAGTCGGTAGAGGAAGTCGTCATCCCAGCCAGCGCGTTTGAACTTTCCACGCAGAGAGCCTTTTGAGCCTTCTTTCTGCATGGCGTTGATGGCCATATGCCGCAGCACCGCCAAGTTCTCTGGGCCGTGGCCCATGCGAGTCCGATCCTGGTCTTCGTTCATAACTACATCCAATCGCCAGTGCAGGCTGTTTTCCACGCCCCAGTGCTGGCGCGCCACCTCGTTGAGACGTTCTGGTGTAAGAGCCGTACTGAGCAGGTAATAGGCTGTTTCGCTGCTCACTTTCTCGGCTGTCTCCCGCACTCGGAGCACCTTGCCAACAGCCTTCAGACCGGGCCATTGATGCTGCTCATTGAGCCACTGCACCTCGGTGGAGACGGTTGCCGTGCGCGTTTCGATCCGTCCATGATCGGATTCAACCACCGGTTGCATCGTGCTCCGGTGTGCTTCTGGATCGTTGAGCAGTAGCACCACGTCCTCGTACAGGCTTTCCTGGTTCGCCTTCAGCGCCAGTGCGTAGTCCCCCTCCTGCTCCACGATCTGCGCAGCAATCGCACGCTGGCAGTTCAGCGCATCGGCGGTCACGATGGTGCCTTTCAGCGTCAGCATCCGTAGTAGCTTGGGCACGGCCGTGATCTCGTTCGACTTGGCATCGGTAGCGATCTGACCGAGCACCAACCTCTGCTCTGAGCCCCAGGCAGAGACCATATGCAAGGCGGATTTGCCACTGGCGCGGTCAAACGAGCGCCGTGCCACCTTGCCGTCAATCGCCACTACACCCGTATACTGGACGGCGAACTCCGCCATAAAGCGTTGAAAGGAAGCGCGAAATTGCTCCGGGTCGAGATTGCGAAACAAGCGGCTGAAAGTGTCATGACTGGGCAGTCCGTTTGCCAACTGCAGAATGCTGCGTAAAAACGGCTCCTTGGCCTCGGCAAACAAAGCCATGTCTACCGCGCCCTGGCCGCCGCAAAGTACACAGCACAATGCAATCACAAGCAACTCGTGAAGATCGTGAAGCCGTGCATTGCCCTGACGGGGATCTTCAAGCCCTGCCCAGCACGACGCAAATTGTTCCAGAGTTTCTACTTCTGCTCGACCCATGTTGATCCATTCACCTGTGAATCAACTTCTCCCACTGGGGGCGAGGCGCGGAAGTCCATAGACTGGTTCACTCGGGGTTCAAATGCGATTGCCCTGCCCGCGCCTTCCAGTACTTCGTACCGATACTTAGTCGTCCACACCACGTGGTACTTGCAGTCCCACACCGTGTGGCTACCTCGCCTGTAGTTATCCATCTCAACACTCTATGCCGCCAACCCTTTCGTCGCCTAAAGGCGAGGGGTTTACGGATCCCCTACGGGGGACTCTAAATCCCAAGCCAGTAGCCGAAAGTATCTCCTTTGATTACGCAACTACGAAGACACAGCACTAGAACGAACCTGCCAGACTGCGGAGACAGTCATACAGAAAATAGTCCTTTGGGTGCCGGGCCCGATCCGTTGCCTCAGCAGAAGCATCGATAGTGAACTGCGCTGCGGTCCAACACTCAAACCACGGCTCCAGATCATGGACTCCGGTCAAATGCCGAAAGGTCTTCATACACTGCTTCGGGTTGTTCACGTCAAGAACCGCCGACGCATTGTCGGCAAGAGCCAGAGCCTCCGCTAAATCGGCTGTCTGCGCAAATATCTTCAGGTAGTATCCATCCCGATCGATCTCGGAATCGATCACTGTTAGACTGTCATTGCTTTGCATAATGCCGCGAAAGTATGCCGGAGAGTGAACAAATACACACGCGCGGTATCCGTAGCCAAGCAGTTCCCGGGACAAATACGAAGTGCCAATCACGACTCGCTTCTGTTCCTTAAGCGCCTCAACTACATGTTCCAGGATAACCTCGATCTTCGATATATGTCCCATTGGGGAAAGAGGAGGGCCAGAAGAGGAGTTTGCATCACAATACGTCTTGGCCAAAACCGGGGTGCGAGCCGCAAAGCCACGAATCCAGGATTCCAATTGTCCGACAAGATATGGCGGGAACAAATCAGGTCTTCCTGTCAAAAGATAGTGATGCGGCAGAGTATCATACCTTTTTAGCCATAAACACTGGTTACGAACACGGTCCGGCCAGTGATCGCAGCGATCTGGATGCCAAAGGTGAAAAATAAATAGGTCCGCAATCGCGAAAAAGCGCATCCCTCTGTCAAGCAGAGTGCTCACAAACTGCTGTTTGTCGCGCGGACCTGCACCGAACTCTTCGTCCGCCCATGCAGCATCCTTTCGGCGCAAAAGGCCCCAGGGCTCCGCAGGACGAGAATACCGCAGGCGCCGCATCTCTGCGGTTATCTCATACACCGGCGCACCCTCGCCAAATTTTCCGGTAAAACACATGTCGTGATATTTAAACAGTTGCACCGCGTGTGTATCTTTCCACTTCATGGGCGGCGCATGGCTGGTCAAAGTCTCGGTCTCCAGAATATCGGGCGATGCAGGACTGGCAAGAGAAGCGTCGCCAAGCGGATCCCACAAAGCGATAGGACAGAAGCACGCCATCTGCAGGTTTTCCATAAAACCAGCGTAGCGAGAAAGAATTACCTCCCAAAATCCATCGCAGAAAACGAAATCGCAGTCGATATAGAAAACCCATTCGGCAGTAGCTTCAGCAAGAGCGAGATTGCGGAGCGCATTGGCCGGATAAGGAGACTTTGGAGGTTGTGCCAGGAATCTGAGGTTGTTCGGTATGCCGATGGAACCAAGACGAGCCGCAACCTCGTCGAGAGTCCCATTCAGGGCACAAAGAACCTCCATCTGTCGTGGTACGCTTAGAGCAAGCAAACATGCTCGGATTGAGCGTCGCGGATCACAATGCGTGAGAATCTGAATTCGGGTTTCTGGCATCATTCGAATAAATAGAGACTTGTAACCTTTCTGGAGCAAAGTTGCGGGTGAGCCCTCACTTATAATCAAATTGGCAGCCATTGTCAATTTCTTCAGCCGAGAGTTCTCATCGCGCAGGTGCTTGACCTCTTCAGCCTCGCTCACCTCCATGCCCCCCATACTTGGCCTTCCAGGCATAGATCGTGTGCTTGCTCACGCCCTGTTCCCGCGCAACATCCTCGGCCGTGCGCCCGGCCTCAACCTGCTTCAGCGCGGTGATAATCTGCGCCTCCGTGTGCCGGCTCTTGCTCATCTTCCTTTCCCTTTCCTTCGTCCAAATCGTATTCCAAAATGGACAGATTCAGGGGGCAGGAGCACCACCTTTATTGGGGGTCACTTTACATTTCCGTGAAGTGTAGTTAAGCTGGACAGAAATAGTTCTAAGAGCGCGACGATGGCCTATACTTGTCAGTATCGACGGTCTCGCTGGCCAATCCAATTTGGAAAACTAGTCTGCCATATCAATAGTTAATAGCCTGGAAGGGATGGCTATGGACGAGCGGAAAGTCGAACCAATTACCAGTTATGCAGACACTGCGGTGGTCTTTGCTTGCGATCTCAAGTACTTCCCGTTTGCAAAGGGACTGATCTTGTCTGCATTGGCAACAGGGGCTCTGCGTGACGGTGTCATTTTGACTTGCATAGATCTTGGCTGTTCTCCGCAGCAATTGGAGTGGCTTCACGCGCATGGTGTATCTACGTTGAATGTGAACGATCAGCCTGGATTGCCGTTCGACCCGAGTCTGGGTTATCGTCGGGCCCAACTATGCCGACCATTCTTGCCTCAACTCATTCCTCACCAGACGATTCTGATTTGGATCGATGCAGACTTTTGGATTCAGGATTCAGGGTTCTTCACCGCGATCGCAGAAATTGCTAGAGTGGGACGCGGAAGAATTGCGTTGTGTCCCGAATCCCATCCTAGTTACTCGCAATTCTCGGAAGTTCCGAACCCTGTCCGCCGTACTGAGCTATTCAGATATTATGAGCCAGTTTTTGGAAGTGACATTGCATCTCAAATGGCAGATAAGGTCGTACTAAACACTGGATTATTTGCGATGACGCGCGACTCATCCCTTTGGGGCAGGTGGGCCGAATGCCTGATGGACGTGGAAGAAAGCTCAAATCGAATAGATGCTACCGCCGTTCGTCGAACCGCGAAGCACTTTATCGACCAAACGTCCCTAAATGTCTTATTAGCAGACTCCGAAGAATTCATTCGGGTCGATCCCCTATATAACTATATATGCTTGCTGGGTTCGCCATTCGTTGATAACACTGGGCGCGTTCGAACGGGTCGCGATCCGTTCACTACTATTGCAGGAGTGCACTTGGCGGGTGGATTCTATTGGCACCGGCGATACCTTATGAGAGGACTTTTCTACGAACGAGGTGAGTATTTAACAGACGAGGACATCTCGACTCTCTTTGGTCGCGAAGCTCAGCTTGGATAAGCAGATCCTTTAGGAAACTTCTGCACAACCCACTATTTTCCGGCAGGGCAGAGGGATGAAAGCCTGCGGTGCGTTGTTTGACGCTGTCCCATCGTTCTTTGGTTGATGTTTTTCACCCGCAAGACGGGTTCTAAGCGCCTTCCGAAGACACTACGCCGTCAGCGGAACCAGCCGTTTACAGTGCATGTAGAGATTCACCTCTGAAGGCTCTTTCTTTGGAAAGATCCGGAATAATCAGGTTTCTTCGTATGCGTCCGACCAACTGCACGGTTGACCGAAGCGGCGGCGTTGAGATAGGTTACTTTGCTTTGCTGGCCGCGTAGGCGGCGGGGGTGAGTTGGTCGAGGCTTTTCACGGAACGGCTGGCAAG
>Ga0326727_10012466_pt1 | contig 19350 bp, 14 predicted proteins | sample MB2enrmetagenome_FD_207643 | JGI IMG/M metagenome (GOLD analysis project Ga0326727, IMG submission 207643) | Lab enriched peat soil microbial communities from McLean, Ithaca, NY, United States - MB29MY | ecosystem: Environmental > Terrestrial > Soil > Wetlands > Peat | place: USA: New York...
CAAAGCCTTCCAGGTAGGCCCTTGTTTCCAGCAGATCGAACTTCGGGTCGAGCGCCTCCAGGCAGAGAAAGAACTTGTCTGTCGTCGCCCCGTCGCGAAAGTTCGGCGCGTTGAAGAGCGGATGGTAGAGCGCCGGCAGCCCGTTCAGCGCCAGCATTCCGAATCCGGCCGAAAGCCCGGCAAAGAGAATCGTCCATTCGTATGCGGGCACGATGAAGGCCGGCCACGAGTACAGCGGCCGTCCGCCGATATTCAACGGATACGCCCACACCGATATCCAGGTCTCCAGCGCGAACATCGCCACCAGGCCCATCAGCCCGCCAATCAGCGTGATCAGCGGCACCTTGTTGCGATGGAAACCGATGGCCTCGGCCGCCTCTTCCACCGGATAGGGCGTGTAGCAGTCCATGCGCCGCCAGCCGTCGAGCCGCGCCTTCCGGGCAGCTCTCACCAGATCGCCCGGCGTATCGAATTCGGCCAGCAGGCCGTAAGTTCCTTCGCGTGCGGGCATCAGTCGGCAGCCTCCGCTCCGGCCTTGGGCGTGATCTTCGCCTGTGGCAGCAACATGCGGACCTCGTTCATGGGAATCATGGGCAGGAAGCGCACGAACAGCAGGAACAGGAAGGTGAACAGTCCCAGCGTGCCCACGTAGGTCATGTAATCCCACCTGGTGGCGCGATAGGTTCCCCACGCCGAGGGCAGAAAGTCGCGGTAGACGCTGGTCACCACGATCACGAAGCGCTCAAACCACATGCCCGTGTTGACCAGAATCGAGATAAAGAACATATACGGAATCGAGGTGCGCAGCTTGCGCGACCACAAGGTCGTCAGCGGAATCGCCAGGTTGCATGTGATGAGCACCCAGTAGGCCCAGCCCATGGGTCCGAACATGCGGTTCCACATCATGAAGGCTTCCCAGTGCGAGGCCGAGTACCAGGCCATGAAGACCTCCATTCCGTACCCGTAAGCCACGATGAACCCCGTGGCCAGCATCACCTTGCCCATGTTGTCGATATGCCGCTCGGTGACCAGGCCCTCCAGGTGATAGAACTTGCGCAGCGGAATGGCCAGCGTCAGCACCATGGCGAAGCCCGAGTAGATGGCGCCCGCCACAAAATACGGCGGGAAGATGGTCGTGTGCCAGCCGGGCAAAACCGCCACGGCGAAGTCGAAGCTGATGACCGTGTGCACGGAGAGCACCAGCGGCGTAGCTAGCCCGGATAGCAGCAGAGCGGCCGTCTCGTAGCGCATCCAGTGGCGCACCGAGCCGCGCCAGCCCACCGACAGGATGCCGTAGAAGTATTGGGCGATCTTCGTCTCGGCGCGATCGCGAAACGTGCCCAGGTCCGGAATCATGCCGATGTACCAGAAGACGATGGAGATGGTGGCGTAGGTGGAGACCGCGAAGACGTCCCACATCAGCGGCGAGCGGAACTGCGGCCAGACGGTCATGGTGCTGGGATACGGAAACAGCCAGTAACCCAGCCAGGGACGGCCCAGGTGAATCACCGGAAACATGCCGGCGCAGACCACGGCAAAGATGGTCATGGCCTCGGCGAAGCGGCTGATGGAGTTACGCCATCCCTGCTTGAAGAGCAGCAGAATCGCCGAGATCAGCGTTCCCGCGTGGCCGATGCCGATCCACCAGACGAAGTTGATGATGGCAAATCCCCACGCCACCGGCTGCGAAACGGCCCAGATGCCGACGCCCTTCAGAAATAGCCAAACCAGCGCCACCATCAGCATGGTGGCCCCGGCGCCGGCCACGCTGAAAAAGGCAAACCAGCCCAGCGGCGTGCGCGGCGTGAGCACTAGCGCCGAGATCTTTTCGGTGACCGACCTGAAGGTCTGCCCCGGCGCAATCACCCGGTATTCGCCGGTGTCGGGATCGATCCCCGCCGCGCCGGTCCTATCGAGTTTTGCCTCGTTCGCCTTCAGATCGCCGTCTGCCATCGTGCTCTAACCCTTCGCCGGCGCGTGTTCCACCGGCGTTGCTTCGAGTTCCCGGTTCGGATTCAATACCGCGGCCACATACGTTGTCCGCGGACGCGTATTCAGATCGGCCAGCACCTGGTAGCTGCGCTGGTCGGCTTGCAGTCTTGCCACCCGGCTAGCCTTGTCGTTGAGGTTGCCGAAGGTGATGGCCGCGGCCGGGCATGCCTGCTGGCACGCGGTTACAATCTCGCCGTCGCGCACCGCGCGATTCCCCTTGTCGGCCTCGATCTTCGCCGCCTGAATCCGCTGCACGCAGTAGGTGCATTTTTCCATCACGCCGCGCGAGCGCACCGAAACGTCGGGGTTGCGCAGCAGCTTCAGGCTCTCGGTCTCGTAGTCCGAGTAGAGCAGGAAGTTGAAGCGCCGCACCTTATAGGGGCAGTTGTTGGAGCAGTAGCGGGTGCCGACGCAGCGGTTGTAGACCATCGCGTTCAGCCCCTCGGGCGTATGCACCGTTGCGCCCACCGGGCAAACCTGCTCGCAGGGCGCGTTCTCGCAGTGCTGGCAGGCCATGGGCTGGAAGTGGGCGCGCGGCGCGGCCAGGTCGCCCTCGAAATACGTATCGATGCGCAGCCATTGCATATTTCGCCCGATGCGCACCTGCTGCTTGCCCACCACCGCGATGTTGTTCTCGGCATAACAGCTCACAATGCAGGCGTTGCAGCCCGTGCAACTGTTCATGTCGATGGACATGCCCCAGGCATTGTCCTTGTACTCCCAATTGGGGAAGAGCGAGTTGTCTTTATTCGTCCTGGTGTGGGTCTCGCCCTCGTTGGCGAAGCCCGGATTGGCCTTGAACTCGTCGAGGGTGGCGTAGCGAACGATGCCGCGCTCGCCGATGGCCTCATCGGCTTCGAGCGAGTTGTTGCCATTGCCTTGCCCGCCGAACAGCTTCGGCCGGTGGTCCTGGTAGTGGCTCTTGGTGATCGCCGTGCCCCATTTGCCTTCGACCTTCCTGATCGAGCCGACCGTGTAAAACGGCGCGTCCGAGGTGCGAATCGAGTAGGCATTGAAGCCCGAGCCCGAGCCTACGCGCCCCGCAAACTGCCGACCATAGCCCAGGTGCACCGTCACCGAGTTATCGGGATGCCCCGGCGCAACAATCACCGGCGCATTTACCTTGCGGCCCTGCACCGTCAACTCGACAATGTCGTCCTCTTCCAGGCCCAGCTTGGTGAGCGTTGCGCCGGAGACCAGCGCCGCATTGTCCCAGCTCAGGCTGGTCACCGGCTTGGGAAGCTCCTGTAGCCAGCCCACATTCGACCAGCGGCCGTCGTAGATATTCGGATCGGGGCGAAAGATGATCTCCAACGAATCCTTCGGCGAGGGAACAATAGGACCTATATGCAAACCCTGCGCGCCTAGCGGCACTGACTTCGTATCAAAAGCCGTTCCCTCGATCCAACCCGCATGAAGCGCCTTGCGCCAGCCTGCCTCGAAATCCCCCTTGATCACCGGCTTCCACGTCTCGCGCACCGCTTCGTACGGGCTAAGCCCCGGCTCATCAAGCAATGCCTGTAAAACATCGTGGGCCGTTTTGCCGCCGTAGAGCGGATCTATCATCGGCTGAATAATCGAAACTGTTCCGTCGTAAGCCCGCGCATCCGACCACGACTCGAGATAGTGCGCCGCCGGAATGTGCCAGTGCGCAATCTGCCCGGTCTCGTCGACATGCGAACCCAGGTGCGCCACGGTCTTGGCTTTCTCAAATGCCGCTGCAAATCCGAGGTCCGCAGGCGCGGTATAGATAGGATTGGCATTCAGAATCACCAGCCAATCGACCTTGTCCGCGTTCAGATCGGCAACGAGAGCAGGCAAACCGGCGCGAGGAAATCCAAAAGCAAGATCCGGCGGGTTCAAAAGCACCGTCTTGCCAACATTGCCGAGAACATCGTTAATGGCAAGCACAAGCGGTTCTACAGGTTCTTGCTGATACAGCCCCGGAATCACCACGCATCTGCCCGCGTGCGCCTTTAGATCCTTCACCACAGCAACCAAGAACTTCATCTGCTCGGCGGTCCAGCTATTTGCCGGTGCCTCAATCCCCGCCACGCCAACAGCCCTGGCCAGCTCAGCCGCAAAGGCAGGTATCTCGCTCGCCCGCAATCCAAGCCGGTGTTCAGCCTTCATGCCCGTCGTCGTCGGCGTGGACTCGATCGAATAAAGCCGGTTCAGCGTCTCGGGCGACTTGCGCCGCTCGGCGTATTCGCGCACGAGTTTGTGGAAGCCGGGATATGTCGCACCTGAGAGAAAATCCGCATCGAGCGAGACGATGACGTCCGCATTCGCGAGCGCATACTGCACGTTCACACCGTTCTCGATCGGAGTCCGGGAAATCGCCGGGTCGTGCTGCACCAGCGTCGCCTTCGGATAAGCCGCCTGCACCGCCTTCCACTGCCGTGCCAGCGTGGGCGAGGTAATGGTCGAGCTCAGGAAGTACATCCCCGTGCCGTCCTTGCTCTCGGCCATTTTCACGCGCAAACCCTGCGCAAACTCCGCCCACTCGCGGTTCTCGCCGCGCCAGGTCACGTGCTGCGAACGGTCCGGATCGTAGAGGTCCAGCAGCGTGGCCTGCGTGAACGGGTCCGACGAGCCCCGGTTGTAAGGATGCTCGGGGTTGCCGTCGATCTTGATGGGGCGGAACTGATCGCTCTTTACCAGCAGCGGCACCGCGCCGGTCACAAAGGGATGCGCCGTGGCAAAGTACATCGGCTTGCCCAGAATCAGATCTTCAGGCGCTTTTGTGTAGGGGTAGATCGGCTCATCGGGCTGCTTGGTGCATCCGGCCAGGCCGGCCAGCGCGAGGGACGCGCCCATCAGCTTCATGAAGCCGCGCCGCGAGACCGGATCGACCCACTCCTGCGCCGAGTGAGGGAACTCCCGCTCCACCGCGGCCTGGAACTCCGCCGTATCGGCCAACTCGTCAACAGACCGCCAATAGCGCTTGCCCTTTTGCCCCTTCAGTTCCTGGCGAATCTGGACCAGCGTCATCGGCACCGTCTCGTTTTTTGCTCTATCGTGCATCGGCTCGCTCATCGGTGGCAGACCTCGCAACTGGTCAGATCCTTCGGGGTGCGAATCTTGTAGTGATCGACCAGAAAATGCCCTAGCTCATCCTGGCTGGTGAACTTGCGGTATGCGGGGGCAGCCGGCAGCCTCAGCGAAGCCAGCTCGATGCCGCCCGGCTCTTTCGTCACGCAACTCACGCTCTGCGCCGTCGGCACCCCATCCCGGGGATTACCCGCCGCGCACCACACCGGCCTATCCGCGGCCGGCGCCTCCCAGGCCATGTTGTAAATCTCGCTCGCCGGCCGCAGATACTTCGCCGGATTCCGGTGGCAGTCCAGGCACCACTCCATCTGCAAGGTGTTCTGCGCGTACATCAGCGGCATCTGGTCCACGCGCCCGTGGCAACTGGCGCAGCCCAGCCCCTTGTTGACGTGAATCTCATGGCTGAAATAAACAAAGTCGGGCAGATCGTGAACCTTGGTCCACGCCAGCGACTGGCCCGTCGCCCAGCTCATGCGAACCGGTTCCAGCAGTTGCGCGTTGGTCCAGATCTGCGCGTGGCAGTTCATGCAGGTCTTGGTGGGCGGGATTCCGGCGTAGCTCGACTTCTCCACCGTCACGTGGCAGTACTGGCATTGCAGCCCCAGTCCCTGCACGTGGTGCTTGTGGCTGAAGGGCACCGGTTGATCCGGGCGCTGGCCCTGGCGCGTCACCCAGGGCGAGCGCTGCAGCAGGTCCAGCGTCACCCCCAGCGCGATCACGATCAGCCCCGTCAGCACCAGGCTCGCGCGAGCCAGAGCATTGGAGCTGCGATCGAATATCTGCGCCATGAATACGTTCCCTGTGATTTTCGTGGTTGGAAGCGCCCGCCGCGGGGCGGTCACTCATCTTGGATGCGCCCGACGTGATGCCGGTCACTTGTTTTGGATGCGCCCGATGTGTCGGCGGTCACACAGTTTGTGTACAAAAACCAATCTTGGGCAAATATCGCTTATGGGGCGGGGAACCCCGCAGAACCAATATAGCAGCCGCAGACCACTTCGTAACCGTATGCAAGCGCATGACTTCAACGAAAGCCTGCCGGAAATCGACCGGTAATCCGCTGAAAGGAATGCCGCTTGCGGAGGGCGCGATGGCGGGCTCAACGGCCCCGGTCGGGCGGCGGTTCGCGTACCGGAAACTGGGACATTGAGGCTGAAGTATGCGGTGGATTCCGGAATCCGCCCGGAATTCGGAATTGGGCGCAAGAATCGGATAGCGCGCCGGGCCGGGATCGGCGACGATGGTTCTCATGAAGGACAAATCCCAGTTGCCAGGCGGGCGCGAGCGCCCCGAGGCCTTAGACGTGGCGGCGAGTCCGGCGATCGACCCCGAGGCTGCCTGGCGGCAGCTGCTCGCCCACGATCCGGCGGCTGCGTTTCTTTATGCGGTCACGACGACCGGCGTTTTCTGCCGCCCCGTTTGCGCGAGCCGCAGGCCTCTGCGGGCCAACGTGCGCTTCTTCCGCTCGGCGGATGAGGCGCGCGCGGCCGGGTTTCGCCCCTGCCAGCGCTGCCGCCCCGCAGCCCCTGCGGGGGGCAGCCCTTTGGAAAAGGTTCGTGCGCACATCGAGGCCAACCTCGACCGCGCCGCGCCGCTCAAGGAGTTGGGGCGCGTGGCGGGACTGAGTCCCTTCACGGTGCAGCGGCTCTTCAAGCGGGAGATGGGCGTGAGTCCGCTCGAATACCAGCGGGCGCTGCGGGCGGCCCGATTGCGCGGCGCGCTCAAGCAGGGAGGCAATGTGACCGATGCGATCTATGAGGCTGGATTCGGCTCGTCGAGCCGGGCTTACGAGGGCGCGGCGCTGGGCATGACGCCGGGCCGCTTTGCGCGGGGAGGCCGCGGCGAGCGGATCGGCTGGGCTTGCGCCCCTTCTCCTTTTGGATGGGTGATCGCCGGAGCGACGGAGCGCGGCTTATGCTGGCTGGCGCTGGCCGGCTCGGCGGCCGAGGCGGAGGCCAGCCTGCGGGCGGAGTTTCCGCTGGCTGAGCTGCGGCCCGATCCCTCCCTTGCAGGGCTGGTGGACGCGGCGGTTGGCCGCGTGGTCCAGGCCGAGCGGGGGTCCGGGACGGCTTCAGCACCGGAGTTGGCCTTGGACCTGCGCGGCACGGCCTTTCAGCTTCGCGTCTGGCAGGCGCTCAGGGCCATTCCGCGTGGCGAGACGCGCAGCTACAGCCAGTTGGCGCGGGAGCTTGGCGAGCCCAAGGCCGCGCGCGCCGTGGCCCGCGCCTGCGCCACGAATCGCGTGGCCCTGGTCGTCCCGTGCCATCGGGTCGTGGGCGCCGGCGGCGCCTTGACCGGCTATCGCTGGGGCATGGAGCGCAAACGGATGCTGCTGGCGGCGGAGAGCCAGACAGGCAAACGCTAGCTGGCCTTGCTTCCAACCGCGAGCAGCGTTTGGAACTGCGGAGTCTCAGGCTCCTTGTGAACCACCGAAGTCTGCACCTGCTTGAAGCCCGCCTTCTCCAGCATGGCCTCCAGCTCCGGCCCGCCGAAGCCAAGCCACTCGTCGGCGTACAGCTCGCGCGCCTCCTCAAAGCGGTGCTTGACCAGATCGAGGATCGCGACGCGGCCTCCGGGCTGGAGGATGCGCCAGGCCTCCTGAATCGCCCGCTCGGGATGCAGCGCGTGATGGAGCGACTGGGAGAAGAAGACCAGATCGGCCTCGCCGTCGCCGATGGGAACCTCCTCCATGTCGCCGAGGCGGAAGTCGACGTTCTTGACGCCATGGCGGAGGGCCTGCTCGCGGCCCACCTCGATCATCTTCGCGGAGGTATCCACGGCGATAACCTTCTTCGCGCTCTGGGCCAGCAGCAGGGCAAAGGCTCCCTCGCCGGCGCCCAGATCGGCGATGACCAAGGGAGGCATCAGCCGCAGCAGGGCTTCGGCAACGCCCTTCCACGACTGCCCCGGAACGTAGTCCTTGCCCAGGCGGCCGGCCACGCTGTCGAAAAAGCTGCGCATCTTGTCCTGGCGCTTCTTCACCACGCTGCGGATGGCTGCCCGGTCGCCGGCGGCCTCGGGAATCTCCCCTTCGGCCCTCACAAGGATCTCATCCAAAGGGCTGCTGCCCGCAGGGCTCGTCAGGCGGTAGAGGCTGCTCTTGCCGGCGCGGCGGTCTTCCACCAGTCCGGCCTGCTTCAACTGGGAGAGGTGCGTGGAGATGCTGCTCTGGCCCATGGCCAGAATCTCCTGCATCTCAGCTACGGAGAGCTCTTCGCCACGCAGCAGAAGGAGAATACGCAGCCGGTTAGGATCGGCGGCGGCGCGGAGAGTCTTTATGATTGACGGCATGACGAATCTCTGATACATATCAATATATCACGATTTGACGATACAAGGAGGATGCGAATGTCAAGCTCAACCCTCGAAGTCGCGGAACTGGAATTCAAGGTGGCCGACATGGCCCTGGCGGACTGGGGCCGCAAGGAGATCACGATCGCCGAGCAGGAGATGCCGGGCCTGATGTCGATCCGCAACAAGTATGCAGCGGCCAAGCCGCTGGCCGGCGTGCGCATCACCGGCTCGCTGCACATGACCATTCAGACGGCGGTGCTGATCGAGACCCTGGTGAGCCTGGGCGCGACGGTTCGCTGGGCAAGCTGCAACATCTTCTCCACCCAGGACCATGCGGCGGCGGCCATCGCAGCCACCGGCGTTCCGGTCTTTGCCTGGAAGGGCGAGTCGCTGGAGGAATACTGGTGGTGCACCTGGCAGGCGCTCAGCCACCAGGGCGGCAAGGGGCCGCAGCTGGTGGTGGATGACGGCGGCGATGCGACGCTGCTCATCCACAAGGGCTATGAGCTGGAAGAGGGCCACGGCTGGGCGCACGAGCCCTCGGGGAGCCACGAGGAGCGGGTGATCAAAGACCTGCTGAAGAAGGTTCACGCCGCGGACCCCGAGCACTGGCACAAGGTGGTGAAGGAGTGGCGCGGCGTCTCGGAAGAGACCACGACGGGCGTGCACCGCTTGTACAAGATGCTGGAGCAGGGCAAGCTGCTGGTGCCGGCCATCAATGTGAACGACTCGGTAACCAAGTCCAAGTTCGATAACCTCTACGGCTGCCGCGAGTCGCTCGCCGACGGCATCAAGCGCGCCACCGACGTCATGGTCGCAGGCAAGGTTGCGGTGGTCTGCGGCTACGGCGATGTGGGCAAGGGCTGCGCTCACTCGCTGCGCGGCATGGGCGCGCGCGTCGTCATCACCGAGATCGATCCCATCAACGCGCTGCAGGCGGCCATGGAGGGCTTCGAGGTCACCACCGTCGAAGACACGCTGGGCCGCGGAGACATTTACGTTACCTGCACCGGAAACGTGGACATCGTCACGCTGGAGCACATGAAGCGGATGAAGGATCAGGCCATCGTCTGCAACATCGGCCACTTCGACAACGAGATTCAGATGGACCGGCTGAATGCCGAGCCAGGAGTCACCAAGCTCAATATCAAGCCGCAGGTGGACTTCTACACCTTCCCCGCTGGTCCGGGCCAGCCTGCCCACGGCATCTTCATTCTGGCAGAAGGGCGTCTCGTGAACCTGGGCTGCGCCACCGGCCATCCCAGCTTTGTGATGAGCAACAGCTTCGCCAACCAGACGCTGGCGCAGCTCGACCTGTGGGCCAATCGGGACAATTACAAGATCGGCGTCTACGTGCTGCCCAAGAAGCTGGACGAAGAGGTAGCCCGGCTGCATCTTGAGAAGATCGGCGTCAAGCTCACCACTCTGACTGCGCGCCAGGCCGACTATATCGGCGTCCCGGTGGAAGGGCCGTACAAGGCGGAGAACTACCGGTACTGAGGACCGCTGTTAGTGGTCAGTTGTCAGTGATCAGTTGTCAGTGACCGGTTGCCGTTGAGCGTCGGTGGCATCCCAGGTCTTAGAATCGAGACCTGGGGCACCTGTTTCTCCGGCCTAACTCGGAGTCTTTGCGCATGGCTTCGCCGCTGAGCTTCTCTTTCGAGCTCTTCCCCCCGCGCACGCCGGAAGGCGTGGCCAAGCTGCCGTTTGTCATCGGCCAGCTCGCCGCGGTGCGGCCGGACTATTTCTCCATTACCTACGGCGCGGGCGGCTCCAACCAGGAGGGCACCTACGAGACGTTGGTGACGGTGGCCAGGCACGCCGGCGTCGAGGCCGCGCCGCACCTGACCTGCGTGGGTTCCACGCGCGCCCATATCGCCGCCCTGCTCGACCGCTACCGCGCAGCGGGCGTCACGCGCATCGTAGCTCTGCGCGGCGACCTGCCGGCCACGGCCATGAGTCCTTCCGCGCCGGGCGAGTTCCACTATGCCAACGAGCTGGTCGGCTTCATCCGCGAGACCTGCGGGGACGCCTTCAAGATCGAGGTAGCCGCCTACCCCGAGATGCACCCGCAGGCTGCGAGCCCCAGCGCGGACTTCGAGCACTTCCGCCGCAAGGTGGAGGCCGGCGCGGACGGCGCCCTGACCCAGCTCTTCTATAACGCAGATGCCTACTTCGATTTCATGGAGCGCTGCGCCAGGGCCGGCATCGCGATTCCGGTAGTGCCGGGCATCATGCCTATCACCGGCTTCGCCAATACGGTGCGCTTCTGCGCGGGCTGCGGCGCAGACCTGCCGCGCTGGGTGCGCCTGCGCCTGGAAGAGCTGGAGGACGACAAGCCCGCGCTCGTCGACTTCGGCCTGGACGTGGTCGCCCGCCTGTGCCAAACCCTGCTCGCCAACGGCGCGCCCGGCCTGCACTTCTACACCGTCAACCAGGCCGCCCCAACCCTGCGCCTGTGGAAGCGGTTGGGGCTGCCGGAGCCCGTGTGAGCTATCGCTTTTTGCGATCGACAATCCGGTGCCAGACCCTCCACATCGCGCTGTGCAGCAGGCGGGTTTGCTTGGCCTTCAGAGCGGCATAGGAGCGTTCCACATAGACATCGAACTCCGGCGGCCAGCCGATGGTCGAGCGGCGCTCGCTGTAGTCGCCCGCGGCCCACTTGGCCAGCACCGCCTTGTAACCCACCACGTGGGTGACAAAGTCGAGCAGGCAGCGCGGCATCTGCTCCTCGACGATGAGGTAGGCCTTCTCGATGATGATCTTCTCGCGCACGTCGTTGAGGGGCATGAAGATGGTGGTCATCCAAAGCATCCACTCCTTCATCTCGTCGTCGAGAATGGGAAAGCTCTGCGTCTTGCCCTGCTTCTTGAGCAGCGACCGGTAGGCGATATTGCCCGCCTGCGAGGCAACGTAGAGCGGGCCGTAGAACTCGTTAAGCCGCCGGTTGACCAGGTCGAGCTTGTCACGCCGCCGTTCCAGCATCCGGGCGCTCATAAAGGTGGCCAGATAACCGATGAAGGCCAGAATGACGGTGAGGACGGCCGCGTTTTGCAGGGAGTTCGGAAGCAGGATCGACGATAAGTCCATGGCGTGCCTTGCCGGAGAGTATACGCGCGGGGACGACCGCCGGGCTATTGACGCGGCCGGCCTTTATACTGGGATGTTTGCGGTAGACAGGCGCGGCGGGCCGGGAAATGGCCCTAGCACTACAGTTGTCGATCGAAGATTCCGGGGGGAGCAGGGGGTTTTGGCCCCCTGAAAGATGGCGAATTGACGTGGCCTTTAGGCATGGGCCTTTGCGGGTCTTCAAGGAATTGACTGAAATACAACTGTAGTCCTCGTCGCTGGGGTGGAAGGAGCGGGCGGTGGCACAGGCGGAGATTGGCATCATCGGCGGCAGCGGGCTTTACTCCATGCCCGGATTCACCAACGTGCGCGAAGTGCGCGTCGAGACGCCCTTTGGCTCGCCCTCCGACGCCTTTGTGCTGGGCGAGCTGGAGGGCCGCAGCGTGGCCTTCCTGGCGCGCCACGGCCGCGGCCATCGCATCCTGCCTTCGGAGCTGAACTTCCGCGCCAACATCTACGCCATGAAGTCGCTGGGCGTGGAGCGCATCGTCTCCGTTTCGGCCGTCGGCTCGCTCAAGGAGGAGCACAAGCCCACCGACTTCGTCATTCCGGACCAGTTCATCGACCGCACCTTTCATCGCATCTCCACCTTCTTCGGCGAGGGAATTGTGGGCCATGTGGCCTTTGGCGATCCAGTTTGCGCCACGGTGGCCAGTGCAGCGGCTGTGGCCTGCGCCGCGGTGGGCGTGGTGGGCAAGCTGGGCGGCACATACGTCTGCATGGAAGGCCCGCAGTTCTCCACCCGCGCCGAGTCGAATCTCTATCGCAGTTGGGGCGCGGACGTAATCGGCATGACCAACCTGCAGGAGGCCAAGCTGGCCCGCGAGGCTGAGATCTGCTACGCCACCGTGGCCATGGTCACCGACTACGACTGCTGGCGCGAGGGCCACGACGCAGTGACCATCGAGGAGATTGTGGCCGTGCTGCACCGCAACGCCGAGAACGCTGCGAGTGTGGTGAAGGCCGCTGTTGCCGCCATGCCGCACGAGCGCAACTGCGCCTGCGCCTCGGCCGCAAAGTATGCCGTGCTCACCCAGCCGGACGCGATTCCCGCGGCGGCGAAGGAGAGGCTAGGGCTGCTCTTCGGTAAGTATTTGGGTTGGTAGCGGTGCTGGCGGGGTTAGCCGAGCTGCGACGGCTGCGACGAAAGCCAGTCGAAAGGTCAACGGATCACCGCGAAAACGATCTGCATAGATCAGCTTAAGCATTAGTCGAATCAGAGAGGAACAGTAATGGCGATTACCGTAGTGGGCAGCGTGGCCTACGATTCGATTGAAACGCCGGCGGGCCGGCGGGAGCGTTGCCTGGGCGGCGCGGCGACTTACTTCTCGCTGGCCGCGAGCTTTTTCACCGAGGTGCGCGTCATCGCCGTGGTGGGCGAGGACTTTGGCGCGGAGCAGGAGGCGGTCTTCAACGCGCGCTCGATCGACACGCGCGGCATCGAGCGGGCGGCGGGCAAGAGCTTCTTCTGGGAAGGCTCCTATCTCGACAACCTGAACGAGGCCCGGACGCACAGCACCGAGCTGAACGTCTTTGCCGCCTTCGAGCCGAAGATTCCCCTGGCTTATCGCGACTCCGAGTTCCTGTTTCTGGCCAACATCGATCCCGTTTTGCAGCGGCGCGTGCGCGAGCAGATGCCCGATGTAAGGCTGGTCGCCGGCGACACGATGAACTACTGGATCAAGGATCATCGCGCGGCGCTGCTGGAAGTGCTCAAGGGACTCGATGTGCTGCTCATTAACGAAACCGAGACCAAGATGCTGGCCGGCAAGAACAACCTGGTCCAGGCGGCGCGCGCGGTGATGGCGCTGGGGCCGCGCTCGCTGGTGGTCAAGCACGGCGAATTCGGGGCAACTTTGTTCCACAGATCCGCTCTAGCGGGCAAAGGAGCGGAGTTCCGCGCGCCGGCTCTGCCGCTGGAAGAGGTGGTCGATCCCACCGGAGCGGGCGACAGCTTTGCCGGCGGGTTCTTCGGTTATCTTGCCGCCCAGCCCGAATTCACTCCGGCCGCCTTCCGGCGCGCGATGTTTTACGGCAGCGTGATGGGCTCCTTCGCCTGCGAGCGCTTCGGCACCGAGCGGCTTCAGCAGCTCTCCCGCAGGGAGATCGACGAGCGCTTCATCCTCTTCCGCGAGTTGACACACCTTGACTGAGAAGCCCATCTCGCGCGCGGAGTGGCTGGCCGTGGTAGCCTGCTGCGCGGCGGCCTCGCTGGCGGCCCTGGCGTGGAGCTGGCGGCATGGAGCCATGCTCAACTACGGCGACGCGGTGGCCCACCTGCACATTGCGCGGCGGGTCTTCGATTCGCACCGGCCGGGCTTCACGCAGTTGGGCTCGGTGTGGCTGCCCCTGCCTCACCTGCTGCTGATTCCCTTTGTTCAGGTCTACGGCTGGTGGGCCAACGGGATTGCGGGCGCGATTCCCTCGGCGCTCGCTTACCTGGCCTGCTGCGCGGGCTTCTACCGGCTGGTGCGCCGCTGGCTTTCGCCGGCCCCGGCAGCCCTGGCGCTGGCCTTTTTCGCCGCCAATCCCAATCTGCTCTACCTGCAAACCACGGCCATGACCGAGCCGCTCTTCCTCTGTGAGACGATCTGGATCGCAGTCTGGCTAGTGGAGTGGCGGGCCAGCCTGGACGGCGATTCGCGAAGCTCCACGCGCCTGCTCTGGTCGATCGCCGCTGCGCTGGTGGCCGCCATCTACACGCGCTACGACGGCTGGGTGATGGCGCTGCTGGCGTGGGGATGCGTCGGCCTCACACTCGCCCGCCGTGGCCGGCTGCGCTCGCGCACCTTCTGGCTGGCGAGCGTTCTGGTCGCTGCCGCGCCGGCGGTGTGGCTCATTTACAACGCCGCGGCCTTCGGCGATTGGCTCTACTTCCTGCGCGGGCCTTACTCCGCCAAGGCTATCGAGATTCGGACCTCCGTGCCCGGCTTCCCGCCGCATCCGGGATGGCACAATCCGTGGGTGGCGCTGATCTTCTTTATGAAGGCCGCGGAGATGGACGCGGCTGCGGCGGCCTGGGGAAACCTGCTGCTGGCGGTGAGTCTCTTCGGCAGCATCCTCGCCTGGCTCATAGCGCGCCGCCGCGCCTTTGCCTGGGCGCTGTTGCTCTGGCTGCCGGTTCCCTTCTACGCGTACTCGGTCGCTTACGGGTCGGTGCCCATCTTTCTGCCTGTCTGGTGGCCACATTCGTGGTACAACTCGCGCTACGGGATGGAACTTCTGCCCGCCCTGGCGCTGGGTGTGGGTTTTGCCGCGCAGTTCATCATCGCGGCCGTCCGCGAATTCAAGACTGGCGAACTCCAGTCCCGCTGGGTAGGGTACACAGTGGGCGCTTTGTTCGTTCTCGTCGCCCTGGATGCCGTTCAAATGGTGCGCGAGCGGCCGCTCACCTTTGTCGAAGGAACAAAGAATGTCGAGGCGCGGCGGCCGTTTGACGAGCAGATTCCGCCGGTTCTGCGCGCGCTCGTCGCCGAGAGGCCCGGCGGCGTGGTTCTGATGAACACTTCGGTCTATCCCGAGATCGTCGCCCTCACCGGCATTCCGCTGCGCCAGACCGTCAACGAGAGCGACAAGGAGTTCTACAGCGCCGCTCTCGCCGCGCCCGCCGCCCATGCGGCGATCGTACTGGCCTTCGGGGGCGACCAGATCGACGGTGCCGTCAAAGCGCATCCCGCCGGCCTGACCGTGCTGCGCCGCTTCACGGCCCCCGGCCAGCCCGCGGCTACGGTTTACCTCTCCAATTCCCCTCCGACTCAACAGAAGTAAGCAGTGGGTGAGTCTCCGGGTAGCCGGCCAATCTCTCGGTACTCGAAAAGTACGGCGGAACGGCTCCTGAAGCGCATTGGGCTGTTGCCGTCGGTTGAGAGTCACCGCCGAATTGCCGGTAACCCGCCGGCGCCTCTGAGCCTGGAATCCCTTTTGCGGAGGCTTGCTGAATCCCGCGTCTCCATCCGCGAAGAGGCATTTCGGCTGATTCCGGGTTAAAACCTGCAGCTATCGATTCTCGATCAATGAATAAGGGATACCCTTACGCTGTTCATTCAGAATGGTTTACGGACAACCATGGAATGAGACTTGCGTACCCGCGCCGCTGTGGAACCTCTCAAGCATCGCAGGATTTCGGGTTGTCATCGGTGTCGATCGCGGGACAAATCTCCTGTAGACTCGCGGCCCAGGCAACACGCCTCACTACGACCCTGGCCCGCCCGGCTTGGCCACCTGATTGATAATCCACTGGATCAGGACCGCGTGCACGTGTATGCGGCGGGCCACGTCGGGCAGGAACTCGGTGACAAAGTTCTCGGTGGGCGCGATGGCCAGGGCGGCGGCGTAGCGCTCGGTGCTGGCGGGCAGATCGGTCCTCTGGCCCGGAACGTAGAGGTTGCCGATCTCGCCGTCGATGGCGAAGCCCACCACATCGGCGTAGTTCACCATGCCCTTGCCGTTATCGCCCTGCGTCCAAACCACCTGGTAGATGGCGTGGGCGATGCGGCGCTTGAGGGTTGCGTCCGGCATGCGATGGTAGTGCGGATCCTGGCGGGCGATGGATGGAATCAGAAAGGTGCCGAAGAACTCGCCGGTGATGTCTTCGGTATAGCTGACGCCCACGTAACGCCCGAACCCCGTCATTCCCGGCCCGTAGGGCGAATGGGAGTTGGAGCCCACGGCGATGGCCGAGCTTCCCAGGATGGTGACGGCGTTGAAGGGGTCGGCAATGTTGCGCACCGCCAGCCAGGCCTTCTCCTGCGGCTTCATCGGCTTCACCTGCGGCCCATTGGTGAAGCGCTCATACCAGTCGATGTGGGGCGAAGACTGGGGGCACGGCGGGGCCTGCGCGCCTGCCTGGGCGGTGACGCCGGGGGCCGCGCTCCGCGGCGCGCCGGCTTCCGAGGGGGCAGCCGCCGTGTTCGCAGTGCTCGCCGATGGAGCGCCGGCTTTTCTCAGCCGGCAAGGAGCGGGCTCGGCTGCGCCAGCGAGGGCGGCGGCCTGGGGACGAGGGGCATCGGGCAGCGCCGGTTCGGCTTTGGGGCTCTCCGCCTGACCCGCCCACGCCAGCCTCGCCGGCAAAAGCAACGCCGCCAAAACCAGGGCCAAGAGGGCGAGCCGCCCCGTTCGTGTCCAGGGCGAGCCGCGTGTTTCCCACCCTTCGAGCCAAGACCGCTCGAAGGATGGGGCACCCACCTTGGCGGGGATGCGCACCTGCGAAAGCCGGTCCCACGCTCGTTGGGCTCTCGATGGTTGGGATTCTGGCTGCATCATCTTTCTGGGCAGATTCGGCGCGTCTCCACGTCGGCCGCCATCCGCCCCGGAGAACCGCAGTCCTTGTCCGCTATGAATCTCTGACGCGGATTTTAACCGAAAGGTGGCGTGCAAGGCTTACAAAGAGTCCGGGGCTGGACCGTGGAGAGGGGAACTCTGCCGGCGCGCCGCCCGTATTGACGACTGGGGCACCTTTGAGTCTTCCGGCCAGCCCGCCGCTATTGACGCGCCGCGCCGCGCCGGCCAGACTCGAACCAGTGCCGGTTGCCGGAAGTTACTGGCCGGAGGTTACACCCATGGGCAGCTATCCCCCTTACGGTCCCAACAGCGTGGGCCGCCGCATTGACGAAGCCATCGAGTTGATTGAAATGGAGGTGCGCCACGCCGCGGCATACGTGAACACCGCCGTGATCCCGCAGGTCCGCAGAGAGTCGATCTCCGCCTTGCGGACGTTGGCCGATTCCCTGCAGAAGTTCGCCGACCACCTTGACAGCAAGGCCGGCAACCGGCCTGCGCAGCCGCCCGAGCCGCCTCCTCAACCCCCTGAGACGCCCGGCTCTTGATGACCGGCCCAGTCCATCGGAGGAAGCGGCGGCCCGAAGCCGTTTGGGCGGGGTTGGCCCTGGCGCTCATGGTTCCGGCCATCGCGGTGTTATCCGGCTGCGGGCATCGCGCCACGACCGTGGCCCAGCTTCCCGCGCCGCAGGCCGCTCCGCCTGAGCCATATCCCACCGCGCCCCGTTCCAGTCCTCCCGCAACCCAGAGTATTGCGCCCGCGCGCATTCCCATCACGCCTGCGCCGCCAGGCGGAATCAGCGCCGAAGACCTCGAGTTTGTGAAGACCCACCGCCCTATCCTCAGCGAGGAGGGCCTGGCCACCTGGTATACGGCGCCCTACAAGGGCCGCAAGGCCGCCAACGGACAGGTCTTCGACGACCGCGCCCTGACGGCCGCGCACCGCACCCTGCCCATGGGTTCGCTGATCGTGGTCACCAACCTCAAGACCGGACAATCCAGCGCCATGCGCATCACGGATCGCGGCCCCTTTGCCGAGGACAGGATCATTGATCTCACCATCGCCAGCGCCAAGGCCACAGGCGTCTACCGCGCCGGCCTGGTCCAGGTCCGCATCGACGTGTACCGGACCCCCAAGCCCATCGCCACCGGCGGCCGCTGGTGCGTACAGATCGGCGCGTTCCGATCCGAGCGGGCCGCCGGGAAGCTCAAACAGCAGCTTCTGCGCAAGTACCCCGCCTCCAATGTGATTGAGTTCCCCGGCGAAGACAGCTACTGGGTTCGCATCCGTCCCCAGGGCGACAACCGCGAGATGGCCGAAGCCATCGCCCGCAAACTGCGCCCCAGCGAGGGCGAAGCTTTCCTGACGCGGCTGGACTGAGCGCGATTCGCCCAGGCAACAGACGCGCTCGCACCGCCATCTCTTGCCGAATCGCACCACCACGCCGGCCTTCACCGCCGCGGGATTCGCCACCGGGACGAGCCTGCAGCCGGGCCGGATCGCGGCAATCCGGGCGGGGAAACCTCGGCAGCCATCCCCTGAAAGGGTCATTCAAACCGATTGTTATGGGAGTAGGATGAGAACGCATGGGTTCCAGGCGGAGTCCCTTTGAACGTACGCTTCCGGGTTTTCGCTCGCACCGGATTGATTCATGGATCGAACTCTGCCGATGAGGGTTACGCGGGACCGAACACGGCAAAGCCGGTCCGGCAGAGTTGCATCGATGAAGAGGTTGATTGCCCTATTCGCGATCGTTCTCGGATGGGGCGCGGCCGTCTCGGCTGCCGCGCCCGCCCCGTTGACCACGGTGCGCGCCGTTCACGACCTGAGCAACGCCGAAGCCGATCAGCGGCTCCCTGTCGCCGTTGAAGCGACAGTGACCTTTTTCGTCCAGGCGCAACACGTTCTCTTTGTGGAGGATGGCGGCGCAGCCATCTTTGTCTCCGCTGACACAAGCGTACCCCTGGTTCCGGGCGATCGCGTTCTGATTCGGGGCAAGACCCGTGCCAGCTTCCACCCCAACTTGGCGGCCGAGAGCGTCACCCTGCTCCGCCACGGCGATTTGCCCGAGCCGGTGCGGGCCACCTACGACGAGTTGATCAGCGGTCAGGACGACTGCATGCTGGTCACCGTGCGCGGCATCGTCCGCTCCGCCGACAAATCGAATACGGATGAGAATGACCACGCCGCCTTCATAGAGTTGCTGACCGAGGGCGGTTTTGTGTCGGTCTTATTTCACGTCGATACGGCGGAGGAACGGGAACAGTTGCTGGATGCCGAAGTGGAAGTCACCGGAGTTGCCGGCGGACAATTCGACGGCAAGATGCAGATGCATGGAGTGCAGATCAACGTTCCCTCACCCACGGGCCTAAAGATCCTCAAGCAGGCAACCGCCAGTCCGTGGTCCCTGCCGCTCACTCCCATGGATCTGGTGATCACCCGCTCGCACATAACGGATCGCACCCAGAGGGTCCGGGTGCATGGGACCATCACCTACTACCAGCCCGGCTTGTCGGTGGTGTTGCAGGACGGCAACAAGAGCCTGTGGATCTCGACTTTGACCGTCGACCCCTTGCGGGTCGGCGATGTGGTGGACGCAACCG
>Ga0326727_10012468_pt1 | contig 19349 bp, 12 predicted proteins | sample MB2enrmetagenome_FD_207643 | JGI IMG/M metagenome (GOLD analysis project Ga0326727, IMG submission 207643) | Lab enriched peat soil microbial communities from McLean, Ithaca, NY, United States - MB29MY | ecosystem: Environmental > Terrestrial > Soil > Wetlands > Peat | place: USA: New York...
TTATCCACGCCATTCTCACCGGCCTGTCCCTGGTCATCATGGACATGTTGAACGTCAAATTGGGCTTCGGCTTCTCCGCAGGCCTGTTCGACTATGTCATCAACTTCAACAAGGCCACCAACCCGCTTCTGCTGCTTCCAGTCGGGGCAGTCTACTTCGCGGTCTACTATGGCCTGTTCCGCTTCTTCATTGCCAAGTTCGACCTGAAGACCTTCGGCCGGGAAGACCAGCCCGCCACCGTCACTGCCGGCCAGACCATCGCGCCGTCGCCGGCACCGGCCGCCCGCTCCGGCGCCCAGGTCGGCCGTGGCGAAGCCTATCTCAATGCCATCGGCGGCATCGCCAATCTGCAGGAGGTCGAGGCCTGCACCACCCGCTTGCGGTTGCAGGTGATCGACAATGCCCGCATCGACGAAGCGGCATTGAAGGCCTTGGGCGCCCGCGGCATCGTCAAGCTGTCTGCCGGCGTCGTTCAGGTGGTCATCGGCCCGATCGCCGACCAGATTGCCGACGAAATGCACGAAGCCATGCAGGCTGCCAAAGTCCACTGACCGACAAAGGCCCTTCCCGGTCCTTCCCCTGCCGCGGAAGGGCCTTACCGGTCAATTCGACGGGGCACGCGGATATCCTCCCCGGGTGACCCTCGTCGATCCACCAGGGCCAGACGGCCCACCACCATCCCCCGAGACAAGATCGCCCCGGGCGCCACCACGGCGTTAGCGCCGATCCGCACACCATCGGCCACCAATGCCCCGAACTTGGAGACACCGGTGTCCATCATCACCCCATCATGCAGGAAGCAAATGGTGTTGCCCGGGTCCTCGTTGCGGTAATTGGCGATGATCGATCCGGCTTCGAGATTGACCTCAGCGCCCAGGATGCTGTCGCCGACAAAATTGAAATGGGCCAGCTTGGTGCCCCGGAACAGCAGCGACGACTTCAGTTCCGCCCCCGGCCCCAGGATGCAATCGGCCTCCAGCCAGCAACCCTGCCGGACATAGGCGCCGGCCGCGATGAAGCATCCGGGGCCGATGATCGCCGGGGCCTTGACGACCGCTCCGGTCTCAATGGAGGCCGTGCGATGGGTGGCGATGCCCTCGACAATGTCATAGCCGTCGTCGAGACCTGCCAGCAGATCTTGGACCAGCGCCTCCGACCGCAACGTCAAATCCCACGGCTTGCAGTCCCGGAACGGCCGCATGGGCGAATGGGCAAACCCGGCGATAGCGCTTCCCAACATGCCGTCATCCTGACCAGCAAACCGGCTGCCACCGTATCATTGTTCAGCCTCCCGTTCCAACCGCCCGGGCGGACATGGACATGGTATCGATGGTGAAGCTGCCGTCGGCTTCGAAGGCAAAATGGTCCCGCACGCCGTCGTCGGCCAGCCCTTGCAGCGAGCGGATCGCCGTCACATGCGCCGGTGGCGTGTTCATCCGTGCGACCCAGGAGGCGAATTCCAAACGCAGGCGACGCCCAGTCACCGCGCCCGGGGCGAAACCTGCCGCCTCCAGAACCGTCTTCCAGAGCGAGACCGGGTAGTTGCGGACGTGGGACGGATCACGCAGCAACTCCAGGCTTTGCAGCCAGGTATCGAACAACGGGGTCTCGGGCGCCACCACATCCATGAAGACGGCGGTGCCACCGCTTTTCAGAACCCGACGCGCTTCCTTGAGGCCGGCGGGAAAGTCATGCCAATGGTGGGCGCTGAAACGGCTGACCACCAGATCGAAGCTGGCGTCATCGAACGGCAATGCCTCGGCTGCCCCCTGGCGTGTGACCAGATTGGCAAGGCCTCGGCGACGGGCCTCCTGACCCACCACCTCCAGCATCTGAGCCGACAGGTCGAGGGCCACCACCTCGGCCACCTGCCCAGCCAGGCGAAATCCGACATGGCCGCCTCCACAGCCCAGATCCAACAGACGCGCCTGCGGCCTGGTGCCGATTTCGTCGGCCAAGGCGTCCAGGTCGGCCCCTTGTGCATGCACCGCGCTGGTCAGATAGGACCGGGCCTGTGGGCCGAACTGACGGTCGACAACCGTATCGTGGGACTTGCGGGACATCTGTGCTCTCCTCTTGCCGTCTGGGGTTCTTGAGGATGACGGCAGATTTACACTGGTACAAGATGAGGACTTATCCTGGTATATTTCTCACCATGACCAGTTCAGACAGCGACCGCCGGCATATCCTTGCGACCTTTCTGCGGGCCCATCGCGAACGCCTGCGCCCCGACCCAAGTCTGGCCGGCCGGCGCCGAACACCGGGTCTGCGCCGGGAAGAGGTTGCCTTCGCCTGTGGCATGAGCACCACCTGGTATACCTGGCTTGAACAGGGGCGCGCCGTCAGCGTCTCGGCTTCGGCATTGTCGCGGCTGTGCGGCGCCCTGCGCCTGGGTCCTGCCGAGCGGACCTATGTCTTCGATCTGGCCGGCAAGGCGGACCCGATCGCACCCGTGGATGGGCCGATCGACCTGCCCGACGAGGTGTGGACCCTGCCCGCCGCCATGGCGGTGCCGGCCTATCTTCTGGACCGGTCCTGGACCGCCAGGGCCTGGAACGCCCTGGCTGCCGATCTGTTTCCCGGCTGGCTGGACCAGGGATCGGATCGCAACCTGTTGCGCTTCGTGTTCTTGCATCCGGCAGCGCGCACCCTGATCGCCGACTGGGAGGAGCGCGCACGGCGGATCGTCGCGGAATTTCGCGCCGATGCCGTCAGCTGGAGTCAGGACGCGACGCTCCAGGCGCTGGTGGCCGACCTGCACGAGGCCAGTCCCGCTTTCCGCCGCCACTGGCAAGAGCAGGCCGTCCTCCACCGCGAGGGCGGTGAACGGCGGTTCAACCATCCCGTTCGCGGTCCTTGCCTGTATCGCCAAGCCACCTTCCTGCTGGCCGGCCATTCCGACGTCAAGCTGGTCAGTCTGACACCGACGGCGACCGCGTCGGGTAACGGGTCAGGCAGGACGAACGCCACCGGCTCTATCACCAAATGAGACCATCATCGTGGTGCCGGCTTGCCTTGGACCACAAGCCGTCATCTGGCGTCGCGGAAACAGACCAGCCGTTCCGTCTGCTCGCTCCATAGCGCCAATCGAGCACATCCCCAACTGTCTTTCAGCGTCAGTCGGTTGATGTTGCGCAGTTCAGGAACGCCTGCCAGGCACTCGCCGAGGCGGTAGCAGGGGATTCGACTGACCAGGTGGTGGATGTGGTGGATCCCGATATTGGCCGTCAGCCAGCGCAGCGGCGCGGGAAGGTCGTAATGGGAACTGCCGGCGATCGCCTCGCGGTGAAAGCTCCACTCGGCGTCGCGGACCCAACGCGTACCCTCAAATTGGTGCTGAACGTAGAACAACCAGATCCCGGCCGCGCCAGCGATCACCACCGTCGTCATCTGCGCCACCAAAAAGACCAGAGTCCCGAACAGCAGCGAGCCTGCGATCAGGACCGCGGTGATCGCCAGATTGGTGACCATGACGCTGCCCCATCCCTCCCGCAGTCTCCCCATCATCCCAAAGGGCAGGCGTTGCTTGAAGACGAACACATAGACCGGCCCCAGTCCCAGCATGACTGCCGGATTGCGCACCAAACGATAGATCAGACGTCGCCAGGACGATAGGGTCCGGTATTCGCGGACGGTCAGCAAGGTGATATCACCATTGCCACGCCGGTCCAGATTGCCCGACGTGGCATGGTGGCGAGCGTGCATGTGGCGCCAATAGCCATAGGGCGTGAACGTAAAGACTCCGATGATCCTCCCCAACGTGTCGTTGGCATGGCGCCCATGGAAAAACGAACCGTGTCCACAGTCATGTTGAATCATGAACAGCCTTACCAGAAACGCCGCCGCCGGCAGAGACGACATCAGGAAAATCCAGCTGCAGAAGCGTATCCCGACGACGGCCGTCATCGACAAGACGATGAAGGGGATGGCGGAAAGCGCCAGCTCCAACCATGCCCGTCCGGGTCTTGGGTCGCAGTATGAAGCCAAGGCTTTGGCGATGCGCTTGGCATCGCCGTCACTGACAGGAACATTGGGGTCGATCATCGCGCAGCCTCGGAGGGCTGTTACATCAAGGTATCAAAATATCAAAATAATGGTGCGGCGTGAATTCATCCTGCTGGGGAACATGCCGTCGCCGTTGCAAAACCAAAGGACTTGGATTTCTTCCGGACGGGATATCGCGGCGTGTGACTCCGCAGAGCGATCCGACGGGGCCACCGCCGCTTTTCAGGGAAGACAGGCAGGGCCGCCCGTCCCCCCTCTACGAACCTTTTCCCTTCCCTCGGCCGGTGTCAGAACGTGACGTTGACGCCGCCGAAGGCACCGATGCCGGGTTGCTGGAATCCGACCGGGTTTTCGACCTTGCGGTCGAACAGGTTGGTGACCCGGGAGAACAGCGAGATCCTCTCGGTCAGGGCGTATGTCCCGGCCAGGTTCATCGTCGTATAGCCACCGGCCCTAAGACGCGGAATAGCGCCCTCGCGGTCCGTATCGATCCAACTGCCGGTGTATAACAGCGTGGCCACAACCGACAAGGCGTCGGTGGCCTGCCAGGTGGAGCTCAGGCTGACCTTGTGCCTGGGTCGGCGCAGCAATTCCTGGTGGCTGGTGTCGTCCTCAGCCAACGTATAGGTGTGGTCCGCTCTGATGCTGAGCGACCGCATCGGCGCTGCGGCAACAAAACTCTCGAAACCCTGGGTCGTTGCCTTGGCGACGTTGACATAGGTCCCGGTAAAGTTGCCGTAGACAGTGGTGATCAGATCGTCGAAGGACGTATGGAAATAGGTCGAACCGAACTTGACGGCCCCCACCGTCTGTTCGAACCCGCCGTCGACCCCCAGGCTCTTTTCCGGCCGCAGGTTCGGGTTGGCGTAGAAGCTGTAAGCGGGGTAATTGTCAAACAGCTGGTCCAAAGACGGGGCCTTGAAGCCCGATCCCACGCTGGCCTTCAGCTTGGTCCCGGTTTCCGGAAACAGAACCGCGGGCGCCAAACGGAACGTCGTCTTCGATCCGGCCCGACTGTTGTCGTCGTAACGCACGCTAAGGGTGTTCTCGACGCGCTGTTCCCAATCCGACTGCAACTGGGCGAAGCCGGCCGAGTTGGACACATGCGCCGAGGCATGGTCGCCCATGCCGTAGACCACCTGATCGTCATCGATGCCGTCGCGCTGGGTTTCCGCCCCCACCGTCACCGTCTCGCCGGGGGCGACGCGGACATTGCCCTGCCAGTCGGCTTTGATGCGATCGCCGCGATAGAAGTTGGGAACCCCATCGATTGCCGCATAACGGCGGTGGTACTCGCTATAGGCGACGCCCAGGGTCTGGTCGAAAGCCCCGTCGAAGGCCGCTTGATGAAGGGCGCCACGGGTGAACAACTGCTGGCCTTCGTTGAAGCTGTGCGAACCGTCGGGCTCCATGGCGCCGCGGGTGGCGTCAAAGTGATCGCCGGTATTCAACAGTTCGGTATCGACCAGACGGGTCACCAGCGACAGATCGACACCGCCCCCCAACTGCATCCCGAAGCGGCTGGACAGCGTCCGGTTATCAGAGAGGTCATCGACCCGCTTCTCGCCGGGTGGAACCAGTCCCAGGGGCGTCACCGGCACTGCTTCGGTCCGGTTGTGCAACAGGTCGACAACGTAGCTGAACGGTCCCGAACTGCCGTTTAACCCGGCAGCCTGGTTGAAGGTGCCGAACGAACCACCCTCCAACGACGCGAATCCCTTCGCCGGTCCCTGTCCGCGCTTGGTGATGATATTGATCACACCGCCCATGGCGTCCGAGCCGTACAGGCCGCTTTGCGGCCCGCGCACGATTTCGACCCGTTCGATGTCGCCGGTCAACACCTGCGAGAAGTCGAACGCACCGCTGGCCGAGCTGGGATCGCCCATGTCGATGCCGTCAATCAGCACCTTGGTATGGTTGGCGTTGCTGCCACGCATGAAGACCGACGCGACACCGCCAGGCCCGCCGGTCTGAACCAGGGCGAGGCCGGGAACATCGCGCAGGACGTCGGCAAGATCCCTTTGCTGCTTCTGTTCGATATCCTCGGCGGTAATAACCGTGACACTGCTGGCAACGTCAGCCTCCGGTGTCGGCAACCGGGTGGCGGTGATGACGATGGACCCCATCGGCTGGGCCATGGCAACCGCCACCGGAACGGCCTCGTCGGCCTGCACGGCGGGAGAGGCCAGGCCGGACATAACGAGAAGAGACAGGGAAACGGCGGCCGGTGCGGTCGCCCTGCGGGAAAATGGGACGGACATCAAGAACCCTCGTGGTACCACTGTCACCACAAGGCTTGAGCACGGACATTCCGAAACCCGGAAAAGGCCGATGTCCGCCGAGGCACCCCGCCCGACGCGCCCGTGCGTGACCACGGATGATGGCAAGGTTTCCTGGCTTGCGGGTCCATGCCTGGCGCCGCCTTCCCGGTTTCCCAGTGGCCGTTTGGCGCAAAGCTCGCCGCTTACAGTTGCGGGGGCAGCCGCAGCATAGGCCGGCCGTCACGACGCCCAAACCCTCACTGCGTTCCCTTTTAATCCCCAATCGGGAACCATCCAGGTCACCCTAGGAACGCAACCCGGGTTCGTCAAGAGCCAAAACGTTGCTTGACGCCCCTTTTCGGCCGGCTTATCCCTGGGTTCGTGACGGCGTCCAGCGCTTCTCAAGTCGCTGGAACGAAAAAGGAAACCTGCCTCACAACGTCGCCCATCCGTTCGAGCGGGGCGCCTCGTCGGTCCGCAATTGTTTCCGAACGTGGTGACGCCGCGCGTCTTGGGGAAGGAACGGACGGGTGCCAGCTAGACCAGGATCAACGACGAACGGCGGTGGACCGCGACCGGTCCTTCGCATCGCCTCCATCCTGGCGGTGGTCGCCGTCGCCGCCGCGGCCAAAGCCGAACCGTCCTCCCGCCCGACCATCGCCTCCATCGATCTTTGCGCGGACCAGGCGGTGGTCGCCCTGGCCGATCCCGGTTCCATTGCCGGGCTGTCGCGCTGGGCCAGGGACGTCAACCTGTCTCCGGTGGCGCCGGTGGCCGGTAACCTGCCGTCACTGGCGGAATCAGCCGAGTCGGTCCTGATGAGCGGAGCCTCGACGGTGGTAGCCGATACCTACGGCGATGCCAAGACCTTCGCCCTGTTGGATCGGATCGGCGTCACCATCTTTCGAATGCCGGCCGCCGACAGCTTTGCCGAGGTCTTTGTCGCCCTCCGCCTGATCGCCCGCGATCTGCATGAAGAAGCCAAGGAACGAATCCTGGAGGCGGACTTGAGTACACGCCTTGACCGTCTGCAGGCAAGCTTGCCGCCACAACGTCCCCGGGCCGCCTATGTCCGCGCCGATGGTGGCACGGCAGGCGACGGAACCGCGGTCGACGCAGCGCTTGCCGCCGCCGGCTATCGCAACCTGGCCACGGATCTGGGGATCCATGGCTGGGGGCGCCTGGATCTTGAAACCCTGGTGATGTCTCCACCCGATGTTTTTGTCACCAGCAGTTTCAGCAGCCGTCGCTGGTCCTTGCATGATGCCTTTGGCCGCCATCCGGTCTTCCGCGACATGGAAGCGCGGGTCCCGACCGTCGTGGTGCCCGCCCGGTTGTGGTCCTGCGGCGGCTGGCCGCTGGTCCAGGCGGCAGAAACCCTTGCTGCCGCACGGAGGGAGCCTCGGTGAACCGCGTTGCCCTTGTCCTGCTGCTGACGGTGATGATGACGGCTTTCCTGTTCGTCTCGCTTCTGGTCGGCACCGTACCCTTGACGGCGGGTACGGCCGTCCGTGCCCTGTTCGGCGTCGCCCTCGACCCACGCCATGTGGTCATCGTCCAGGATATCCGGTTGCCTCGGGCCATCCTGGGGGCCATGGTGGGGGCATCGCTGGGACTGTCGGGCGCGGTTCTGCAAGGGCTGCTGCGCAATCCTCTGGCCGAGCCGGGCCTGACCGGAACGTCGTCCTGCGCGGGCCTGGGCGCCGTCATCGCCCTCTATTTCGGCTGGTCGGCGGCCTTCCCCCTGGCCTTGCCCCTGGCGGCCATGGGCATGGCCGGCGTCGGTACGCTGTTGCTGTTTCTGGTTGCCGGGCGCAACGCCGGAACACTCACGCTGATACTGACCGGCGTTGCCCTCTCCAGCCTGGCCGTTGCCCTCACCTCGCTGGCCATGAACCTGTCTCCCAACCCTTATGCCTTGAGCGAAATGGTGATGTGGCTGCTGGGATCCCTGCACGACCGCAGTTTCGTCGACGTGACCCTGGCCCTGCCCTTCGCCGCTGCCGGCTGGCTGATCCTGGCCACCACCGGACGCGGCCTCGATGCCCTGAGTCTGGGCGAGGAAACGGCCGCCAGCCTGGGCATTCGGGTCCAACGACTGCGCTTGCTGGCCATCATCGGCACCGCCCTGGCGGTGGGCGCCGCGGTGGCGACAACCGGATCGGTCGGCTTCGTCGGCCTGGTGGTGCCGCATCTGCTGCGCCCCCTGGTGCGATACCAACCGTCGCACCTGCTGCTTCCCAGCGCACTGGGCGGTGCCATCCTGGTGGTCCTGGCCGATATTGCGGTCCGGGTCATTCCCTCCAGCAGCGAACTGATGCTGGGCGTCCTGACCTCGCTGGTCGGCATCCCCTTCTTCCTGGCTCTGATCCTGAAATTGCAGTGGTCCGAACGATGACGATCCTTTCCGGCGAACGCATATCGGTGCACCGTGGCGCCCGGCGGGTGCTGATCGACGCCGACGTCGATGTCGCCCGTGGCGAACTGGTCGGCCTGCTGGGGCCCAACGGGGCCGGTAAGACGACACTGTTGAAAGCCCTCTCGGGCCTGCTGCCCTGCACCGGCCGGGCGACCTTCGAAGGCCGCGACATCCGCGCCATGAGCCCCGATGAGCGGTCGCGGCGCATCGCCTTCCTACCGCAGACCATCGAAGCCCACTGGCCGATGCCGGTGACGGCGGTCGTCGCATTGGGGCGCCTGCCTCACCGCCGGCATTTCACACCGCCGGCACAGGCCGATCGTGAGGCGGTCCGCAATGCCATGGCGCAGACGGACGTGACGTCCCTGGCATCCCGGCGACTGAACAGCCTGTCGGGCGGGGAACTGGCGCGCGTCTTCCTGGCCAGGGCCCTGGCGGTCGAGGCCCCCGTGTTGCTGGCCGACGAACCGGTGTCACATCTGGACCCGGGCCATCAATTGGCCGTCCTGGACCTGTTTCGTCAAAGGGCCGACCGCGGCGACGCCGTCATCGTGGTCCTGCACGATCTTGGCTATGCGGCCCGCTATTGCCACCGGATCTATGTCCTGGACCAAGGCGTCACGGTGGCACAAGGACGCCCCACGGATGTCCTGAGCGATGACCTGCTGCACCGTGTCTACGGCATCAGCGCGGCCCGGGCCAGCCATGACGGCCAATCGATCCTGGTCCCCTGGCAGGTGGCGCGGCCATGACCGCCTTGCCCCGCCACGTGCTGCGCCCCGTCTTGCGCGCGCCCTGGCTGCTCCTCGATCTGGGCATGCCGCACCAGGTGGCCGGATGGCCGGTGCTGGGACCCTCTTTTGGCACCGCCCGCCACCTGGTGTGGCGACAGGTCAGGGACGCCGATCTGCCGCTGGGAGCGGATCCGGTGACCCTTTTGGCCACCCTGGCGGAGAAGGACGGCATCGCCGCCGATCTTGGCTTGCTGACCGCTGCCGACGTGACCCGATATGCCCATGTCGAGGAAGGCACCGGCGAGCTTGCCGTCGAGGCCATTGCCACCTCTGGTTTGGGTAACGGCGAAACGGTGATCGCCGGACCCGACGCCATCGCCACCGATGAGCCGGCAGCCCACGTCGGCACCATCAATCTGGTGGCGCGGCTGCCGCGGCCGCTGTCATTCGCCGGCTTTCTCGAGGCTATTTCCATCGCCGCCGAAGCACGGACCGCTGCGGTCATCGGCCTGGACCTGCGCCGCAAGCCGACCGATCCACCGTTCACCGGAACCGGCACCGATTGCATCGTCATCGCCGCCCCCTTTGCCGGCTCCACCGAAAAGCCATCGGACCATTGCGGTTTGCACACGACCCTGGGCCGTTTCCTGGGCCGCGCGGTCTATCGGGCAGTGCGCGAGGCCAGTCTGGCCTGGCTAAGCCAGGAGGCGGCGGCCGGACTCCTGTCCTGCCAGGACCAACCCTTCGGAATCCCCGTGACGATCAAGACCGAACATGGTCGAGAAATCCCATGACTTCGCGGCGCAATACTGCCGATTGTCCGGTCAGTTCCGTCGATGACCGGGCGACCGTAGCGACAGCATCGCCGGTCTTGGCCGCCACACCCACCAACCGGTCGACCAACTCCTTGACGCGATCCACGCCGTCGGCGGCCTGATTGGCGCTTTGCGAAATGTCGCCCGTGGCCGCCGACTGCTGGGCCACGGCGGCAACGATGGCCGCCATCGCATGGTTCATGCTGTCGATCACCTCGGCAACGTCGGCCAAGGCCATGTCAGCCTCCTCGGTGGCCGCCCGCACCGCGTCGATCTGCAACGTGATCTCGCCGGTGGCATGGGCGGTCTGGTTGGCCAGATGCTTGACCTCGCCCGCGACCACCGCAAACCCCTTGCCGGCTTCGCCGGCCCGGGCCGCCTCGATGGTCGCATTCAAGGCCAGCAGATTGGTTTGGCTGGCAATGTTCTTGATCAGCTTGACGATATCGCCGATCTTCGACACGGCTTCGTTCAAGCCTTGAATCCGCGTGGTGGTCAAAGTCGTCCCATCCACCGCCCTGGCGGAAATCTCGGTGGACTGCCGCACCTTGTCGGCGATCACGGAAATCGCCGTCATCATCTGGCCGGTGGTCTCCGCAACGATCTGGATGCTGGACGATACTTGGGAGGTGACGGCGGCGGCGGACGACACCACCTGGGTCGCATCGTCGGTGGCCGTGTTCAGGGACCGGACCTGCACTTCGTTATCGGCGACGTTCAGCGCCATCCCGTCAACCACCCCCTTGACGCTACGTTCCAAGGTATCGGCCAATCCCAGCATCACCGTACGCCGTTCGTCCTCGGAACGCTTACGCTGCGCCTCCTGTTCCCGCCGCAGATCCTCGCCGGCAGCGGCACCGTCGCGCAGGATCTCGATCGCCCGGGCCAAATCGCCGACTTCGTCCGGTCGTGCCGTTCCCGGTATGGCCATGGCGAAATGACCCGCCGACATCGATTGTGTCACGGCAACCAAGGCATGAACCGGACGCGAAATGGTTCGCGCCACCAGAAAGGCCAGACCGGAGACCAGAACGGTAATGGCACCGAACATCATGGCGAACCGCGCCATGATGGCCCAGTAGGTGTCGTCCACATCATCGATATAGACACCCGTCCCGATGACCCATCCCCACGGTTCGAACACCACGACCGACGACACCTTCGGTGTCGGTTTGTTGGTTTCTGGCTTGGTGAACCAATAGAAAATATGACCTCCGCCGTTCCTGGCGAGACGGATCATGTCTGGCATATAGGCGTAACCGTTCACGTCTTTGCTATCGAGGAAGTTTTTTCCCTCCCGATCAGCCTTCAGACCATGAACAATATTTACTCCATTGTAATCATATACAAAAAAATACTCACTGCCGTCGAAGTGCATACCTCGAATCGCAGATTTCGCCAATTTCTGTGCAGTGGCATCGTCGATTTCCCCTCTCTCGGCCATCTGATGGTAAAGGATCGCCTGGGATCGCGCCGCCTCGACCAGACTACGGGTCTTGGCAATCGAACCCGCGACCATCTCCCGTTTGATGATGACCCCACCCACCAGAGCGACCAGGGCCAGACCGACGGCGCACAGGGCAACCACGAAAAACAGCCGCGTCGCGATTCGTCCATTCCACATGTCGTTTCCTTTCGCCCCTCAGTCCGTCTTCTCGGAACCATCCTTGCACCGATGGCCTGTACCGAGAGTCCCCATATCGGGATATTATGCCCGGAACAGTCGCACCCGCTTCCAGGAGGATGTCATCCGTCCGTCGTCGATTCCACAGTGGCGCGTCCGGTCGAAGAAACGGACAATCGCCATCCGCTTGGACAAACGCCATAATCAGGCGTTCACAACCTTTACGCACACTTATACACTTAAATAAAACCTGAAAGAGATGATTCTGGAAGGTCGAGCGAGGATGGACTTGTCGAGCGCACGCGGTTTCCTTCCCGGCTACCACGCCCTCGGCGCGCTGCACAGCGATTCCACGCCTTCGGTCATCCGAGCCCTTCGCAAGAGCGATGGCCGCCCGGTGATCTGCAAGATCGTCACCGCCGCCGCCGAGCGTCCCGAGGCAGCCCAGGCGCTGGAGCGGGAATTCGCCATCCTGATGGGCCTCTCTCATCCAGGCATCGTCCAACCGCTGGACCTGATCACCGATGGCCATGACCTGATTCTGCTGTTGAACGATATCGGCGGGACCTCGTTGGATCAGCTGTGCGCCGACCACCCGTTGGACACCAAAACCCTTCTGGAACTGGCGCTCGACCTTGTCGACGCCTTGGCCACGTTGCACCATCACGGCATCGCGCACCTGTCCCTGTCGCCCGCCAACATTGTCTGGAGCTCCGACAACCGCCAGATCAACCTGATCGATTTTTCCCGGGCTGCCACGACGGCCGAAGGATCGGCCAAAGTGGCCCCGTTGACCTGCGACACCCGCTATATCTCGCCGGAGCAGACCGGGCGGATGAGTTGCGACATCGACTATCGCAGCGATTTCTACTCGTTGGGCGCCACGCTGCATTTTATGGCGACGGGCAAACCACCGTTCGATGACACGGACTCGTTGCAGCTGTTCCACAGTCACATCGCCCGGACTCCGGTTCCGGCCCACAAGCTGAACCACGGGATCCCCGCCATGATCTCATCAATCATTGCGCGCCTGATGGCCAAGGATCCCAACCATCGTTTTCAAAGCTGTTTCGGCCTGAAAACGGACCTGGCCCAGTGCCTGGATCGGTGGCGCAAGCTGGCGGACGTCCCACCCTTCCCGGTGGCCAGCCGTGATCGGAAACCGGTCATCGAGATTCCCGACCGGATTTATGGCCGCGACGCCTACCGCAGCCGGCTGGTCGCCGCCCTGGACCGGGTTGCCGAAGGCGACCATGACATCGTCTTTCTGGCCGGTCCATCGGGTATCGGCAAGACATCTCTGGTCCAGGAATTGCGTCGCCCGGTCGCTGCCCGGCTGGGCCTGTTCCTGACCGGCAAGTTCGAGCCGCTCCGTCACGACATCCCCTACGCGCCGCTGATCCAGTGTTTCGGCGATCTGTTCCGCCGCTGGCCCGATGAGGAAGCGGCCGCGGGACGTGGGCAGGACCTGAAGCGCGCCCTGGGATCCGATGCCGGTCTTCTCACCGACGTCATTCCACCATTGACCCGTCTACTCGATCCGCAGGTTGCGGTTCCGTCGATGGAGCCGGCCGCCGCCGAAAACCGCTTCGTCTTCCTGTTCCGGCGCATGATCGCGGCGCTGGCGCGCCCCACGCACCCCCTGGTGTTGTTCCTCGACGACCTGCAATGGGCCGATCAATCGTCGTTGCGGCTGATGGAGGCCTTGGCCACCGACCCGGAACTGCGCTTTTTCCTGTTGATCGGCACCTTCCGCGATAACGAGGTCGATCGGCAGCACCCGTTGCAGGCGGTGCTGACCAGCCTGCAGCGAAAGCGGCGCTCGCTTGACACCCTGCATCTGGGTTCGCTCGACACGGCTGACGTGGCCCTGCTTCTGGCCGATGCCTTCCAGGTCCCGATCGATGACGTCCAATCGCTGGCCACCCTTCTGGGAGCGGAAACCCAGGGCAACCCCTTCTTCCTGAGACAATATATCGAGACCTTGTGTCGTCAGCGCCTGATTGTCTTCGATCATTTGGAAGGCGGTTGGACTTGGAATCTGGAGGCCATCGCGGACCGCCAGGTGGGCGACAACCTGGCCGACATCACCTTGTCGCGGATCCATGCCCTGCCGGAGGATTGCCTGTCGGTGCTGAAGACGGCCGCCTGCATCGGCAGTGTCTTCGATCTGGGTGTCCTTTCGGGAGCGGCGGGAATAACGGTTGCCGAAGCCGCCAGACTGATCCACCCCGCCCTGCAGAACGGCCTGATTTTCCCCACCGAACGCTCGGCTGGCGACCGAGGCGAGGCGGCGCCGCACACCCAATACCGCTTTTCCCACGATCAGATCGAACAGGCGGTCTATTCCCGGATGGATGCCGACGACGCCAGCCAGCGCCATCTGGCCATCGGCTACACCCTCGAGCGGATGATTTCCGCGGATGCGCCGCCGTTCGAGCGGGTCTATCAGTTGAACCGGGCGCTGCCGCTGTTGTCGGACAACGAACGGACCGAACTGGCCGCGCTGAACCTGCGCGCGGCCCGCGCGGCCCGCAGCACCGTTGCCATCGGTCCGGCCCGCAGCTATATGGATGCCGGTCTCGAGGCTCTGCCCGGCGACGCCTGGGCCGGGCACTATGTCCTGGCTCTGGACCTGCATGTGGAGGGAGCCGAACTGGCGGTCTGGGCCGGCGACGACGACGCCCTGGCGCGTCATATCACGGCAATCACCGCGCATGCCCGGGGAGAACTGGACCAGGTCAAGGCATACGATATCCTGATTCAACATCACATCGCGCGACAGCAACCCGGTCTGGCCCTGGCCAAGGGACGCGAGGCCCTCGACCTGCTGGGGGTGCCGCTGCCTCGCGCGATCACCAGCCGTCATGTCGCGGCCGAACTTCTGCACACGCGGCTGGTTGCCCTGGGCAAGACCGAAGTCGACCTGGCACGCCTTCCGTCGGCGACCGACCCGAAGCGGTGCGCCATCGGCCGCATTCTGTTCTTGTGCGCCGCTCCCGCCTATTTCGCCGATCAGGATCTGTTTGCCGTCGTCACCTGCCGGTCGGTCCGACTGTGCCTGACGCAGGGCGAAGACCCCTGGACCGCCACCAGTTATGCCTATTACGGGGTAATACTGGCCAGTCGATTGGCCCGCTATGATCAGGCCGGCCTGTTCGGCCGTGCCGCCCTGAACCACTTTCAGGAGACCCAGGACTGTCCCCAGGCCATTTTCATGGTCAAGGCCTTCATCGAACCGTGGCACCAGTCCACCGCGCGCACATGGCCGGGGCTGATCGATGCGCACCGGCTTCTGATGGCCCGGGGCGACTTCTTTTATGCGCACCTTGCCCTTGCCCAAGTGGTGATCCAGAAATTGTTCATGGGCACCCCCCTGGATGCCCTGGCCACCGACGCCGCCACCTTCGCCAAGTCCGCCGACAATGTCGGCCAACCGGCGCCCGCCATGTTCCTGCGGATTTTCCAGCAGGCAATCGCCAATCTGCAGGGACGGACGGCAGACCGCGGAGCATTCCGCGGACCTTTCGTCGACGAAGAGGGAAACGTCGGAGGTTTCCAGGCCTCGGGCAATATCCGGGTGCTGTGGCAGCTCCATGCTTTCCGAGCCTATCTCAACCTGCTGTTCGGAGATCTGGCCGAGGCCCGGCGACAGGTGGCGGCGTTGCGGGCCTTGTCGGTCTCGTCTTTGGGGCAGGTCGCCGATCTTCGCCACGCCGCGATTGCCACCGTGATCGATTTCGCCACCTGGTCGGACGTCGATCGCAGCGAGCGAAGCGCCGTGCTCCGGCGGGCTCGCGCCGTTGAAGCACGTCTGCACAAGGCCGTTCGCCACGGGGTCGCCCCCTTGTCGGCCTTGGCCCATCTTCTGGTTGGCGAGCGCTGCCGGGTGACCGATCGCCCGGGAAGCGCCGCCAAGGCCTACGACCGGGCCCTGGAAGCCGCCAGACTTTTCCTGCTGCCCCACGACGAGGGTCTGATTGCCGAGCGCGCCGCGGCCCATGCCCTGGCACAGGGCTTTACGGTCAAATCCGAAGCCCTGTTGCATCAAGCGGTCCGAGCATGGGAGCGATGGCAGGCCAAGGCCAAGGCTGCCGACACCCGGCAAAGGATCGAAGGGAAAGGTCCCGATCCGGGGTTGGCCTCGCTGTCATCGTTGCCCTCCCATGCGCCCCCCAACCCGGGTGGCGGCACGGCCATCGACATTTTGACCGCCATTCGCGCCTTCCACGCCCTGGCGGAGAACATCCGCCTGGTCGACCTTCTGGAACGCCTGATGCGTCTGGTCCTCGCCAACGCCGGAGCGACCCGCGCCTGCCTGCTTCTGGAATCCGACGGCATCTGGAAAATCGAAGCCACGGCCGCTGTCGACGACGATAGCTGCCGGGTCCTGCAAGGTGTCCCGTTCGAACGATATCTGGGTCCCGAGGCCTGCGCCCTGGTCGATCAGGTCCGTCGCCAACTGGAACCCATGGTGGTCGCCGACGCCGCGCGGATTACGCCCGATGCGGCGGTTCGGCCGCCGGAGAACGGCCCCCGCTCGATGATGTGCATTCCCTTGAAAAGCCGGAACCGGCTGGCGGGAATGATCTACCTGGAAAACCACCTGGCTCCTGGGATTTTCAGCCAGGAACGGGTCACCCTTTTGGACCTGATCTCGACCCAGATCGCCATTTCCATCGAGAACGCCCGCCTTTACGAGGATCTGGCCAGTCTCAACGACAGCCTAGAACGCCAGGTTGCCCTGCGTAGCCGCGAAGCACAGGAAAAGTCCCGCCTTCTCGAGGCAACCCTGGCCAATATGGGAGACGGGCTGCTCGCCTTCGATGGCAGCGGCACCCTGGTGGTCTACAATTCCCAGGCGTTCCAGTCCCTTGGCCTGGCCGAAGACTTTCCGCCATCGGGAATGCGGGCTGACACCTTGTGCCAGATGGTCGGACCGATCGCCGATGACCGGGAACGCCCCCTGGAGATCTCATTCGCCGACGGCCGCGTCATCCAGTTGCGACGCCGGCCGATGGCTGGTGGCGGCGAGGTCTATGTCTTCTTCGACTTGACCGACGAACGGCGCCGGCAAAACGAACTGCGCGATGCTCGAGCCCAGGCCGAGTTCGCCCGCTTCGACGCCGAACGGGCCAACGACGCCAAGACCTTGTTCCTGGCCTCCGTCGGCCATGACCTTCGCCAACCAGTGCAGGCTTTGCAGCTGTTGACCAGCGTCCTGTCCATTCGCCTGGAGGGGGACGGAACCGCGGCCGACGTTTTGGTCCGCATGGAAAGCGCATTGGCCACCCTGCAGAAGATCCTGGACAGCCTTCTCGACATCTCGCGTCTTGAGGCGGGCATCGTTCCGGTCGACGCCGTCGACATCGACCTGGCCGCGGTCCTGACCGATTGGACCGAAATGATCCGCCCCCAGGCCGTCGGCAAACCACTGGAATTGCTGGTTCTGCCCACCGATCTGCATGCCCGGGCCGACCAGGCCCTGCTCTACCGGGTCGTTACCAACCTGCTCGACAATGCCATCAAATACACGCCGGCGGGGCAGATCGTGATGTCTTGCGCCGCTCGCCCCCCCCTGGTCCGCATTGAGGTGCGCGACAGTGGTCCGGGCGTTCCCCTTGATCGACAACAGGCCATCTTCGAGGACTTCGTTCAACTGAACAATGTCGAACGCAACCATACCAAGGGCCTCGGCCTGGGACTGGCCATCGCGCGTCGGCTGGCCCGCCTGATGGGCGGCGAGGTCGGCGTGGTCAGTGCCCCCGGGCATGGATCCTGCTTCTGGATCGAACTGCCGGAGTCGGTGGAAGACACCAGCCCCCCCTGGCGCTCGGTCTAGTTCCCCGACCGGAAAATTCAGGCATTATGGCCAGTGGGTTTTACGACCACTGCGGGAAAGATCGACCACCATGCTGCCAAAGAAGAAGCGCGCCCTGACTCTGGCCGGTGGTGGACCAGCCGTCGGTATCAGCGTCGGATTCCTGAAAGCGCTGGAAGAGTTTCCCGACGTCACCTTCGACGTCTGGAGCTTGAGTTGCGTCGGTGCATGGCTTGGCTGCATCTACCATGTCAGCCCGGACCGGGCGCGGAAATTGGCCTATGTCGAGTCGGTCATGCGCAACTTCTTCCGCCCGGACGACGTCTACGACAAGTTTCCCTGCCCCACCGTCTTCCTGCCGGACTTTCCGGAGTGGCTGGGCGCCTCGCTGAAGTTCATGGTCGACCCCAACTCTTATCAGAATCTGGTGGTTCCCGACGAAATCAATGCCGCCTACCGCCGGTTGTTGGACTTCTATCTGGCGCCCAGCAAATGGAACCGCGGCGATTCCTGCAACCTGGTTCTCAACACTCTGATGGCTCCCAACCCGCTGGCGCGCTTCCTGATGAGCCTGATGTACAAAAGCGAACTGCCGGGCATGAACAAACTGTGGTTCGGCCCCGACTATTCGTTATTGAAGAACTTCGACATGTCCCTGCTCCAATTGGACGACGTGCCGATTCTTTATCACAACGCCTACAACATCGACGCGCAACGACTGGAACTGTTTTCCAACAAGGACCCCCGATACCACGAGATCACCACCAAGACCCTGTGCGCCTGTTCCGGCCTGCCTTATATCCTGTCCCCGGTCGACATCGATGGCACCACCTATGTGGAGGGGGCCACGGTCGATACGGTCGGGTTCTGGGACCTTTTGCAGAACCACCCGGACCTGGACGAGATTTGGGTCAGCCGCATCCTTGACCGCCGGCAAGTCCGACCGCACCGCAACCTCCTGGAGGCCCTCAACAATCTGGTCATGCTCTTTGCCGCCACCACATCGGAAGACGACGTAAAGCTGTTCCGCTTCCATTTGCGCGACGAAAACGCCCGACGGGCCGAAAAGGCGCGCGACGAGGGAACAACGCCGCATCTCATCAAACTAATGGAAATCCCCGTCGATCCCAACACCAACTACAATTGGACCCATTCTAACCTGGAGTCCAGCATCCACTATTCCTACCACGCCGCTCGGTTAGTCCTGCGTCAGTATCAGGGAAGCCTATCGATGGCCGGATAGCGCTGCGATGAGGCTCAGCACAGCGGAATTCTCGAACCACCTGCGCGAAAAGCACTCTGGCGTACCTAACGGATTGGTGCGATGATTCACAAATATTGTGGTCTTTGTGGCAACTTCGGACTCTTGCCGACTCGACGACGGCCTTGCAACAAAGGGGAGTCACAACCATGACACTCACCTTTCGCCACCATACCGAACGGCGCCGTTTTCCCCGCCACCCGGCGCCAACCCTGATGGCCCGGATCGACGGGAAGGACTACCTGGTCCAGGATATCTCGCTTGAGGGCATGCGCCTGGCCGATTGCCGTCCGGGGCGGACAACCGTCGAAGTCCTTCTGCACCGCGGCAGCGACACGCCGGTGGAGGATCGCATCAGCCTGACGGCGCATATCGTCGAGCAGACGGACGACCACTGCGCATTCGGCTT
>Ga0326727_10012469_pt1 | contig 19347 bp, 15 predicted proteins | sample MB2enrmetagenome_FD_207643 | JGI IMG/M metagenome (GOLD analysis project Ga0326727, IMG submission 207643) | Lab enriched peat soil microbial communities from McLean, Ithaca, NY, United States - MB29MY | ecosystem: Environmental > Terrestrial > Soil > Wetlands > Peat | place: USA: New York...
GGGATGCCGACAGCCGCCATGCCGCCCGGCTCGCCGAGGCGCTCGAAGACCGTCACTCCGTATCCCATTTGGGCGCAGTAGTAAGCAACCGAGAGACCGGCCGGGCCGGCGCCTATGACGGCGACCTTCTTGTCCTGCTTCGCCGTCTTCGGGACGGGGCGCGCTTTTTCTTTATCGAGCTCGTAGTCCGCAGCGAACCGCTTGAGGTATTTGATCGAGATCGCCTCGTCTATATTCGCCCGCCTGCAATTCGACTCGCAGGGCCTGACGCAGACCCGGCCGAGCGTCCCGGCGAGGCATGTGTCCTGCCTGATGACCTCCAGCGACCCGGACGGCTCCCCTTCCGCTATCTCCTCGATGTACTTCGGTATCTTGAGCTTCGTCGGGCAGGCGCTCATGCAGGGTGCAGTCACGGCCACCCGGTAGCTTCCGGGTGCGCCTTTCGCGCCTTCCCTTACGGCCTCGTTGAACGCCTTCCTGAAATGCGCAAGGGCCGCGAGGAGCGGCACGAGGCCCGTCTGCCCTATCTGGCACTTCGAGCCTTCCTTGATGTACGCGGCAAGGCCCTCGATCCTATCGAGGTCGCCCTCTTTTCCGCGCCCTGCGCATATGCCCGTCAGGACATCGAGTATGATGCGGGTCCCGACCCTGCACGGGACGCACCTTCCGCACGACTCGGCCTGCACCGCCTCGACGTACCTGGTGCACATCCCGACGATATCGACGCCCGCGTCGAGGAGCGCAAAGCCGTCCCAGCCCATGAAGGCCCTTATCGGCTCTCCTTCGGAGAACTCCGGGGGTATGGCGAGCCTTTGCGGGACTGCGTACTCCGCCTCGGGCCTGCCCCTGTTGTCTACCACTTCCCCCTGCCATGCGCTGAAAAGGATGCCTGCCATCGCTTTAGCCTACCTGTCTATCTCCCCGAGCACTATATCGACGCTCCCTATGGCCGCTACAACGTCAGCCACCATCTGCCCCTCGATCATCTTCGGCACGGACCCGAGGTTGATGAATGAAGGCGGCCGTATGCGGAACCTGAAGGGCTTGTTCGTGCCGTCGCTTACGAGGTAAAAACCCAGCTCCCCCTTTGGCGACTCGACTGCCCCGTACGCCTCGCCGACGGGCGGCCGGAAGCCTTCCTCCATCAGCTTGAAGTGGCGGATGAGGGCCGCCATGTCGTGCTCCACGTCTTCTTTGGCGGGCGGCACTATGCCCGGAGCGTCCGCATTCACGGGACCGCCCGGCAACTGCTCTATCGCCTGCCCTACGATGCGGTTCGACTGGCGCATCTCGCGCACCCGCACGTCGTACCGGTCGAACACGTCGCCCCGCTCGCCCATGGGGACCTCGAAGTCGAAGTCTTCATATGACGAATAGGGATGCGCCTTGCGCACGTCGTAGTAAACGCCCGAGGCCCGCAGGACCGGGCCCGTAACGCCGTAGCTCACAGCGTCCTCTTTCGACAGGCGGGCGATGTTCCTCGTCCTTTTGCGCCAGATGATGTTCTCCGTCAGGAGCGTCTCGTACTCGTCCACCCTGCGCGGGAAGTCCTGTACGAACGCCTTTACCATGCCCGGAAACTCCGGCGGCACGTCTTTCGCGAGGCCGCCTATCCTTATAAATGAAGGGGTCAGCCTTGCGCCTGTCACGGTCTCCAGCATGTCGAGGATCGTCTCGCGCTCCCGGAACGCGTAGAAGAGCAGAGTCATTGCGCCAATGTCGAGGGCGTGCGTCCCTATCCAGATAAGGTGGGCGGCGATGCGCTGCAGCTCCGCCAGGATCACCCGCAGGTACCGGCCCCGCTTCGGCACATCTATGCCGCAAAGGTTCTCGCAGGCAAGACAGTAGGCCAGGTTGTTGGAGAGACCGTTAGTGTAGTCGAGCCTGTCCGTCAGCGTGAGGGCCTGGTGGTAAGTCCTCGCCTCGGCGAGCTTTTCCACGCCCCTGTGGAGGTAGCCGATAAAGGGCGTCGCCTTGACGATGATCTCGCCGTCAAGCTCCAGCAGGACCCGCAGAACGCCGTGCGTCGCCGGGTGCTGCGGCCCCATGTTGATGGTCATGTATTTCTTTTCGTCCGCCATTCTATCCGGCCTTGTCCGGCGCGCCTTCTTCCAGGCTTACTCTAAAGGGCTTGTCGAAGCCGTAGCCCTCCGTCGGGAAGTCCTTGCGGAGGGGATAGCCGTCGAAATCCTCTACCATGAGTATCCTGCGAAGGTCCGGGTGGTTCTCAAAGCGGATGCCGAACATGTCGTACGCCTCGCGCTCGAGCCACTCGGCCGCCCGCCACAGGTCGCTCACCGTGGGGACGGACTCGCCCTCGCCGATGCGCACCTTGACCAGGACGCGCTCTTTCACCAAAAGCGAGTTGAGCAGGTATGCAACCTCGAACCTGGGGGAGGCGCCGAAGCGGTCCACGGCGAAGAGGTCCGTCATCATCGAATAGAGCAGACCGCCGTCGTCTCTCAGGAAAAGGAGCACCTCCCGGAGCCTCTCCTTGCGGACGACTACGACCGCCTGGCTGCCCGCCTGCTCTGCCGTCAGGGCGGGGCCGAATGCAGCCCGGAGCTTTGCTATGGTCGTCTCCGCGCTGCTCATGCCTCGCGTCCCGGCATTGTCATGAGCTTTCTATTCGCTTCGAACATGCTCTCTTTTCCGATCTTCTCCTGGAGCTTGATGAGCCCCGCAAGCAGCCCTTCCGGCCGGGGAGGGCACCCGGGGACATAGACATCGACGGGCACTATCTGGTCAACGCCCTGGACCACGCTGTAGGTTTTGAATATGCCCCCGCTCGTAGCGCAGGCGCCGTACGCGATGACCCATTTAGGCTCCGGCATCTGCTCGTATATCCTCCGCACCACGGGCGCCATCTTCCTCGTCACGGTCCCCGCGACTATCATGAGGTCCGCCTGACGCGGCGACGGCCTGAAGACCTCCGCCCCGAACCTTGCCATATCGTGCGTAGCAGACGTTGCGATAATCATCTCCAGGGCGCAGCAGGCAAGGCCGAACGTCACGGGCCACAGGGAGTTTTTCCGCGCCCAGTTGACTACATCATCGACCGTCGTGATTACGACGTTCTTTTCTATTCCCATTCGAGGGCACCTTTCTTCCACACGTATACATAGCCGATGAAGAGGATGGCGACGAAGACGATCATCTCGCAGAAGCCGAAGAGCCCGAGGCGCCGGGTAATGACAGCCCACGGGTAGAGGAAGAGTATCTCCAGGTCGAAAACGAGGAAGAGCATGGCAATGATGTAGTACCGGATCGTCATCCTCCGGCGCGCCGGTCCCACGCTCACCATGCCGCACTCATAGGGCGACAGCTTGACCTTAGCCCGCGTCCTGTTGCCGAGCACGTGGGAGGCGCCGACTATGAAAACTGCGATGAACGCCGAGAGGGCGATCATTATCAGGATAGGGATATACTCCATAGGTATAGGCTCCGTCTCGATTCTACCCGTAAGGAGGCAGCGCAGAGCATTATTTTTACCAATCGCACGGCATACAGTCAAGAAAAAAATGCCGGTTCCTGCAATAAGTCGATCGACAGGCGGACTGCGCTTGAGGCGCACGCCTCATGACGCAGGGAGTTTCGTCGCTTCCCTGAAGTCGTACGGCTCAATGGGGCCGTGACCCCCGCCGGGCGAGTCGGATGGCTGGGCCTGCGGCGCCAGGGGTGTAAAATCGTCCGGGGGGAACCTGTGAAGGGCGGTCGCCATGAACTTCATCCATATGGGCAGCGCCACCCTCCCTCCGCTCTCCGCACGCCCCAGCGACGTGCGCTGGTCGAACCCAGCCCACACCCCCGCGCAGATATGAGGGTTGTATCCGATAAAGAGGGCGTCGTAAAAGCTGTTGGTCGTGCCCGTCTTTCCAGCCACAGGGTAGCCAAGGGCGCTCGCTCCTTTAGCAGTGCCGTAAGTCGTGACTCCCCGGAGCAATGTGTTCATCTTATAGGCGATCTCTTCGCTCATCACCCTTGCCGTCTCCGGCCCGTGCTCTTCAAGCACGGTCCCCATGCTGTCCTCGATCCGTCTGATCATGAAGGGCTTCACCCTCTGCCCCCCGTTCGCAAAGGCGGAAAAACCTTTTACCAGGTCGAGAAGGGTCAGGTTTGAGGTGCCGAGGGCAATCGAAAGGTCGTCCTCCACGTCTTCCTCTATACCCACGTCGCGGAGCACCTTCTTGACGGAGCCGATGCCCACGGACTCCAGGAGGCGCACGGTAGCAGCGTTCTTCGAGTAGGCGATCGCGTCCCGTATGGTGATGGGGCCGCTGTACGTGCCTTCGTAGTTCTTCGGGACCCACGTCCTGCCGAAGCCTGCCACGTACGTCTTAGGCTCGTCGAGGATCACCGAATCGACGTCGTACCCCTTTTCGAGCGCCGCGAGGTAGATGAACGGCTTGAAGGCGGAGCCGGGCTGCACCTTTGCAGCGAGCGCCCGGTTGTAAGGGCTCTTTTCCACGTCCCTTCCGCCGGCGACCGCATAAATGTGACCCAGGGCCACGTCCATGCAGATAAGGGCGCCCTCGATGCCTGAGCTTCTCACCGGCGCAAAAAGCATCTGCTTTTTCTTGTCCGTGCCGTTGTAAATACCCTTTACCACGTCCCCCGGCTTGAAGCGGAAATCGCTCATCTTGAGCAGTCCCTTGCGCGTGCCGGCAAAAACGGCATAGCCTGACGCGACCCTCTCCGACACAAGGAGATTGCACGCAGCGCCGGGGGTCAGGGGAACGAGGGCCAGGTCCCTGTCGGCCGTCTTCATGAAGCCGTCCCACCTGCTTTTGCCGAGGCGGTATGCGACCGTATACTCGCCCCGCCGCTCATCATACTGGGCGAGCCCCCTTTTCACCGCGTCCTCCGCCGCCCTTTGCAGCACGGGATCAACCGTCGCGTAGATCTTGAGCGCCTTTCTCGAAAAGATGCCCTTGCCGTACTTGTCCTCCACGTACTTGCAAACTGCGTTTTTGAAATAGGTGTCCGCGAATACGCCGTCGTCCTGGGCCACCCTGATGCGCTCCCTGACCATGGCGTCTTTCTTCCGCGTATCGACGAAGCCTTTCTTCCACATCTGGTCGATCACGTAAAGTTGCCTCATCCGCGCAAGCCCCGGGTGGCGCTTCGGGGTATATCTCGCCGGCGCCTGCACGATGCCGGCGAGCAGGGCGGCCTCGGCCCTGTCGATCTCCCAGACGTGCTTCCCGAAGTACACCTGGGACGCCGCCTCCACCCCGTAGACGCCCTGCCCCATGTAGATGTTGTTCAGGTAGACGTTCAGTATCTCCTGCTTCGTCAGGTACGTCTCGAGCCGGTATGCGAGGATGGCCTCGCGCACCTTCCGCATCATGCTCTTCTCGGGCCCCAGTATGAGTGACTTTATGACCTGCTGCGTGATGGTGCTCCCCCCCTGGACGACCCGCCCGTGGACGACGTTCATGAAGACAGCCCTGACGATGCTCTTCAGCTCGACCCCGCTGTGCTTGAAGAAATCGGCGTCCTCCGCCGCTAAAAAGGCATCCCGAACGTACCGGGGCATCTTGGGGTACGGGACGGATATCTTGTTGTCGGGGACCATCACGTAGACCGCCTGGTCGTTTATGCCGTAGATCGTGCTGACCGGCTTGTTCGTCAGGTCCTTCAGGGCCTTTACGGAAGGTATCTCCGTCACGAGGAAGACATAAAAGCCGACACCCATGAAGAGCAGGGAAAGGGCCAGAAAGAGGAAAAGATAGAACAGGATCCGCTTCTTCAAAGATACCGCCTGCCGCCAGCCGCGAGCTTGCTGCCTTTCATGATGCCTCCTTAATCTGCCGCTCCGGCGCCTTTCACTTTCCGCCCGCGCGCCTCATCCTGCTTGCGCAGGAATCGGCCGCGCCCATCACTGTAGCCCAAGAAGGTCCGCATAATCAAGAGCTTCCCCGGCGAGCCTCCCCGCTCACGACCCTGCTATTTGCAGCAGGGTCATTTATCACCCCGCACTTCCATCTTCACGTCGAGGGCAAGACATCCGCGGCCTTCCTGAAATACGCGGACGGGGTTGACGTCGAGGCTTTCGATCTCCGGGTGGTCGATCATAAGGCGCGAGACGGCGGTCAGCGCCCCGGCCAGCGCCTCCGTATCGGAAGGGGGCGCTCCCCTGAAACCGGCGAGCAGCCGACCGCCCTTTATCTCCCCGATCATCTGCCTCGCAGCCTCTTCGCCTATGGGGAGCACGCGGCTCGTCACGTCGCCCATGACTTCTACGAAGACGCCGCCGAGGCCGAAGAGGATGACGGGGCCGAACTCCGGGTCGTGCTTCGCCCCTATAATTATCTCGATGCCGGAGGGTGCCATGGCCTGCACGAGGTAAACGTCGGCAGGCATTGCGTCTATGGCTTCTCCAAGCTCTTCGTCACTGCCGATGGCGAGACGGACCGCCCCCGCCTCGGTCTTGTGGAGGACGAGGGGCTCCGCGGCCTTCAGCGCAACGGGGTAGCCGATCCTTCGGGCCGCATCGAGGGCCGCAGCCCGGCCTGCGGCAAGCTCGTACCGCACGACAGGCAGGCCGCAGGCCTCGACAAGGGCGAGCGTGCGGGCAACGCCTTCGGTCCTCGCCGGCCCCCGGGGGCGCCTTATTAGCGCATCCTCGACGGAAGCGAACGACGTCCGACAGCGGGCGGCGTTCTTCCGGTGCTGGACAAGGGAGCGCGAAAGAGCGGCGAAGGCCCGCCCCGGAGTCAGGAACCATGGGAACTGCACGGAGTATTTCAGGTCGAACCAGTCGGTTTTGTCGGGCGTCATGCAGAGGACGGCCGGCTTGTCCGCCTCCCGGCACACCCGCTGGAAGCCCTTCAGCACATCGAAAACCACCTTCTCGTCGAAGGGGTAATCATAGAAGAAGACCACCCCGTCCACGTTGGCTTCCCCAAGTGCCTTCTCGACCAGCTCCACGTAGAAGAGGTCGCTGAAAACGTCGCCTAAGTCTATCGGGTTTGTTCCCTTTATAACGCCTGCCCTTGCCTGCTTGTCGATGCTGCCTAAAAAACCGTCGGGCAGGGCCGGCAGGGTGAAGCCGCAGCGGTCGGCGTCGTCCGCCATCATCACGGCCTGGCCGCCCGACCGCGACAGCGCCACGACGTTCGGTCCCCTCATCGGCGGCAGGCTGAATATCTTGAAGCAATCGACCATCTCATCGAGCGATGAAACGCGGTGGATGCCCGCCTGCCGGAAGGCCGCGCTTACGACCTGGTCGTCTCCGAGTAGGGCCGCGGTGTGGAACGAGGCGACCTGGCGGCTTGCGGAGCTCGTGTTCGCCTTGATGGCGATTACAGGCTTGCCCGCGCCGCAGGCGAGGTCCATAAGCCGCCTTCCATTCCTTACGTCTTCCAGGTAGATGCCGACCGCGCATGTCCCCTCGTCTTCCAGCAGAAACTCCAGGATATCGTTCCCGTCCACCATCATCTTGTTGCCTATGCTGGCCAGTTTGCCCAGGCCCACGTTCTCCGCGGAGCATCGGCGCATCAGCTCGTGGATAAGACCGCCGCTTTGAGAGACGAGGGCGTTCGCCCCCTTTTCGATTTCTTCCTTCCCGAAGGGCACGAAAGGCAGGCAGAGGCCGTTCTCAGTGTTGATGACGCCTATGCAGTTGGGGCCCATGCACTTCATGCCCCACTTTTCGGCGATGCGCCTTATCTCATCCTCCAGCCCTTTCCTTTCGGGCCCGAACTCGGAGAAGCCCGCCGTTTCTATGACGGCCTGACGCACCCCTTTTGCGCCGCACCCATCGAGGAAGGCGGGGATGTTCCGGGCCGGGACGAGCAGAACGGCAAGGTCAGGGACCTCCGGCAGGTCTTGCACGTCCACGTAGACCTTCCTGCCGCCTATTTCACCACCCTTCCGCCCGACGCCGTAAACCCTCCCTTTAAAGTCGAAGCGGTCCAGATTCATGATGATCTCCCTGCCCATGTTCCGCGCGCCCTTCGACACGCCGCAGACGACCACGCTCTCCGGGAAGAATATCTTTCGAATGCTGCCCTCGGCCATAAACGTTTCTACCTCCCCGATAATGGTAACTCAATAGTGCGCCTGTATGCAATCACGGAGAGGCCCACGTGCGTGCAAAGGAAAAGAAAACGATAAAGAGAAACGGTGGAACGAAGCCGATGGAGGTCACTTCCGGCAGACTGCGCAGCCGTTGCAGGTTGATTCTTCTCCGTCGTCAGTATAAAAGCCTGTTTCTCCGTAAAGGTTTTCCATGCGCACCCGCTGCCCCTCCCTGCCCCTGATGTAGCCGCCCTCGAGGGGTATCTTGCCGAGGCCCGCGGTGATATCGAGGGCGTAGCAGGGCACGGCAAGGCCGGAGACTGACCTTCGCAGGGAGCGCATGATGGCCATGCCGGTATCGAGGCGCACCTTGAAGTGCGCTGCCCCAAGGACATCATCGAGCTGGAAGAGGTAGTAAGGGCGCACGCCCAGGCGCACAAGGCCCTCGAAGAGGCGCGCGAGGAGATGGACGCAGTCGTTGACCCGCCTCAAGAGCACGGTTTGGCTTGTGACTATCGCCCCCGCCTCCTGCGCCTTCCGCACCGCGCGGGCAAACTCCGGCGTCGCCTCCCTGGGATGGTTTATGTGGACGATGAGCCAGAGAGGCCCGTGCCGCTTTATGGCGCGCAGGTGGCGGTCGAGGGCCTCCGGGAAGACAACGGGCGCCCGCGTGCTCACCCTCACCACTTCCATGCGGCCGATCCTGCGCAACCGCCCCAACAGGTAGTCGAGCTCGTCCTCCCCACACATCAGGGGGTCTCCCCCTGACAGGATTACTTCCTTTATCTCGTCGCACCCCTCCAGGTACGAAAGAGTATCCTCCCGGGAGTCTTGCGGCCGGAACCCCTTACCCACGAGCCGCCTGCGGTTGCAAAAACGGCAATACATGGCGCATTCCGCGGTAACCAGGAAGACGCCCCGGCCGGGGTAGCGCTTCAAAAAGGAAGGCGTCACGGCGATCTGACCCTCCCCCAGGGGGTCGGCCGTCCCCGTTTTCCGAAGCTCGAATGATGAAGGCAGGGCCTGGAGGCGTATCGGGCAGGCAGGGTTATCCCTCTCCATCAGTCCCGCATAAAAGAGGGGGACCCTGAAGGGATAGACGGACGAGACCTCCTCGATCGCCTTACTCGACTCGTCGTCCAGCGTTATAAGGCGACCGAGGCCATCGACGTCCGATACTGACTTGTCAACCATGAGACGTTATTGGCGAACGTGCCGGCCGGCTCGAAAAGATGGAGGCGCGGCGACCGCGCACACCCCCCCTCTCGCCCGGCCGCCTATTCGCGGGTGTTCATTATGGCGTAAGTAATTTCAGTCCGAAAAGCAATAGGAGGGTAAGGGGGATACCCTCCGCGCTTTCCTTCAGGTCTTTCCTCTTTGCTTCTACGCTTCAATCACTGAAGCGGGGTGAAGTGGTCTCTCCTGTTCTTCGCCCATGCCTCTTCGCTGTGACCAGCGTCTACCGGCTTCTCTTTTCCGTAGCTCACCGTCTCGATGCGCTTCCCGTCCACTCCCAGGTGTTCCAGGTAGGCCTTCGCTGCGTCGGCCCTTTTCTGCCCGAGGGCCAGGTTGTACTCAACGGTTCCCCTTTCGTCGCAATTACCTTCGATTCTTACTTTGCCGGAGTCAGAGCCCATCATGCCGTAGTTCTTTTTCAGTATGTCGGCGTCGCCCGGCCGAATGTTGTACTTGTCGTAATCGAAGTGGATGTCCGCGAGGGCAGGGCCGGCCATTGCGGCGGCAGCGGCTGCGGGCGGGGCGGCCTCTCTTTTCACGACGACCTTTTCCTTCTGCTCGGGCGCCACAACCGTCTTTTGCTCCGGTGCTGCGGGCGGGGCTGCTTCACCTCTCATCTTCTGCTGGAAGCATCCGCATGCCGCGAGGCTTAGACCCAGCATAGCAATCAAGAGCACGAGACCAAAAGATTTGATTTTCATCCTCATCCTCCTTGAATCAGGGGTATATCCGTACGCACGGACATACCCCCCTAATTGAAAGCCGAACTATTTTGCTGGTGCTGGTGCCGGTGCCGGTGCAGGAGCCTCGCCTGGTTTTGCCGGCTCGGGAGCAGGTGCTGCCTTTTCAGGCGCAGGGGCAGGGGCAGGCTTAGCCTCCTCTTTCGCCGCAGGCGGCTTCTGTTCGCCTGACGGTCCGCAGGCGACCAACGTAAAGCATGTGAAAAACGAAATGGCTATAAACAGCACTAATAGTTTCTTCATTCTGTTCACCTCCTTTCTATTGGCATTTCCGTCTTCGCCGTGCTCGCTCACAGCGTCTTTAAGCATATACTACAATATAACAATCAAAACAAGAAAATTATACATTTTTTGCAACTAATTCCTCCCTGAAGGCACGCGCACCCGCTGGCCGGCTCAGCGCGGGTCCGGCCCGGAGGGTCCGTACACCGCTCACGGGTATAAAGAATCGAGGATAAAGGTCCTGCCTGGGAAGGGCTTGGGAGTAAGCATGCACATTGCGACAGCCTTGCCTCAACACGGCTCTCATCGACTTTCAACTATACCACAAAAGCGCTGCCGGACTCCAAACAATTTGCAGGAGAGAGATTGCCTACCCCTAGTGCCGGAGGCGACAAGGGGCGGCAGCACCCGCGGCCGGCCAAGCTTCGCGCCTCTTGCTTCCGCTTGTCACAAAACGCCCGCTTATGGCATACTTTCGTCCGATAGAGCGCCGGCCGGCCCTTCCCGGGGCGCCGGTCCTCTTTCCGGCCGAGGAAAACAAATGACCCTGTTACCAGCAGCAGGGCACCCATTGAATGCTTTTCTGAGGGGGGAGGCTCCGGCAGCTTTGCTGCCGGAGGGGGCGCTGAGCCCCATAAATTGCCTGTGGGAAAGTGTGCCAAAGCTCCGAGGATGATAGTCGGATGCAAAAGGCGCGGGGACGAAAGAGCGGGTAAAAAGGCTTATATGGGGGAAACCAATAATATCCCTTGCAGCAAGGCGCGGGGAATCAACAGGGTCCCCCGGAGGGAGAGTGATGGAAAAGAGGACGTTGGAGAGGCTTCTGCGCTGTGCAAAGGGCGAGGCGCCGGCGGATGCGGTCATCAGGAACGGAAAGGTAGTCAATGTCTTCACTAACAGCGTAGATGAAGGGACGGCCATATCGATCAAGGACGGCTTTATCGTGTATGTCGGGGAAGAGGCGCGCCTGCCGCGCGTCTCCACGGAGACGGAAATCATCGACGCCGGGGGGAGATACCTTTGCCCCGGCTTTATCGACGCCCACACGCACCTGGACAACATATACACGTTCCACGAGCTGGTCCCCTACTCCCTGAAAGGCGGCACGACGTGCTGCATCTCCGAAAGCGGCATGGTGGCGACCTCCTGCGGCATGGCGGGTCTCGAATCATTCTACGAAAGCACGAAGGGCTACCCTCTGCGCTGCTATTTCCTCGCCCCACCCTTGACGCCGCCCTTCCCCGCGATGGAGACCGCCGTGGGCCTCAGCCAGGCGGAGTTCGGGAAGGTGCTCCGGCGGGACGACGTCCTCGGCATCGGGGAGGCCTACTGGACGAGGGTCGTCGAGGGGGACGACCGCGTGCTGGAACAGGCAAGCCTTGCCCTCTCTCTGGGCAAGACCCTCGAAGGGCACGGGGCCGGGGCCAAAGGGTCGAAGCTCGTCCAGTACCTTGTGACCGGGATAACGTCCGACCATGAATCGATCGCAGCCGACGAGGCGGTCGAGAGGCTCAAGCACGGCGTTTACGTCATGATAAGGCAAGGGTTCGTCCGTAAGGAGCTGCCCGCCCTGTCGGCGCTCAAGGATATGGATGTGGATGCAAGGAGGCTCATCCTCGTATCGGACACCTTCGACGCGACAATGCTGGCAGCGCAGGGCTATCTGGACAGCGTGGTCAGGACGGCGGTTGAATACGGGTTCAGCCCTATCGACGCAATCAAGATGGCGACTATAAACCCCGCGGACTACTATCGCCTGCGCCACCTCGGGGCCATCGCCCCGATGCGCTGCGCGGACATCCTTTTCCTCGACGACCTTGCCGAAGTCTCCGTCCGCCACGTGATGTTCGACGGTAAAATGACCGTGGTGGACCGCGAGTTCAGGGGACAGGCGCCCGCCTATCGTTTCCCGGAAGCGATGATGCATACGGTGAAGACGGATAAGATGGCCGCCGACGACTTCCGCATCGCTGCGGACCCTGGCAGGAAGCGCGTCCGCATCATCCACCTCGTCAACGCGACCATCACGCGGGAGGCCGAGGCACTTCTCGAGAGCGACGGCGGATATCTTCGCAAAGACCTGGAGAAGGACATCGTGCCCACAGCAGTCATATCGAGGGGCAGCGGAAAAAGAATGGGCAAGGGGTTCATAACGGGCACCGGCGTTAATCGGGGCGCCTTCGCCACGACATTCATCTGGGACACGTGCAACATCCTCACGGTGGGAAGCGACGAGGCCGACATGGCCATCGCGGTCAACCGCCTGATCGACCTCCAGGGAGGCATCGTCCTCTCCAGGGAGGGGCGGATCATTTACGAATTCGCCATGCCTGTCTACGGCATTATCTCCGATTCGCCGATGGAAGCGATCGCCCGCAAGACGATGGAACTGGACGGGGCGATGGCCGCCATAGGCGTCAGGATGGAGAACCCCTTCCTGGCGCTCCAGACCATACCCTTCACCGGCCTGCCGTTCCTGAGGATCACGGACAGGGGGCTGGCGGACATCAAGAACAGGCGCCTGGTGCCGCTCTTCCTTTAGCGACATCCGCTGCGAAAGCGAAGACAAAAAGCGATAGGCAAGAAGCGATGCAAAAAAAGCTAAACCAATGCTCTGGGCGGCTGGACTCGTGCCTCTGGCAGAATCGCGATCTGCGGCGCGTGAGCTCGACGTGTGGCCTCCGATGTACGTTCAGTACGATCTCCGGCCAACACGTCTCACAGTGCATCCACACCTCCCGATTCCTGGAGGCGCTCCTCCAAGCCGCGACCGCCGCAATCGTATAAAGTGCATTTAGAAGGCGGCGGTAAAAGCGGGTTTTACTAAGTAAATAGGTGGGATGATAAGACTATCGATTATATTAGGAGCCGTTTAACAAGAATGCTGCCTTAAGGGAAGCCGCGCCGATGCTTTGGTCTGATCGGCATCCGGTCGCCGGTCCGTCCCGCAGTCCCCTTTTCGCGGATTTTGTGGCAAACACGGCCTCACACCGCCGTTTTGGGTACAGACCTCCCTTTGCCCAGACACGTTGAAGCAGGCGAAAACATACGCCCCCTGCGCTGCGCTTATCGTATCCCCCGGGATGTAAGGAATCTTTTTAGACAGCGGCGACATTCAGGTCATAAGTCTTAGACACCGCATTTTTGCAGATGCTATCATTCCGACGTAAGCGCATCACCGGGTCAGAGGACGGAAGATATGGATGAGCCGACCGCAAGGACAGAGTTACCACTCAGGACGATGCTCAGGCCCAGCGAAGTAGCTTCTTTCTTACGCGTGTCTGAGCGGACCGTTTACCGTTGGTTCGAGCTCGGCCTCATCGAAGGCATCAGGATAAACAAATCTCTGAGGATCAGCCGCGGCTCGATTCTGACCCTGTTGGAAAGCGGCGGACACGACAGATAGCGCCCGGCCGAGCTGCGGCCTTTTTGGGGCAGAGGATGCATCCTCCACGGCGGTAGCTTGTCGATTCACCGGCCCGGCGTGAACCCTGCGTGTCCGCAAGGCCAGCACGGGCCGCCCGCTGTCGGCCGGACTCTTTCCCTTCCTGCACGAAGCAGAAGATCCACAGCCAATGCCTCCCCTTGAGCGTCCTCGGCTTCAGCAAGACCAACCGTCGGTACTCCTCGTAGACGACGACAAGAGCATCCTGGGCATGCTTTCCTCATGCCTGAGCGCCGCCGGCCTGGACTCGATGTCGGCATCGAGCGGCCGGGAAGCGATCGACAAGCTCGGCCGGGCCGTATTCAACGTAGTGGTGCTCGACCTGTGCCTCGGGGACGATATCGACGGCCTCGGCGTATTGGAGGCCATCAAGAAGGAAAATCGCGATACGGCTATCATCATGATGAGCGGCACTTCAAATGCCGAGATAAGAGAGTACGCGATTCGGAGGGGCGCATACGCTTTCCTGGCAAAGCCTTTCGACCCCGCGAGCCTCTTGCTGCTAATCAGGTCCGCCGGCTGCCGGGTAGCGTCGCCGGACCAATGATCCCCGGTCGGTCCCTTCGGTCTTCAGGCAGGCGCCCAGGCCTTCAGGAGGTATTGTGGATATATACAAGTTTCAGGACCTGCCCGATAAGACCCTGCTGAGACCTCGTGACGTGGCGGCATTCCTGAGCGTTTCTCTTAAGACGGTCTATCGATGGTATCGACAGGGGTCGATTACCGGGATAAAGGTCAGGGGCTCCCTGCGGATCTACCGGGGATCCATCGTAAAGCTCATCGACGGCATGAAGTCCGAGGAAGAGTAAGGGAGTCTCCACGTCCGGCCCGTGGGCGTCTTTCCGGTCCCGCCGACAAAGATTCGTGGCCCTTTGACTTGCGAGGGAGCGGCCCCCGATAAGCAGCATTTTATCACCCTCCCCGTTATATTCACCGGGCCGGCCGGGTTGGCGGCGACCGGCCCGGCGGTGGGGAAAGAAAACGGCCGTTAACCGAATAGATGACCCCGCTGCAAGCAGCAGGGTATCGACCGAACGTTTTTCGTGAGGGGGGAGGCGCCGCCGGCTTTGCCGGCGGAGGGGGCGCTGAGCCCCAATAATTGCGGTGGTAAGGCGTGCAGAAATTCGAAGTATGGTAGTCGGATGTAAGAATCGTGCGGACTAAATAGCGCGCAAAAAGGCTCTTATAGCTAGAGGAATAATACCACTGCAGCGAGCTGCAGGGTATCGACAGGTTGATGGGGGACAACGAATGATAATATCACGCACGCCGGTCGCCCTCAGCTTCTTCGGAGGCGCTGCCGACTACGGGGAGCACTGCGGTCAAGGATGCAGCGTAGTAATGGGGACCACGATAAACAAGTTCACTTACGTGAGCGTCAGCAAGCTGAGCAGGTTCTTCAAATACCGTATAAGGATAGGATACTCGGAGGCCAAGCTGGTCCACAGCGTGGAGGAAATCGCCCACCCGGGCATGAGGGAGACCCTGAAGTTCAAGAACGGCCACAGCAACCTCGATATCCACATCTTTGCCGACCCTCCGGCGAAGATGGGCCTCGGATTTTCGTCATCGTTTACGGTCGGTCTTCTCAACGCCCTGTACGGGCTGGACGGAAAGCATATTTCGAAACGGCAGTTAGCGGAGGAGGCGGCCTGCATAGAGCAGCGGCTTGCCGGCGAAAACATCGGATGGCGCGACCAGTCTTATTGCGCGTTCGGCGGGTTCAATATCATAGAGCACAAGCCGTCCGGCGTGTCCATGCGTCCGGTGGCCATATCGAGCGAGAAGCACAGGCACCTCAACGATTGCCTGATGGTCTTTCGTACCGGCCCTGCCGGCCATGCCTCCGAATACCCGTGGAAGCGGGTCCAGGGCGCGAAAGAGTCCGAAAGCGGTGAGGCCGCGCGGCAGATATCCCGGATGGTTTTCGAGGCCGAGCGCATAATCTCCGACGGCGGCCCGGAAGAGATGGCAAAGGGCCTCGGAAGCCTGCTCCATGAGACGCGGCGCAGGAAAAAATGTCTCTCCACGCAGGTCGCCATCCGGTATATCGATGAGATGTACGACGCGGCGGTCGGCGCAGGGGCATACGGGGGAAAGTTCGCCGGGGTGGGCAACGGCGGCTACCTGTTCTTGCTTGCGCCGCCCGAGAAGAAACAGAAAATCAGGGAGGCGCTGGGCGGGCTTGCGGAAGTAGCGATCAAATTCGAGAGTGAAGGGTCGAAGATAATATATCCGGCATAGCATCGAGACGGGCCTTGCCCGGCGAGCCTCACCGCTCGCGAAAAGCGTTCATCAGCAAGCAGTTATCGTGATTTTTCCCGGCGCCTCCCTGCCGGCTGTCCCCGCCGTGCACCCCGTACTACATCCCCATACCATCTGCACCCCCATCCTTCTATCTCCCGTTTAAAAAAGACCCTGAACCGATAGGAAAGCACACGGGGAGGCGCCGCCGTCTTGCGGAGCCGCGCGGGCCGGCCTGAAAGAGCGGGAACCGGCCTTGCGCATCTACGCCTCTTTCAAAGACATGCCTTCGAGGAACCTCTTCTGGAAATCGCCCGCATGGGCGAGGTTTATCACCGTCACCCGCCGCACCGTCGCCTCCGCCCCGCGCCGTGCTTTCCCGGACAGCAGGGCAGCCCTGGCCCCCTCGCCCGCTGCGTTTCCTACGGCCTTTATCAAGTCAAGAGAGAGGTTCGGCAGCAGGCCGATGGCGCGGGCATTGGCCTTGTCGATGTAGTTGCCGAACGCCCCTGCAAGAAGCACCTCGGTTAGGTCTCCCTCGTCTGCTCCCATCCGGGCGAGCATGATCTTGACCCCCGCAGTAATGGCCCCCTTGGCCAACTGAAGCTCCCTTATGTCTCTCTGTGTGACTGCGACAGGCGTCCTGTTCCGGCCGCCTTTCGCGAGCACGAACTCCGGGCCGGACGGCCCCCGGACAACGCGCCGGCTCAGGGCGCGCCCCGGCGATTTTTTGTCAGGCCCGGCCAGGCGGCCCGTCTCATCGAGGACCCCCGCCCTTCGCATCACTGCAAGGGCATCGACCAGGCCGGAGCCGCATATGCCTACAGGATCGACGCCGCCGATGGTCCTGACCGACAGCCCCGACCCCGATGCGCTCACGTGCTCGATTGCCCCTCTCATGCCGCGCAGACCGCTTGATATCTTCGACCCTTCGAAGGCGGGCCCCGCCGCGGTCGAGAGGGCGAAGAGCCGGCCCGACCCGTCCCTGCCGACGATCTCCCCGTTCGTGCCTATGTCGATGGCGAGGCCCGGCCCCCGGTCCTCATCGAAGCGGGTGGAGAGGATCACGCCCGTGGTGTCGGCGCCGATAAAGCTCCCTATGCCCGGCAGGACGTAGACGCTGCCGCCGGGGTGCATCGGCAGACCCAGGGACGAGGCTTTTGCGGTGATTGCCCCGGTTGTCACCGGCACGTAAGGCGCAAGGGCCAGGTAATGCGGGTCGATGCCGAGGAAAAGGTGGGTCATCGTAGTGTTGCCGGCGATGCAGACCTCGTACACGTCGCGGCTGCTCACGTCCGCGCGCAGGCACGCCTCGCTCATAAGGCGGCCCATCAGGTCCCTTATCAGCCTGCTAAGGACCTCGACTCCGTCCGGCCGCTCAATGCCGTAGACGATCCTTGATATGACGTCGAAGCCGTGGCGGACCTGGGGGTTGAGCGCGGAGGCAACGGCCAGCTCCCGGCCGGAGGCAAGGTCGATGAGGTAGCCGACAACGGTCGTCGTCCCGATGTCGAACGCCATGCCGAGGGTGCGCCCGCCGGGAGGCGGCCGCACGTCCACGACCTCATTGCCGACAAGGGTCACCGCGCATCTGAAGGAGCCGTCCCGGAGCTTTTGGCCGAGGTCGCGCAGGACCGGCAGATCGAAGGCAGGCCCGGCTGCGCCGGCTTTGCGCAGGGCGCGCTCGAGGCGCTCCCTGTCCCCGGCCTGGTCTTCCATGCCCGGCGGCGCAAGATCGAGAACGACGCTCCTTACGTTGGGGTCGAGCGCCCAGGCGCCCTGCACGCCCCCTTCTTCCATGATCTGCGCTGAGGCCGAAAGAGCCGTTTCCGGGACGCGGACGGCAGCCTTGCCGAGGACCTTCGCCTGGCACATCAGGCGCGTGCCTTCCTTCAGCAGGCCGCGACGGAGGGCCGATTTTTCCACCGGCGACGGTGCGCTCAGCAGCCCTTCCGCCTCCACTGCACACTTGCAGCACCTGCCCTTGCCCCCGCACGGCAGCTCGACCTCGAGCCCCGCCAGACCCGCAGCAGCAGCCAGGGTCGTGCCGCTCCTCACCTTTACCACCCTGCCCCCCGGCTCGACATCGACCTCGATCAGCTTGTCCTCTTCCACGTAAAGGCCCCTTCCAGCCGCCCGACCTCCGGTCCGCCCAGGCGTTCCGCCTTGCGCGCCCGGCACGCAAAAATCCGTACAAACCCCGATTATATGCCGAATGACGGCCTCTTGCAACTCTTGGTTAGACATGCGGCCGGGACCTTTCCGCGCCTTTCGCGTCGTTTTCTCGGGCGCGAGTCCAAGCCCGGAGGAGTCCGAGAGTAGTTTAACTTTCGCAACAGCCGTGCCAAGGGAACGTATCCCCCCACTTGTCCACTCTCAGGCCCGGGGTGCGCTTGCCCCGGGGGCAGCAAAGATCGATTGTCCGCCTGGTCCTTACGTGGTACAATGAAGAAAAAAGAAACGGGGGGACGCTATGGAAGAGATACCCGTAGGGAAGGTGGAAAAGTTCTTCGGAAAGATCGGCGTTGCGGCAATAAAGATAACGGGCGAGCTTAAGGTGGGAGACAGGATCAAGATCAAGGGCCATACTACCGACTTCGAGCAGACCGTCGATTCGATGCAGGTGGAGCACGCGACCGTGCAAAAAGTCGGCGCCGGCGACGAGGTCGGGATCAAGGTGAAAGATAAAGTCCACGAGAACGACACGGTGTACGTCGTGAAAGGATGAGAAGGAGCGTTACTTCCCTCCCCTTGCACTATGGCAAGGCGCCGGGATGGCTTTTCGAGAGGATGCGGCAGTTGTCGGCTGCCATAGCCTCTCTTATCGTCGTAGAGTTCGGGCCGGGCGAGCTCGTGAGGCGCATGGCCGATCCGGTCTGGTTCCAGGCCCTGGGCTGCGTCGTCGGGTTCGACTGGCATTCCAGCGGGCTGACTACCACGTTGTGCGGCGCGTTGAAGGAAGGGCTGGCCCGGTCCGGGGAAGACCTGCCCATCGCCGTATGCGGCGGCAAGGGGCGCACGGCGTTGCGCACGCCGGAAGAGCTGGCGGGCGTCGGGGCGCGGTGGGAGATGGACATGGGAGAGTTTATCGCTATGAGCCGCCTGTGCGCCAAGGTCGATAACAGTCTGGTGCAGGATGGCTACGATCTTTACCACCACGTGCTCGTCTGCTCGAAGGAAGGCGACTGGGCGGTCGTCCAGCAGGGCATGAACGGCGACGCGAGGACGGCCAGGCGCTACCAGTGGCTCTCCCGGGACGACCTCGACGTTACGTGCGAGCCCCATACGGGCATAACGTGCGACAAAACGGAGATCAGCCTCAACCTCGTCGCTGCGGAGAGCGGGGCCACCCGCACCGCGACGGTGGAGTTCACGAAAGAGGACCCCGACAAGATGGCCGAGGTGTGGAAGGACGTATGCCTGGCCATGCCGGAG